>Ga0307469_10000003_pt1 | contig 313784 bp, 320 predicted proteins | sample atmos_gasesAM2C__FD_203084 | JGI IMG/M metagenome (GOLD analysis project Ga0307469, IMG submission 203084) | Hardwood forest soil microbial communities from Morgan-Monroe State Forest, Indiana, United States - atmos_gasesAM2C_515 | ecosystem: Environmental > Terrestrial > Soil > Temperate... | reverse complement strand
CCGGCGGGCGCAAGATCTTCCCGGCGGTGCTGCAGATCGTCTCGTTCCTCATCGATCACGGTCTGAGCCTCGAGGACGCCTTTCATCACCCGCGCATCGACGCGAGCGGCGGCGAGAGTGTCTCCGCCGATCCGCGGCTGCCGCAGGAAGTGCGGCTCGCGCTCGGCGAAAAATTCCCCACCCACTCCGCAGAGCTCGTGGTGTACCCCGCGAACTTCGCCTGTCCGAGCGCGGTGCTGAACGACCCCCGCACCGGCGAGCGCTTCGGCATGGGCGACGTGATGTCGCCGTGGTCGGGGGCGGTCGCGGAGAGGGAGACGTGATCCGCGCGGCGATCGTCGGCCTGGGCAGATGGGGACAGAACCTGGTCGCGAGCGTGCAGGGAAAGAGCGACGCGATCCGTTTCACCGCCGGCGCGACGCGCACCGCGGCAAAGGCCAGCGGCTTCGCGGACGAGCACGGCTTCCCGCTCCGCGAGAGCTACGGGCAATTGCTGGCCGACCCGGAGATCGACGCCGTCGTGCTGGCGACGCCCCATACCCTGCACGCGGCGCAGATCATCGCGGCCGCGAAAGCGCACAAGCACGTCTTCGCCGAGAAGCCGTTCGCGCTCTCCCTGCGGGACGCAAAAGCCGCGGTGCGCGCCTGCGCCGAAAACAAAGTGACGCTCGCGGTCGGCTACAACTGGCGCTTTCAGCCGGCGCTCAGGGAGATGAGGAGCGCGCTCGGCGACGGGCCGCTCGGAAAGCTCTTGCACGTGGAAGGCAATTTCTGCGGTCCGAGCGTGTACCGTTTCGAGCGCGAACACTGGCGGCAGAGCCGCGAGGAAGGTCCCGCCGGCGGCATGACCGGGCGCGGCGTGCACCTGGTCGACGCGATGGTCTGCCTCTCGGGGAAAATCGAGTCGGTGGTCGCGCAGAGCTCTCGCGCCGTCCGGGATTTCGGCGTCGACGATACCACCTCGATGCTGTTCCGGTTCGAGAGCGGCGCGACCGGCTACCTCGGCACCGTGATCGCCACCGCCGAGACCTGGCGCCTGCAGCTGTTCGGCGCAAACGGCTGGGCCGAGGTCGGCGGCGTCGAGCACTTGAGCACGTGGCAGCTCAAAGTCTGCACCATCGACCGGGAGAACCTGCATCTGCATCGCAAGCCGCAGGTCACGACTTTTCCGGAAACCAGCACCGAGCGCGCCGAGCTCGAGCATTTCGCGCAGGCTGCGATGGCGCGCCGCCCTCTGGTCACCGCAGGCGGCGACGAAGTACACGGCGTCGCGGTGCTCGAGGCGATCCTCGAGTCGGTGCGCGACGGAGCCAGGGTCCGCGTCGCTCGAAAACTGAAATAGAATAACCGCGACTGGAGGAATCGCTATGCGAAATCTCGTCACACTGCTCGCGGGCGCGGCACTCGCGATGTGGACCGCAGCCTGCTGGCCTCAAGCCGGCTTTCCCACGAGACCGGTTCGAATGGTGGTGGCCTTCACGCCCGGCGGCGGGACCGACATCATCGCGCGGATCGTGGCGCAGAAACTCACCGAGCGCTGGGGCCAGCCGGTGGTGGTGGAGAACCGCGCCGGCGCCGCCGGCAATATCGGGACCGAGATCGTAGCGAGGAGCGCGCCCGACGGCTATACGATACTGATGGCGTTTTCCTCCCACGCGAGCAACCCCGCGCTCTACGACAAGCTGCCTTTCGACATCAACAAGGACTTCAGCTCCATCACGCTGATCGGGTCCGCGCCCATGGTGGTGATCGCGAGCCCCGCGTTCCCAGCGAAGACGCTCGGCGGGCTGATCGAGTACGCCCGGGCGCGTCCAGGCGCGGTGAAGTTCGGCTCTTCGGGCATCGGCACGCCCGTGCACCTTGCCGGCGAGCTGATGATGCAGCTCACCGGAATCAAGATGGTCCACGTGCCCTACAAGGGCATCGCGCCGGCGATGACCGCCATCCTGGCCGGAGACATCGAGATCACCTACGTGGCGGTGCTCACCGGCTTGCAGCATTTCAAGGCAGGCAAGCTGAGCCCCCTCGCGGTGGCTGGCCGCAGCCGCTATCCGGCGTTGCCCGACGTGCCGACGGCCGCGGAGGCGGGCCTCGCCGGCTACGAAATCGAGTTCTGGTACGCGCTGCTCGGACCCGCCGGCATGCCGGCGCCGCTCGTCGCGCGCATCCAGCGTGACGCCGCGGCCATCCTCACGACGCCGGAAATGAAGGAGAGCCTGCTCGCGCAGGGCTGCGTCGCGTCGGGCGGCAGTCCCGAGGAACTCTCCGCGCGGATCAAGAGCGACTACGAGCTCTGGGCGAAAGTGATCAAGACGGCCGGCGTGAAGCTGGAGTGAGCGCGAACAGCGCCGCGTACGCCATTCGCCTTAGCTCGGGCGAGCGCCCGAGCGAATAGTAGTGCGGATGCGGGGTGACGAGAGCGTCGTCCTCGCCGAGCGCGTTGGCGCGATAGCTGGACCAGCGGTACGCGGCCGGATCGGGCGCGAGTCCCGCGCGCACCGGGTTCTCCTCGATGTAGCGCATGCAGCCGAATAGATGCCTGCGCGCGTATATCGGAGAGGCGTCGTAGGGCTCCTCCCACAGCGCATCCTCGTGACCGTATTCACTCGAGAGATAGAGCGCGTAGCGCGCAGCGACCGCGGGCATCAGGCGAGCGGGACCCGCGGCGCGCTCGAAGGTGAGGAGCAGGTGCACGTGGTTCCCCATCAGCGCATAGGCGTGAACCGCGCATTCGGCGCGTGAGGCGCAGTCGCGCAGAGCAGCTAGATATTGCATGCGGTCGCGCGCGCACGAAAAGCAGGCGGAGCGAGCGAGTCCGCGCTGCACTACGTGCAGCGTACCGCGAGCTTCTTCGGGACAAGCAAGGCGCGCCATAGCCAGACAACGCCGCCGGCCGCAGCGCAGTTGACAACCTCAGCAATCGATCGGGTCGTCGACGAAAAGCTGGTACGTCTGCCGCTTCGGCTTGTCCGCGTCTTCGGGCAGCACATAGCGGATCGAGGATTTCCCGCGCAGCTCGGCCGGAAGAACCATCACGCGGGCAAAGCTCGTCGGTTCCCGCTCGGACGCGAGCGCCAGGACGGGATCCGGGCCCGCCTCGAACCACGCCTCTCCCGGCCGCACTAGGTGCTCCGCGCCGGACACCTTGATGCGGATCTCTCCGCTGAGCAGGCAGCGGATGCCCGGCCCCCGGTGGGTGTGGGTATAGGCGATGCCGCCGGGCGGGAAATCCACGCGGTCGCAGCGCATGAGGTAGGCGAGTTTCGGGTCGAGCGACAGGGGCGCGCGCAGCGCGCTCGCTGAATCGGCCGCGCCGGATTCACGCCGCAATTCCCAGCGATAGATCTCCGCGCCGTTCCTTCCGGCGGCGACTTCGCAGGAACGCTCGCCGTGCCACGCGCTGTTGGGCGCGAGGGTTGTCACGACAGCGTTCGATCTCGCGGTGAGCGAGCCCGAGCGAACGTACAGGACGCGCGGACAGGGCTCCGACAGGGACAGACCGGCGCCTGCAGTGATTTGATCGCGAAAGAATTCGAGTGCGTGAGTGCGCATCCTAACGCAGCCATGCGATCGCCGCGCTCCACCCGTTCGCCAGGAGCTTCATGTACTCGTCCGGGACGATGCGGACAAAGGTCTGAAATGCCTCTGGGTCGTAGATTTTCCAGGCCCAGCCGGCAAGGATCGCCGCACCGGCACCCAGCACGGCAACGCCGGCCAGCGTCTTCGGCACTACGAAGAGCATGGTCCCGAGAGGACCGACGTAGTCGCTTGAGCGGCGCACCAGCAGCAGGCCGGCGCCGATCAGCAGCAATCCTAGCGGGATAAGCAAGGGCCACGGGTTCGCGAGGAGAGCATCCAGCCTCGCCTGCCGCACGTGAGTCGCGAGCGCGTGCGCCGCCGCGACGGCAAGGCCGCCTGCGAGCAGCTGCATCATGCCCGCAATGAGCGCCGTCGCTCCAGCATAGCCGGCATGCAGGCTTCCGAAAAAGCGAAAACTCATGCGTTTCGTGACCATCGACGCCGCCCCGGCGAGCAGAAGCGCGGCGCCGATGAGAACCATGCCCAGCGCCGTGTCCCGTTCAGACGCGGATTGTCGGCCCGTCACGACGACGAAAATGCCGGTGATGAGCGCACAGTACTCGACGACGGGAAGAAGATTGAGCAGGCACAGTTGAACGAGGTAACGAAATCCGTGCAAGCCCGATCTCACGACGGAGCGAACGCGGCGCAAGCCCGAGTCAACGGCGGAGCGAATGCTGCGGGTCGGGCGACCGCTGCCCGATCGGACCGCGGAGGAGGCGAAGTCGAGGTCGCCTGCATCCCTGGAGACCGGAGCACTCCGCTGGGAGGCTGCCGCGAGAGGCTTGGGCGCCTCGGCTCCGCGCCACGCCTGAGAATGATCGACGCCGCGCACGGGGTCTCGTCTCGCATAAACAATCGCAGCGACGATCTGAAAAGCCGCAAGCCCCGCGGCGACCGGCGCGGCGACGCGGACCAGCATCGCAGCGGGCAGCACGTAGAACACCAGCGCGGGAATCCACGGCACCTGAGGAGGGGGTCCCATGTCGATGCGAAAGCGCCGCGCCACCCACCGGCCGATCGGTCCGCGGTCCCGAGCGCCGCGGTGCTCCTGCAGCTTCGCGAGCGAACGCCCCTCGAGCCACGAGAGGAGCACGTGCATCTGCACCCAAACGCTCCCAACCAGCACGATCGGCGCGACGACTATCGCCGCCAGCACCACGAGCAAGTTGCCGGCGTGCGTGATGAACACCATCGCCGCTCCGGACAACGCCAGACAAGCGAGCGCAACCCCCGCAACCAGGGGCAACGCGTGCAATATGCGCTCCCGCAGATAGCGCCGGAACATCTCGTTGTTCTGCAGCCGTCGAAGGATCCCGCGTGCGTCGTCGACCGGATCGAGCAGCGCGTATCGCAGAATGCGCAACGGCAGGGAGCCTTCGGCCATCACGGTCAAGCCCTTTTTCGGGAGGGCATCCAGCATAGCGAAACCCGGGCCCGAATTAGTGCGAACAATTGCGCAATTATCGATCCCGTGCCGCTACTCGTCGGAGTTTTTGGCGAAATCGATTCGTTCGGGCACTCGATCGGGTGCGCGTGGGCCACGCGCGTCGACGCCCCGGGCAGCCGGTGAGCTACAGCACCGGTATGCGCACGTGCATCAGTGCCGAGCGGCCGCCGCGCACCTCCTTGAGGCATCGCTGGATCGCCGCGGGAACCGCGTCGGGCTCGGTCACCTTCTCGCCGTAGCCTCCGGCCGCCTCGCAGATCTTGGCGAACTCGATCTCCGGCGCGAGAAGCGCGTTGAACTCGTTGCTCGCCTTCGCCTCGCCCTCGGGGTAGACGCGCAGCGTCGCCTCCTTCACCGCCGACCAGCCGGAGTTGTCGAAGAGCACGGTAAGGATGGGGAGCTTGTACTGCTTGGAGACGGCGTATACGGAAGACGGATTGCCGAAGTAGAAGCCGCCGTCGCCGACCATCTGCACCACCGTCGCGTCGGGCTTCGCGAGCTTGATGCCCAACGCCGTGCCCGACGAGCTGCCCAGGCCGCCGCCGGCGAAGCCGATCGCCGAGCCGGGCTTGGTGCGCATCACTTGAGCGTTGATCACCGGGCCGTTGCGTATGCCTTCGTTGACGACGATCGAGTTGTCGCCCAACGCTTTCGAGATTTCGGCGCACAGGTAGTGCGGGTTGATCGCTCCTTGTGCGCCCTTGTCCGCGGCCTGCTTCGCCAGAGCCGCGCGGCGCTCGTTGCCTTCGACGCGCATCGCCTCGACGCGCTTAGCCGCCGCTTCGCGGAACGCGGGCGTCGCCTTGGCCTTCAGCGCGTAGAGCAGCTGCTTGAGAATGAGCACGCTGTCGCCTTGCAGGCGCGCGTTCGACGCGAAGCCCCAGATCGGGAAGCATTCCTTCACCACGTCGACGTCGATGTGCGCCCACCAAGTGCCCGGATTCTCCTTGGTGTTCTTCGGGATCCAGGGCACGTCCACGTCGACCAGCAGCCCGACGTCGGCGTCGGCGATGTTCGGCATCATTCCCGCGAAGCACGGCGACGCGCGCGCGATGTTGAGATAGAGCGGGCTCGCCTCGAATACGCGGATTCCGGCGAACCGCGCGAGCTCCTCGATGAGCGCCGGCGCATCCGCGTTGCGGCCGGCGTAGGACGTCACCATCACCGGATGCTTCGCCGCAAGGAGCTTTTCGGCGACGCGCGCGACGGCGGCGGCATCGGCGGCACCCGAGCGCACCGCGCCGTAGCGCTCGGCGGGAAAGGCGCGCATCGCTCCCTCGTCCCAGGTCTGGGTCAGGGTCTCGCGCGGGAGCATCAGGTACACCGGCCCCATGGGATCGCTGTGCGCGACGGTGTGGGCGCGCCGCAGCGTCTCCTTGGTCATCACGCCCGAGGGCAGCGTCCACTCCCACTTCACGTAGGGGCGGACGATCCCGGACTGGTCGAACGGCTCCTGGATGAAGTGCACGTAGTTGTCGCGCGAGCCGGGCAATTCGCCGCGCACCGTGTAGGGCGCCTTGCCCGCCATCAGAACGAGCGGCAACCGCCCGCGGCGCGCGTTGTGCATCGCCATCGCGGAGTTCGCCGTGCCCGCGTCGACGTGCACCATCACCGCCTGCCCGCGCCCGGTCGCCATCGCGAATCCGGCAGCCATGTGCATCGCGGTGTTCTCGTGCGGGCAGTTGAGCACCTTGGGATAAGGCTTCCCCGCCTTCTTCCAGCGCGCCATCTCCTCGATCAGCGGCGCGTGGTCGGTGCCGAAGTTGGAGAACAGATACTCGACGCCGATCTCGTTCAGGCCTTCGAGAAAGTAGTGCGCGGTCGAGTTGAGCTTGACTTGCGGGGCCTTGTCCATGCGGGTTCCTCGGGCGTGTTCCCGCGATGATACCGAAGTTTGGGCCCTACTTGACCAGCATCCAGACGCCCACAGCGATGAGGATCACCGGCCACCACTGGCGAAGGAGCGGCCCAAGCTGCGGTATCCACCCGAGATTCGCTAAAAGGAACAACACGCCGATGACGATCAGGATGACAGCACCTGCCTTGGATCGCATGAGATCTCCCTCCGAAGGTCGTGCCATTCTACTGCACGATCCCCGCCCGCTTCTCGGTCAGATAGCGCTTCACCGCCGGACTCTCAGCGAGGGCGATCGCCATATCGAACGCCGGCAAGGCGTCGCCGACCTTCCCGCTCCGCTGCAGGAGGTGCGCGCGCACGGCCCAGTAGGGCTGGTAGCTCCTGACCAGATCGTCAGGCAGACGGGCGAGCGCCTCGAGCGCCACCTCGGCGCCTCGCATGCTTTCCACGACGCAGGCGCGGCTCACCGCCGCGCCGACGCTCGGGCGCAGCGCGATCAGTCCGTCGTAGAGCGCGAGCAGCGCCTCGTCCGGGACTGCGCCGCCCAGCCTTTTCTGGCAGTGTGCGGACTGGATCGCAGCCTCGAGCTGATAGGGGCCGATGCTTCCGTGCGACGACGCGCGCGCGAGCAGCGCTTCAGCGGCGTCGATCAATTCCCGATCCCACAGCGCGACGTTCTGCTCGGAGAGCGCGACATAGCGGCCCGATGCGTCGCGGCGCGCTGCAGTCCGCGCTTCGCAAAAAAGCAGCAGCGCGAGAAGTCCCGGCGGTTCCGCCTCGCCGGGCAGGAGCGCGGCCGCGGCCTCCGCGAGCTGGCGCGCCTCGGCGGTGAGGCCCGCCTTCTTCGCGTCGGTCGCGTCGATGTCGTTCCAGCCGGCGCCGTACGCCGCATAGATCGCGTCGAGCACGTCCTGCAACCTTTCGGCGAGGTCCGCAGACGGAGGCACCTCGAAAGGAATCGCGGCGTCGCGGATCTTCTGCTTCGCGCGCACCAGTCTCTGCGACAGCGCCGCCGGCGAAGCGAGGAAGGCGCTCGCGATGCGCGCCGCGTCGAGGCCGAGCACGGCCTGTAGCATGAGCGGCGTGCGCACCGCCGCGTCGATCGCCGGATGCGCGCAGATGAACATGAGCTTGAGCCGCTCGTCCGGGAACGGGCGGGCCCGTGCGTCGACGAATTCGTCGCTCAGCATGAGGAGCGTCGCCTGCGCCTCGGTCTCGACCGAGCGATGCCGGTGCGCATCGAGCAGCCGCCGTCTTGCGACCGTGAGGAGCCAGGCCTCGGGATTGTCCGGGACGCCGTCGCTCGCCCAGCGCTCGAGCGCAGCGGCGAGCGCGTCGGCAAGGGCGTCCTCCGCCGCTGCCACGTCGCGCGTGCGGGCGGCGAGGATCGCGACCAGCCGCCCGTAGGAGTCGCGGGCGATCCGCTCGGGGGCCGGCCGCGGATCGGCCATCGCGTTTTCAGGCCGCCGGACGCGGCGGCAGCACCGGACGCACCTCGACGCCGCCCGATGAGGCGCAGGGCGCTCGCGCCGCCCACTCGAGGGCCTGGTCCAGGTTCGCCGCATCGATCACGAAGAAGCCGCCGAGCTGCTCTTTCGCGTCGGCGAAAGGGCCGTCCTGGATCTTGCGGCTGCCGTTGCGCAGCTTCAGCGTCGTCGCCGTCGCCGGCGGCTGCAGGCCCGCGCCGCTCTGCACGATACCGCTCTTCCTGAGCGCGTCGACGTAGGCGCGCCAGCCCGCCCAGAATTCGTTGGCTTGCTTGTCGGAGCGCGCGGCGAAGTCGCTGGTCGTCTCGTAGAACATCAGCATGTATTGCATGGATTTCTCCTTGGATTGGTGGCGCGGCCCGGGGTCGGCCGCACAATCCAATGACGTTTCAGAGACCGGGGCTTCGACAACCGCCCGGCCGGGATCGCGATCCCTAGCCGGGCACCCGGTAAATCACGTCGTTCTCGCGCGCGTGCTCGACGACTTTCAGGCCGATCTCGTCCCCGGGGAGGGCCTCGGACACGGCCTCGTGCTCGATCTGAATGGAATCGACGCGCTGGCGGAAATCGCTGGTGTGGCCGAGCACCCGGATCGTCTGCCCGACGCTCAGGGCCGCCTCCAGGCGCACCGCCGCAACCGCAAGATGGCCGTAGTAGTGGCTCACCACCCCGACCCGCACGTCGCCCGCCATCGGGCCGCGCGGGGCGACCGCCGGGGCCGGCCGTGGGGCCGCCCGCGGCCTGGGGGCGGCGCGGGCCGGCGCCTTTTTCTTCGGCGCGGCGCGCTTGGCCGCGGGCTTTCTCGCCGGGACTTTCTTCTTCAGCGCCTTGGACTTCTTGGGAGCCGACTTCTTCGCGGGAGCCTTGCGTTTCACCTTCTTCTTTGCGGCAGCCATTGCGCCTCCGGTAGGGTATAGAAGGATTTCGATTATCCTAGCCGCCCGCGCGCGACAGATCAATCGCCTCAGGAAAGCAGCTCGGCCACCGCCCGTTCCACGTGCAGATGCGCCGTATCGAGCAGGGTCACGCCGATGTCGATCGCGCCGCGCAGCAGCAGGGGCAGCTCGGTTCCGCCGAGAACCAGCGCTTCTATGCCTTGCTCCGACCTCATGCGCCGCGCGATGGCGATGTAGCGCTCGCGCGTCTCGGGCCGGACGATTCCGTTGACGAGCTCGTTGAGGTAGGTCTCGTGGATGAACTCCTGGTCGCCGGGCGCGGGGATCGCGACCTGGATCCCTTCGCGCGCGAAGACCTTCTGGTAGAAGCCGCCCTGCATCGTGAACCGGGTTCCGAACAGCCCGACGCGCTTGAGCTTCCGCACGACCGCCGCCTGGCACGCGGTCTCGACGATGCTGATGAGCGGGATGGGCGACGCGTCCTGCACCTCGTCGAACACGATGTGCGGCGTATTGGAGGACAGCAGTCCGTGGGTCGCGCCGGCACGCGCGAGGCGGTGGATCTCCTCGAGCAGGTACGCGGCCAATCCCCGAAGATCGCCCGAAGAGACGAGCTTCAGCGCTCTGGCGAGGTCGATGCTGTTGATGAAAACCGGCGGGTAGCCGCCGTCGGGCCTGCGCTCCCTGTAGATCGACACGAAAAGGCGATAGTAGTCGATCGTCGACTCGGGGCCGATACCGCCGATGATGCCGATGAGCTTCGTTTTCACCGCTCGAAGATGAACAGCAGGTAGGCGAAGAACACCAGCAGGTGCACCGCGCCGAGCAGCAGGTTGGTCCGCTGCGAGGCGAACGTCACCATGCTGAGGGCGAGCGTGAGAATGAGGAGCGTGATATCGGTCGTTCCGAGGCCGAGGATGATCTGCTGCCCGGTCGCGAACCCGACCGCGAGCACCAGAGGGATCGTCAGGCCGATGCTCGCTAGCACCGAGCCGAGGAGGACGTTCACCGAGCGCTGCAGCTGGTTGGCGAGCGCCGCCCGCACCGCGGTCAGCGATTCCGGCGACAGGATCAGCACCGATACGAGCAGGCCGGCGAGCTCGGGCGGCGCACGCAGCACCTGGATCGCGTGATTGATCGGCACCCCGATCTGCTTCGACAGGGCGACGAACGGCAAGATGTAGAGAAAGAGCATGATCGCGTGGTGCGCGGTCGACCCCGTCGCGTGGCCGGGAGAATGATGATCTCCGGGCTCCGCGGCTGCATTGGGCGAGAGGAAGTACTCGCGGTGACGGGACGTTTGCATGCCGAGGAACACGCCGTAGAGCACGAGCGACATGACGCTGAGGAACGCGGCCTGTACCGGCGAATAGACCGGCCCCGGCGTGGTCACGGTGAAATTCGGCTGCACCAGGCCGAGCACCGCGAGCGGCAGGATTACCGCGAGAAAGGAGTTCGCTCCCTGGAGGTTATAGGCCTGCTCGCGGTAGCGCAGGCCGCCGACGATGAGCGTCAGGCCCAGCATGCCGTTCAGGACGATCATCACCACCGCCATCATCGCGTCGCGGGCGAGGGTGGCGTTGCCCTGGCCCGTGTACATGATGGCCGCGATCATGATCACCTCGATGCCCGTGATAGCGAGCGTCAGGACCAATGTGCCGTAGGGCTCGCCGAGCCTCACCGCGAGCGCCTCGGCGTGGCGCACCACCGCGAAGGCGGAGAGGAACATCGCCGCGAGCAGCCACAGCGAGACGAACGCGAACCAGCCCGTCCGCGAGAGGTCGCCGAGCCAGGCCGCGCCGAAGGCGAGGAACAGGCCCGCCGTGACGAGGATCGGCGCAAGGGGCCACTCGGCCTTGAGGAACGGAAAGAGCTTCATCGGGCGGGCCGGTCTTCCACGAGGTGGGCGATCGAGTTGGCGTAGTAGCGCAGCAGCGGCAGCTCATTCTCCCGCGCCACGTAGGCTCCGTCCTTTTCCTCGACGAGGTGGCGCATGAGAAGCATACGCAGGCCCACGTCGAGCGCGTAGTCGAGATCGCGCCGCGGCACGTAGACGCGAGCGGCCGAGCGATCGAGACGCTCGACGAGGGCCTCCACTTCGGCCTTGAGCTCGATCACCGTGAACGCCCGCGCCGGGTTGCGCACGAAAACCGTGGCGATCAGCGGAACGGGCACGACCGGAACGATGCGCCCCACGGCCAGCATGAGGTGCTCGCCGAGCGCGGCGGTCTCGCGCCTGCGCTCCTCGCCCGAGAGCCTGTGGAAATCCACGCCGCGGGCGCGGCAGTACGCGCGCATCGAGACCGGCGATCCGAAGTTGACGCAGGCGTACCCGAAACGGCGCCACTCGCTCCTCCACATCAATCTCAGATTGCGCGCTGCGAAAGCGAGCGTCCTCCACAGCGCCCTGGCGCGGCCTACGCGCCGCGCGTTCGGGTCGAGCGCGAGCAGCAGGCTGCGGTCCTCGAGGACCCGGTCGTAGTTGATCCCCAGCGGCACGAACACGAGGTCGTGCTCGCCCTCGAGCCTGAAGCCGCGCATCATGTAGTCGATCACGCCGAGCCGCGGCTCGCGTATGCGGCCATCGCGCGTGAGCCCCCCCTCGGGGAAGACCGCCTGAGGCACGCCGGCCTCGGTCGCCATCGCGATGTAGCGCTCGAGCACGCGCCGGTAAAGCTCGTCCTTGGAATTGCGGCGCACGAAGTAGGCGCCCATCGCGCGGATCAGCGCCGAGAGCGGCCAGATGCGCGCCCATTCGCCCACCGCGTAGGACAGCGCGGCCTGGTCGGCGGCAAGATACGCGGCGAGGATGTAGTCCATGTTCGAGCGGTGGTTCATCACGAATACGACCGCCGCATCGGGCCCGATCCTGGCGATGCCTTCCGAGTCGAGGTAGCCGAGCCGCACGCGGTAAAGCGACTTCGCGATCCAGCGGCCGATCCAGTAGCCGAGACGAAAGTAGAGATACGCGTTGAACGCGGGGATGATCTCGCGCGCGTATCGCTCGACTCTGCGCAGCGCCGCGGGGACCGACGTGCGGTTCTCCCGGGCGAAATTCTCCGCGGCGACCTGTACCCTGGGGTCGGTGAGCAGCCGGTGGATGAGCGCCTGACGCTTGGTCCTCTGAAAAGGCCTGATGCCTATGCGAAGGCGCTCGCCCAGCTCGTCGATCACCTGGTTCGCAGGATGCGTGTAGAGGAAGCGCAGCGCCGGAGCGAGCACGTGCTCGTACAGCGCCCAGACCGCTAGCGCCGCCATGAGCACCAGCAGCCACGCCGGGATCGCGACGCCGTCGCTCATCGCATCGGCGCCGACGCGCTCAGGGTTCTACCGAATCGATCAGGATGAAGGCGACGCGGCAGGGCTTGCCGCTGCGGTTCACCCACGCGTGATTGGTCGCCTGCTGCACCACGACGTCGCCCGCCTTCAAGTGCACCTCGCTGTCGTCGAGCAGCATGTCGATCTCGCCGGACAGGATGATCGCGTAGTCGAGGCTGCGCGTGCGATGCATCATCGGGTGCCGGGGCGGCAGTCCTTTCGCTGGCGCGTGGTCGCCGACCACCTTCATCATGGTGTTGATGTCCATGCTCTCGATTTTCTTGTCCGTCGGCACGAAGTCGACGATGCGGAAGATGGTGCCGTTCTTCGGAGGGACCAGCCCCACCTTGGTCTTGGCGCGATCGTCGCTCCAGGAGAAATCGGGCGGGCTGACCGGGGTGACCCACATCTCGCTCGCCGGGTTGGGCGAGCGGAAGCTCGTCAGCTGCACCTTGCCGTCGAGCATCACCACGGCCTTGCCTGACGCGTCGAGCTTGGTGACGACGCGGCGGATTTCCGGCGGCTGCTGCCCGGCCGCCGACCCCGCGACGATTGCGCCCACGAGCACCCACGACAGATTCGCTTTCATCGGTATCTCCCAAAGAGAAGTCTCACGCCGAGGTAGGCGTAACGAAGACACGGGTGCGCCTATGCTACCTCAAGCGTCAAAACCGGGGACAGACCACGGTTTTCAGCTCAACGCGGCGAAATCCTCTCGGGATAACTCGAGCTTCGCAGCGGCCACGTTCTCCTCCAGGTGCGCAAGGTTGCCGGTCCCCGGGATCGGCAGCATGACCGGCGACTTCTTCAGCAGCCACGCGATTGCCACCTGAGCGGGCTTCGCCTTCAGCTTCTCCGCGAGCTTTCTCACTTTGGCGAGCTTCAGCGCCGACCCATCGCCAAGCGGATACCAGGGCAGGAACGCGATGCCGTGCCTCTCGCAATGCTGGAGCACGTCCTCGGAGCCGCGGTCGGCGAGGCTGTAGCGGTTCTGCACCGAGGCGATCGGCACGATCTTCCGCGCAGCCTCGATATGCTTCACCGTCACGTTGGACAGCCCGACGTGGCGCACCTTGCCCTCGCGCTGCATGTCCGCGAGCGTCCCGACCGAGACGTCGAACGGCACCTTCGAATCGACCGTGTGCAGCTGGTAGAGATCGATCCGGTCCAGCTTGAGCCGCTTCAGGCTCCCCTCGAGGTCCTTCCTCAGCTTCTCCGGCCGGCAGTCGTCATCCCAGCGCGAAGGGCGCGGGCGCGACAGGCCGCACTTCGTCGCGACGACCATGCCCTTCGGATACGGGTGCAGCGCCTCGGCGATCAGAATCTCGTCCGTGTGCGGCCCGTAGCTCTCCGCGGTATCCATGAAATCGACCCCGAGCTCCACCGCCCGACGCAGCACTCTTATCGCGTGCTTCCGGTCGCTCGGCTCGCCCCAGATGTCGTCGTTGTCGATCACACGCATGGCGCCGAAGCCCAGGCGATTCACTGTCATGTCGCCGACCTGTATGACGCTCACGCGGGGATTCGTTCCTAAGCTTAGCTCTTGCAAGCCTGCAGCATCAGCGCCTGGAGCACCTCGCTCGTCGCGCGGTTCTGCACGAACGCGGCCACCCCGAGGTTTTTCCGGTCTACGCCGGGGAGTAGAGGCAGGGCGCGACTCTCCTCAAGCTTCAGGCCTTCGCCGAAAGAGATTGGGCCGATCCACTCGCGAACCACGAAGTCGTGCTCGAGGCGCCTGCCGCGGTTCTCGCCGGCTTTGACCTCGCTTGCGAGCCTGTTCTCGTACGCGGCCAGATACACGGCGGCGTTCTTCTGCTCGGCCGGGTCGAAGAGCGTGGCGGAAAGATCCGCACGGATCGACTTCGGCTCCACCGCCCGGATGGTGAGCGCGATCCTCGCGCGCGCCGCACGGGAATTGATGCGCATCACCTGCTCGGCGAAATCGTCGCTCGCCCAGCGGCGGAAGTCCTGTCCCTGGAGCAGCACCTGGGGCGTGTACACGATCACGGGGCGCCTCATCGCAGCGAGCTTGCGCTGCCTGATCGAGAACTCGCCCCTGGCGAACGGGTCCTTCCAACCGATGTAGTCCCAGTAGTCGACGTGAAGCGCGAGCGGAACCACTTGATCGGGCCTGAAGCCCTGCGAGAACAGCGAAGAGAGCCAATGGTCGGCCGGCGGGCAGGTGTCGCAGCCTTCCGAGGTATACAGCTCGACCAGGGCAGTCGTGCGCGGCCCGGTGTAAGCGGAGCACGACGGATCCGCGGCGCGTGCCGCGCCCGCCGCGGCGAGCGCGGCGAGAATGAGGAGATGCTCGAGCTTCATGGTTTGCATGAGTCGCGCGGGAGGCATTCTTCCTTACATTCCGCGGCATTGCAAATCCGGTAGACTGCGGGCTTCGGCCCTCGTGGAGCCAAGCCGTGAACGCCATCGTCAAGTGGATGGGGATCATCTTCGCCATCGGCATCGCGCTCATGTACATCGAGTACCGCTACGCGCAAAAGAAAAAAGAGGGCTTCACCCCGACCGACAGGATGCGCATCAGGGGCATCTTCTGGATCACGATCTTCTTCTGCGCGCTGGTCGGGTGGGTCATGTGGGTCGCCGACTAGCCGGATGAAAGTGCCTCTGGGGGTGCTCGACCAGTCCCCCGTCGTCAGCGGACGCAGCCCCGCCGAAGCGATCGCCGAAACCGTGGACCTGGCGCGGCTCGCCGAAGAGCTGGGCTACCACCGCTACTGGCTCGCCGAGCACCACGCCATCGCCGCTCTCGCCGACCCCAGCCCCGAGATCCTGGTCGCGCGCGTCGCCTCGGCCACCTTGCGGATCCGTGTCGGCACGGGCGGGATCCTCCTGCCCTACTACAGCCCGCTGAAGATCGCCGAGCAGTTCCGCATGCTCGAGGCCCTTTTCCCCGGGCGCATCGACCTCGGCCTGGGACGCGCGCCGGGCGGGGATCCGCGCACCGCGCTCGCGCTCAAGGACGGCGAGTACCCGGGAGCCGAGCGCATGCCGCAGCAGGTGCGCGACCTTGTCGGCTTTCTCGACGGCACTCTGCCGCCCTCACATCCCTACGCGAAGGTCAAAGCGCAGCCTGCGGGCGCGACCTCTCCCGAGATATGGGTGCTCGGGTCGTCGGACTACGGCGGCGCGCTCGCAGCGCAGCTCGGCCTGCGCTTCGCGTTCGCTCACTTCATCAGTGCCTTCGGAGGCGAGATCGTGTCGCGCGCGTACCGCCAGCAGTTCGAGCCCTCCGAGCGCGAGCCGCAGCCGCGCTCGCTGGTGTGCGTGTTCGTGATCTGCGCGAAGACCAAGGCCGAGGCCGAGCGCCTCGCCGCGAGCGTGGACCTGCGGCGCCTGCATATGGCGAAGGGCATCGACTTGCCCGTGCCGACGCTGGAAGAGGCCCTGGCCTACCGATATTCCCCGCAGGAGCGCGCCTACGTCGAGCAGCAGCGCGCGCGCCTGGTGCACGGCGACCCGGGCGAAGTGCGCGAGAAGCTCCTCGAGCTGAAAGAGAAATTCGCGGCCGATGAGTTGATGGCGGTCACCATCACCGGCGACACCGAGAGCCGCCGCACCTCCTACCGCCTCGTTGCGGAGGCGTTCGCCTAGAACAGGTGCACCGCGGTCGGCCAGAGGAGGCCGATCAGGCCGAAGATGACGCCGATCGCCCCTAACGCGTAGGCGATCCACAGGAGAGCTACGACGCCGGTGATGATTTGCGCCGACGCCAGGACGATCGCGATCTGCACCGCGGCCGAGGCGACCTCGTAGTTGTGGTACGCCGCCATCGCGCGGTCGCGCTTCACCTCCTTCTCCTTCGCGCGCACCATCAATTCCTTGCGGCCCTCGTTCGTCTCGGGCTCGGACTGATAGCGCTCGGCGGTCTTCTTCCAGGCTTCGACCTGCTTCGTCACGGCTTCGGGCGCGCGGTTTCCGAACTGGGCCTCCATCTCCTCGGCGGCGGTGCGCACCGTCGTCTGGCGTATGGTCTTCGCCTGGAAGAACGACCACAGGTTCGACGCCTCGATGTGATTGGCGAGCGCGTTCGTCTGGGCCGCCTTGCCCAGGGTCTCGGCGAACGCGAGCACCAATGCCAGGACTGCGATGAACAGCGCGACTTTCTTGTTTGCCGGATCGATGTGACCGGCGTGGTCTGCGTGGCCTGCGGACATGTTCCCTCCTCTTTCTTTATTGGTGTCTGGAAATTCTAGCCTAGCGCCGCACGCCCGGCGTCTCGATCGGCAGCCCTTGAGCGCGCCACGCGAGGTACAGCTCGAGGTCGAGGTACTCGGGCGAGCCGTAGGGCAGCATCTCGGCGCGGATCCCCGAGAGGCAGGCACGCAGCCGGCGCTCCACCGACCCAAGGGTCTGCCATTCCATGCGGTACGCGGGATAGGCGTTGGGATGGCCCTGGCTGATCGTCTCCGAGAGCAGCCGCTTGCCCCAGCTCGCGTCGTGGCAGTGGCTGCATGAGAGGTTCATCTGCCCGCGGCGCACGCGGTAGGCCGCGCGCCCAGCGTCGAAGTGCGCACGCGCCGGGCCGTCGATAGCCACGCTCATGGGGAGACCGCGCGACTGCCGCGCGACGTAGGCGGTGATGGCGAGCATCTCCTCCGACTCGTAGCGGAAGGGCTCTGCGCCCATGTGCTGGGCGCGGCAGGCGTTGATGCGGCCTTCGAGGTTGAGGAGCTTCCCGCTCGCGGGATCGATTCGCGGATAACGCGCCGCGACTGCGCGCATGCTCGATCGAGCATCCTGATGGCAGCTCTCGCACGACTGGCTCTTCTTCCCCGCGGACTCGCGCCAGAGCTTTTCGCCGCGCTCGACCCACAGCATGCCGGGATTGGCGAACTCGTCGTTCTGCAGAGACCGCAGGTCCTGCCCGAGAAACGCCGAGCCGGACTTGAGCTGATCGAGAGGTATCGCGCGCTCCTGCGCGGGCGCGGCGGCGAGAAAAAAAACCGCGATCGCCAAAGCGGCGCGGCTCATGTGACTTGGATCGATTGCCGCTCCGAGCCCCGCTTGCCCTCGTCGTCTATCCAGGTGAACTCGAGCTCGCCGCTCTTGTCGGCGACGGTGTAGAACTGCACGTAGGGATTCGCGGCGATGCCTGAGGACAGATCCGCGCGAAAGACCTCAAGCCCGTTGTAGCGACACGAAAGCACGTTGATGACGTTGCGCTTGATCAGGTGGCCGACGTCGTCGTGCCGGTAGCCGGTCTCCATCGGGTGCTGGATCAGCACGCGGATCTCGACGATCTCGCCTCTCTTCGCGTTCGCCGGGATTTGAATCCTCGCAGCCATCTTCTAGCTTTCGTCCAGACAGGCGGACAGGGTCACGACGATCGCCGCCGTGTCGTACCAGACGCTCCCGTCGGAGAGCTTCGCGACCGCCGTCACCTTCTGGCTGCCCGCCAGCCGCACGCGCGAGTTGATCTCGGCCTTGCCGGCGCGCGGGCCGAGATAGAAGTTGGCCATGTTCGAGACCGGATTCCGCTCGGAGTACAGATGGATGCTCCTCACGTGATCCGCCGTGGTCATCGGGCTGTCCACGGTGATCCGGATCGGAACCGAGTTGCCGTTGTCGGCGAGCTGCGGTAGCACGACCGTCACTTTGCCTTTCCTCGCCGCCGCCGGGAGCGGATCGACCTGCGCGAGCGCTACGCCGGGAAGCGCGGCGAGGCCCGCCAAGAACTGGCGCCGCCTCACTTCGCCTCCCTCAGCGTCGCGAGATACGCGACCACGTCCTCGACCTGCTGCGCGGTGAGGACGGGCTTGCCTCGGTACGCTTGAGCGACCTGCGTGAGGCCTTCGGTGCGGTAGTAGGCCGGCATGGGCGTATCAGGTTTCACGCGCGTCGAGTCGGCGACGCGCAGGCGCAGCTGCGCGGCCGAGAAGCGGGAGCCCGAGCCCGAAAGCGTGGGCGCGACGTTGCCGAAGCTATTTTCACCGGGAACCTCATGGCAGAGCGTGCAACCTCCTTGATCGCGATTCACCACGATGCTTCGACCGCGCGCCGCGTCGCCGGGTTCTGCCCCGAGCGGCCGCGGAATCGCATCCCCGACTGCCTCGAAGCCTTGCGCCGCCGCGTGCCCCGAGGCGCACGCGAGAAGCACGCTGGCCAGCAGTCCTCGCACTACGCGAGCGTCAGCCCGTGGTTCTTGAGCGGCAGCGAGCGGATCCGCTTGCCGGTCGCGGCGAAGATCGCGTTGCATACCGCCGGCGCGATCGACGCCTGGCCGGGCTCGCCGACCCCGCCCCAGAAGCCACCGGTGGGCGCGATCACCATCTCGACCTTGGGCATCTCGCGCAGGCGCATCATCCGGTAGTCGTGGAAATTCGACTGCTCCACGCGCCCTTCCTTGATCGTGATCTCGCCCCAGAACATCGCCGTCAGCATGAACACCGCGCTTCCCTGGAGCTGCGCCCGGATGTTGTCGGGGTTGACCGCGTAGCCGGGGTCGATGCCGAGGACGAGGCGGCGTATGTTGACCTCGCCGTTCTTGTCCACCGAGACCTCGGCGACCGCGGCGGTGTAGCTGCCGTAGCCCTCGGTCTCGGCGATGCCGCGGAACACGCCCGCGGGCAGGGGCTTGCCCCAGTCGGCCGCCTTGGCCGTCGTCTCGAGTATCGCGAGGTCCCTCGGCGATTTCGCGAGCAGCGCACGGCGGTATTCGAGCGGATCCTTCCCGGCCGCGGACGCGAGCTCGTCCATGAAGCTCTCGCGCACGAACGGATTCTGCGAGTGGCCCACGGTGCGCCAGAAGCCGACCGGGACGTGCGGGTTGCGCTGCGCATACTCGACCCTCACGTTCGCGATCGCGTGCGGCAAGTCGTACAGCGACGCGACCGATTGCGGGTCGACTCCCTCCGCGGGCGAGAACGGCGGCTTGAGCGGGACCCTCGGCAGGGTCGCGAAGATCGAGGTGCCCGAGACGCGCGAATACCACGCGACCGGATTGCCCGACGCGTCCAGGCCCGCCTTCATGCGGATGAGGCTGGCCGGTCGGTAGAAGTCGTGCTGCGTGTCCTCCTCGCGGGTCCACAGCATCTTCACCGGCGTGCCCTCCATCGCCTTGGCGATCAGCACGCCCTGGCGCACGAAATCCTGCGCTCCGCCGCGCCGGCCGAATCCTCCGCCGAGCTGCACCCGGTGCACCTCGACGTTCTCGAGGGGCACGCCGGCGGCAGACGCCGCCGTCGCGAGCGAGGCCTCGGCGCTCTGCGTCGAGGTCCACACGTCCACCTTGCCGTCCTTCACGACCGCGGTGCAGCCCATGGGCTCCATGCAGGCGTGCGCGAGATAGGGCGTGTAGTACTCGGCCTCGAGGGTCTTCGCCGCCGAGGCGAACGCCTGGTCGAAGTCGCCGTCCTTGCGCGCGACCGCGATGTCCTCCTTCGCGTCGAGGCCTCCGCGGTAGAACTCCATCAGGCTCGCTGTGGAGACGCCCCCGTTGGTTCCCACGTCCCAGTCGATGTGCACGTCGCGAAGCGCTTCCTTGGCGCGCCACCAGTTGTCGCCGACCACCGCGACGAAGCTCTCCATCGGCAGCACCTTGACGATCCCGCGCCTGCCGCTGACCTTGGACGCGTCGACGGCTTTCACCTTGCCCCCGAAAACCGGGCACTGCGCGATCGCGGCGTAGAGCATTCCCGAGAGCTGCGTGTCGATGCCGTAGACCTGCTTGCCCATGACCGTGTCGGGAATGTCGACGCGCTTGACGGGCTTGCCGATCACCTTCCATTCCTTGGGGTCCTTCAGCTTCACGTCCTTGGGCGGCTCGAGCTTGGAGGCGGCCTCGGCGACCTTGCCGTAGCTCAGCTTGCGCCTGGTCGGGCCGTGGGTGATGAAGCTGTTCTGGGCGGTGCACTCGGACGCGGGAACGTTCCACTGCTGCGCGGCGGCCGCGATGAGCATCTCGCGCGCGGTCGCACCCGCGCGGCGCAAATACTCCTGCGAGTTGCGGATGGTGCGGCTGCCCACCGCCGCCATGTCGCCCCAGGCGCGCTTGCGCTTCACGCTCGCGTTGGCCGAGGCGTACTCGATCTTCACGCGCCGCCAGTCGCATTCCAGCTCCTCCGCAACCAGCATGGGCGCGGAGGTCATGCTGCCCTGTCCCATCTCCGAGCGGGCGTAGCGGATGATGATGCCGTCGTCGGGGCGGATGACCACCCAGGCGTTGATCTCGGCGCCGTCTTTCTGGGCCAAATTCTGTGAAAACGCGCCGAGCGGTCCGAAGCCGACGGTGAGGCCGCCGCCGATCGCTGCGGATGCTTTCAGGAATTCCCTGCGGGAAGCATTTCTCATGATCGTCCCCTCAGGCCTTCGCCGGCTTGGCCGACTTCGCCGCGGCGTGGATCGCCGTGCGGATGCGCGCGTAGGTCCCGCAGCGGCAGATGTTGGTCATCGCCGCGTCGATGTCCTTGTCGCTCGGACTGCTGTTCTTGGCGAGCAGCGCCACCGCCGCCATGATCTGTCCCGACTGGCAATAGCCGCACTGTGGCACCTCGTTGTCGATCCAGGCCTTCTGCACCGGGTGCAGCTGTCCCCGCTGCGCGAGTCCCTCGATGGTGAGCACTCTCTGTCCGGCCGCCGCCGACACCGGCACCGAGCACGAGCGCACCGGCTCGCCGTTGAGGTGCACGGTGCAGGCGCCGCACTGGGCGATGCCGCAGCCGAACTTGGGGCCCTTCACGTCGAGCACGTCGCGCAACACCCACAGCAGGGGCATTTCGGGCTCGACGTCGACGCTGTGTTTCTTGCCGTTGACGGTGAGTTCGATCATCTAGCAATCTCCTTGAAAATCCTGCACGCAGTTTACTCCCGATCGATTCAGGCGAGGCGCAGTCCCTGGTTCTTGAGCGGCAGCGAGCGGATGCGCTTGCCGGTGGCGGCGAAGATCGCGTTGCACAGCGCGGGGGCGAGGGGCGCGAGCGGCGTCTCGCCCAGCCCGCCCCAGAAGCCGCCGCTCGGGACGAGCACCGCCTCGATGGTCCGCGGCATCTCCGCGATGCGCAGGATGCGGTAGTTGTCGAAGTTCGACTGCTCCACCCGGCCGTCTTTCAGCGTGATCTCGCCCCACAGGACCGAGGTGAGCCCGAACGCGACGCAGCTTTGCACCTGCGCTTCCGCCGAATCCGGGTTCACGATGTGGCCGGGATCCACCGCCACCACCACGCGGCGGATGTCGATGGCGCCCTCAGGGCTCACCTGCACCTCGAACACCGCAGCCGCGTAGCTGCCGTGCGAGTCCTGCACCGCGATGCCGCGGTGCACGCCCGCGGGCAAGGGAGAGCCCCAGCCCGCGGCTTTCGCCGCCGCGTCGAGCACGCCCAGGTCCTTGGGCCGGTCCGCGAGCAGCGGGCGGCGGAACTCGTAGGAGTCTTTCCCGGCCGCGCTCGCCAGCTCGTCGATGAAGCATTCGCGCATGAAGGGGTTTTGCGAGTGGAACACGGTGCGCATGAAGCCGACCGGCACGTGGCTGTTCCTCATCGCGAACTCGATCCTGAAGTTCGGCACGCCGTAGGGGGAATCGATGATGCCGCCGAGCGCGTGCCGGTCTATGCCTTCCTTGATCTCCTGCGGCCGCACGCTCGCCATGATCGAGTGGCTGGCGTCGCGCACGCGAAGCGCGGTGAGCTTGCCGTCCGCGTCCAGCGCTCCCTTGAAGCGCATCAGGGTCATGGGACGGTAGTAGTCGTGCTGCATGTCCTCCTCGCGCGACCACAAGAGCTTCACCGGCCGCCCTTCCATCGCCTTCGCGATCGCCACCGCCTGGCGCGTGTAGTCCTGGAAGCCGCGCCTGCCGAAGCCGCCCCCCAGGTAAGTGAGGTGCACGTCGACGTTCTCGATCGGCACGCCCGCGGTCGCGGCGGCCGCCGCGTGCGTCGCCTCGGCGTTCTGCGTCGGCGCCCAGACCTCGACTCGGTCCCCTTTCACGAGCGCGGTGCAGTTCATCGGCTCGAGCGGCGCGTGGTTGAGGAAGGGCACGAAATACTCCGACTCGACCACCTTGGAGGCCTGAGCGAAGGCCGCCTCGACGTCGCCGTCGTTGCGCGCGACCGGCACGCCGGAATCCTCCAGGCCGAAGCGCACGAACTCGCGGATGCTCTCGGTCGTCGCGGCGCCGTTCTGGCCGAAGTCCCATTCGATCGGAAGCAGCTTCAGCATCTTGCTCGCGCGCCACCAGTTGTCGGCGACCACGGCGACCGCGTCCTCGAGCTTCACCACCCTGATCAGGCCGCGAAGGCCGAGGATCCTCTCGTCCGGCACGCTCTTCAGCTTCCCGCGGAACACCGGGCACTGGGTGATCGCGGCATACACCATGCCGGGAAGCTGGACGTCGACGCCGAAGATCGGCTTGCCCATCACCTTGTCGCGGATGTCGAGGCGGCGAGCCGAGCGCCCGAGCAGATTCCAGTCCTTGGGATCCTTGAGCTTCACCTCCTTCGGAGGCTCGAGCTTCGACGCGGCCTGGGCCACCTGGCCGAAGCGGACCTTCCGTCCCGAGGGCCGGTGGATGATCGTGCTGTTCTCCGCGTCGCAGTCGGACGCGCTCACCTTCCAGCGCTGCGCCGCCGCGGCGATCAGCATCTCTCGCGCGGTCGCGCCCGCCTGGCGGAGATACTCCTGCGAGCTGCGGATCGACTGGCTGCCGCCGGTCGCCATCGAGCCCCACACGCGGTTGCGGCGGACGTGCTCGGCGGTCGAGACGAACTCGGTGCGCACCTTGCGCCAATCGCACTCGAGCTCCTCGGCGACCAGCATCGGAAGCCCGGTCGAGCTGCCCTGCCCCATCTCCGAGCGCGCGACGCGGATCAGGACCTCGTCGTTCGGGCGGATCACGATCCAGGCGGTGAGCTCCGGGCCGGCGGGTCCCGCGGCGAGCGCCGCGCAAGGCAGCGTCAACTCGAGCGCGAGCCCTCCGCCGAGCGCGGTCGAGACCTTGAGAAAATCGCGGCGGGAGAGGCGGAGCGGCGTCGGCATGAATTTCCGGTAAACGCTTTCTGCGGGCGATTCATTCTGCCCTTGAGACTACGAGACTGCAACCTCAAGGTTTCGCTATCGGCGCGCGCAGCGACTCGGCGAGACTTTCCAGGTTCGGCGCGCCCACCAGGATGAGCCCGCGGCGCGGGCTCTCGATGTCCGCGATGAGGTAGAACGAGACGGACACGACGATCGGCAGCACCAGGAGCAGGACGGCTTCCTTCTTGAAGTCGTGCGCGCGGTAGCCGACCAGCACGTTGCAGCAGACGGCGATCGCCGCCATCAGGATCCATGCCGCCACCGGGATGCGGTACCACCACGCCGCCTGCGTGTAGCTCTGCGAGTTCAACACGTCGTTCATGCCGGAAACGACCAGGGCCATCACGGGGTGCGGGTTCGCTCGGGCCGCAGGCAGGATCGCGGACCACAGCTCGGCCTGCAACTGGGCGGTGCGGGCATCGACCTCCCGCACCTCCCGCTCGTCGCGGACTTTGTAGAACAGGATGCGCTGATCCAGGTAGCTCTTCAGCAGCGCACGCACCTTCGCCGCGTCCGCGGCGGGAAGGAAGTCGGCGCGCACGTATTCGGTGCCGATCGCGTTGGCTTCCACTTCCTCGTAGTTCTTGCGCTGATCGTACCGGCCCGTTGCCATCGAGAAGCTGAATCCGATGATGAGCCCGAGCAGCGTCAGCGTGGCCGCCAGCACGAGGCCGAAGTCTTCGCGCACGCCCTCGTGCCCTATCAGCACATTCCGGGAAAGGTACGCGCCGACCCAGGCCGAGACCCACAGCATCACGAAGGTCAGCGCGAAGACGAGCAGCGGGTGGTCGGTTATTTTTATCATTCGTGGCCGACTCTACTCTGGCTTGAGTGCGCGAAGGATCGATTCAATTTCCGTCTGTGGAGCGAACACCAGTACCCAATATACGCTGTCGAGGTCTTTCTCGTGAGGAAAGATCATTTCAAGTCGCTGGCGCTCGTCGATCGCTTTGGCGACAAGGAGCAGTGCCCTCGGTTCGTTCAGGCGGTAGACCTCCGTTGGACGACCCCCGAAGGGCAGAACATTCACCGACATGAACATCGCGACGGACTTGTCGTTATCGATCGCGACGGATCTGCCTCCGACGGCATAGCAACTGAACCCTTCAACATAGACTCCCAGTGCTTCCTCGAGAAATGTATAGGCAGATCTCCGCTTGTTTTTCTCAAATACGGCCGCGCTGGTGACTCGCTGCAGGTACTGCTTCAGGTCGCTCGGGCGAGCAGTCACGCTTAGTGTCACGTCACGGCTCTCGTCGGCGAATTTCAGCCCCTTGTACGGCGATTCGACTGCGGTGGACGGTCCGAACTCATAGCTTGGAATGACCACGTGGGGCCAGCCATCCTTAGACAGGTCGCGCAACTTTATCTTGCTGCTATCGAAACGATACGAACCCTTGGCTCTTTCGAATTTCGACAGCTTTTCTATCCCGTGTATCTTCGCAATCAAGTCGCAGGCGGGTTGTAACGGGTCGCCCTCTCGCGTCGCCGCCTCCGCGACAGTCAAAGGCAGCGCCAGCGCGAGCGACAGGAAGACGCTATGCCTGAGGACGGAGAACTGAGGCATGCGGCTCACGCCCCCGGCAGCTTATAGTCTTTGAAGTCCTGGCGCAGCTTGGTCTTGAGGAGCTTCCCGGTCGCAGTATGCGGCAGCTGCTCGACGAAGGCGACGTCGTCGGGCATCCACCACTTCGCGACCTTGCCCTTGTAGAAATCGAGCAGCTGCTCGCGCGTCACCTCGGCGCCCGCCTTCTTCACCGCCACCACCAGCGGCCGCTCGTCCCATTTCGGGTGGCGCACGCCGATCACCGCCGCCTCGGCGATCGCGGGATGCGCCACGGCGATGTTCTCCAGCTCGATCGAGCTGATCCACTCGCCGCCCGACTTGATCACGTCCTTGGAGCGGTCGGTGATCTGCATGAAGCCGTCGGCGTCGATGGTCGCGACGTCGCCGGTGGGGAACCATCCCTCGCGGAGAGGATCGCCCTCCTCCTTGAAATACTTGCCCAGGATCGTGGGGCCGCGAACGAGCAGGTCGCCGAAAGCCTTGCCGTCACGCGGCAATTCCTTCCCTTCGCCGTCGACGATTTTCATCTGCACGCCGTAGACCGTGCGGCCTTGCTTGCACTCCAGCTCGCGCTGCTTCTCGCGCGGCAGGCTCTGGTGCTTCGTCTTCAGCGTGCACATGCTGCCGAGCGGGCTCATCTCGGTCATGCCCCAGGCATGCCGGCACTCGACGCCGTACTCGCGGAAGGTATCGATCATCGCCGGCGGGCAGGCCGAGCCGCCGACGATCACCATCTTGAGCGCGCCGAACCTGAGCTTGTTCTGCTTCATGTGCGCGAGCAGCGCGAGCCACACCGTCGGCACGCCCGCGGTCTGGTTCACCTGCTCGGACTCGAACAGCTCGTACAGGCTCTTGCCGTCGAGGGCGGCGCCCGGAAACACGAGCTTCGCGCCGTTCATGGTCGCGAAATAGGGAATGCCCCAGGCGTTGACGTGGAACATCGGCACCACCGGAAGGATCACCGAGCGCGCCGAGCAGCTGAAGATATCGGGGAGCGACGCGGCGTAGGCGTGCAGGATGGTCGAGCGGTGCGAGTAGAGCACACCCTTGGGATTGCCCGTCGTGCCCGAGCTGTAGCACAGCCCCGCTGCGGTCCGCTCGTCGAACAGCGGCCACTCGTAGTCGCCGTCCTCGCGCTCGAGCAGCTCCTCGTAACAGAGCAGGTTCGGCAGGCTCGCCTTGGGCATGTGCGCGCGGTCGGTCATCGCCACCCAGCCCTTCACCGACTTGCACGCCGGAGCGAGCTTTTCCGCCAGCGCAACGAAGCTCAAGTCGAAAAAGACGTAGCGGTCCTCGGCGTGGTTGACGATGAACTGGAGCTGCTCGGGGAAAAGGCGCGGGTTGACCGTGTGCATGACCGCGCCCATCCCCGAGACGCCGTAGTAGATCTCGAAGTGGCGGTACCCGTTCCAGGCGAGCGTGCCGACGCGCTCGCCCTCCTTCAGCCCGAGCCGCGCGAGCGCCTGGGCGAGGCGCTTCGAGCGCGCGTGTGCCTGCGAATAGGTGGTGCGATGGATGGGCCCCTCGAGGGTGCGCGACACGATCTCGACATCGCCGTGGTTGCGGTCGGCGTGCTCGATCAGCGACGACACGAGCAGCGGCATGTCCATCATCTGACCGCGCATGCTTCCCTCCTCCGGGCGCCCTGGCTCGCCGAAAATTACTCTGCGGGAAAATCCGTGTCAATCTACAATCGCTTTGGACATGAGCGTCAAGAAGCTCCTAGACCTCGGCGGCAAAATCGCGCTCGTCACCGGCGGATCGCGAGGCCTGGGGCTGCAGATCGCCGAAAGCCTGGGCGAGATGGGCGCGAAGCTCGCGCTCACCGCGAGGAAAGCCGACGAGCTTGAGGAGGCGCGCGAGCATCTCTCCAGCCAGAGGATCGAGGCGCTCGCGCTTCCCTGCGACCTGTCGCAGCCCGAAGCGATAGCGCCCATGCTCTCGAAGCTGCTCGAGCGCTTCGGCAAGGTCGACATCCTCGTGAACAACGCGGGCGCGACCTGGGGCGCTCCCGCCGAGGACCATCCGCTGGAAGCCTGGCAGAAGGTCGTGAACCTCAACCTGACGGGCACCTTTCTCGTCACCCAGGCCGTGGGCAAGCGCTCGATGATCCCCAACCGCTATGGCAGAATCGTCAACGTCGCCTCGATCGCGGGATTGCGCGGCAACCCCGTCGGCATGCTGAAGACGCTGGCTTACAACACGACGAAAGGCGGATTGGTGAACTTCACGCGGGCGCTCGCCGCGGAATGGGGCGAGCACGGGATCACGGTGAACGCGATCGCGCCGGGCTTTTTTCCGTCGAAAATGAGCAAAGGCGTGCTCGAGAAGATCGGCGAGAGGATCATCGCGCATTCGCCCCTGCACCGCCTCGGCGACGGCGAGGACCTGAAGGGCGTGGTCGCGCTGCTCGCTTCCGACGCCTCGCGCCACATCACCGGGCAGATCATCGCGGTCGACGGAGGCGCAAGTGTCGCCTGACGGCGGGACGCAGTCGCCCGGCATCAAGATCCCCTTCACCGAGCACCTCGGCATCCAGCTCGTCGAGATGACGAAAGAGCGCGCGGTGGTGACGCTGAAGAAGCGCCCGGAGCTCCTCAACAGCTGGGGCGCGACGCACGGCGGCGTGATCATGACCATGCTCGACCTGGTGATGAGCTGGGCGGTGCGCGGGCACTACGGCGTCGCCGGCGGCGTGCTCACGGTCGACCTGTCGGTCGGCTTCATGAAAGGGAGCTTCGGCGACAAGGTGAGCGCCGAAGGGCGCGTGCTCCACGGGGGCAAGTCCACCGCCTTCTGCGAGGCGGAGGCGCGCGACGACGCCGGCGCGCTGCTCGCCAAGGCAATCGGCACCTTCAAGCTGCTCGCGGACAAGGACAAGAAGAGCGGCGGCTGATCGCGGGTCGCGACCCGCCGCGGCTGCTGGAACGCAACCGTCTCGAGGGGAGGTTCCGTGCTCGCGCGCTGTCCCAACTGCGACAACCCCGTCGACTCCGACGCGTCGAAGTGCGACAAGTGCGGCGCATTGTTCACCTCGGGCGCGGGCTGGAAACCCGTTCCGCTCCTGGAAGCCACCGAGCCCGAGCAGCGTTACCCGGTCGAATTCACGGGCGCCGCGGGCGAATATTTCCGCGTCTGGATCGTCAACCTGGTCCTCACGATCCTGACGCTGGGCGTCTACTCGGCCTGGGCGAAAGTTCGCAAGAAGCGCTACTTCCACGGGCACACGCGCATCGACGGGGATCCCTTCGAATACCGGGGCAGGCCGATCGCGATCCTCAAGGGCAGGCTCATCGCCGTCGCCGCAGTCGCGCTGTTCTACGGTACGGCGAACTTCGAGCCGTCCTTGCTCTGGGTGCTCGCGATCGTTGCGGCGCTCGCCGCGCCCTGGCTCATCGTCCGCTCGATGGCGTTCAACGCCTACAGCACCGCCTACCGCAATATCCGCCTGCGCTTCCGCGGCACCTACTTGCAGTGCCTCGGCCTCCTGCTCTGGATCGGGCTCATCCTCGTCGTGAGCTTCGGCCTCGCGTACCCATACTTCAAGGCGCGGTTGATGGAATTCCTGTTCCGCAAGCACAGTTACGGTACGACCGATTTCGAGGTCTCCGATCTGAGCTACCTTCGAATCTACCTGAGGGCAGTCGGTCTCGGGCTGTTCGTCGGGCTGGCCGCGGGCCTCGTGGGCGGGGTATTCGGCGCCGCCTTCGGCAGCGACAGCAGAACGGCGTCCGTGATGACCACGCTGGCCGGCTACGTCGGGTACCTCTTCATTTTCTCCTACATTCGGGCGGAGCTCGCCAACGCGACCTGGAACGCCGTCCGCATCGGAAAGGTCCGCTTCGAATGCGCCTTGCAGGTGTACCAGTTGTTCGGGCTGTACTTGGGTAATATCGTCGCGATTATCACGACCCTGGGGCTCGCGACGCCTTGGGCCGTGATCCGCGCGATGCGCTACCGCGCGCAGAGGATGACGGTGATCGCCGCGGCCGGGCTCGAGAGCTTCGTCGCCGCCGAGTCCGCGGAGGTCAGCGCCGCCGGTCAGGAAATCGGCGAAATGTTCGACTTCGATCTCTCGCTATAAGGCCGTCCAACGTGATCGAATTCGACGCGGTCTTCTACGACGGCAGGACCTCGGCGCGCAATGCCGTGCACGTGCGCGGCTACTCACTGAGCCTGGTCATCGAGGGCGCCGGGATCCACCTCGAGGTCCCGCTCGCGCAGGTGCGCGTCGAGCCGCCCGTCTCCGGAACGCGGCGGCTGCTGCACCTTCCGGGCGGGGCGCAGCTGCAAACCGACGACGATGCGGCGCTGAGCGCGCTTTTTCCCCGATCCAATCCGCTGGAGACATGGGTCCACGGTCTGGAGCGCCGCTGGCCTTACGCGCTGGGTGCCGTCGCGGTGGCCGCGGGACTGGCCTGGTGGTTCGTGGTCTACGGCCTGCCGCTCGCGGCGAAGCTGGCTGCCGGCTTGGTCCCGCCCCGGATCGAAGCGAAGCTGGGCGAGCAGGCCCTGGCGAGCGTCGACCAGGGCTTCTGCCGCCCGACCCGGCTCAGCGCGATCAGGCGGCAGCAGCTGAACGCGGCCTTCGCCAAGCTGACCGCCGGACTCGACGACTCGTACGACTACCGGCTCGAGCTGCGCGCCTGCAAGGCCATGGGGCCGAACGCGTTCGCCTTGCCCGGCGGCGCGGTCGTGCTGACCGACGATCTGGTCGAGCTCGCGGAGAACGACGCGCAGATCTCGGCCGTGCTCGCGCACGAGATCGGCCACGTGCGCAACCGGCACGGCCTGCGGCTGGCGCTCCAGGCGGCCGGCCTCTCGGCCCTGATCGCGGCGCTCGCCGGCGACGCGGTATCGATCACCAGCCTGGCCGCGACGCTTCCGACGGCGCTGCTGCAAAGCGGCTATTCGCGAGCGTTCGAGGACGAAGCGGATTCCTACGCGTTCCAGCGCCTCAAGGAGATCGGGTCCTCGCCCAAATACTTCGCGCAGATTCTGGCTCGGATAGACGAGTCTCGTAACAAGGGCGACGGCGCGAGCAAGAACGGCAGGAAGTCGGGAGGCGCAGGGCGCGACTTCGGCTACCTGTCGACCCACCCCGCGACCGCGCAGCGCATCGAGCGCGCGCTGCAGAATCAGTAAGGAAAATCCCGGCCGCTCTCAAGCCATGCTCGCAGCCCCCGCGCGCGGAGTGAGCAGGGCGAGGACTATCGCCACGGCGATGAGCGCCAGCACGTCGCCCCAGAGATGTCCGCGGTGCTGCGTCATCGCGAGCGACTGCGCGCCCATGATCGCGCCGTGCACCACGCTCGACCACACCGTGAACCAGATGAGGCTGCGGTGCGCGAGCGGGTTGCGGGACGCGAGGAGCAGGAACAGGCCGAGCGTCGCGTAGATTCCGAGAATCATCTGGAAGTACTCCGACTGCCCGGTGGTGTGCCACGACCACCCCGACGGCCAGACGATCGAGAGGGGATAGATGCCGAACATGAAGGTCAGTCCCACGAGAATCAGGGCGATGCGCAGGTACTTGATGCGGTCAGTCTCGTTCATGATGCCCTCCCTTTTCGAGTTGTGATACTGCGGACTGCTGCAGCGACTCTACCGTTTTCCTGTCCTCGTAGGCGAAGGCACGGTGCGCCCACATCGCCGCGAGCACGATCAAGGCGAGCCAGAGCAGCGCGATGAACGCCGCGCCGACGCGCCCCATCCACGACCCACTCAACTGCAGCCGCGACGCCCGCGCCCGGCACTCGGACATCACCTCGGCCGGCACCATCTTCACCGCGAGGACGATCGCGATAGGCAGCAGGATGATATCGTCGACGAGGCCGAGCACGGGGATGAAGTCGGGAATGAGGTCGATCGGGCTCAGGGCGTAGGCGACGATCGCAACGAGAAAGACCTTCGCGTACCAGGGCGTGCGCGGGTGGCGCGCGGCGAGATACAGCGCGAGGACCTCGGTCTTCAGCTCGCGCGCGCGTCGCTTGAGCTCGGCGATCAGCGGCACGGTCTAATCGGCCTTGATGCCGGCCGTCTTGATCATCGGCCACCATTTTTCGATCTCGGCCCTGTGGTACGCGCCGAGCTCCGCAGCCGACTGCTGGTCGCGCGGCGGGATCTCCTGGCCGAGATCGGCGAAGCGCTTGCGCACTTCCGAATCCGCGAGGCTCTCCGCGATCGCGTCGCCGAGCTTCGCCACCGCGGTCTTAGGCGTGCCGGCGGGGGCCCAGATTCCGTGCCATACCGCCATGTAGAAGCCCGGCAGGCCGGCTTCGTCGACCGTGGGAATGTCCGGCGCGGCCTGCAGGCGCGTCGCCGACGTGACGGCGTACGCCCTGATCTTGCCCGCGCGGACCTGCGGAAGCGAGTTCGCGGCCTGGTCGAAAGTGAGGTCGATGTTCCCCGCGAGGAGGTCCTGCATCGCGGGCGCGGCGCCGCGATAGTGGACAAGCTGGAACTGCATGCCTGTGACCTTCTGGAAGTACACGCCACTGATGTGCGACGCCGTCCCCGCGCCGCCCGTCCCGTAGGAGATCTTCTGCTGGTTCGCCTTGATCCACGCGAGAAGCTCCTTGAGATCCTTCGCCGGAGCCGCGTTCTTCGACACCACGATCTGCGGGTTCGTGGCGATGAGCGCGACCGGCTGCAGGTCCTTCAGCAGGTCGTACGGAAGCTGGTAGATCGCGCCGTTGAACACGTGCGAGCCGACGTTCCCGATGCTGAGCGCATAGCCGTCGGGAGCCGCGCGCGCGACCTTGCCGACGCCGATGCTGCCGCCCGCGCCGGTGGTGTTCTCCACGACGACCGTCTGGCCGAGCGCGCGCGACATGCGCGCCGACACGATGCGCGCGAGCGTGTCGGTGGGGCCGCCCGCTGCGTAGGGCACGACCACGGTGACCGCGCGGGTCGGATAGCCCTGCGCCTGCGCCAAGAGAACATTTCCGAGCAAGGCGAGCGCGACGAGGATGCGAAACACGTTAGACCTCCCTAACTGCCTTCGCGCGGTTCGACCATTGGGCCAATACGCCGATCAGCAGCATCAGCACTCCGAAAAAAGTCGCCGCGCGCTCGGGAGTCGCGGTCGGCGCCTCGAAGAAGAACGCATAGAGCAACAGCAGCGGCGCCGCCAGCAGCAGCGCGGATCCGACCACGCCGACCCTGCCGCGCCAGCCGGGAAGCGTGCCCGGCCGATAGATTCCGACCGCGATATTGATGAGGCTGCCGAGGAGCAGATACACGTGATTCGCGCGATACAGATACCGGATCGCCTCGTCGCTCTCGTACGCCGCCGGAAAGTGAGTCGCCATGTAGGCGCCCGTCCCCAGGAAAGCAAGGATTCCGCCGACGCCGACCAGGAGATGCAGCGACTTGATGGTCGCTAGCTGCGCCATATCAGGTACCAGGTTCCGGCCACCAGCAACACCGGAAGCGCCAGAATCCAGCGGGACTTCGCCCGGCCCATCCAGACGAGCCCGGCAAGCGCGGCGTAGACGGTGACGTTCGCCAGGGTTGCGATCGCAAAGGAACCCCATGAGCTCAAGTCCGGCGCGCCCGGCTCCTCGATCGGCACCAAGAGCAACGGAGTGGGCCACAGCATGAGCTGCAGGTAGTCGAAAGCGGTCAGCAGCCCGGCTGGTGCATCGGGAAACAAGTCGAGCGCCGCCGACGCGAGGCGAAACACGAGCGGGATCGCGAGCCCGAGGCCGGCGCCGATCAATATGAAACGCAGGGCTCCGTTTGGCATGTCAGCTCTCGATCTTCGGGGCGAGCAGCATCTCTCCGCCGCCGAGGATAAGCCGGTTCCAGGTCGGCGTGACGACGATCTCGTTGACGCAGACGTGCGCGGGCGATTCCGCGACGAAGCGCACCACGCGCCCGACGTCTTCCATCTTGAGCATCCTCGCCTGATCCTCCGGCGAAGGCGGCTTGGGCCGCGCGCGCTGCAACGGCGTGACGGTCTCGCCCGGATGAATGACGCAGCCGCGGATGCCGTGCATCCCTTCCTCGAGATTGATCTGGTGCGTCAGGCCGGTGAGGGCCTGCTTGCTCGCGTTGTACGCGGCGCCGCCGATGTAGCTCTGGTAGCGCGCGAACCAGGAGCCGATGTTGATCACCAGCCCGTCGCGCCGCGCGCGCATCGAAGGCAGCACTGCGAGCGTGCAGTAGAGCGCGCCGTTCAAGTTGGCTTCGACGACGCGGTCCCATTCGGCCGCCGCGAGGTCCTTGAAGAAGCGCTTGGGGATGTTGACGCCGGCGCAGTTGACCAGGATGTCGACGCGGCCGTGGCGCGAGAAAATCGCCTTCGCCGCAAGATCGACCGCGTCGCGGTCGGTCACGTCGACCGCCTCGGCGTCGGCCTGGCCTCCGGCGCGGTCTATGAGGTCCTGCGTTTCCGCGAGCGCGGTCGCGCGCCGGCCCGTTACGACGACCTTCGCCCCGGCTTTGGCTATCTCGACCGCGGCGGCCTGACCGATGCCGCTGCCGCCGCCGGTTACCCAGGCGATCTTTCCCTGCAATCCCGCCATGCCCTTCTCCTCAACGTTCCATCAGCGTCGCCTTTCGGTCACGAGACCGCCTCGGTGGCTTCCAGGATCGGCGGCAGGGGAGAGTCGAGCGCCGCGCAGACCGCGCGCAGCAGCTCTCCTTCGGCGAGCGTCAGTCTATCATCGGCCATCGCCACCGCCACGCAGGCCTTGATGAACACCGGCTTCTTCAGAGGCGCGAGCAGGTTCAGCTCGTTCAGCGCGCTCTCGACCTTGGCGACGTCGAGCTCCGACGGCGAGCGCAGCACGCCGCCCGCTACGCCGAGGGCTGCCATCCCCTTGTCGAATGCAGCCATCCCGCCCTGGCCCACGTGAGCCAGGAGGGAGAGGACGATAACGGCTTCGGCGAGGACAGCGTCGACGTTTCGGTACTTTACGCGTGCCGCTCCCCTTCGCAGCAGCTGGCTGCGGCACAGCGTGAGCACCACGAACTCGCGCAGCGTGACCCTGCCGTCCGCGTCGATCAGCGCCTTGACCCGCTCGAGGAACTTTTGCTGCTCCGGCCCGGGCAGCTGCTTCAGGGTCGGGATCGCCATCGCGAGCATGGGCATCCGCATGCGCTCGCCGAAAGGAACCAGCGCGTCGGCGATGCGCGCAGTCCGCGCGGCGATGTCCGCGCCCGAGCCGTTGCGGATCGCCTCGAGTTGCGCCTCGCGCAACTCGTCCTTGCCGATTAGCAGAGCGAAGAGAGCGGCCTGCGCGCCTGCCTCGCTTCCGACCGCGGCGCGGATCTCGGGAATGGCCTCGAGGGTGCGCTGCGCGTAATCGAGGTGAGCGCTGGTCGGATTGCCCACGCTTGCCACGATCGCCGGGGCCGCGATTGGCTGGCCGTAAAGCGGACTCGCAAATTTGGCCGCGACCGGGCTTCCTTTGGCGGCGGAAGGGGTCCCTTCTGCGCGCTCGCTCCGCTCTCGGAGAAGCCGCGCTCCCGCAGGCCCGAGGATCTTTTCGATGCGCTCCTCGACGGGCGGATGAGTGCTGAGCCAGTCGAATTCGAGGTAGCTGCTGGTCGGCGATCCGATGCACATGTGCGAAAGCTCTTCTGCGTGGCGGCCTACGATGACGCTGCCGCGGCGATCGATCTTGAACAGCGCGCCGCCGATCCCGTCCGGGTTGCGGGTGAACTGCACCGCGGAGGCGTCGGCGAGAAACTCGCGCTCGCGCGAGATAACCGACTTTATCGCCCGGCCTGCGAGCACGCCGATCGAACCGAGTATCCAGAGCAGGAGTCCAAGCAAGAACAGGCGGGCATCGTAGGCGCCGGAACGCTGATCGCCGTCCGCGCGGCGGCCGCCCGTCATCATCGCCGAGCCCATCGAGCCGAACAGCACGATCCCCGCGATCACACCGAGCAGCGTGATGTTGAGCCGCATGTCGCCGTTCAAGATATGGCTGAACTCGTGCGCGACGACGCCTTGAAGCTCCTCGCGGTTGAGGCTTTCCAGCGCCCCGCGCGTGACGATCACTGCTGCGCGGTTCGGGGAGAAGCCGGCGGCGAAAGCGTTGATGGTGTGCTGGTCGTCCATGACGAACACGAGCGGCACCGCGACGCCCGAGGCAAGCGCCATTTCCTCGACGACGTTCAGCAGCTTGCGCTCCGAAGGCTCGGCGGTGTCGCGCTTCATGTAGCGCGCCCCGACCATCGAAGCGACAGCCAGGCCCCCGCCGGAGAGCTGATGAAGCCGGTAGACGGTACCCCCCGCGATCACTGCGAGGATCACCCCGGTGGACCAGCCGTAGACGTAGCGGGGAACCTCCGTGAACAGGTTGGCCGAGTAGAGGGTCTTGGGACTCAGCCAGAGGTAGATTGCAACCCCGACGAGGTTGAGCACCGCGACGATTGCGGCCACCGCCAGCACGAAGAGCAGCAGCATCAGCCCGGTCTTGCGCCGCGCGCGGTGCTGCTGCTCGAAGAAATCCATGGCGCAGCCCTCGCCGGAGAGAGCGGAGGGCTAGCTGAATGACACCTTGACGGGCTTGCGCTCCTCCGCTGACTCGGTCGCCTCGAGCAGCGTCGCCTCCTTGAACCCGCCGAAGCCGGCGACGAAGTTGTCGGGGAAGCTCTCGATCGCGGTGTTGTAGCTCATCACCGCGTCGTTGTACGCCTGGCGCGCGAAGGAGATCTTGTTTTCCGTGCTGGTCAGCTCCTCCGAAAGCTGCATCATGGTCTGGTTGGCCTTGAGATCGGGATAGGATTCCGAGAGCGCGAACAGCTTGCCGAGCGCCCCCGAGAGGCCCGCCTCGGCCGCGATCATCTGCTTCATCGCGTCGGCGTCCGCGGGATTGGCGGCGGCGCGCTGATTGGCACTCTGCGCGCCCGCGCGCGCGGCGATCACCGCCTCGAGGGTGGCGCGCTCGTGCTTGATGTAGCCCTTCGCCGTCTCGACCAGGTTCGGGATCAGGTCGTAGCGGCGCTTGAGCTGCACGTCGATCTGCGCGAAGGCATTCTTGAAACGATTGCGCGCGGAGACGAGCCCGTTGTAGATCGCGATCAGCCAGACGACGGCCGCGACGACGATGCCCACGACGGCCCAGAAACCCCAACTCATGTCTCCTCCCCTCTTAGTCTCTCTAGTCGCGCACCACCACGGTTCCCGCGATCTTGTCGTGCCAGCCCTGCTTGCGCCTGTCGAAGGCGATCCAGAGGAATCCGAGGCAGAACCCGAAAATCGAGACGAAGTAGGCGAGGAAGCGCCCGATCAGCCTCGCGGTGGAGGGCTGCACCAAGCCGTCGGCGGTGACGATCCTCGCCTTGACCAGCATCTTCCCGGGCGTGGCGCCGCGGAAGCGCCAAAACAGGATGATCGTCACGGCGAATCCGATCTGCACCCGGATGTCTCCGAGCGCCATGATCGCCGAATCGGGGCGGGTCAGGGTCTCGAGTATGCGCAAGGCGTCGGCGCTGGGGTCGCCCGAGGACGCGAGCAACGCCGCCATCTCGGCGTTTAGCTTGTCGAAGTAGCCGGCGCCGTAGAGCGCGATCATCAGGGGAGCGAGGACGACGCTGACGGCCAGGGAATCGACGAGGAAGGCGAGGAAGCGCGGCCAGAACCCCACGTACTGGGGCTCGCGCGGCGAAGGGGTGTCGGCCATGGCCACTCTCTGCGGCGCATGGTAGCCCGTCCCCGGCGATCGAGGCAACCACGCGGACTTACCGGGGATCGGGCTGCTACTGCTGCTGCGGGTTGGGATACGCGCCCGTGTCGGGAAGGACCTTCATCCACGGCGAAGGACAGGAGGCGACGTTCGGGTAGTAGTCCTGGTAGTCGGGACAGTAGTAGCGCACTTCGGTCCCCTGCTCGACGTAGGTCGGTGGCTGCGCGTAACCCGTCGATCCGTACTCCGGCGCGTAGGGGTAGGGATAAGGATACGGGTACGGCGGATACCAGAAGAACGGTGCGCCCACCACGACCGTGGTGCCGACGACGACCCGGCGGTGCGGGAAGAACGGCGGCCGGCCGACGAACACCGGAGGCCGCCCGACGAACACCGGAGGCCGCCCCACGATGGGCCGCACGCCGGCGTGGCCGGTGGTCATGCGCGTGAACCCGCCGGTGGTGAAGCGCGTGAACCCGCCGGTGTGCCCGCCGCTCATCCCAGGATGCCCGCCCATGTGTCCGCCCGACCCCATGCCGCCACCGCCGCGCCCGCCACCGTTACCGCCCCTGGCGTGCGCGAACCCCGCGCCGGCCAAAAGCGCCAGCCCCAGAAGAATCGCGATCAGTCGTGTCATTTGAGCCTCCTGCCTTCGGAGAACCCGGCTGAGAAAGTGTAACGCCTGGCCGCCCCGGCGGTGTTGCCTTTTACACCTTTTACACCCGGTTACATCCCGAGCGTTTTCATGAGCATTCCGGCACACCCGCGGGCGGAACGGGGCACTGCACGAACCCGAACAGGCTGGGAACGTCCGCGGCGCGCACCGGCGCGACCCGAATGCTCCTGCCTCGCAGCGTCGCCCGGGTCTCGTCGCCCCTCGCGACGTCCTCGAGCAGGCGCTCGGCGGTCCTGCCCCGCGCGTCGCCGAGACGCTCGACGAAGTTGGACAGGTCGCGGTCGAGAAGCACGCCTATGCCGATCTCGGCCTTCAGGAGCAGCCCCCCGGCGTCGTCGACGAACGCGGCCTCGAGCGAGCGCGGTGCGGCGCCGGTGTGCGCGAGCAGGCCCTCGCCCGCGTCGTCGAGCCGGTATACCCACGGCGTGTAGTCGAGCGCGACGAATACCCGCTGCGGGCCGTTCTGGAAAAACCAGCGCCCTTCGGCGTCGGCCGCGTAGTTCCTGCCGATGAATTCATTGACCGCGGGGTTGGCGATCCGTTCGAAGCGCCCCGAGACGTTCCTGATCATCCAGTTCCCGCGCCGGTCGAGCGAAAGCCAGCCGTACACCGCCGGCACGTTCGGCCACTTGAGCATCCCGCGAATGACGATCTCGTCCATGCGTCGCGCTGGAAAGCCGCGGCCTTACTCGTTCAGGGCAGCGATCTCTTTCCCAATCCGCGAGCGGAAGTCGCGCTCTGCGGGGTCGTCGGTATACGGAGCCGAAGCGACAAACTGCTCGATCAGGGCGCGGGAGGGGGTCTCGTTCTCCATTCTATACAGATCGCACGCGAGCCGGGCCTGCTGCTCGTACAAATGATTGAACTGCGCGTCGCACCGCGTGATCGGCGTGGGATAGCTTCTGATTTCCTCGACGAGCCGCCGCCGCATGCCGCGCAGATGCTCGACGACCTCGGCCGCGAGCGTCTCGGTGTCGCTCGGCTTGGTGCGGAGTTCCGCTACGGTCGGCATGGCGAAATTCTACTCCGCTTTGATGTTCGCCTCGCGCGCGATCCTCGCGAACACCGCGACGTCGTCGCGGATCATTTTGTCGAAGGCCTCGGGGCTCATCGGACGGGGCGTCATCCCGATCGGGCCGAAGCGCTTCTGCGTGTCGGCGTCCCCGAGGACGCGGACGATCTCGCGGTTGAGCTTTTCGACGATGGGCCGCGGCACGCCCGAGGATGTGAGCAGCCCGAACCACAGGATCGATTCGTAGCCCGGCACGCCGGCTTCCGCGACAGTCGGCAGATCGGGGAGAAGCGGATCGCGCCTCGCCGACGACACCGCGAGTCCCTTGAGCTTCCCCTCGCGCACGAGATTGACGCTGTTGGCGATCGGCGCCATGAAGAACTGCACGCGCCCGGTCATGGTCTCGGTCAGTGACTCCGGAATTCCCTTGAAGGGCACGTGCACCACGTCTATTCCGGCCATCGCCTTGAACATCTCGCCGGCGAAGTGCGTGCCGCTGCCGACGCCCGCCGAGGAGAAATTGAGCTGCCCCGGCTTCGCCTTTGCCGCGGCGAGAAGCTCGCCGACGGACTGGATGCCGAGCGAGGGCGCGACCACGAGCACGTAGCTCGAGCTCGCGGTCTGCGTGATCCCGGCGAGATCCTTGAAGGTGTCGTAAGGCAGCTTCGGGTAGATCGCGGCGGCGACGGCGTGCGCCGAAGAGACCGAGAGCAGGGTGGTGCCGTCGGGCGCGGCGCGCGCCACCGTTGCTGCGGCGATCGTGCCGCCGGCGCCCGGACGGTTGTCGACGACGACCTGCTGCTTCCAGACGTCGGTGAGCTTCTGCGCGATGTAGCGCGCGGTGATATCGGGCCCGCCCCCGGGCGTGAAGCCGACGAGGATGTGGATCGTCCTCGAGGGATAGCTGTCGGCCTGCTGGGAAAGAGCCGGGAGAGACGCCAGCGCCAGCAGCAGAGCGACGAGCCTCATGCGCTCCCCTTTCGACCTCGCAACAGCTCGCGCCCGAGCATCGCCCCACCGAGCACCAGGCCCGCGAGGTCGGTGAGGAACGCGCCCTTGAACGCGTCCGAGGGTATCAGGAGCAGCAATCCGGCGGCGATGAACAGGATTCGCGAAACGACGGCGATGGGGCCGGAGTAGTAACCGACGACGCCTATCGTTCCCATCCAGATGCCGAGCGCGGCGGTGAGCACCGCCCAGGCGATCGTCAGCGGATCGCCCTGCATCAGCAGGCTCGGCGAGACCGCGAACAGGAAAGGCACGATGTACGCGGCCCAGCCGATGCGCGTGGCGGTCCAGCCGGTCTTGTCGACGTCGGCTCCGGCGATGTTGGCCGCGGCGAAGGCCGAGAGCGCCACGGGGGGCGTCACCATCGACATCACGCCGAAGTACAAGAGGAACATGTGCGCGGCCATCGGCGCGACGCCGACTTTCACCAGCGCCGGCGCGATCAGCGTCGCCATGATGATGTACACGCCCACCGTCGGCAGGCCCAGGCCGAGCAGGACCGCCATGCCTGCGGTCACCAGGAGCATCATCGGCAGGCTCTGGCCGGTGATCTCGAGCAGCTGCAAGGTCATCCCGAACGCGAGACCGGTGATGTTGAGGATGCCGATGAACATTCCGGCAACAGCGCAGATCAGGATCAGGTCCACCACCGTGCCGCCGGTGGAGACGATCGCCTTCACGATGTCCTTGACCGGCACGCGCTCGCCCTTGTAGCCGAACGCGAGCGACAGGACGATGAGCACCGCGGTCGCGAGCAGCGCCGCGTGCTCGGCCTGCCAGCCCCACTGGACGAGCGCGTACACCAGCACGATGAAAGGCAGCGGGAAATACCAGCCCGCCTTCAGCACCGCGAGGGTCTGCGGCAGCCGCTCGGCGGGCTCGCCGTGAATGCCGCGCTTCGCCGCCTCGATGTCCACCGCGAAGAAGAGCGCGAGGTAGTAGAGCAGCGCGGGAATGATCGCGGCGATCATCACCTGCGCGTAGGGGACGCCGAGCACCTCGGCCATGAGAAAGGCGGCCGCGCCCATCACCGGCGGCATCAGCTGCCCGCCGGTCGAGCCCACCGCTTCGATCGCCGCGGCGATCTGCGCCGGAAAGCCCGCGCGCTTCATCAGCGGGATGGTGACCACGCCGACCGCCGAGACGTTCGCCACCGCGCTTCCCGAGATCATGCCGAAGAACGCCGAGCCGACCACCGCGACCTTCGCCGAGCCGCCGCGATAGCGTCCCATCCATGCGCGCGCGAGATCGGTGAAGAACTCCGAGCCGCCGCAGCGCCCGAGCACCTGCCCGAGCAGGATGAAGGGCACGATCACGATGACGCCGATCTGCAAGGACGAGCCGAGCAGCGCGTTGGTGTCGAGATTCAGGTACACGAGCAGCCGCGTGAAGTCGACCGGCCGCGCCTGGAACACGCCGGGCAGGTAGTGGCCGAGCATCGCGTACACCACGCCTGCCAGGGTGAAGCCGACGAGCGAGAAGCCCGCCATGCGCCGCGTTCCCTCGAGCACGAGCAGCGCGAGCGCCGCCGACATCAGGATGCCGTCGAGCGGCCGCATGGTGAGGCGGTTGCTCAACTCGGGATAGCGCCACGCGAGCCAGAGGCACAGCGCGAGCCCGGAGAACGCGGCGGCGAGGTCCCACCAGGGAACGCGACCTTTGTAGCGCGGGCTCGCCGGCGCGGTGAGGAAGCAGATCGCGATGGCGAGGCCGAGGACCGCGAGCAGCAGCTGCTCGGTGTAGAGATTGAGGCCGAGCAGCGGGCGCTGCAGATCGAGCACCCAGCCGGTGACGCAGACGACGAGCAGCGCCTGCAGCGTGAAGAGCGTGCGGGCGTACGGCCGCTTGCCCGGCGGGTCCTCGATGAATTCTTCAGCCATCGAGGACTACGGCTTGGCTCCGATGCCCTTCTCCTTGAAGAATTTCAGCGAGCCCGGATGGAAGGACGCCGGCATGTCCTTGCTCATCGTCTGCGGGTCCCAGCCGCCGAAGGCGCGAAAGCTCTCGGCAAGCTTGGGCTTGTTCTCGAACATCGCCTTGGCGATCTTGTACACGACGTCGTCCTTGACGTGCGCGCCGACCGCGACGAGGTAGTCGTAGGCCATGAGATTCGTCGGACCGTCCAGGCCGACGAATGCGGGCGAGGGACTCACCACCTTGATGTAGGCGTAAGGCATGATCTTCTTCATCGCCGCAACGGACTTCGCGTCGTCGGGCAGCGGCAGGTAGCGGATCCCGCCGACGGTCTTGTCCACTTCGGTGACCTTCGACGCGCCCAGCGCGAAGAAGCCTCCGTCGATCTTGCCCTCCATGAAGTCATCCGCGCCGCGATTGACGTTGGGCACGAGCACGGGAACGACGTCGCGGCGGGCGAGCCCGCCGGTGGCGATGATCGCGTCGACGATGCGCTCGAGCGTCACCTGGGCGGAGAAGCCGTAGGGGATGCGCTTGCCCTTCAGCTCGGCGAGCGACTTGATCGGCGAATCCTTCCTCACGAAGATGCTCGAGTAGAGCGGGAAGATCACCCCGAGCACGCGCAGGTTCGCCTGCTTGCGGCCCTGGTACGCGCCCTCGCCCTTGGTCGCCTCCTCGATCTCCAGCACATTGCACACCGCGAGGTCGAGCTCGCCGGAATTGACCAGCGGCAGCACGGCGCTCGATCCCGAGTACGGCTGCACGCGGCTTTGCACGCCCGCGGCCTCCGCCATCACGCGGGCGATCGCCGAGCTCATGTTGTAGCCGATCTGGCCCTGCGGCGGACTGCCGAAGCCGAGCACCTGGGCGTGGGCGCTGCAGGCGAGAAGCACCCCCGCCGCCGCGGTCAGAATGCGTATCATGTTGTAGTCTCCGAGTGGTTTGTAATGGTTTTGAGGCAATGTAGCAAACGCTCCCACACTAGGCAAACGCGGGAACGCGAGCTGGCCATCCGGAGTCTATGACCATTACGACCCCAAGGAGACCTTAATGGCCCGAATCGCGAAGCGCTACCGCGACCACCCCTACGAAGTGAAAGCCAGCGCGGAATCGCAGTGGATCTGCGCCTGCGGCCTGTCGCAGAACCTGCCGTTCTGCGACGGATCGCACAAGCTCACGAAGGGCGAAGCGGCGGGAAAGCTCTACTGGTACGACGAGGACGGCAAGCGCAACGAAACCAAGGACAGCTACCCCGATATCCGCAGCGACCAGTAAGCGCGGGCGCGGCGCTTATTTCTTGGCGCGGTTGAACTCCGCCGCGCAGGCCGGGGCGAGCTCGGCCTGATGGCTTTTCAGGCAGGCGAGAATGCGTCCGCCTCCGGGACGGATGCCTTTGCAGAACTTCTCGGCGTCCGCCTTGCATTCCTGCCGCACCTGCTCGATTCTCTCCTCGGCGCGCTTCATCTCGCTCTGGCAGGCGGGCGAAAGCTCGGCCTCGTGGCTCTTCATGCATTTCGCGATCCTGCCGCCCCCGGGCTGGACGTTGCCGCAGAATTTCTTGGCGTCCGCGGCGCAGGGTCCGTCTCCTTTTCTGGCCTTCGCGCCTTCCTGTGCGAGTGCCCCCGTCGCGAGGGCGGCGAGCAACGCGAATGCAGCTGAGACCATTGCGTTCCTGATCGGCATGTTGCCTCCTGTGTAGGTACGTTGAGGTCTCTTCCCGCTCGATCGCGTGCTTTTTCTTTTCACTTTCGCTACTGGGTCACCGCCTGGTCGGTGCCCACGCGCTTGAATTCCGAGGCGCACGCCGCGCTCAGGCTCGACTCGCGGTTCTTGAGGCAGCTCAGGACGCGGCCTTCCCGGTGGGGAACGCCCTTGCAGAGCTTCTCGGCGTCGCCCTTGCACGCCTGGGCCAGCGCGTCGAACTTGTTGCGCGCGGACGTGATCAGGCTCCGGCACGAGGGGTTGATCTCGCGGAAATGCTGCGCCAGGCAGTCGGCGATCCGGGCGTCTCCCGGCTGAACGCGGGCGCAGTAGCTCTTGAGGTCGTTCGAGCAGGGGCCTTCCCTGTACGCCTTGTCGAGCTTTTCCAGATTCCCCTGAGCGGCGACACCCGTCGCCGTCAGCGCGAATACCGTCGAGAGCAATGCGTTTCTGATCGACATGGTTCCTCCTTCGTTTATCTTGCTAACCTCTCGTCACGCGGTTAACGAGCACTCCGATCGCCTCGTTGACGACCTCGACGAGGTCGCCGGGCTTCAGCGCCGGCTCGGTCGGCCCGTCGCAGCCGAACCAGATGATATCGTCGGGATGGAGCGTCACGTAACGCGACATCCGCGAGATGTAGCGCGCCACGCCGAAGATCATTCCGCGGGTATTGTAGCTCGACACGGTGCGGCCGTTGACGCGCACCTCGATCACCTGGTTCATCGGATCGATGCCTGAGACGATCCTCGGCCCCATGGGCTTGAACGTGTCGCTGCTCTTCGCGCGCCACAGCGTGCGGTCGCTCCTCTGCCAGGAGCGCTCGCTGACGTCGTTGCCGAGCGTATAGCCGCGGACGCAGCCGAGCGCTTCCGCCTCGGACACGTTTCTCGCCTTTCGCCCGATCACCGCCACCAGCTCGCCTTCGTATTCGACCGGCCCGGGCGAGTCCGCCGGGATCACGATGTCGTGACCGCTGCCGATCAGCGCCGCGGCCGACCGGTAGCCGATGTCGGGCTGCTGCGGCACCTTGTGGGCCGCGCCGCGGCTGTTGGCCCACTCGATGTGCGCGAGGTAGTTGAGGCCCGCAGCGTAGAAGTTGCGCGGGATGACGGGAGGGGGGAGCTTGGTCTCGCTCACTGAACCTGCGCTTGGGCCGGCACCTCTGCGCTGCGAGCCACCCGGTTTCGGCCCGCATTCTTGGCCGCGTACAAGGCGTCGTCGGCGTGCTTCATCCACGAGTCCATCGACTCGCCGGGTCGGAGCTCGCCGACGCCTACGCTCACCGTCACCCGCCTCCCGTCGAGCAGAGGAGACTCCGCGATGGAGGCGCGGAGCTGCTCCGCGAGGACCGCGGCCGCGGCCTCCTGCGTGTCGGGCAACAACAAGAGAAACTCCTCGCCGCCGATGCGAAACAGAGAATCGAGCTTGCGCGAGCGCTTCTCTACCAGAGAAACGATTCCCTTGAGCACGGCATCGCCCTTTGCGTGACCCAACTGATCGTTGATGCGCTTGAAGTGATCGACATCGATAAGAAGCAGCGAAGCCGGGGCCGAGCTGCGCCGCTGCCTTTCGATGGCGTCGCCCAGGCAGCGCTCCATGTGGCGCCGGTTGAAGACGCCGGTCAGAGGATCCATGATCGCCTGATCGATCAGCCTGCGCTGGAGGGCGCCGATGATGCTCAGGGTGATATTGGCCAGGATGATAGTGAGCGTCAGCGTCATGAAAAAGCGGATCGTGTACTCGAGGCCGATGAAGTGATACACCAGCGCGGTCATGCTCACGAGCAGCACGATGTTGCCCGCGTTGGCCACGCGCTGCGACAGGGAAAACGTAAAGAGCAGCACCATGGGATAGCACCACAGCGCGCCGAAAAAGCCCTGGATCTTGAGCGCAAGCCCCATGCCGGGGATCGCCGGGAGGAGCAGCAGGATCAGCGGAAAAGGGGGAGATTTCTTCAGGTAGATGGCCAGCGCATCGATGCCGAGAAGGAGCACCGCGCACAAGATACCGGTCCCCAGAGCGAGGCGCCCCTGCACGAAGGCGTTGACTGAAAACGGGGTGAGGAAAACCGCCACCGCGGTCGCGGTGGCGTACAGGATGCGCTCGCGGTAGATTGCGAGCGGATCCTCCCCGGTTTCGACCGGACCCGCGCCTTCCACCGCCTTTCCCCCAATGTCGGGGTCGCTCACGCGAGCATGGCTAGGCTATCGGCCCAGGACTATCAGGACGCCGGTTGCTATAGCGAGGATCGCCATGACCGTGCCCAATCCGGAGAAACTGAAATTGAATAGCGGCACCAGCCCGGTGATGATGAGCCAGACGGCCAACAGCAGCATCCCGAGATTGCGTGTGATTTTCATCGGCGGACTCCCGTTGTGTAGCGTGTCGTTGATCGATACGGCCCCACGAAGTCTACGCCGTTCTCACAGCTGCCGGCCGATCTTGCGATCGAGCGACCACGGGCCGCCGCCGCGCAGCGCCACCGCGAACATGATCAGGCCCCACATCAGGGGATACTCGTAACCGGGCCCGGTCCATCCGAACTTGGGCAGGTGGTGGTAGACGATCACCGCCATTTCGATGGTGATGGCGGCGGCGAAAAAGCGCGTGAACAGGCCCAGCGCCACGCACAGCCCGCCGACCGTTTCCAGGATGATGAGAACCACGGCCAGCGGCTCGGCCGGCGCGATGCCGCGCTTGACCAGCGCCATCTGCGCCGTCGCGCCGACGCCCATCATCAGCTTGGGCCAGCCGTGCGGAATGATCATCAGCCCGACGGTCAGACGGATCAGCGGCCACGTGAGCGGCTCGACCCAGTCGTAGAACGGCTTGAGCTTGGGAAACAGCAGTCTTGGTTCTTGAGCAGCTTCCATATCGGCAACGCCTCCTTTGGGTTGTTATGCTTGAGTTCCGGCACGCAAACGCTCAGGTGCGCGCGCTATTTCCGCCCACGTCGCGAACCAGTCCCTTGCCTCAAGCCTTATCGTAGCGCGCGACGGAAAAATCGGCGAGCCGGAGGATAATCGCCTCAGCGATGAAGAAACCATGACAGTCTATTCACGCACTCTCGGCGGCCGCACGGTCCGATTCCGCGGACTGAAGGACGTGATGGCCAAGGCGAGCCCGGCGCGCTCGGGCGACGCCCTGGCTGGAATCGCAGCGCAAGACGACGCCGAGCGCGTCCTGGCGCAGATGGTCCTGGCCGACTTGCCGCTAAGGACGTTTCTGAGCGAGGCGCTGATTCCCTACGAAGAGGACGAGGTCTCACGGCTGATCGTCGACAACCATGACCCGGCCGCTTTCGCGCCCGTCGCGCACCTCACGGTGGGCGACTTTCGCAACTGGCTGCTGTCGGACGCGGCGGACGAGGCCGCGCTCGCCGCACTCGCTCCCGGCCTCACGCCCGAGATGGCGGCGGCAGTGTGCAAGATCATGCGGGTCCAGGACCTGATTCTCGTCGCGCAGAAGTGCCGGGTGGTAACGCGGTTCCGCAACACCCTCGGGCTGAAGGGACGCCTCGCGACACGCCTGCAGCCCAACCACCCCACCGACGACCCGGGTGGCATCGCCGCCAGCATCGTCGACGGGCTTCTCTACGGCAGCGGGGACGCCGTGATCGGCGTGAATCCCGCGACCGACAGCGTTGCCGCGGTGATTGCGCTCGTCAACATGCTGGATGCGATCATCGCCAAATACGAAATCCCCACGCAGTCCTGCGTGCTCACCCACGTGACCACGACCATAGAGGCGGTCAATCGCGGAGCGCCGGTGGACCTGGTGTTCCAGTCTATCGCCGGAACGCAGGCGGCCAACGCCGCCTTCGGCGTCAACCTGCGCATCCTCGAAGAGGCGCGCGACGCGGCGCGCTCGCTCAGGCGCGGCACAGCCGGGAACAACGTCATGTATTTCGAGACCGGACAGGGCAGCGCGCTCTCGGCCAACGCCCACCACGGCGTCGATCAGCAGACCTGCGAGGCGCGCGCCTACGCCGTGGCGCGCAGGTTCGAGCCGCTCCTGGTGAACACCGTTGTCGGCTTCATCGGCCCGGAATATCTGTATGACGGCAGGCAGATCATCCGCGCCGGGCTCGAAGACCACTTCTGCGGCAAGCTGCTCGGCGTTCCGATGGGCTGCGACGTCTGCTACACCAACCACGCGGAAGCCGACCAGAACGACATGGACACGCTGCTTACGCTGCTCGCCGTGGCTGGGGTCACCTACATCATGGGTGTGCCCGGATCGGACGACATCATGCTCAACTACCAGAGCACCTCTTTTCACGACGCTCTGTACGTGCGGCGGGTGCTCGGCCTGAAGCCCGCGCCGGAATTCGAGGCGTGGCTGCAGAACGCCGGCGTGTTCGAGCGCGGTGAGGCGCTGCGTCTTGCGGAGACCCTCCCCCGGCCTTTCCAGCGCGCGCTGTCGGCGCGAAACGATAATGGACAAGCCTGAGGCCCCGATCGTCGCGAATCCCTGGGAGGCCCTGCGCCGGCTCACCCGGGCGCGGATTGCGCTGGGGCGCGCGGGGACGAGCCTGCCGACCGAGCCGCATCTGGAATTCCAGCTCGCGCACGCCCGCGCCCGCGACGCGGTGCACCATCCGCTCGTGGTCGAGCCGCTGCGCAAAGCGCTCGCACAGCGCGGCCGCGAGGTCATCGCCTTGCACAGCGCCGCCGGCGACCGTCTCGTCTACCTGCAGCGTCCCGACCAGGGCCGTCGCCTCGATCCGGAATCGCGTGCGAAACTCGAAGAACGGGCGCGCCGCGCCAAGGAAAGTTTCGACGCGGCTTTCGTCGTCGCCGACGGGCTCTCCGCTTTCGCCCGAGGAGAACGCGGTGCCCTTACTCGACGCGGCGCTTGCAAGGCTCGATGGCTGGCGCATCGCGCCGCTGGCGATCGTCGAGCAGGGCCGCGTCGCCGTGGCGGACGAGGTCGGCGAGATCCTCGGTGCCGGAATGGTCGCGATACTGATCGGCGAGCGTCCGGGCTTGAGCTCCCCCGACAGCATGGGCGTCTACTTGACGTACAACCCGAGAGTGGGCACCACCGACGCCCAGCGCAACTGCATCTCCAACATTCGGCGCGAAGGTATGAGCTGGGACCTCGCCGCGCACAAACTGCACTACCTCATGAGCGAGGCGCGAAGGCGCAAGCTCACCGGAGTCGAGCTAAAAGACGAGTCGGAAGCGCCAAGGACGATCGCCGCGCGCGGGAATTTCCTGACGGACTAGTACGGGGCCAGCCAAGTTTGGCGCTCAGGCGCCCGCGGCCGGGTCCGGCATGAGCTTCCTGCCCAGGGCGGCGCCGGCGAGGAGGCCCAGCCCGATGCAGACGGGCGCGAGCGCGAAGCCGGTCAGCAGCCCCCTGGGACCGTCGCTCACGAGGGTTCCCCCGAAATCGAGGGCGACCACGACCGCCGCAGCGAAGCCGCCGAGCCGCAGCGCGCGCGCGCCGGCGAAGCCGCCGAGGACAAGCCCCGCGAAGCATCCGCAGGCCGCCGCGATGGCGAGCGCGGGCACGAGCCTCCCGGCGAACGCGTGCCCCGCGGCCCAGTCTTTCCAGAACGCTGTGGCCGCGAACTCGCGCAGCCCGAGCTCGAACAGCTTGATCGCGCCGATCGAGACGGCGGCGACGAGCAGGACGTCGACGGCGAGCGCGAGCCAGCCGGTCGGCCTCATCGCACCAGCCCCTGCTTCGCCAGCCAGTCCTGGATCAGCGCGGCGACCTGGAGGTTGTTCTTGTCCATCATCAGCATGTGCGAGTTGCCGCGCATGCCGGCCTTGGGCAGATCGAGAACGTCGACCCTGCCTCCCGCCTTGGTGATCGCGTCGAAGAAGACCTCGTCGTTCTTCCTGATCTGCGGCCAGCGCGAGTCGAGCGCGATGTTGTCGCCGAAGACGGCGAGCGTCGGGATGTTCTTCAGCGCCGCCGCCTGCTTCGGATCGCCGATCCCCGCGGGCTCGACCGCGACCAACGCCTTCACCTTCTCCGGCCGCGCCTGCGCCACTTTGAAGCCGAACTGCCCGGCCTGCGAGTGGAACAGGATCACGCAGGGACATACGCGGTCGACCAGTTCCGTATACGCGCGGATGATCGCGTCGTCGGTCGTCGTCCAGCGCGGCACGCTCTGCTTCACGAAATTGTCGTAGGCCTCCACCGGGAACTGGCTCGCGGGCATGAGCTTCTGCTTCACCGGATCGGGGTTGTACGAACCGAGACCCTGCCCGATACGGAAACGCTCGAAAGGATTGGCTTTCGCGAGAAACACTGGCTCGCTCTTGAAAATGTCGGGATACATCGCCCAGCCCGCGCGGCCGCGCTCGACAGCGTCCGAGTTGTATACATCCCAGCCCTGCTTGACGAAATAATTCAGCCAGCCCTCGCGCCCGTCCGGCGTCGTCTCGTACGACACCCCCGTGAGGCCGCCGCCGTGCCACATCAAGAGAGGCACCGAACCGCGGCGATTCGCCGGCAGAAAATACTGCACGTACATTGCCTCTACCGCGTAGGTCCCGTTCAAATCCACCTTCGCCGGCACCCCGCCCGGCGTGAACACCACCTCCTTCACCGGCTTCCCGGTGATCTCCACATCGCGCCCGCCGACGTGGAACGAGCCCATGTCGCGGAGGGCGTAGGGGGCGGTGGTGCAGGCGGCGAGGAGTGTGACTAGGGACAGATTTGTTGCCGTGCGCATAGCATCACTCCTAAAAGGTCTTGCTTGTCCCGGACTCACGCTCGTGGTCCGCTCGTGCCCACCTCGAGGCGCTAGGGAATCGTTCGGAAAACGAAGAGCGAAATGCCTTCTTCCTATCTTTTGCGGCCACAATCAGTGTCTCGCACGCGCTGATGCTTTCAGCCTTCTCTTCCTCATGATATCTACCGCTGACTTGCTTCCATTCGACCACCGCTCTTCCACAGAGGGCCAGCGCTTCCTCAACCCGTAGCTCATGAATTGCCAGCGCCGCAGCCTGCGTGTTTGCGCGGGCGAGCTCCAGTGGAGGAATCTTGTGCGGACCGTTCGCGATTTCCATCGCTGTTTTGCAGTAGTCCTCTGCGTCCCTGATCATGTTTATTTCCATGGCGAAGCCGCACTTTCTGGTGGCGCTGGCGATCTTCATGTGGGGAGGGTCGAACCAATCGCCCAGGAGCGCGATGAGCACGACGACCGGCGCGAGCCAGAGGGCCCACGTCATCAGTCGCCGACCGATTTTGTTGACGGGCTTCCCTCCGGTAGGGACGGCCACGCCTACTGCTCCCCCTCCACCGGCGCCTTGTGCTTGCTGACGAGCTGCGCCTGCATATGCGGCGGCACGGGCGCGTAGTGGGAGAACTCGATGGAGTACGCGCCCCGGCCGCCGGTCACGGACCCGAGTCCGGAAGCCTATTTATTCCCGGAAGACGAATAATCAACGTCCAGAACCTGGCCCTTGCCATCCAACAATATCACCAAATTCTTTCGGAAGATCTTAAAGCCTGCAAACGCACCGCCGCTGGTTGTTTGATACGCATAGCCCATTGCCTCGACTCCGCCTTCCTTGATCAATGGGGGAACGTACATGGTCGAAGGTCTGCCAAATAATTGGATCACTTCAGTGCGCATCGTCGTGCCTTTGACGATGGCGGGGACCTTCTTCTCGTCAAAATTCGTGTTGTCCGACTTGAACGACGACAGGAATTCCTGCCCAACCAGCGTATCGTTGTGGAAAAAAAACACTTGCGCACGCGCCGGGATCACTCCTTCGTCCAAAGGCTCGCCGCCGGTCGCGGCGTACGAATACGTTATGGATTTGACCGCGGCGCCGTTTTTTGTCACCTCTCCGATTCTGCGAGGCTCGCCCATCTGCTGTACGACCTGGTTGAAGGTGGTCGTGCCCAGCTTGAACGCCTCAGGCGCGGGGCGGACGAAATCGCTGCCGGCGCAGCCAAAAAGCGAAACGAGGACAGCGGTTGAAAATATCCTATGGATTTTTGTCATATGAAACCTCCCAGTTGAAATACCCGATGATACATCGCCTGTTCCGATGGCAGAGCGATCTACTTTGGAACGGGGTAGCCGACGCCCATGTCGATGACGCCCGCAGTCGCGGTGTTCAAACCAACTTGGCGGCAGATCAACCGGTAGGCGTGCCCGGCCTCGATTACGGCCGTGAAAGAAGGGTAAGCAGTGCGGTTGCCGGCCACGCAATGCACGTTGATCTTCCGCCGCCCAGGAAGGATCTTGGCTTTCCTGGCGGAACTCAGAAATGAGTTGTAGGACACTTCATCGACGCCGTCGAGCCAGGCTTGAGCCGGCTCCGTTGTCGGCGTGTACAGCACGGCAAGTTCGGAATCCGGTCTTTCCGGACCTTCGTAGCCTTTGATGTAATCCCCGCTCATTGTCGCGCAGCCGGTCAGGCAGAGCACGGGAACGATAGCGTGCAGCGTTTTCATCTTCTTCTCCCTCGGACATCCGGCCACGATTCCTGCCCTTCCGCCCGCACTGTTTTCGGCGTGAACAGACGGCCCCACTCCTCTATTCCTCCTCCTCCACCGGCTGCTTGTGCTTGCTCACCAGCTGCGCCTGCGTATGCGGCGGCACGGGCGCGTAGTGCGAAAACTCGATGGAGCACGACTCCTCCCAGATTCGCGCCATTTGAACCGCTATTCCCAGAGCTTCAGCCTGAGTGCTGCCCCTTATTGCGTCGGTTCTTGCGATATCGACCTGCGGTCGCTCCATATACCACGGGAATTGCGACGAACAGAACAAGGCTAATGACTGGAGCTATGGTGGATACAACCACGCCGAGGAGTGCGAGTATCGGCGAAACAGCCGTTCGAACCGCAGCGTAACGAAGCTCCTCCCCTTGCACGTCTATACTGAGTCTCTTGGCGACTGCGTACCACCACGCGACAGATAACGCGGCAGAGCAGATCGCCACATTCGTCCCGTACAGCGCGATCGCCGGCGCCGCAAGGGGATAATCCGCGAGCACCGCTGCAGAAAATGGCAACACGACGATCGTAAAGAGAAAGAGCATGTTGAGCCAAAGGAGGCCGCGGTCAGTGGCACGGACGTACGTGAACACAGAATGGTGGGAAACCCAGTAGTACGTAACGATCGCAAAGCTCAGCGCAAATATGCCGAGCCGCGGAGCCATCGCTAGGACGGCCGACGCCAGAAGCGCCGGGTTCACTTGGGGCGGCTTGACGTCGAGAACCAAGAGTGTCAGCGCGACGGCGAAGACACCGTCACTGAGCGCTGTGAGTCGGCTCGGGTCCCCAGGGAAAACCGCAGATTCATGCACGCCTCGGTCCACGGCAGCTCTTCCGGTGTTACTCATAACGCCGTCGTCCAAAATGGTTCATTGTTCCCCCTCCTCCACCGGCTGCTTGTGCTTGGAGACCAGCTGCGCCTGCGTATGCGGCGGCACGGGCGCGTAGTGGGAGAACTCGATGGAGTAGGCGCCCTGGCCGCCGGTCACCGACTTGAGCCGGGTCTGGTAGTCCGACAGTTCCGATAGCGGCGCCATGCCCTTGATGGTGGTGAGTTCGCCGCCGACGGAGTCGGTGCCGGTGACTTGGCCGCGCTTGCCCGACAGGTCCGAGGTGAGGTCGCCCATGAATTTGTCCGGCGCGACGATTTCGACGTTGACGATGGGCTCGAGCACGATCGCCCCGGCCTTGGCGAAGGCGTCGATGATGGCTTTGCGCCCCGCCGACACGAATGCGACTTCCTTGGAGTCGACCGCGTGGTGCTTGCCGTCGTATACCGTGACCCGGATGTCGTGCACCGGGTAGCCCGCGATCACGCCCGAGTCTAGCGCCATCCTCACGCCCTTCTCCACCGCCGGGATGAAGACGTTGGGGATGACGCCGCCTTTCACCTTGTCGACGAATTCGTAACCCTTGCCGCGGGCTAAGGGCTCGACGCGGAGGAAGACCTCGCCGAACTGCCCCGCGCCGCCGGTCTGCTTCTTGTGGCGGCAGTGGCCTTCGGCGATCCGCGTGATGGTCTCGCGGTAGGGGATCTTGGGCGGCTTGGTCGAGAGCTCCATCTTGTACTGCTGGTTCAGCTTGTCGAGCTTCCCGCGTATGTGCAGGTCGCCCAGGCCGCGGATCACGGTCTCGTTGGTCATCGCGTGGCGCTCGACCTTGAAGCACGGGTCCTCCATCTCGAGCTTGTGCAGCACCTCGAACAGGCGCTGCTCATCGCCCTTCTTCTTCGGCTCGACCGCGATGCCGTGCATGGGGACGGGGAATTCCAGCGGCCGCAGGTGGATGTGGTCCTCGTCGTGCGAGTCGTGCAGCACGCAGTCGAACTCGATCTCCTCGACCTTGGTCACCGCGCCGATGTCCCCCGGCACCAGCGCGTCGGTCTCGAGGTAGTCCTTTCCCTGGATCACAAACAAATGCCCCGCCTTGAACGCGCGCTTGCCGCTGCCGATGAACAGCTGCGAGTTGGGCGTGACCGTCCCCTGGTGCACGCGGAAGATGCCCACCTTGCCGACAAAAGGATCGATGACGACTTTGAAGACGTGCGCGAGCACGTGCGCCTTCGCGCCCGGCACGGCGAAGAACTCCTGCTCCTCGGCCCCCTCCCCCTTGAGGAACGGCGGCGCGTTGCCCTCGGTCGCGTTCGGCGCGAGGTTCGCGAAGACGTCGAGCAGCGCCTCCACCCCTGCGCCGTTCCTCGCCGAAGTGAAGCAGACGGGGATGAGGTGCCCGTCGCGCAGCGCTTTTTCGAAAGGCGCGTGCAGCGCCTCGGGTTCGATCTCTCCCTGCTCGAGATACTTCTCCATCAGCTTCTCGTCCACCTCGACCACCTGGTCGACGAGCGCCGAGTGCGCAGCCTCGACCGAGGAAAAATCGGACTCGCCCGCGGGATTGAAGAAGCAGTCGACCACGTCGGTGCCGCCTTTCGCGGGCAGGTTGATCGGCAGGCACTCCTTGCCCACCGCCTGCTGGATGCGCGCGAGCACGCTCGGCAGGTCGGCGTTCTCCGCGTCGATGCGGTTGATCACGATCATGCGGCAGAGCTTCCGCTTCGCCGCCCACTTGATCATGCGGTCGGTGGCGAGCTGGATGCCGGTCTCGGCGTTCACCACGATCACCGCGGTCTCCACCGCGGCGAGCGCGCCGATCGCCTGCCCCATGAAGTCGGGCGACCCGGGTGTGTCGATCAGGTGGACGTGCGTGCCCTTCCAGGCGAAATTCGCGAGCGCGGAGTTGAGCGAGTGCTTGTATTCCTTCTCGAGCGGATCGAAGTCGCACACCGTGTTGCCGCGCTCGACGCTTCCGGCCGCCCCGATCGCGCCCGCCTTGGCGAGCAGCGCCTCCGCGAGCGTGGTCTTGCCGGCGCCGGTGTGGCCGACGAGCGCAACGGTACGGATGGCCTCGGTCGAATATTTGGGCATGCGGACGTCCTCCCCGGGCTGGCACTGCGACCTGCTTTTCGACTTTACTCTACCACGCTCGCTATTCGAGCGGCCCTTCGAAACTGAGGTGCGCCGAGAGGGGTGCATGGTCCGAAATGCGCCGCCATTGCCGCCCGCGGTGGGCCTCGGTGCGCTCGACCTCGAGACCACGCACGTAGATGCGGTCCAGCCGCAGCACCGGGAACGCACTCGGGAAGCTGCGCGCAGGCCGGCCCCAGCGGTCGGCGAGCGCCTCGTGCAGGCCGAGCGACGCCGCGAGGCGCCGTCCCGCGAGGTTGCGCCAGTCGTTGAAATCGCCCGCGACGATGACCGGCGCGCGGTCGGGCACCTCGCGGTGCAGGCGATCGATCAGCGCGCCGACCTGGTGGCGCCGTCCGCGCTCGGTGAGCGCGAGGTGAACGCAGATGCAGTGCAGGGGCGACGCCGCGCCCGGAACTGTGATCTCGCAGTGCAGGAGGCCGCGGCTCTCGCGCTTGTGGTACGAGACGTCCTCGTTCTCGGCCCAGCGGATCGGATAGCGGCTTAGGATCGCGTTGCCGTGATGGCCGTGGGAGTAGACGGCGTTGCGCCCATAGGCGTAATCGTTCCACACCTTCTGGGCGAGAAACTCGTACTGGGGCTCCGCAGGCCAGTCTTCGAAGCGCGCCGCGTGGCGGCGGTGCTGCCCCTGCACCTCCTGCAGAAAAACGATATCGGCGTCGAGCAGGCGCAGATGCTCGCGCAGTTCGTGGATCATCAAGCGGCGGTTGAACTGCGAAAATCCCTTGTGAATATTGTAGGTGGCGATGTGCAGTTTCACGCTGGGCGGGCGCGGCTTACGGGGGTGGGGGCCTGTCTAATTTAAGCATTTTGTCAGAAAAGGCGCGCAAGAGGCTTGCAAAAAAGGCCTTTTTGGGTCTAAGCTTCGCTCGCTTCGGGGTCGCAGCCCCGGGGATTTAACATTCTCGAGGAGCGGCAGAACCAGTAGACGTTGGTCGGGATTAGGCGGTAGGGGGGGAAGTTCGGGCCGATTTGATCTGAATGGCCGGGCTGGATGGAGCAGCCCGGCGGTGTTTGAGTCGAAGCCTCCAAGAAGAAAAGCTTTACTTCCACCACGAAAGGACGCTCTACATGAAGAAACTTCTGATCGCATCCGCAGTTTCCGCCGCACTCGCGGCACCCGCAACCGCCCTGGCTCAGGCCAGGACACCCACGCTCTCGCAAGTGCTCGATGCATCGGGCATAAGCGTGAACGGCTACATCGACGCCGCGTATTCGTGGGCGAACAGGAACCTCCAGCCCAGCGTCGCGAACCCAAACGGGACGCCGGACAGGGTGTTCGACTCGCAGAACAGCTCGTTCGACCTGCACCAGTTCGGCCTGACGGTCGCCAAGCAGCCCAAGGAGGGCTTCGGTGGCTTGGTCAACATCACCGTGGGCTCGGACGCCCAGGTGCTCCACTCCTTCCCCGAGGGCACAGGCGTGGGTACGTCGATGTTCGACATCACCCAGGCTTACGGGCAGTACTCGTCGGGCGCGCTCACCATGATCGCCGGCAAGTTCACGACCCTCGCCGGGACCGAGGTGATCGCGAGCTCGGGCAACACCACCTTCTCGCGCTCTATCCTCTTCGGCGCGATACCGTTCACGCACACCGGCGTGCGGGCGAGCTACGCCCCGACCGACACGGTCACGCTGTACGGCGGCCTGAACAACGGCTGGGATCAGATGATCGACGGCAATCGGCAAAAGACGCTCGAGCTCGGCGCGACGCTGAACCCGGCGAAGCCGCTGACGATCACGATTTCCGGCTACGTAGGCAACGAAAGCGCGACGTCGCCCGTAGTTGCTACTCCGGGTGTCGGCCCCCAGGACAACCGCACCTTGCTCGACGCGGTCGCCAACTACATCGTCAGCAATTCCTTGAGCTTCGGCGCCGAGATCCTGTACGTGACCCAGGACAGGCCGGTGGGCGGCTCTGCGAAGTGGAACGGCTACGCGCTCTACGGCACCTACATGCTGAACCCGAAGTGGCGCGGCGTGGTGCGGCTCGAGCAGTTCGACGACAAGAACGGCTTCCGCTTCAATACGGCGCAAGGCACGAAGTACTCGGAGGCGACGCTGTGCCTCTCGTACCTGCCGACGAGCAGCGTCGAGCTGCGCACCGAGGTGCGGACCGACAAGGCCACCAACCCGGTCTTCGTCGATTCGGACGGCACGACCTCGAAGACCCTGATGACCTTCGCCCTGCAGGGCGTATACAAGTTCTGATCTAGAGCGACTGAAGCGAGAACGGGCGGCGATTTGCCGCCCGTTTTCATTTCACCGGCTGCTTGGCGGCGGCCCGCGCGACCGCGTCGCGGCGCTGGATCTCGTCGACCATGGCGCGGAAGCGCCGCTCGATGAGCCTGCTGACGATCGGCATGCCGATCAGCGGAGGAATAACGAAGTCCGGCTCGAAGCGCCCCGCGTAGTCGACCTTGAGTCCGGAGTCCGTAGGCTGGAGGTCGTAGCGCGTCTCGAGCGCGCGGATGTTGCCCTCGATCGCCTTCGCCGTGATCCGGCGCGGCGGCTCCTCGAGAAGCTCAAGGGTCACGTTTATCGGCTCCCTGTAGAAGAAGAACCCGACGCTCCCCTTCTGCTCGACGCGCACCTTGTTGCCGTCCCGCGACACCACGCGCGAGCTCGTCAGGTCGGGAATGAACGTGGCCAGATGATCGTAGTCGGTCAGCACCGCCCAGGCAATGCGCGGATCGACCTGCATGACGGTCGACGCGGACACGTTGACGAAGTCCCCGTCGCCCGTCGTGCGGATGCTGATCTGCTGGGCGAGCGCCGGGCTGTGCACGAAGGCCGCGATCAGGAGCGCCGGCGGAGCGAATCGAAGGCACGTCGTCAGCATGCCCACAGCATGCCCCAGCGCCGTGCTCGGGCGCAACCTCGAGCGCTTACGTCGCGCTGACTCCTGTTCTTCGCGGAAGGGACAGGATCGCGTCGCGGTTGGTCCACGAGATCGTGAGCGCCGCGGCCTTGCGCCACGGCAGCCACTCGAAGCTCGAGTGCTCGGACGGATCGAGGGTGACGGTGAGCGGCCCGGGCAGCGACATGCTGAAAATGTGCTCCAGGTTGTGGGTCACGCCCGGTGCGTAACGGCTCTGGTGCCTCTTGAAAATCTCGAAGCGGTTCTCGATTCCCCAATCGCGCAGATCGTAACGGCCCGCGTCCAGCCCCGTCTCCTCGCGCACCTCGCGGATCGCCGTGTCGCGCCAGGGCTCGGTTTCGGTGGCGACGCTCCCGGTGACCGACTGCCAGAAGTCCTTCCATCCCACGCGCTCCATCATCAGCACCTGAAGGTCCGGCGTGTGGATCACGACCAGCACCGAGCGGGGAATCTTGTAAACAGTAGTCATATTGCGGGAGCGCGGGAATAATAGCCCACTAGATGCTCACCGCCGAGAAAAATCGCACGCTCACCCGGGTCGGGGCCGGGACACCGATGGGAGAGCTGCTGCGCCGCTACTGGCATCCGGTCGCGGCGGTGAGCGAACTGGAGAAAAACCCGATCAAGCCTGTGCGCATCATGGGAGAGGACCTGGTCGTCTACCGCGATCTTTCCGCCACCTACGGCCTGATCGCGCGCCATTGCAGGCATCGCGCCGCCGATCTCGCGTACGGGTACGTGGAGAATTGCGGGCTGCGCTGCCACTACCACGGGTGGACCTACGACGAGCAGGGCCGCTGCATCGCGCAGCCTTTCGAGGAGAAATTCGACCCGCAGGAGCGCCTGAAGAAGCGAATCCGCACGGTCGCCTACCCGGTGCAGGCGAAGGCCGGCCTCGTCTGGGCGTATCTCGGGCCGCAGCCCGCGCCGCTCCTTCCCGACTGGGAGCCTTACTCCTGGAAGAACGGCTTCGTGCAGATCGTCTTCGCCGAAGTCCCGTGCAACTGGCTCCAGGCGCAGGAGAACTCGATCGACCCGGTGCATTTCGAGTGGATGCACGAAAACTGGAAGCTGCGGCTGGAGGGCAGGACCGGGCCCTACGCGCCCACGCACTTGAAGATCGGCTTCGACGAGTTCGAGCACGGCTTCGTCTACAAGCGCGTGCGCGAAGGCTCGGACGAAGCCGATCCCCTGTGGACGACGGGACGCGTGTGCCTGTGGCCGAACGGATTCTTCCTCGGCGAGCACTTCGAGTGGCGCGTGCCGGTCGACGACGAGAACATGCTCTCGGTGACCTGGTCCTTCATCCGCGTGCCGAAGGAAGCCGAGCCCTACGAGCAGAAGCGCATCCCCGCCTGGAACAGTCCCATCGTGGACCCGCACACCGGCCGCTGGATCACCAGCCACGTCATCAACCAGGACATCGTCGCCTGGGTCGGCCAGGGGAAGATCGCCGACCGTTCGAAGGAGAACCTCGGCGCGAGCGACCGCGGTATCGCGATGCTGCGCAAGCAGCTCTTCAAGGATCTGGGCGCCGTCGGCGACGGCAAGGATCCCAAGGGCCTGATCCGCGACCCCGCGCGCAACCGGAGCGTCGAGCTGCCCAACATCGGGCGCAAGCTCTACACCGAGGGCATGACGCTCGAGCAGTACCGCGCTCATCCGTTCTGGAGAAATCTGCTGAACGACTTCAGGTGGCACTACGGCCAACCCGAGGAAGTCCGGCGTGAGTTCCGCGAGGCGATGGGTCTCGATTAGCGTTTCTTCGACCCCGGCGCACGCCGGCGTCGCTTGCCGGCGACACAATCCGCGCGCGTACCGTGATTGCGTCGCACTTCCTCAAAAATAGTCGCGCGCAGCGCCGTATCGATGGAACCCCCCGCTTATGATTTACGTGTTAACTATCTTTGCACGCAACTTCCGGAGTCGTTCGGATCCCGTCATGGGATTGACCGTCATCATCCCCGCGTACAACGAGGCCGAGTTCGTCGGCGACACTATCCGGAGCCTGCTCGCGCAAACGGTCCCGCCCGACCAGATCATCCTGGTCGACGACGGCTCGACCGACGGCACCGGCGATGTGGGGCGCCACGCCGGTATCACCGTGATACGGCCCCCGCGCAACACGGGCTCCAAGGCGGGCGCGCAGACCTTCGCGCTGCCCTGGGTGCGAACGAAGCTCGTGATGGCGATCGACGCCGACACCACGCTGGAGCCGACCGCCGTCGAAAGGCTCATGCAGGCCTTTGCTCACCGCGGCGTAGGCGCGGCCTGCGGTCTTGTCCTGCCGCGCCGCATCAAATCCCTGTGGGAACGGGGACGCTTCGTCGAATACCTGTTCGCGTTCACGTTCTACAAGCAGGTGCAGGACTACTACCGCCGGCCGATGATCTCGTCGGGCTGCTTTTCCATGTATCGAACCGACCTGATGCGCCGTCACGGCGGATGGCCGGGCCGGACGCTCGCCGAGGACATGGATCTGACCTGGACTTTTCACCAGACCGGCGTCGGAGTGCGCTTCGTGCCCGAGGCGGTCTGCTACCCGATCGAGCCGTACAACTTCCGTTTCATGCGCAAGCAGCTTCGCCGGTGGAGCCACGGCTTCATTCAGAACGTCACCCTGCATTGGAAGGGCCTGCTGACGGTGCCGTTCCTGCGATCGGCCGTCGCCGTGGCCCTGTGGGACGCGGTCGTGGCCTCGCTCGTCTTCCTGATCGTGCTGCCGCTGCTGATCATCGCGCTGAAGAGCCCGTGGCTGCTGCTCGCGTATTTCATCGACGCTCCCGCGATCCTGGTGCCGCTCCTGATCGGCGCGATCCCGCGTCGCGAATTCGGGCGCACGCTGGTGAGCTTGCCTGCATTTTTCGTGCTGCGCCTCGTGAACGGATTCTATTTTCTGGAAGCCGTCTGGTCCGAGTGGTTCTTGCGGCGCACCTCCCTGACCTATGAGAAAGGACACTAGACCATGAACCCAGGATTGCCCGGAGCCGGCATCGGCGGCTTGTTCTACGTTCTCAGCGCGCTATGGATGCCGGTCTGCGAGCTGTGGCGCCTGCGGCGGGGCCAGGCGCCGGGGCGGTGGCCTTTGGTGGCGCAGCAGTTCGGGATCGCGGTCGGAATAATCGTCGCCATGAGCGGCGTTTTCTGGGCCCTGGATACCGTGCTCTTGCTCCAGCTAGTCGCCGCGCATGCCGCGGGCCAGATGCATGCGATGTGGACTATGCGCGTGTCCGCGCTGGCGGTGACGTCGGGTGTGCTGGCCACGGTGGTCGGCACGGTGCATGTCGTGCGGCTGTGCCTGCGGCTGCGTACGGTGCGACACGCTGCTCGATGAGGGCGTGCAGGAGCGCCGCGCTTCTGGTCCTGCTGTTGGTGGCCTGGCCGCCTCCGAGCGAGGCCCAGGCGGCGGCGCAAGGCCTGCTGCAACGGGCCGACGCGGCTTATTCGTCGGGAAATCGCGAGCTCGCGAAGACCTTGTACCGGGCGGTGCTCGCGTCCGATCCCAACAACTCCCGCGCCGCCTTTCAACTGGCTCGCCTCTCGCCTCCGGGCTCGGCGGAAGCCGTCGCGCTCCTGAGGCGTTACGTGAAGCTCGAACCGGGCGATCCCTGGGGCACCATGGCCCTGGGCGATGCGCTGGCGAAGGCGGGCAAGGTCGACGAGGCGATAGAGCAGTATGGTCTCGCCCGCCGCAGGGCGCCGGCCGAGCCAGACGTCTACTTGGGCCTGGGCCGGATCTTGCGCGATGCGGGGCGCAACGACGAGCTGGTGAAAAACTACGAACAATGGGCGTCACGGCAACCGCAGAACGCGCAAGCGTGGTCCGAGCTCGGGCGCGCGCGGCAGCGGGCGCGACGCTACGCGGAAGCCGCAGACGCCTACGCGACCTCGTATGCGATCGAAGGGGACCAGCGCACGCTCGAGCTGCTCGACAACGCATTGGCGGAGACCGCGTTCTCGCTGCGGCCTTTTTTCGGCCTCAGCCACGACTCGGACGAAAACCGCATCACCCGTTGGGGCCTGGAGGCGGAGCGGCAGCTCACGCAGCGCTCGCGCGTGGGCTTGCACGCTGAGCGGAACGAGGTGAGCGACCCCTTCTCTTCGGGGACGGCCGACGCGCTGGCGCTGATCGCGAAGTGGAAGCCGCTCGCCGCCCTCAAGCTGGACGCGGCGGCCGGGGTCGCGCGACTGAGCTCGAACCAGCCGGGCCAGAAAGCGGCAAGCCGTCCCGTGGGGGGACTGCGCCTCCGCTGGACGAGCCCCGCCGAGGGGCCCGCAGCGGAGTTGCGGATCGCTCGGAATCCGCTGATCGCGACGCCCGGCCTGGTGGCGCAGCCGGTTGAGCTGGCGGAAATCAAGGCGGGCGCCGACCTCCCGGTAACCGGGCCGTTTCGCGCGCGCGCGCGCGGCCAGAGCGGCACGCTCGACTCGGCCATCGACGTCAATCATCGCTCGGGGTACGGCTTCGGTCCGGTGTACCGATGGCGGCCGGCAGCCGAGGTCGGCGTGTTCTACAGCGAGCTCGGCTACGAGCACCCCACGGCGGCCGGCTATTTCGCCCCGCAGCGCGCCCAGACGATCGAGATCGGGACCTACTTCGAGTACGAGGGCTGGGAGCCCCTAACGTTCGCGGTCGACGCGGGCGCGGGCAAGCAGCGCGTGCAGAAGTTCGGCGAGGACGTCCGCGACTGGATCGCGACCTACCGCTTGTGGGCTCTCGTCTCCTGGACGCTGAAGCCGGGCGTAAGCCTGGAGCTGGAGCTCGAGCATTACGATTCACCCGTGGCGGGCAATGCCGTCGCGCCGACCGCGAACTGGACCTTCAATGGAGCAACCCTGTCGCTGCGCTTCGGCGTCCGGCCGCAGAGTGCTCGCTCCTACCTGGCCGAGCGCACCGGCAGAAATCCGGCGCCCGCGCGCTAGCCGGTCAGAAATCGGCGGCGAGCGACCGCAGCAACTCGCGATCGTACAAGGCCCTCTCCACGATCACGATCAGGATCGCGTCGGGCCTGGCGGCGATCAAGGCCCGCAGGTCGACCCCGCCCTTCCCATATTCCCACCAGACCACCTCGGCGACGGATTCTTCGGCAGCCAGGAACCGCAGCACGCTCTTCGCGAACGAATCGCCCACCACATGAAGCGCCCGGCCCGCCCGCCTACCCGCGGGGGCGTCGAACGCCGTGTATTGCTCCGTGAACACCGATCCGAGGCCGATGAGGCCGGCGAGGTCCCCGCTGTAGGTTCTCGTGGACAGCGACGGCTCGGGCAGCTTCGGGCAGGCGCTCCCGGGAGCGCAGCTCCCTTCCAGGAGCGCGCGGGCGACGCGCCAGCCCCCGACGTCGTTCCAGTGCGAATCGGTCCTGAAGTAGACCTGCTCCTTCGCCTTGCCTCGGTCGAGCGGGATGCGCAGATCCACCGTGTTCACGCGGTGCTTGCCCGCCAGCGCGGCCATGAGCTCGGCGGAGAGATCGCAGCCGGCTTTTCCCGTTCCTGCCGGCATGTGCTCGGGGTAGATCGTCTCCTTGTCAGGCGCGACGGCGAACACCACGGGCACGCGGCGCGCGGCGGCGTGCTCCGCGAAGCGGTCCAGGCGATCGGCAAAGGAAAGCACTTCCGCCGACAGCGGCCCGCAGGTCCGCACGCCGTACCTCGATCCCCAGTGCTGCGGGTAGTAGAGCCAGCCGTCCCGCCCGATCGCGACGCGAGGGGTGTATCGAAGCGCGTACTTGAGCAGGCTCCATCCGGCTGCCAGCGGCTCCCTCAGGCCGAAATGGTCCCGCAGGAAGCGGTCGACGTTGCCGGGGTAGGCGCTCCACTCGCTCCACCCCTTCGGCCGCGCGGGCATCGGCTCGAGCTTGCGCTTTTCGCCGATCGAGACCTCGGCGCGATCGGAGAAGAGTTGCACCGTTGCGGGAGTCAGCAGGGCGAGCATGAACGCGATGACCGCGGGCTTGTGCAGATCGCGCATGCGGGCTCAGAAACGGAAGTAGAGGAAGGCGTTGTAGGTGCCGCCGGCGACCGCCATCGCGGACAGCAGCAGAAGCAGCATCGAGCCCGCGGTGTCGCGCCGCCGCGCCCACGCCGAAGCGGGGACGAGAGGGCCAGCGTCGGCCAGTGAAATGCGCGCCCCGAGCAGCCCCCTGAGCGGCGTCGCGAGGAGCGCCGCGAGCGCGAGCCACAGGGCGTGCCAGGGCGTCGCCTCGAAGAGCTCCGACGGAACGGACGCCGTGCAGGCTCCGCCGACGCAGAACATCGTCCCCAGGTAGCCTAGCGCTCCGGGCAGCGTCGGCGAGCGGAAAAACACCCATCCGATCATGACGACGAGGAGCGCGTACGCGTGGCGTACGAGAGCCGGGCGCGCTTCCAGGCGCGCGCCGAGCGGCGTGCGCTCGAGGATCAGGAACGCGCCGTGGTACAGGCCCCAGACGACGAAGCTCAGGCTCGCGCCGTGCCACAGGCCGCAGAGCGCGAACACCGCGAGGAGATTGAAGAACGTCCTCGAGCGCGAGACGCGGTTTCCGCCCAGCGGGATATAGAGGTAATCGCGGAACCAGGTCGACAGCGAGATGTGCCAGCGCCGCCAGAACTCGGTGATCGACTTCGAGCAGTACGGCAGGTCGAAGTTCCTCGGGTAGGTGAGCCCCAGGATCCGGCCCATGCCAATGGCCATGTTCGAGTAGCCGGCGAAGTCGAAATAAATCTGGAACGTGTAGGCGACCACGCCGAGCCAGGCGAGCCCCGCGGTCAGCGACCCGGGGACGGCGTCGAAGGCGGCGTCGGCGATGGGGCCGACATTGTCCGCGATCAGCACCTTCTGCGCGAGGCCGACGACGAGCTGCCTGGAGCCCGAGTACGCCTTCTCCCAGGTGTGGATGCGATGGCGGACCTCGCCGCAGATGTCCTTGAAGCGGATGATCGGGCCCGCTATCAGCTGCGGGAACATCGAGAGGTAGACCGCGAGCGACAGAACGTTGCGCTCGGCGGTGGCGCTGCGCCGGTAGACATCGACCAGGTAGGAGATCGAGTGGAACGTATAGAACGAAATCCCGGCGGGGAGGTGCTCCGGCACGGAGCCGAAGCGCTCCGGAAACAGGCCGAGCACGAGCATCAAGTACTTGAACCAGGCGAGCCCCGCCAGGTCGACCGCCAGGCCGAAGGCGAGCGCCACCTTTCTGGCTCCCCCTTCGAGCCGATCGAGCGCCAGACCGCAGGCGTAGTTGAACACGAGGTAGCCCAGCAGGACAGCGACGTAGGCGCCCTCGCCCCAGGAATAGAACAGCATGCTCGCGAGGAACAGGACGAGGTTCTTCGCCCCCGCCGGCGCGAGGAAATAGACGGCTAGAAAAGCGGGCAGGAAATAGAAAAGGAAGGAGACGCTGCTAAAGACCACTGCGCGGCGTCAGGCCGTGGGCAGGTCGGGCCAGCCGGACTTCCAGCCGTCGGGCCCGCCGATGAACGTCCAGAAGGGCTTGCCCTGCGCGCGCCAGTGATCGGCGGCGGCGCTCATCGCGGCCATCGCGTCCTTGAACTCGTGGCTGTGGCCGCCGCAGAAATGCTTGCTCTTCTCCAGGATCACCACCCAGCCCTTTGCCTGGATCCACGACAGGTCCTTGAGCCCGAGCGCAAAGCTGTCCCAGGTCGCGCCCGGCTGCTCGGGGAACCGCAGGGCGTGCGAGGCCTCCGCCATGAAATCGTCTCGGTCGTGCGCGTGGTGGATGTCGACGTAGATCACCATCAGGCCCGCGGCGGCCGCGGCGCCGGCGAGCTCGCGCGCGTCGGCCGAGAGGTGGAAGACGCCCGCCTTCGCGGATTCCTTGAGCCAGTCGGCTTTCACGTCCCGGGCTCCTTGCGCAGCCGGATGTGCAGCTCGCGCAACTGCTTCTCGTCGACCGGCGAGGGCGCGTGCGTGAGCAGGTCCTGGGCGCGCTGCGTCTTGGGGAAGGCGATCACCTCGCGAATCGACTCGGTACCCACCATCATCGCGATGATGCGGTCGAAGCCGAAAGCGATGCCGCCGTGGGGCGGCGCGCCGTACTGCAGCGCGTCCAGGAGAAACCCGAACTTCTGCGTCGCCTCCTCGGCACCGATCGACAACGCACGAAACACCTTCGACTGTACTTCCTCGCGGTGGATGCGCACCGAGCCGCCGCCGATCTCCGAGCCGTTCAGCACCATGTCGTAGGCCTTGGCGAGCGCCGATCCCGGATCGGTCGCGAGCTTGTCCTCGTGGCCGTCCTTGGGCGCAGTGAACGGATGGTGCATCGCGTTCCAGCGCTTCTCCTCCTCGTCGTACTCGAACATCGGGAAGTCGACCACCCACAGCACCTTCCAGCCGGCTTGCGCGTAGCCTTTCTCGTGGCCGATCTTCACTCGCAGCGCGCCCAGGGCGTCGTCCACGACCTTGGTCTTGCCTGCGCCGAAGAACATCAGGTCGCCGCTCTTCGCCGCCGAGCGCCCGACGATCGCCTTGAGAGCCGCGTCGGACAGGTTCTTCACGACCGGCGACTGCATGCCGTTGCGACCCTTCGAGACGTCGTTGAACTTGATCCAGGCGAGGCCCTTGGCGCCGTAGACGCCGACGAATTCCGTGTAGGCGTCGATCTCGCCCCGCGTGAGCTCGCCTCCTTTCGGAATCAATAGCCCCGCGACGCGGTGGCCGGGCAGGTTCGCCGGGCCCGAGAACACCTTGAACTCGACCGACTTCATCGCGTCGGTCAGCTCGGTGAGCTTGAGCGGCACGCGCAGGTCGGGCTTGTCCGAGCCGTAGTCCCGCGCCGCGTCCGCATAGCTCATCACCGGGAAGGGGTCGGGCAGCGCGACGCCGAGCGTTTCCTTGAACACGCTGCGGATCATGCCTTCGAAGATAGCGCGGATCTCGGTCTCGCCCAGGAACGAGGTCTCGCAGTCGATCTGCGTGAACTCGGGCTGGCGGTCGGCGCGCGAGTCCTCGTCGCGGAAGCACTTCGTGATCTGGTAGTAGCGGTCGTAGCCCGCGACCATCAGCATCTGCTTGAACAGCTGCGGCGACTGCGGCAGTGCGTAGAACTCGCCCGGGTGCACGCGCGAAGGCACGAGGTAGTCGCGCGCACCCTCGGGAGTCGAGCGCGTCAGCATGGGCGTCTCGATGTCGATGAAGCCCTGGGCGTCGAGATACCGGCGCACCGCCATCGCGACGCGGTAGCGCAGCATCAGGTTCTTCTGCATAGCCTCGCGGCGCAGATCGATGACGCGGTGCGTGAGGCGCACCGTCTCGGACAGGTTCTCCTCGTCGAGCTGGAACGGCGGCGTGAGCGAGGTGTTGAGGATCTCGATGTCGTGGGCGAGCACCTCGAACTCGCCGCTCGCGATGTTCGGGTTCACCGTCCCTTCCGGGCGGCGGCGCACGAGGCCCGTCACCTTGAGCACGTATTCGTTGCGGATCTTCTCCGCGGTAGCGAAGGTTTCCTTGCGGTCGGGGTCCGACACAACCTGCGCGAGGCCTTCACGGTCGCGCAGGTCGATGAAGATTACCCCGCCGTGGTCGCGCCGCCGGTGCGCCCAGCCGGCGAGCGTCACCGTCTTCCCGAGGTGCGCTGCGCCGAGCTTGCCGCAGTAGTGGGTGCGCATGGCCTCAGCGCTTGATCTTGGCGCCGGGAAGCCCCGGGGGCACTACGCCCATCGAGATGACGTACTTGAGCGCTTCTTCCACGCTCATCTCGAGCTCGATCACGTCGGCTTTCCTCATCATGAGGAAGAAGCCCGAGGTGGGGTTCGGCGTGGTCGGCACGTAGATGCTCAGATATTCTCCGTGCAGGTGGTTGGCGACACCGCCTCCCGGCTGACCGGTGAGGAAGGCGATGGTCCAGCTGCCCTCGCGCGGATACTGCACCAGCAAGGCCTTGCTGAAGGCTTGGCCGCCGGGTGCGAACAGCGTGTCGCTCACCTGCTTGACCCCGCTGTAGATGGTCTTCACAACGGGGATCCGGCCGAGGATGCTCTCCCAGAAACGCAGCAGGCGCCGGCCGAGGATGTTCGAGGCGAGGGCCCCGGTGACGAACACGACCACTACGGTCAGCAGCGCGCCCAGGCCGGGAATCTGATGGCCGAACAGGGCCTGCGGCTGATACTGGGGCGGCAGCAGCAGCAGCGTCTGGTCCATCGCGCTCACGATAAGGTCGAGCACCCAGATCGTGATCGCGAGCGGGATCCAGATGAGCAGGCCGGTGATGAGGATTTTCTTCATTGAACGCGTCGGCCTCCGGACGAGCCAGAGACGCTCCCTTCAGCCGCCGCGGCCTCAGGCCGCAGCGTTCGACTTCGACTCGGTATTACCGCCAGACGTGCCCGGGCTGGAGTCCTTCTTGTCGGACTTGCCCGCGCTCGAATCCTTGGCGTCGGACTTCGCGGCTTTGTCCCCGGTCTTGACTTCGGTCTTCGTCGCAGGCTTTGCACCGCTGTTCTTGAAATCGGTCGCGTACCAGCCGCTGCCCTTGAGCTGAAAACCGGCCGCGCTCAGCATTTTGGAAAAAGTCTTCTTGTGGCACTCGGGACACACCGACATCACCGGGTCGGCGATCTTCTGCAGGTATTCCTTCTGGAACCCGCAGGATGAGCAGCGATATTCGTAGATCGGCATGACGGCTCCACGCAAGGGCGCGATTATACCGCGAAGTAATGGGGCCTCCGTCCGGTCTTTCAAGCCGCGCCGAGGTTCCCGCTCGTTCCGATGAGCCGCGGAAGCTCGAGCCGACCGGGCTTCACGACCTTCTTGTCGCGGAGATAGCGGGAGAGAACCTCCCACATGGGTTCGCCCGCGACCCCTTCGGCGACCGGCGCCCAGCTCGCGACCTTGTAGATCTTGTCCGCCTCGATCCGGCGTCCGCGCAGCCGCATGTCGCCGATGCGCGAGCCGATACGATTGCCCGGCGCGCAGCTGTAGCTCATCCCGCCGACGCGCACCATGTCGCCGCCCTGCTGATAGTAGGGATCGGGGTGGAACAGGTTATCGCACACGTCCTCCATGAACGACTTGATCGCCGCCCCCGAGAGCTCGGAAAGAACCGTTTCGGGATAGGTGATCGCGGTCTGGTTCATCACCTGCTCGAGCGTGATCGCCTCCCCCGGGAGAAGCGACGCGCCCCAGCGGAATCCGGGCGAGAACGCGATTTCGGCGCCCTTCGCCTCCAACAGCGCGTCGAGGATCAGCTGATCGAAGCTGCCGTTGAAGTTGCCGCGCCGGTACAGGAGCGCCTCGGTGCGCGCGAGCTCTTCCGAAAGCTTCGCCTCGTAGGGCGCTCGCTGTTCCTCGATCAGCTTGGTCATCGCCGGGTCGGGCGCAAGCAGGTTCGCGAACACCGGCAGAAGGCGGTAGCGGTACGCCGCGACCTTGCCGCCCCGGACGTCGAGGTCGAGAACGGCCAGGAATTTTCCGTTCGAGCCCGCGTTGGTGACCAGCGTCTTGCCCTTGGCGTTGCGCACCGCGATCGGAAGCGGGACGGCGTCGTGCGTGTGCCCGCCGAGAATCACGTCGATCCCGGTGACGCGCGAGGCGAGCTTGAGGTCCACGTCCATGCCGTTGTGCGAGAGCAGCGCGACCACCGCCGCGCCCTTGGCGCGCGCATCGTCGACCACGCCCTGCAGCCGCTTCTCCTCGATGCCGAATCGCCAGTCGGCGACGAAGCGGCGCGGATGCGCGATGGGCGTGTAGGGAAACGCCTGGCCGATCACCGCCACCGGAACGCCGGCCAGGCTGCGGAGCGTGTAGGGCTTGAAAACCGGATCACCGAAGTCCCCGGTCTCGACGTTCTGCGCGAGGAACTCTATCCGGCCGGCGAAGTCCTTCGCCACGACTTCCTTCACCCGCTCGGCGCCGTAGGTGAACTCCCAGTGTCCGGTGGTGACCTCGACCCCCAGGAGCTTCTGCGCCTCGATCATGTCCTGCCCGCGCGTCCACAGAGAGGTCGCGGAGCCCTGCCAGGTATCGCCGCCGTCGAGGAGCAGGCTCGCGTTGCGCTCGGCTCGCAGCTTCTTCACCAGCGTCGCGAGATGGGCGAAGCCGCCGAGCTTTCCGTAGCGCCGCGCTGCGGCGGCGAAATCGAGATAGCTGAACGCGTACGCCTCGCGGCTGCCCGGGCGGATGCGGAACAGCTTGAGCAGCGCCTGGCCGACGATGTGCGGCGGGCGGTTGATGCTCGCCGCCACTCCGAGATTGGTGCTCGGCTCGCGGAAATACACCGGCAGCAGTTGCGCGTGGCAGTCGGTGAAATGCAGCAGAGAAACGTTGCCGAAGCGCGGAAAGTCGTAGAAGGCCTCGTCGCTAGCCGCGCCGGAATCGAGCGGGAGGCCGGCCGCCGCGGCGGCGGCGAGCGCCTGCAGGAATTCGCGGCGCGACAGAGACATCAGAGAATCATTTGTTGACCGGCGAATCCGGATCGAGCAGCAACGCGACCAGGTGCGTGATCTGCTCCTCGGTCAGCACGCCGTTGTGCCCGAAGCGCGGCATATTGGAGCACGCGGTTGAGGCCTGCGAATCGTAGATCTTCCCGTAGACGTATCGCTGCGTCGCTTCGCCCGAGCCGCGAAGCGCGCCGAAGCGGTACAGGCTCGGCCCGATGGTGCCATAGGAGATCTCCGCCGGAGCGATGCGGTGGCAGTTGTAGCAACCGCCGCCGTTGGGTCGCTTGGTGTCCGGGTCGGTGAAGCGCAGGCCGTAGCCGTCCTGGGCGATCCTCTCGCCCTGGCGCCAGTCGCCGAGCAGCTTGCCCGTCACGGGGTAGCGCATGCTCGCCGCCTGCGAGCGCTCGATCCTGTCGGCGACCTCCCTGGGAGGTTCGTTGCGGTACAGGCTGCACAACGATTGCACCTCGTCCTGCCGCTCCACGCGCGCAGCCATGTCCCGGTTGCCGTGCGCGAAGGACTCGCGGAAGACCTGCTCGGCGCGCCGACGCGCCTCGTCGTCGGACGGCTGCGCGGCGCACCCGGCGAGCGCCGCGGCGACGATCACGAGGCGCGTCGTTCTCACGTCAGCGCTTGAGGCCCGGCGCGTTGATCTCGCCGCCGTTGGCGAATTTCGCCATGTACACAGTGAGCGCGATCGACGCCTCGGAGACGTAGTCCATCTGCGGATGGCGCATCTGCCAGTAGCAGTCGTAAAGGCGGTGCTGCATGGTGCGCACGGCGCCCTGCGACACGCGGTACGCCGGCCAGGTGGTGAGAATCCTGCGCGCGTCGTCCGGATCGGTCAGCTTCGGCAATTCCTGCAGCCGGATGCGCTTGCCGTTCTCGCCGTGGCAGCTGACGCAGGCAAAATCGTGCGGACCGGCGCGACGATAGAAAAGCTGCTCGCCGATCCGGAAAGCCTCGATCTCCTTGGGGTGGTGCATCGGCGCGGCCAGCTTCATTCCCTTCGACTGCCCGGCGACGTAGCTCGCCAGCGCCTCGAGGTCCGAGGCGCGACCGGGAGCGGAGAACGGGTTCTTCATCGTCTCCTCGGGCTTGAAGCCCTGCAGCGTCACCATGCAGGTCACGAGGCGCGACTCGAGGTCCTGCACACGGTCGGTATCGGGGAAGTAACGCGGCAGCTGCGCGTAGGCGCCCTTCACCACGCCCGCGCCCAGGCCCAGATCGCATTGCTCCAGAGAGGTCTTCTCGGGGCCGCGCGGGGCCTTCCATAGCTCTTCGCCTCGCGCCTCGAACAGGTCCGCCGGGTTGCCCTCGGCGAGCAGCTGCCGGTAGCGCTCGATCTCCTTCTGCGTGTCCTGCTGCGCCATGCAAACGCAGGACAGCATTGCCGCCAGCAATCCCGCCAGCAAGCGGTACGGCATCGTCCTTCTCCTCGCGGGCGCCTATCCGCCGATCACGACTTCGTCGGTCCTTCGCTCGCCCTTGTTGTCGACCCAGCTTATGGCCACCTTTTCGCCAGGCTTGCCCCCTTTGAACCGGAAATGCATGAAAGGGTTCTTCGATATCGAGGTCCCCCACTGCGCCGACAGCACGGTTTTGCCGGCGTAGGTTACCGTGACGTTCTGGATGAAGTGCGCGGGAACGACAGCACCTTTTGCGTCCTTGCGCTGCCCCGTCTCCATCTCGTGGCTCATCAGCACCCGCACCTCGACCTTGTCGCCCGCCATGTTGGCGCGAATGCGCATCGGATCGGCCATATCAGCCCCCGCACCCGCCGAGAGTCACCTTGATCTCCTTCGCGGCGTGGTAGTACTTGCCGTCGGCCTTGACCACCGCGTAGATGTTGGAGGTCTCGGCCATTTTCACGCGGGTGGTGACGAAGGGATCGGTGCCGTCGGGAATCTCGAAGTTCGCCGACAGCGTGTTCGGGTTCTTCTCGATCAGGATCGCGATCGTCTGCGTCCTCGCGAGCCCGCTCTCGATCGTGATCGGCACGACGGCGCCGTTCTCGGCGATATCGGGCGCGGTGATCTGGATCTGCGCGCTCTCGGTCGACCCGCTGGCGCCGAGGGCCTTGAGGGTATCGGCAACGCTCTTCGTCTCGAAAGCCGTCTTGTTCCATTGCTGCGCAAAGGCCTCGCCGGGGCGGACGAGCCCCGCCGCAGCCGCGAGCGCGAGCATTCCCGCTCCGCCGCCCGCCTTCAATATTTCCCGTCGTTTGTTTTCCACGAAACTCCCAAATCCTCTCGAGCGATTTTACCTTGGTACCGAAAGCAAAGGCAGCACTCCGCTACTTGGACTCCCGCTTTCCTTCCGGGTTCTCCCTCCGCAACGCGGTGAACTGCGCGAGCTCCCACGGTCGCATCGCCATCACGAGCGTCGTGCCGTCGCGCAACGAGTGATCGAGCGAGCGGTCCTCGTCCACGAGCACGTCGAATTCCTCGGCGAGCTTGCGCATGCGCTGCTTCAGCAGCTCGTTCGACTTCGCCGACAGGCTGCCGTGGACCATGAGCCGGAGCTCTCCCCGCCCGAGGAAGGAGGAATGGAAGAATTGCTCCTGGGCGCGCTCTTCGAAGAAGCGCTGCATCGGTCCGGCCTTGCGCCAGGTGAAGTTGCGCGCCAGCCTCACCTTGATCCGGTTTCCGGGGAGGAGATCGATGATCCCCACCCGATCGAGGCGAGTGAGCAGGCCGACCAGCTCCGATTCGGAGAACCGGTAGGTCTCGAGGATGGTCGACGCGGTCCAATGGTTGATCGCGAGGATCGCCACGAGCAGGAGCTTGGGGTCGCTCACCAGGGTCCGCTCGCCCTCCTCCGTCAGCTCCGTCACGCGCCCTTCGGCGGCTCGCGTCAGCTCCAGCAGATCGGCGATCTCCAGCTCCATGAGCGCGCAGATGCTCTCGAGCCGGTCGAGGCTCATCGTCTCCTGTGAGAACGTGCGCTTGACCGAGGATTCCGAAAGACCCAGGCCCTTCGCGACGCGCGCGTAGGTGAGGCCCCGCTCGCGCAGGGCCTTCTTGAGAACATCGACCAGAAAAGCGGCTTGGGCCATTCGGTACCGCAAATCGATACTCGAAGGCCCATTCTATATTACTTTCCGCATGACAGTTGCGCATATCGACCTTCCCGGCGGAATCTAGGCGAGCTTCAACGGCTGTCTTTCTCAACCAACCGGGAGAAAACGATGTTGAAAGCGTCCGGAAACTCTCTGCGATTCGGCTTAGCCGCCGTCGCTCTCGCCGCCACCCTGGGTGGATGCGCAACCGGAAAAACCTGGTCTTACGACGAAAAAGCGGAGGTCAATAGGGGTTCGCAGCAGCACAAGATGATCGTCGCGCAGCCGGGTCCGGGTGTCTATTCGAACAAGGATATGTCCGACTACGTCGCAGCGGTCGGCGGCAAACTCGCCGCGGTGAGCGGGCGCCCCGGGCTCAAGTGGCAGTTCACCGTCCTGGATTCGCCGAGGCCGGACGCCTTCGCCACGCGCGGCGGCTACGTCTACATCACCCGCGGGATGCTCGCCCTGCTCCGCTCCGAGAACGACCTCGCGGCGGTGCTCGCGCACGAGATCGCGCACGTTTCGACACGCGACGCGCTGCGCGCCGAGACCCACGGCAACATACTCGGCCTGGGGACCCTTGCCGCGGCGGTCGCCTACGCGCCGGCGGCGCTCCTTGTTCCGCAGCTCGCGCTCGCGCCGGCGGGTGCCAGCATGGCGGCGTTCAGCCGTCGCGACGAGCTCAAAGCCGACGAACACGGTGCCGAGTATCTCCGCCGCGCAGGCTATCAGCCGGAGAGCATGTCCGCGGTGATGGATATAGTGGCGAGCATCGAAGCCTACGACCGCGAACACAGCAGGTCTCCCCGCAACGGGTGGCACCGAGTCTTTGCCAGCCACCCGAGTCCCGACAAGCGACAGGCTAAGCTCGGCGATACGGGATTTTCGACCCACGCCACCGGCGACCCGGAATTTCTCGCGCGCCTGGACGGACTCGAGTTTGGCTCGGGAAAACGGACGGGGATCCCATCCGATAGCAGGCGCTATTTCGCCCAATGGAATCTGATGCTCGAGGTCCCGGACGATTGGACTGCGAGCGCGAACCCGGAAAAACTTTGGCTATTCCGGAAGGACGGCAAGGCGCGCATGTCTCTGGAGCGCACGGGTACAGGGACAACCGGCGACCTGTGCGAGGCGCTTGCGCCGTTTGCCAAGGATGCCTCTCTCACCGAGCTTCAGCGGGCAAGCGATAGCGGCGTGCAATCGTGCACGGGATTCGCGCGTCACTCGACGAGGACGATTTTCCGCAAACACGAAGCGGTGTGGCGCATCGGCATCGTCGCGAGAGACGACGACCCCGGCGCACGTTATGTCTATCGCGGGTTCCGGGCAAAGTCGGCCGAGAACGATTCGATCTTCCTCTCCATCGCGCGAAGCGCCGAGACCTTGAAAGAAGGCGAAGAGCCGCCCAAGCCCACCGTCCTGAGAATTCGCAGGGTGCAGGAGGGAGACAGCTTCGCGACGCTCGCGAAGTCCGCACGGGGAATCCCAAACGCGGAAGCCGCGCTGCGCCTGCTCAACCAGCGCTACCCGAGCGGCGAGCTCGAGGTCGGACAGCTCGTGAAGGTGATCGAATGAGACGTGCGGGGCTCGCGCCCCGCACGTTCAAAACGGAATATCGTCGTCCATGTCGTCGAACTTGCCCGCTTTCTTCGACGACTTGCCCTCGCCTGCCGTGACCGGCGCCTTGTCCTCGTCGCCCCGATCCTTCGCGGCGGCGTCGCCCATCCCCGAGCGGCTGCCGAGCATCTGCATGCGCTCGGCGACGATCTCGGTGGTGTAGCGCTCTTTGCCTTCCTTGTCCTGCCACTTGCGCGTGCGCAGCGCTCCCTCGACGTAGACCTGCGAGCCTTTCTTCAGGTATTCGCCCGCGATCTCGGCGAGGCGGTTGAAGAACACCACGCGGTGCCACTCGGTGCGCTCCTGCTTCTCGCCGCTCGTCTTGTCCTTCCAGGTCTCGGTTGTCGCGATCGAGATGTTGGTGATCGCGCCGCCTTCCGGGTTGTACCGCGTCTCCGGGTCGCGCCCGAGGTTTCCCACCAGTATTACTTTGTTGACCGATGCCATGTCTACTCCCTCCGATGAACGATCAGGATACACCTTCAGCGGCATCGACCGGGACACGCATGCTGGAGGTACAAGGAGCCATAACGCAACCGGGGGCGAATCCGAATACAAAGCCGGCGACCCCGGCGCCGCGCCGGCCGGGGGGCTCATCGATCTAGCGGGAGTACCAGGGAATTTTGTATACTAGTGGGTTGGGTTTCGTTCACTAAAGGTAATGGATCAGATTCGCATCCGCGGCGCCCGCACGCACAACCTCAAGAACATCAACGTCGACCTGCCGCGCAACCGGCTGATCGTGATTACGGGGCTCTCGGGCTCCGGAAAGTCGTCGCTCGCGTTCGACACGCTCTACGCCGAAGGCCAGCGCCGCTACGTCGAGTCGCTCTCGGCCTACGCGCGGCAGTTTCTCCAGCTGATGGAGAAGCCCGACGTCGACCTGATCGAGGGGCTGTCGCCCGCGATCTCGATCGAGCAGAAGGCGGCGAGCCACAACCCGCGCTCGACCGTGGGCACCATCACCGAGATCCACGACTACCTGCGACTGCTCTACGCGCGCGTCGGGACGCCCTACTGCCCAACGCACAAGCTGGCGCTGCGGGCGCAGTCGGTGTCCCAGATGGTCGACCACGTGCTCGCGCTTCCAATCGACACGGGCCTTATGATCCTCGCGCCCATCGTCGCGAGCCGCAAGGGCGAGCAGCAGGACCTGGTCGCCGAGCTGCGGGCCCAGGGGTTCGCCCGGCTGCGCATCGACGGCAAGGTGCACGAGATCGACGCCGTCCCGAAGCTGTCGAGGAACGTCAAGCATTCAGTCGACGTAGTCGTCGACCGGCTCAAGGTCCGCCCCGATGCGAAGCAACGGCTCGCCGAGTCCTTCGAGACGGCGCTGCGCCACGCCGGCGGCCGCGCGATCGTGCTCGAGCTCGATTCGGGCCGCGAGCAGCTGTTCTCGGCGCGCTTCGCCTGCCCAGCGTGCGACTACTCTTTGCCCGAGCTCGAGCCGCGCCTGTTTTCGTTCAACAACCCCGTGGGTGCCTGCCCGCAGTGCGACGGCCTCGGGACGATCACCTTCTTCGACCCCAAGCGCGTTGTCGCGCACCCGGAGCTCTCCCTCGCCGGCGGCGCGATCCGCGGTTGGGACAGGCGCAACCAGTTCTACTTCCAGATGCTCACCAGCCTCGCCGCGCATTTCGGCTTCGACGTCGAGACGCCGTTCGAGAAGCTCCCGGAGTCCGTGCGGACGCTGGTGCTCCAAGGCAGCAAGGAGAGAATCGCCTTCACCTATCTGACCGAGCGCGGCCGAACGGTCGTGAAAGAGCACGCTTTCGAGGGGGTCCTGCCCAACCTCGAGCGGCGCTACCGGGAGACCGATTCCCTGGTGGTGCGCGAGGAGCTCGCGAAATTCCTCAACTCCAAGGCCTGTCCGGCCTGCGAAGGCGCGCGCCTGCGCATCGAAGCGCGCAACGTGAAGGTCGGCGATAGGGCCATCTACGAAGTGAGCGCGATACCGCTCAAGCATGAGCTCGAGTTTTTCCGCGGCCTCAAGCTCGAAGGCGCGAAGCAGGCGATCGCCGAGAGGATCGTCAACGAGATCGTCGCGCGCCTTTCCTTCCTCAACAACGTCGGTCTGGACTACCTCTCGCTCGACCGCTCGGCCGAGACGCTCTCGGGCGGAGAGGCGCAGAGGATCCGCCTCGCGTCGCAGATCGGCTCGGGGCTCACCGGCGTGATGTACGTGCTCGACGAGCCCTCGATCGGACTGCACCAGCGCGACAACGGGCGCCTGCTCGATACGCTCAAGCACTTGCGCGACCTCGGCAACACGGTGATCGTGGTCGAGCACGACGAGGAGGCGATCAACTCGGCGGACCACGTCCTCGACATGGGGCCCGGCGCGGGGGAGCGCGGCGGGCAGGTCGTCGCCGAGGGCACGCCCGCGGAGATCCGCCGCAACCCGGCGTCGCTGACCGGACGTTACCTTTCGGGCCAGATCGAGATCGAGATTCCGAAGACGCGGCGCCGCTTCGACAAGACGCGCGTCTTCACGCTGCGCGGTGCGCGCGGCAACAACCTGAAGTCGGCCGATCTGACGCTGCCGGTGGGGCTGTTCGTGTGCGTCACCGGCGTCTCGGGCTCGGGGAAATCGACGCTCATCAACGACACGCTCTACAACGCCGTCGCGCGGGAGATCTACGGCTCCGCGCACGAACCAGCGCCGCACGACGGCGTCAAGGGCCTCGAATTCTTTGATAAGGCGATCAGCGTCGATCAGAGCCCGATCGGGCGCACACCGCGCTCGAATCCGGCGACGTACACGGCGCTGTTCACCCCGATCCGCGAGCTCTTCGCCGGCGTCCCGATGGCGCGCGAGCGCGGCTACGGCCCGGGGCGCTTCTCGTTCAACGTGAAGGGCGGGCGCTGCGAGGCCTGCCAGGGCGACGGCGTGATCAAGGTCGAGATGCATTTTCTGCCCGACATCTACGTGCCCTGCGACGTCTGCCAGGGCAAGCGCTACAACCGCGAGACGCTCGAAGTGCAGTACAAGGGGAAGAGCATTCACGAGGTGCTGCAGATGACCGTCGAGGCCGCGCACGAGTTCTTCAGCGCGGTACCCGCGGTCGAGAGGAAGCTCCAGACGCTGCTCGAGGTGGGACTGGGCTACATCCAGCTCGGCCAGCCGGCGACCACGCTCTCCGGGGGCGAGGCGCAGCGGGTGAAGCTCTCCCTCGAGCTCTCCAAGCGCGACACCGGGCGCACGCTCTACATACTCGACGAGCCCACGACGGGCCTGCACTTCAAGGACATCGATCTGCTGCTCTCGGTGCTGCACCGTCTGCGCGACGCGGGCAACACGGTGGTGGTGATCGAGCACAACCTCGACGTCATCAAGACGGCCGACTGGGTGATCGACCTCGGGCCCGAGGGCGGCGACGGCGGCGGGCGGATCATCGCCCAGGGCACGCCCGAGGACGTCGCCGCGACCGAGGCGAGCTTCACCGGCGGGTACCTGCGAAACGTTTTGAACAAGAAAGTGAAGCGGGCGGCTTAGACAAAAATACCGCGACTGCGTAGAATCGCCTGCGTCCTCCTTGGGAGATTCACATGATCCGAACCGTCCAATCCATCCTCGTAGCGCTCGCCGCCGTCGCGCTCGCCGCGCCGCTCTCCGCGCAGGAGGGCACGCTCAAGAAGATCAAGGACAGCGGTTCGATCACCATCGGCCACCGCGACGGCTCGATCCCGTTCTCCTACTACGACGACCAGCAGAAGCCGGTCGGCTACGCCGTGGATCTGTGCCTGCGCATCGTCGACGCGGTGAAAGCCGACCTGAAGATGCCGAGGATCGACGTGAAGTACCAGCTCGTGACGTCGGCGAACCGCATCCCGCTGATGGCGAACGGCACGATAGACCTCGAGTGCGGCTCTACGACGAACAATCTCGAGCGGCAGAAAACCGTGTGGTTCACGATCACGCATTTCGTGACCGCCAACCGCTGGGTGGCGAGGAAATCCGCGAACCTCAACAGGCTCGTCGACCTGAAGGGCAAGACTATAGTCTCGACCGCCGGCACCACCAACATCAAGCAGATGACCGAGCTCAACGCCGCCCAGAACCTCGGCATGAACATCATCTCGGCGAACGGACATCCCGAGGCTTTCCAGATGGTCGAGACCGGCCGCGCGGTGGCGTTCGCGATGGACGACATCCTGCTCTACAGCCTGGCCGCGCAGTCTCGCTCTCCGGGCGACTACGCCATCTCGGCGGAGGCGACCTCTGTCGAGCCCTACGGCATCATGCTGCGCAAGGACGACGCTGCCTTCAAGAAAGTCGTCGATGCCGCGATGGTCAACCTCTACAAGTCGGGCCAGATCAACCCGATCTACGAGAAATGGTTCCTGAAGCCGATTCCGCCGAAGAGCATCAACCTGAACATCCCGATGAGCGATCAGTTCAAGAAAGTGGTCGCCAACCCAACGGATTCCGGAGACCCCGCCGCATACAGGTAGTGGGGAGCGACGCTCCCCAATGAGCTTCGACTGGAGGATCCTGCTCGAGATAGAGCCTGGCGGCACTGGCACCTATCTACGCTACCTGCTCGTCGGCCTCCTCTGGACGCTCGGCACCGCGCTCGCTGCCTGGGTGATCGCGCTGGCGATCGGCGCCATCGTCGGCACGTTGCGCACGACCCCAATGAAGTGGGCGGTGCGTCTCGGCAATCTCTACGTCGAGATTTTCCGCAACGTGCCGCTGATCGTGCAGATGTTCCTGTGGTTCTTCGTGGTGCCCGAGTTCCTCCCCAAGGGGCTGGGTGACTGGATCAAGCAGCAGCCCCCGCCGTGGGGAATGTATATCCCCGCGGTCATCTGCCTCGGCATCTTCACCTCCGTGCGGGTCGCCGAGCAGGTGCGCGCCGGCATCAACTCCCTGCCGCGCGGCCAGCGCATGGCCGCCATCGCGATGGGGTTGACCGAGACGCAGGCCTACCGCTACGTGGTCCTGCCGCAGGCGTTCCGCATCATCCTGCCGCCGCTCACCTCCGAGTCCATGAACATCATCAAGAACTCGTCGGTAGCCCTGACGATCGGGCTGCTCGAGCTCACCGGCCGAGCGCGCTCGATGCAGGAGTTCAGCTTCCACGTCTTCGAGGCGTACGCCACCGCAACGATCCTCTACCTCCTCACCAACCTGACTGTAGTGCTGCTGATGCGCGCGCTCGAGAAGAAAGTGCGCGTGCCTGGCCTGATCGCGGCGGCTGGCGCACCGCAAGCGGGTCATTGATGTCCGGCTTCGATTTCGACGTCATCCAGCGTTCCTGGGTCTATCTCTTCAGGGAGGGGATGACCTTCACGCTCACGCTCACCGCGCTCGCGATGACCGGCGGGATCATCTTCGGCACGCTGCTCGCCATGATGCGGCTCTCGAGCGTGCGGGCGGTATCGTTGCTGGCGGGCGGTTACGTCAATCTGATGCGCTCGGTGCCGCTCGTGCTGGTGATCTTCTGGTTCTTCTTTCTCGTGCCTTATATCGGCCAGTGGATCCTGCGCGAGCCGAATCCGGTCCGGGTCGGGGCGTGGATATCGAGCGTGGTCACGTTCACCATGTTCGAGGCCGCGTACTACTGCGAGATCATGCGCGCCGGCATCCAGTCGATTCCGCGCGGCCAGGTATGGTCCGGTTACGCGCTCGGCCTGAACTACTGGCAGACCATGGCCCTGGTCGTTCTGCCGCAGGCGTTCCGCAACATGCTGCCGGTGCTCCTCACCCAGACCATCATACTTTTCCAGGACACCTCGCTCGTATACGTGATCTCGGCCACCGATTTCTTCGGCGCGGCAGTTAAGGTCGCGAACCGCGACTACCGCCTAGTGGAGATGTACACGTTCGTCGCCGTGGTCTACTTCGTCATGTCCTATGGCCTGTCGACGCTGGTCAAGCGGCTGCAGGAACGCATCGCAATCATCAAGTAGGGACCCATGATCTCGATCAAAGACGTCAGCAAATGGTACGGCAGCCTCCAGGTGCTCACCCGTTGCTCTGCCGAAGTGAAAAAAGGCGAGGTGGTGGTCGTTTGCGGCCCGTCGGGAAGCGGAAAATCGACCTTCATCAAATGCGTCAATGGCCTCGAGCCGTTCCAGCAGGGCGAGATCACGGTGGACGGCATCTCGGTCAACGACCCCAAGACGGACTTGCCGAAGCTGCGCGCGAAAATCGGCATGGTGTTCCAGAACTTCGAGCTGTTTCCGCACATGACGGTGACGCGCAATCTGACGCTCGCGCAGGAAAAGGTGCTGGGCCGCGGGCCCGAGGAAGCGACGCGCAAAGGCCTCGCGCTCCTCGATCGCGTGGGGCTCCTCGCCCACAAGGACAAGTATCCCGGCCAGCTCTCGGGCGGCCAGCAGCAGCGCGTGGCGATAGCGCGCGCGCTCGCCATGGATCCGATCGCCATGCTCTTCGACGAGCCGACTTCCGCCCTCGACCCGGAAATGATCAACGAGGTGCTCGACGTCATGGTTGGGCTGGCGAAGGAAGGCATGACCATGATGGTGGTCACGCACGAGATGGGGTTCGCGCGCAAGGTCGCGCATCGCGTCATCTTCATGGACCGCGGAGAGATCGTCGAGGACGCCGCGAAAGACGATTTCTTCGGAAAGCCCCGCTCCGAGCGCGCCCAGCAGTTCCTCTCCAAGATCCTGCAACACTGACGCCGACCGTGAACCGCGAAGTCAGGCTGCTTTTCGCCCTGTTCACGCTGTCGGGCTTCACCGGCCTGATCTACGAGTCGGTCTGGTCGCACTACCTCAGGCTCTTTCTGGGCGCCGCCGCGTTCTCTCAGTCGTTCGTTCTAGCCGCGTTCATGGGCGGGATGGCGCTCGGGGCGTGGCTCGCCAGCCGCTGGAGCGCGCGCTCGGCCAATCTCCTCGCCCTCTACGGCTGGATCGAGGCTGCGATCGGCGTCGCCGCTCTCGTCTTCCACGAGGTGTTCGTACTGCTGACCCAGTTCTCGCTCGACCGGGTGATACCTGCGCTCGGGTCTCCGGACGCGGTCGGAGTCTTCAAGTACTCGCTGTGCGTCGTGCTGATCGTCCCGCAGACCGTGCTGCTCGGCATGACCTTCCCCCTTCTCTCCGGCGCGGTCATACGGCGCGGGCCGCAGGAGAGCGGTCACCACCTCGCGATGCTGTACTTCACGAATTCGATCGGCGCGGCGATCGGAGCACTCGCCTCGGCGTTCCTGCTGATCGGATGGCTCGGCATGCCCGGCACGATGCGGCTGGCGGGCCTGCTCAACCTCGCGCTTGCCGCTGTCGTCCTGGCCCTTTCGCGCCGAGGCGAGCCGGCGGCCCTCGCCGCGGCGCCCGCGAGCGGAGCCTTGTCGGGGAGCTACCTCGTGCGGCTGTTCCTCGCTGGAGCTTTCGTCACCGGGCTTGCGTCTTTCGTCTACGAAATCGTCTGGATCAGGATGCTCTCGCTCGTGCTCGGCTCGTCGTTTCACGCCTTCGAGCTCATGCTTTCGGCCTTCATCACCGGGCTGGCGCTCGGCGGCCTGTGGATCCGCCGCCGCATCGACCGCATCGCCGATCCGGTGCGCTACGCCGGGCTCGTGCAGATGTTGATGGGGCTCGCAGCGATCGCCACGCTCTTCGTCTACCACTGGACGTTCGACTGGATGGCCTGGGGGTTCGGCGCGCTTCAACGAAACGCGAGCGCCTACCCGGTGTTCAACCTGTTTAGCCACGCGCTCGCCTTCTCGGTGATGCTCCCCGCCACGTTCTTCGCGGGCATGACGCTGCCGCTCTTCACGCACGTGCTCCTGCGCGCCGGCGGAGGCGAGCGCGCCATCGGCCAGGTGTACGCGGCGAACACCCTGGGCTCGATAGCCGGCGTGCTCCTCGCGGTGCACCTGCTGATGCCGGGTGTCGGGCTCAAGCTCGCCCTGATAGTGGGCGCAGCGACCGACATGCTGCTCGGCACCTGGCTGCTGCGCTATTCCCAGGCGGCGGCGCGGCGCTTCCAGGCCTTCGCCGCGCTCTTCATCGGCATGCTCGCCGCCACCGCGACCGCGCGCGCAGACATCCTCGAGCCCGAGCGCCTGTCCTCCGGGGTCTTCCGTTACGGCCAGGCGCAACCTGAGTTCGGGCCGGTAATCTACTATCGCGACGGCAAGACCGCATCGGTGGCGATACGCCGGGTCCAAGGCGTGATCACCATCTCCACCAACGGCAAGCCCGATGCAGGGATCAACCTCGACATGGGGCGCCCGCCCGTCACGGACGAGTACACCATGAGTCTGCTCGCGACGCTGCCCCTGCTCATCAAGCCCGACGCGAAGACTTTCGCCAACATCGGCTGGGGCTCGGGCCTGACCACAGAGGTGCTGCTCTCGCACAGCGGCCCGCAGGTCGTCGACACGATCGAGATCGAGCCGGCCATGGTGGCTGCCGCGCAAACCTTCGCGCCGCGCGTCACGCGCCCGTACAAGGACGATCGCAGTCACGTCTACTTCGAAGACGCAAAGAGCTATTTCGCCCGCCACGGGAAGCGCTACGACGTCATCGTGACCGAGCCCTCCAATCCCTGGGTCAACGGAGTCGCAGGACTCTTCTCCACCGAGTTCTACCGGGATACCAAGCGCTATCTCGCGCCCGGAGGCCTGTTCGTTCAATGGCTGCAGGTCTACGAGTTCAACGACCGGCTGGTGGGTTCCGTTCTGGCCGCGCTCGGCGAAAATTTCGCCGACTACGAGATCTACGAATCCAATCCCGGGGACCTGCTGGTGGTCGCGGTGGCGGAAGGCCGCGTGCCCCGCCCCGGTCCGCTGCCCGAGAAGGAAAAGGCCTTCATGGAGAACCTCCGGCGGCTCGGCATCACCCGTGCCGAGGAAATCTCCGCGCGCGGCATCGGCGGCAAGAAGCTGATGGAGCAGGTCTTCGCCCCGGTCGCCGCACCCACCAACTCCGACTTCCACCCCTTGGTGCAGCTCGAGGCGACGCGCGCTCGCTTCGAAGGCACGCGCGCGCAGGGCGCGCAGAGCTTGGCGCTTGCGCCGTTGCCGATTCTCGAGATGGCCGGGGGAAATCCCAGGTCCTATCTGAAGGAGCAAGTGCCCGAGTTCGTGCAGTCGCAGCGCATTCGCCGCGAGTCCGCGGCCGTCGAGATCGCGCGCCTGCTCGGGGACCGCTCCGCGGACCCGCTGCGTTCCGGCGAGGGAGGAGCGATGGAGATGGCGCTCGTGCTGAAGCGTTCCGACGCGCTATGCGCAAACGAACCGTCCAAGGTCGCGCTTCAGCGGCTCCACGCTGCCGCCGAGACGACGCTCGGCGCCCTTTCCCCGGAGCGGCTGCGCGCGCTCTGGATCGAGCGCAAGTGGCTCGCCTGCGCGCCCAGGTCGCCGCACGTCCGGGACCGGCTCGAGGTCTATGCCGCGATCGCCGCGCACGATTCACGGAGGATGCTGGAGCGCGCCCGCGCGCTGCTCGCAGGACCCGCCACGGGGGGAGCCGAATGGGGACGCTTCTTGCTGAGCACCGCATTGCTCGGCGCGCACGTCGCCGGCGAGCACGCGCAGGCAGATGAGCTGTGGAAACGCTACGCCCGCACCTTCTATCCGGCGGGGGACATGTCGCCTTACGTGCTCTTCCTCGCCAACCTGAAATGAGGCTCGCGCTCAGCCTTTGAGGGCGCGCGCCCGAATCGCGTCCAGTGTAGTGCTCGTCGTGATCGCCTGGGGATCGATGCGGACCTCGATCAGCGCGGGCATGCGCGAGGCCCCGGTTGCCTTCCGCGCGCGCTCGAAGGCGGGAGCGAATCCCGCGGTTTCCTCCACCATTTCCCCGTGCGCGCCGTAGGCGCGGGCGAGCGCCACGAAGTCCGGGTTCCTCAGCGTCGTCGCGTACACCCGCGCCGGGTATTCGCGCTCCTGGTGCATGCGAATAGTGCCGTACATGCCGTTGTTGACCACGACGAAGATCACCGGAAGCTGGTACTGGACCGCGGTGGCGAGCTCCTGCCCGTTCATCAGGAAATCGCCGTCGCCGTTGATCGAGACGACTAGGCGCCCGGGCTGCGCGACCTGGGCCGCGATGCCGGCCGGCACGCCGTAGCCCATCGAGCCGTTGGTCGGCGCCACCTGCGTGCGCAGGCCCGGATAGCGGTAGAAGCGTGAGATCCAGCCCGCGAAGTTGCCCGCGCCGTTGGCGATGATCGCGTCCCGCGGCAGCTTTTCGCGCATCCAGGCGACGATCTCGGCGAGCTGCACCTTGCCGGGGATGGGCGCCGGCTTCGTCCATTCGAGGTATTCGGCGCGCGCCTGCTCGCGCCAGGATTTCCACGCGCTTCCGTCCAGCCTCAGGTTCTTCAGGGCCGCCGCGAACTGCGGCATGCCGGAGTTGATCAGCAGCTCGCCCTGGTACACGCGCCCGAGCTCCTCCGCGCCCGCGTGCACGTGCACCAGCTTCTGCCTCGGCCGGGGCGGCTCGACCAGCGTGTACGCCCCGGTCGTCATCTCGCCCAAGCGCGCGCCGATCACCAGCAGCATGTCGGCGTCGCGAACGCGCGCCGCAAGCTTGGGGTTGATGCCGATGCCGACGTCGCCGATGTAGTGGTCTTGGTTGTTGTCGAAGAGGTCCTGAAAGCGGAACGAGCACGCGATCGGCAGCCCGCTAGCTTCGGCGAAGGCCTGAAGGTCGCGGCAGGCGTCGCGCGTCCATACCGTGCCGCCGAGGATGACGAGCGGCCGCTTCGCCCGCGCGAGCAATCCGCGGAGCTTCTCCATGTCGGAGGCGGATGGGCTCGCCTGCACCACCTGGTAGGGCGCGACGTCGGCGACGGCCGACGTTTGCGTCAGCATGTCCTCGGGCAGCGCGAGCACCACCGGTCCCGGCCGGCCCGACATGGCGAGGTGGAAGGCGTGGCTCACGTACTCGTGCATGCGCTCGGGCCGGTCGATCTGTGCCGCCCATTTCGCCATCGGCCCGAACATGTGGCGGTAGTCGATTTCCTGGAACGCCTCGCGGTCGGCGAACTCGCCCGGCACCTGGCCGATGAAGAGAATCATCGGCGTGGAGTCCTGGTGCGCCGTGTGCACGCCGATCGAAGCGTTGGTCGCCCCCGGGCCGCGGGTGACGAAGCAGATGCCGGGCTTGCCGGCGACCTTGCCGTAGGCTTCCGCCATATAGGCGGCGCCGCCGTCCTGGCGCGCGACGACCAGCCGGATCGCTTCGCGCGCATCGTAGAGCGCGTCGAGCACGGCGAGGTAGCTCTCGCCGGGAACGCAGAACGCGGTGTCGACGCCGTGGATCTTAAGCGCATCGACCAGGATCTGGGCCGCGGTGCGGGTAGCTGCCATGCGAGGTCGAAACTATACGATAGAATCCTCAAGCCATGGTCGACGACATCCCCGGGCTGCGCCGCATCCTCAAGACGAGCAAGGTCATCGCCGTCGTCGGCCTCTCCGGCGACTGGTTCCGCCCCAGCTACTTCGCCGCGAAATACATGATCGAGCACGGCTACACCGTGATTCCCGTAAACCCGAAGTACGACTCCATCCTCGGGCAGAAGAGCTACAAGTCGCTGCGCGACATCCCGGTGAAAGTCGACATCGTCGACTGCTTCAGAAAAACGGCCGACATCATGCCGATCGCCGAGGACGCCATCGCCATCGGTGCGAAAGTCCTGTGGCAGCAGCTCGGCGTGCTGAACGTCGAAGCCGCGAAGAAGGCGGAAGCCGCGGGTCTGGAAGCCGTGATGGACCGATGCGTGAAGATCGAGCACGGGCGGCTGTTCGGCGGCTTGAACTGGTGCGGGGTCAACACCCGCGTGATTTCGGCCAAGCGGCCGCAGTGGCTGTCGTACTGAGTAATCCTTAAAATTCCGTAAGCCGCGGATTTCGACGCAATCGCCGTTCTCCTCGGGAAACAAAAAGGCATAGACTTAGCCGCCGAATGCCAGCCCTTACTGCGGGGTGAATACCCATGGCCGCACGCGATGACGCGAAGCCGGATCTGGTCGCAGGGTTGCAGCAGCTGCCGATGCGCCACCGGTGGCTGCGCTGGGCCGTGCTTGCGGCGAGCCTCGCGTTCTCCGCCGCGAGCACGTATTACTTCGGCGTCCAGGTGCGGCAGGAAGCGCACTCGAGGTTCGAGACGGTCGCCATCGGGATCGCCAACGACGTGCAATCGAGGATCCGCGCTTACGGGGACGCCCTGTATGCGCTGCGCGGCCTGTTCGACTCCTCGAAAGAGGTCACCCGCGACGAATTCCACCAGTTCGCGCAGGCGCTCTCCCTGAGCGAGCGCTACCCCGGGCTCAACAATATCTCGTTCTCGTTCCGGGTCCCGCACGCGAGGAAGCTGCAATTCGAGCGCGCGGTGCGCGCGGAGACCAGCCCTTTGGTCAAAGGGCTGCCGAAATTCACCATCAAGCCCCCGGGCGATCGCTCGGAGTACGCGGTATTGACGTATCTCGAGCCCATGGGCAAGAACGTCGTGGCCTGGGGCCTCGACCTGAACGCCGATCCGCTGCGACGCTCGGCGATGGATCGCGCGCGCGACACCGGGCAGGTGGCCTCGAGCTCGGGGGTCACCCTGATAAGGGACAGCAACGCCACCGTGACCAGCACGATCCTGCGGCTCGCCGCGTACCGCGGCGGCGGCGTTCCGGGGTCGGTCGAGGAGCGGCGGCGCCTCTACTGGGGAATGGTGGGCTCGACCGTACGGGTGAGCGAGTTGATCGACGCTGCTTTGTCGAAGGAGATCCTCGCGCGCGCGCAGCTGCAGATCTACGAAGTCGTCGGCGAAAGCGGGGCGAAGGACACGCTGCTATTCGACAGCGCTGCACCGGGTGCCGCGGCCGCTGCGGTCGCGCCGTCCGAATTCTCCCGATATGGCGTAACCCGCCTTCTGGCCGTGGGAGATCGGGAATGGCGGCTGCGGATCGTTCCGCGCAAGGATCCGGTCGACGTCCTCGACAAGGCCGGGATCGCCGCAATCCTGGCGGCCTCGCTCGCCATCAGCGCTTTGCTGTTCTGGCTCGTGACGTCGGTCGCAATCTCCGAGTCGCGCGGCGCGGAGCTCGCGCAGCGCAACCGCGAGGCGGCGCTGCTGCGCGAGAAACTGCGCGAGCAGGCGATGCGCGACCAGCTCACCGGCCTCTACAACCGCCATTACGTGGAGGAGTGGTTCGGCCTCGAGCTGCGCCGCGCGCAGCGCCACGGAAGACCACTCGCCGCGCTCATCCTCGACATCGATCACTTCAAGCGTTTCAACGACACCTTCGGCCACGAAGCGGGCGACCTGGTGTTGCGGGAGCTCGCGAGCGTGCTCCGGCAGTTTGCGCGGGAGTCCGACGTCGCCAGCCGATACGGAGGCGAGGAGTTCCTCGTGCTCCTGCCCGAATGCTCGTTCGACGACGCACGCTGCAAAGCCGAGCAGCTGCGCGGGGAAGTCGCGAAGCTCGAGCTTCGCTACGGCAATAAGCCGCTCGGGCCCGTGACTGTGTCTCTGGGCGTTGCCGCCTTCCCCGATCACGCAAAGGAATCCGAAGCACTGTTGCGTTGCGCCGACGAGGCGCTCTATATGGCGAAGCAGACCGGGCGCAACCGCGTCGTGGCGTACTCCGCGGGCCTGCGGAAAGCAGGCGCTCGCCAGGGAGCCTGAATCACTCGCGTGCTATAGTTCGCGCGGCGCGGGAATGCTCGTGCTTCTCTTCGCGCAACGATCTTCCACTCTCCGCATGGCTGACCGCAAATTCGGTATCGAGACGCTCGCGCTGCACGCCGGCCAGATCCCCGATCCGGCCACGGGCTCGCGCGCGGTGCCGCTGTATCAGACCACGTCCTACGTGTTCGACTCCGCCGACCACGCGGCGAGCCTGTTCAACCTCCAGACTTTCGGCAACGTCTACACGCGGCTGTCCAATCCGACCACGGCGGTGCTCGAGGAGCGCGTCGCGGCGCTAGAGGGCGGGCGCGCGGCGGTCGCCACCGCCACGGGCCAGGCCGCCGAGATGACCGCGATCCTCACGCTGTGCGAATCGGGCGACCACATCGTCAGCGCCTCGACGCTCTACGGCGGCACCTACACGCTGCTCGAGGTGAACCTTCGCAAGCTCGGCATCGACACGACCTTCGTCAATCCCGACGATCCGGAGAACTTCCGGCGCGCGCTGAAGAGGAACACCAAGCTCCTCTACGCCGAGACGCTGGGCAACCCCCTCATCAACATCGTCGACATCGAGGCGGTCGGCAAGATCGCCCGCGAGGCGGGTATACCTCTGGTGGTCGACAACACCGTGCCCTCGCCGTATCTGTGCCGGCCGTTCGAGTGGGGCGCCGACATCGTGGTGCACTCGGCGACGAAATACATCGGCGGCCACGGCACCACCATGGGCGGGATCATCGTCGAGTCGGGGAAGTTCCCCTGGGGCAACGGCAACTTCCCGGGGATGACCGAGCCCTCGCGCGGCTACCACGGCGTCATCTTCCATGAGACTTTCGGCGACTTCGGCTACACCATGAAGGCGCGCATGGAAACGCTGCGCACCTTCGGCCCGACGCTCTCGCCGTTCAACTCGTGGATGCTGCTGCAGGGGCTCGAGACCCTGCCGGTGCGTATGGAGCGTCACTGCGCCAACGCGCTCGCGGTGGCGAAGTTCCTCGAGCAGCATCCGCGGGTATCCTGGGTCAACTATCCGGGGTTGCCCAACAACAAGTATTACAAGCTCGGGCAAAAATATCTGCCCAAGGGCGCGAGCGGCCTCTTGAACTTCGGCGTGAAAGGCGGAGCGAAGGCCGGGGAGAAATTCATCGAGGCGGCGACCTTTATGAGCCACCTCGCCAATATCGGCGACGCGAAGACGCTCATCATCCACCCCGCCTCGACCACGCACCGGCAGATGTCGGAGGAAGAGCAGGCCAAGGCGGGAGTGACACCCGACATGATTCGCATTTCGGTCGGACTGGAGACGCTAGACGACATCCTCTGGGATGTGGACAATGCGCTTTCCGCAGCCGCGAAAGCCTGAATCCCAGCGATCCCGATGGAGCAGCGAGCCGTAAGATCCGTCGTATTCGACACGCCCTACCCCACGCTTCGCAAGCCTACCCTGGCGCGAAACGTGGTCTCCACCTCACAACCTCTCGCGGCCCAGGCCGGCCTGCGCATGCTGCTCGCCGGCGGCAACGCCGTCGACGCGGCGCTCGCGACCGCGATCACGCTCACCGTGGTCGAGCCGATCTCGAACGGCATCGGCAGCGACCTCTTCGCGATCATCTGGGACGGCAAGAAGCTGCACGGCCTGAACGCCTCGGGACGCTCGCCCGCGGCGTGGACCCCGGAGTACTTCAGCCGATACAAGACCATGCCCTCGCGCGGATGGGACAGCGTCTCGGTGCCGGGCGCCGTCTCGGCCTGGGTCGAGCTCTCGAAGAAGTTCGGCAAGCTCCCTTTCAAGAAATTGTTCGAGCCGGCGATGCACTACGCGTCGGAAGGTTTTCCGGTTTCGCCCTTCGTCGCCGAGCGCTGGGACCCGCAGGTGCCGGAGCTGCGCGGCCAGCCCGGCTTCGCGCAGGCCTTCCTGCCGGGAGGGCGATCGCCGCGCGTCGGCGAGATCTTTCGCTTCCCCGATCAGGCCAAAACCCTCAAAAAGATCGCCGCCACCAAGGGCGAGGCCTTCTATCGCGGGGAGCTCGCCGAGAAAATCGCGGCGTACGCCAAGAAGACGGGCGGCGCGATGACGCGCGCCGATCTCGCCGCGCACAAGAACGATTGGGCGGGCACGATCAGCCAGGACTACCGCGGGCTCACCGTTCACGAGATCCCGCCGAACGGCCAGGGTATCGTGTGCCTGATGGCGCTCGGCATCCTGTCGAACTTCAACGTCGCCGACTATCCGGTCGATTCGCCCGACAGCGTGCACCTGCAGATCGAGGCGGTGAAGCTCGCGTTCGCGGACGCGAGGGCGTTCGTCGCCGATCCCAAGGCGATGGAGGTCAAGCCGGCGCAGCTGCTCGACCCCTCGTATCTGAAGTCGCGCGCCAAGCTGATCGACATGAAACGCGCCCAGGACTTCGGCCACGGCACCCCGCCCAAGGGCGGAACCGTCTACCTCACGGCCGCGGACGCAGGCGGAATGATGGTGTCGATGATCCAGTCGAACTTCTCGGGATTCGGCTCGGGGGTGGTCGTTCCCGGAACCGGCATCAGCCTTCAGAACCGCGGCTCCGGCCTGGTTCTTACGCCCGGCCACCCCAATCGAGTGGCGCCCAACAAACGCCCCTTCCATACCATCATCCCTGGATTCGTGATGCGGGGCGGCGAGCCTCTCATGAGCTTCGGGCTCATGGGAGGGAGCATGCAGCCGCAGGGCCACACTCAGATGCTGGTTCGTATGGCTGATTACGGCCAGGGGCCGCAGGGCGCGATCGATGCGCCGCGCTTTCGCGTGGTCGACGGCCTGAACGTCACCTTCGAGGACGAGTGGCCGGCCGCGACCATCGCCGAGCTCGCGTCGCGCGGACATCGGGTGATGAAGCTTCCCGAGGACTACAACGCCTTCGGCTGCGCCCAGATCGCGCATCGTCTCGGCGACGGGTATCTCGCCGCCTCGGACCCGCGCCGCGACAGCCTACCGGTCGGGTTTTGAGCTAGGGCTCTCGTCGAGCGCCCTGACCAGGGCGTTTCTCGCGAGCAGGTTCGCCGCGGGGTCGTCGATCGTTTGATATTTCCTCACTATGCCCTGGACCGATTCGAACCCCGCCTTGTCGATGCGACCGCGCTCGTAGAACACCGATGCGGTGACCATGATCCCGAGCCGCTCCACGACGGGACCCTGGCCGATCACCGGCGTCGCAGAAACCTTCTCGAGGTACTGCGAGTAGTACTCCGACCATTTCATCTTTCCCGACTCGGCCAGGGGCTCGTTCTTCGTCACCCAGTTGTCGACCTCCTGGATTCCGTAGGTCTCGGTGAAGATGGCGCAGCCGCAGAGCCAAAGCGCCAAAGCCGCGGCCAGGAGACACGACCTTCTTATCGTCATCCGCGTATGTTATCCGTAAAATGGACCGCAACGACGGCGAGGAGGAACGGGAATGCTCAAGCTCTGGGGCAGGGTCAATTCGATCAACGTGCAGAAGGTGCTGTGGGCGCTCGCCGAGCTGAACGTGCCCTACGAGCGAACGGACGCGGGCCTGCAGTTCGGCGTGGTCAACGAGCCCTTCTACCGCAAGATGAATCCCAACGGGCGCGTGCCGACGATCGAGGACGACGGTCTGGTGCTGTGGGAGTCGAACGCTATCGTGCGCTACCTTTCGGCTAGGCACGGCGCGGGCACGCTGTGGCCGAACGATCCCAAGCAGCGCGCCGACGCGGACCGCTGGATGGATTGGGCGACGAGCACCGTCGCGCCCGCCATCACGCCGGTCTTCTGGGGCCTCGTCCGCACTCCGCCCGAGAAGCGCGACCCCAAGGCGATCGAAGAGGGCATAGAGAAGCTCGCGCAGGTGTTCCAGGTGCTCGAGCAGTCCCTCGATGGACGCGACTACGTCGGAGGCGGGAATTTCACGATGGGGGATATTCCCCTAGGCACCTTCGTGTATCGATGGAACGCGCTCGGGGTGAAGCGCCCCAGGCTGCCGAAAGTCGAGGCCTATTACGGGCGCCTGCAGCAGCGCCCGGCGTACAAGAAGCACGTCATGCTGCCCCTCAGCTAGCGGCCAGGGTCGATGACGACACCCGCGAGGCGCGCGTCGCGCTCGGCCTTCTCCAGCTTGGCCAGGTCGCGGACCGCCTGGTAGAAGGCAGGGAGGTCCCCCTTTTTTTCCGCGAGCAGCGCGCGAAACGCGGGAGCGAGCTCGGTGTAGCTCGCGATCGAAGCGAGAAACGCGTTGTTCGCGCCGCGCGCAAACAGCCTGTCGAAGCCGGTGAATCCGCCCCAGGACGCTTTCAGCGCCCCGTATTCATCGTTCATCCGGGCGAACAACCTCCGCTTTCCCTCGCGTTTTTCGTCGATCGAGGCGGGGCTCGCGTAGAACTCGGCGAGCTGCGCGCGGTACTTGATCACGAGCGCGGCGAACTCGGAGCGTCTGCGTCGCGAGTCTTCGTAAGCCGTGCGCTGCGCCGGTGTTCCCTCGCGCTCGAGCCAGCGTCGCACGCCCTCCTCCTCGACCGTCGCTGCGAACGACTCGTTGAATACGGTATCGCCCTTGACGTAGACCTCCTGATGGGCGAGCTCGTGAAAAACGATACGCGCGACTTCGGGCTCCGGATACTGAATGAAGGTGGAGAGCACCGGGTCGGCGAACCAGCCCAGCGTCGAGTACGCTGCGACGCCGCCCATGTAGACGTCGTCGCCCTTCTTCTCGAGCTCGGCCGCGTGCCGCTGCGCGGCCTTCTCCGAGTAGAACCCGCGGTAGCTCACGCACCCCGCGAAAGGAAAGCACGACTGGATCGGCGTCACGGAGAATTCGGGCGCGGCGAACACGTTCCAGACCACGAAGGGCCGGCCCAGGTCCGCGTAGCGGCGATAGCTGTCGTTGTCCGGAAGCGCGAGCTCACGGCTCGCGAACTCGCGGATTGCGAGCACCCGCTTGAGCTTTGCCCGAAGCGCCTCCGGGGTGCCCGCTTCGTGCAGGCGATCGTCGATCGGAGCGGAGAGCCACATCACCTCGAGATGCCCGCTCACGGCCTGCGCGTAGTACTCGAGCGAGGTACAGCTTGAGACGAAGAGGAGCGTGCAGACCGCCGCGAGCCGCCTCATCTTTGGAACGCGCCCGTCTTCAGGAAAGACGCAGTCTGGCGCGCGACCCGCGAGGACGCGAGCATTAGGGTGTGACCCAGGGGCAGCGCCAGGTGGTCGCGCAGCGCCGGAAATCTCGTCTCGTCGAGGCACACGACTCCGTCGTTGGGCTTGGGCAGACGCGTCACCATGCGGCCCAGACCGATCGCCCGCGTGCCCGCGATCGCGCCAATCTCGAACCGGGGGTCGACGGAGACGTCGACGGGGTCGCGCCACACGGCGAGGCTCTGACCCATCATCATCTCGCCCCCTGCGAGCTGCGCGAAGTCCGCGGCCGCCCGGCAGCCCGACACCGGCGATCCCAGGAGCACGGCGCGCCGTACCCGCGGGTCCGCGCCGCGCTGCAGATAGCGCATCACGATGACCCCGCCCAGGCTGTGGCCGACCAGATGCACGCGAGCCGCGTCGAGCCGCGCGACCCGGTTCGCGAGGCGCGAGAGATGCGCTTCGAGCGGATCGCTGATCGTGCGGTAGCCCAGCGATTGCGCGGCGAAGCCTTCGCGGCGCAGGGCGTGAGCGAGATAGGCCATGACCAGGGGATTCATCCAAGCTCCGTGCAATAGGAGCACCGCTTCCCCGGAGGACGCCGTCATGGCGCCGCGGGGGTCACTGCGAGCCGCGCTGGAACTCGTAGCGGAGGGTGACCGAGCGCTTGCCGACGTTGGTCCACACCAGGCAGTGGTCGCCCGTAGTGCGCGGCGCGAAACTTCCCGAAGCGCTGCCGGTTCCATCGCGTTTGAGATCGACGACTTCCCTGTCCTCCTGGTGCGAGAGCTTGAAGCTGACCGGGCCGTCTGCGCGAAACTTGTAGCGGAGGCGCTGCTTGCTGTTGAGCGAGAAGCACTCCTTCTGCGCCTCCGAGGCGACCAGCGTCTTCGTCACGATCCGCGGCGGCGCGCTCTTGGAGGCGTCCTGCGCCCACACCGGCGCAGCCAGGGAAATGGCGCCTATCACCATCAGCGGAACGGCCTTCGCCATATGCAATCTCCAGCCCCCCCGACACGCGGGAAATTCTACACCAGCCCGAATGACGGACGAGCCGGAGGAATTCACAAAATCTCGAAGAGCCCTGCGGCGCCCATGCCCCCGCCGATGCACATGGTCACCACGACGTGCTTGACTCCGCGGCGCCTGCCTTCGAGGAGCGCATGGCCGGTAAGGCGAGCCCCGGAAGCCCCGTAGGGGTGGCCCACTGCGATCGCACCGCCGTCGACGTTGAGCCGCTCGTCGGGAATCCCCAGGCGATCGCGGCAGTAGATCACCTGGACGGCGAACGCTTCGTTCAGCTCCCACAGCCCGATGTCCTCGACCTTCAGCCCGGCGCGCTTGAGGAGCTTCGGCACGGCGAATACCGGCCCGATTCCCATCTCGTCGGGCTCGCACCCCGCTACCGCGAAGCCCCGGAAGACGCCGAGCGGCTTGAGCTTGCGCGCCGCGGCGGTCTTCGAATCCATCACGATGCAGGCCGACGCGCCGTCGGAGAACTGGCTTGCGTTGCCCGCGGCGATGACTCCGCCTTCGATCGCCGGGCGGATCTTCGAGACTCCCTCGTAAGTGGTGTCCGCGCGGATACCCTCGTCCGCGGAAACGGTGAGCTCCTTCGTCATGATGCGCGCAGTTTCCTTGTCCGCGACGCCCATGACGACCTTGATCGGCGCGATCTCCTCGCCGAATTTTCCCGAGGCGAGCGCGGCGGCGGCGCGCTGCTGGCTGCGCGCCCCGTACTCGTCCTGGCGCTCGCGCGGGATCTTGTAGCGCTGGGCTACGTTCTCCGCGGTCTGCAGCATCGGCCAGTAGATCTCGGGCTTGTTCTGCGTCAGCCAGTCCTCGTGCAGCATGTGCTTGTTCATTTCGTTCTGCACGCAGGAGATCGACTCGAGCCCGCCCGCAGCGTAGATCCCGCCTTCGCCGGCGAGGATCCGCTGCGACGCCATGGCAATCGTTTGCAGGCCCGACGAGCAGAAGCGGTTCACCGTCATCCCCGCGGTCGCAACGGGCAGTCCGGCGCGCAGCGCGATCTGCCGGGCGATGTTCGCGCCGGTTGCGCCCTCGGGGTTGGCGCAGCCCATGATCACGTCCTCGACTTCCGCGGGATCGACTCCCGCCCGAGAGACCGCGTGCTGCACGACATGCGCGCCTAGTGTGGCGCCATGTGTCATGTTGAAGGCGCCGCGCCAGGATTTGCAAAGCGGCGTGCGTGCGGTGGAAACGATAACGGCCTCGGTCATGTGGTGCTCCTAGTTGAAACGCTTGCCTTCGCCCGCGAGGCTCGCGAGCAGCGGCGCCGGCCTCCAGAAAGCGGGATCCCCGTGCGGATTGGCCGCGAAGCGCCTCATCGCGGCGACAACGTTGTACAGGCCCACTTCGTCGGCGTAGAACATCGGCCCGCCGCGATGAAGGGGGAAACCGTAACCGGTGAGGTAGACCATGTCGATGTCGGAGGCCCGCTGCGCGATGCGCTCCTCCAGGATCGCCGCGCCTTCGTTGACCAGCGCGAAAATCAGCCGCTGCACGATTTCCTCCTCGCCGATTGTCCGGCGCTGCGCGCCGATCTCCTTGCTGTAGTCGACGATCATCTTCTCGACCGCAGGGTCGGGAACCGCGTCGCGGCGGCCGGCCTCGTAGCGGTACCAGCCGAGGCCGGTCTTCTGGCCGAAGCGTCCTTGCTCGCACAGCCGGTCGGCGATCCTGGAATATTTCATCTCGGGCTGCTCGCGGTAGCGCCGCTTGCGGATCGCCCAGCCGATGTCGTTGCCGGCGAGATCGGATATGCGGAAGGGGCCCATCGCCATGCCCCATTTCTCGAGCGCGCGATCGACCTGGCGCGGCGTCGCCCCTTCCTCCAGAAGAAACAGGGCCTGGCGGAGATACTGCTCCACCATGCGGTTGCCGATGAAGCCGTCGGTGACGCCCGACACGACGGCGGTCTTCTTGATCTTCTTCGCCAGGCCCATCACCGTCGCGAGAACGTCCTTCGCCGTTTTCTCCCCGCGCACCACCTCGAGCAGCTTCATCACGTTGGCGGGGCTGAAAAAATGCGTGCCGACGACGTCCTGCGGCCGTTTGGTGAAGGCGGCGATCTTGTCCAGATCAAGGGTCGAGGTGTTGGACGCGAGGATGGCACCAGGCTTCATCGTCTCGTCGAGCTTCTTGAACACCGTTTCCTTCACCGACATCTCCTCGAACACGGCCTCGATCGCCATGTCGGCGTCCTTGAGGTCGTCGTAGGATTGCGTGGCTTTCAGCAGCCCCATGCGCTCCGCGACCTGCTGCGAGGTGAGCCGTCCCTTCTTGGCGCTCGCCTCGTAGATCCCTCGAATCGTGGTCTGGGATTTTTCGAGCGCTTCCTTTTTCGTCTCGAGAAGGACCACGGGAAGGCCGGCGCTCAGGAAATTCACCGTGATGCCGCTGCCCATGGTTCCCGCGCCGACGACTGCGACGTTGGCGATCTTGCGCAGCGGCGTGTCTTCGGGGACATCGGGAATTTTCGCCGCCGCCCGCTCGGCGAAGAAGGCATGGCGCAGCGCCCTCGACTCCGGAGTCTGCATCAGCTCCAGGAACAGCTGGCGCTCGAGCCGCAGCCCTTCCTCGAACGGCAATGCGACCGCGGCAGCGACGGCGTCGACGCATTTGAGCGGCGCGGGAAAATTCTTCGCCGCCACGCCGACGGTATTGCGCGCGAACTGGAAGAATCCTTCGGCATTGGGCAGGGCGAGCTTGATGTCGCGCACTCGCTTCAGCGGTCGCCCTTCGGATGCGACCTTGCCGGCGAACGCGAGCGCGCCCTCGAGCAGGTCACCCTCGATCATCTCGTCGAAGAGCGCGCTGCCCGCGAGCTTCTCCGAGGGCACGATCTCCCCGGACACGATCATGTTGAGGGCGGCTTCGGCGCCGATCAGCCGCGGCAGGCGCTGCGTGCCGCCCGCGCCGGGCATCAGCCCGAGCTTCACCTCGGGCAGAGCGATCTGCGCCCCCTTGACAGCGACGCGGTAATGGCAGGCCATCGCGAGCTCCAGGCCGCCTCCCATGCACGCGCCTCCGATCGCCGCGACGACGGGCTTGCTCGCGCCCTCGAGCGCGCGAATCACGGTGTTGAGCGAGGGCTCGGCCGTGGACTTGGGCGTGCCGAACTCCCGGATGTCGGCGCCGCCCGAGAACGCCCGCGGGCTGCCTATCAGCACCAGGGATTTCGCGTTCGGGTCGGCTTCGGCACGCGCGAGGCTCTCGACGACCCCGCGGCGCAACTCGAAACCCAGGCCGTTCACCGGCGGGTTGTCCAGGGTGATCACGGCCACCTGGCCGCGAATCTCGTAGACTGCGCCGCTCATGCGCCGGCTCCGGGCCGCCGGACTATTGCGGGGGAACGAGGATGGGCAGGATGCTAACGATCTGCCACCCTTCGGGTTTCTTGACCATCATCAGGTTGATGTAGACGCGATTTCTCGCCGGCTCCGTCCCGGGGTCCCCCACGGTGAGCTGCGTGGGCGCGTAGACCTGCGCCACGCGCCTGCTGACCGAGATGACCCGCAGCTCCTTCCTGTCCACGTCGATGCGCCAAGTGCCCTTGTAGCGCTCTTCCAGGTTCTTCAGGGCCGCTTCCCTACCCCAGATGGGCTTGCCCCTGCTGATCCAGAGCAGGTCGGGCGAGTCGGCAAGCAGGTTTCGGATTCCCTTGAGATCGTGGGCGTTCTGGGTCGCGATGTACTTGTCGAAGACGGCCCGTACCTCCTCCTCCATCGTTGCGGCGTGCGCCGCCGCCGCGAACGCCGCCGATGCGGCGATAATCAAGAATCGCTTCAACATTTCCCTCCCAAAGGATTCTGTGGTTTCTTTGGTGGGCCCGCCTGGATTCGAACCAGGGACCAAAGGATTATGAGTCCTCTGCTCTGACCGGCTGAGCTACAGGCCCGCTGCGCCGATATCAATTGTTATCCAGGAAGCTCTTCAGCCGCTCCGAGCGGGACGGGTGACGGAGCTTGCGCAGGGCCTTCGCCTCGATCTGGCGGATGCGCTCACGCGTGACGTCGAACTGCTTGCCGACCTCTTCCAGCGTGTGGTCGGTGTTCATCTCGATGCCGAAGCGCATGCGCAGCACCTTGGCCTCGCGCGGGGTGAGCGAGTCCAGCACGTCTTTGGTGACCTCGCGCAAGCTCGCATACATCGCGGCGTCGTTCGGGGCGAGCGTCGCCTGGTCCTCTATAAAATCGCCCAGGTGTGAGTCGTCGTCGTCGCCGATGGGGGTCTCCATCGAGATCGGCTCCTTGGAGATCTTGAGGATCTTCCTGATCTTGTCCTCGGGCATCTCCATCTTAAGCGCGAGCGTCGCGGGATCGGGCTCCTGCCCGGTCTCCTGGAGGATCTGGCGCGAGATCCGGTTCATCTTGTTGATCGTCTCGATCATGTGCACCGGGATGCGGATGGTGCGCGCCTGATCGGCGATCGATCGCGTGATCGCCTGCCGGATCCACCAAGTAGCGTAGGTCGAGAACTTGTAGCCGCGGCGGTATTCGAATTTGTCCACGGCCTTCATCAGGCCGATGTTCCCCTCCTGGATCAGGTCGAGGAACTGCAGGCCGCGGTTGGTGTACTTCTTCGCGATCGAGATCACCAAGCGCAGGTTCGCCTCGGTCATCTCGCGCTTGGCGCGGCGGGCCTTGGCCTCGCCCGTGGACATCTGCTTGTTGATCTCCTTCAGATCCTTCAGCGGGATGCCGATCCGCTTCTGGATCGCGAGCAGCTTCTGCTGCTGCTCGAGGATGTTCGGCTCGTAGCGGGCGAGCTGGCTGCTCCAGGGCCTCCCGGCCGCGATCTCGTTCTTCACCCAGCGCATGTTGGTCTCGCTGCCGGGAAATTCCTTGATGAAGTGCGGACGCAGCATGCCGCCCTTGTTGACGCACAAGTTCATGATCTCGCGCTCGTGGCTGCGGACCTCCTCGACCATGCCGCGCAGGCTGTCGCACAGCTTCTCGATGATGCGCGCGGTGAAGCGGATGTTCATCAGCTCGTTGCCGATCTGGTCCCGCACCCGGATGTATTCCTTGCTGCGGTGGCCGTGCTCGACGAGAGCGCGCTTCATCTTCTCGTAGAGGCGGCTGATCTTGGCGTAGCGCGCCTGTGCGTCTTCCTTCAGCTTCAGCAGGCTCGCTGAAATCGCCGCGCTCTCGTCCTCGCCCTCGGTTTCCTCTTCCTCGTCGGGCTCGACGTCGTCGGCGAGCTCCTGGATGGGCTCGTCCTTGGCGTTGGGGTCGATCAGGCCGTCGACCAGCTCGTCGATGCGCATCTCGTCGCGACCGACCTTGGCGGAGAGCTCGAGAATCTCCTGGATGGTCGTCGGGCAGGCCGAGATCGCCTGGATCATGTGCTTGAGGCCATCCTCGATCCGCTTGGCGATCTCGATCTCGCCCTCGCGGGTGAGGAGCTCGACTGAGCCCATCTCGCGCATGTACATGCGAACGGGGTCGGTGGTGCGGCCGAACTCCGGATCGACCGTGGAGAGCGCCGCCTCGGCCTCCTCCTCCGCGTCCTCGTCGGGCACGCCCGCGGGCGCGGTCTCGGAGATGAGCAGCGCGTCGGCGTCCGGGGCCTCGTCGTAGACCTGGATGCCCATGTCGTTGAACGTCGAGATGATCGACTCGATCTGCTCGGCGTCGACCATGTCGTCGGGCAAATGGTCGTTGATCTCCGCGTAGGTGAGGAAGCCGCGCTCCTTCCCGAGCTTGATGAGATTCTTCAGCCGCGTACGCCGGGCCTCGGCGTCCTCGGGACGGGCTTCCGCACGCAGCAACAGAGCGCGCTCCGCGTCGCCGTTGCGCCTCGGCCGGCCGGCCTTACGCAGCTTGAGAAGCTCCTGCGCCTGCTGCTTCAGCTGGGCCTTGAGCTCCTTTTCCTTCTGCTTGGCGAGGAGCGCCGCTTCCTTCGCTTTCGCCTTCTCGAGCGCGGCGAGCTCCTTCGCCTTCGCCTTCTCGCGCGCGGCGATCTCTTTCGCCTTGGCTTTTTCGCGAGCGATGCGCTCGCGTTCCTTTTGCTTTTCCTTGGCGGCCTTCAGCCGCGCCTTTTCCTTCGCGGCGCGCTCGCGCGTCTTCTGCAGCTCCAGCGCCCTGCGTGCCCGTTCCTTGTCCTTCGCCGCCTTGAGCCGCGCCCGTTCCTTGTCCTTCGCGAGCTTCAGCCGCGCGCGCGCTTTCTCGGCCGCGGCCCTCATGCGGGCCGCTTCCGCCGCCTTGCGGGCCTTTTCCTTGTCCCGCGCCGCTTTTGCCCGGGCGGCTTCCGCCAATTTCATCCTTCGAACCCTTTCTTTTTCCTTCGCCGCGCGCGCGCGCGCGGCCTCCAGCGCCTTGCGCGCCTTCAGACGCTGCTTTTGCAGACGCAGCTTCTCGGCGGCTCTGGCTTTCTGGGCCCTGGCTTTCTGGGCTTTCAACCTGGCCGCTGCTTTCGCGCGCGCTGCTTTAGTAAGCTTCTGATTCGCCATGATTTCTCAGCCCTCCACGGCGTCGAACGGAAACCTTAAATTGTAGCATTTTTCTGGTTGGCATCGCTGATTCGCTTGAGCTCGCTCAACTGCACGAGCAGGTCGCGCATCTCGGCCTGCTCTGCCGTGGTCGGATTGGCCTTCGCGGTCAGGGCGTCGAGCCTGCTTTTCCTCTGCTTGTGCTGCCAGAGGGCGACCACGCCGTGGAATTCAGCTTCCATATGGTCCGCTTCGAGCTTGGTTTCAAGTAGCGCGGCCTGGCTGGAAGCGAGCTCCGCGGCGAATTCGGTGTCCTTGAAGTGCTCGATGAGCGCACCGCCCTGGGCCTGCGGGCTGCGCCGGCAAAAGTCCGCCACCGCGACGAGCATCCGTACGTCGAAGGAGTTGCCGTCGAGCATCGCCTGCGGCAGTCCCGCCGCCAGGGTGGGCTTCGCGAGCAGGCATTGAAGCAAGATGCGCTCGAGCCTGCGCTGCGGAAGCTGCGCGGCGCGCGGTGCGCCCAGCGCGGGACCCGGCCTCGGCTCGTAGCCGCGCGCGATGCGAATCTCCATCAGGCGCGCCGCGTCCTCCTGGCTCGTTTGCGCTGCATCGGCGAGCGCTTTCAGAAGCTGCAGGCGCAACGCGGGCGCGGATAGTTTCTGCAGCAGAGGCTTCGCCTCGTGCACCAGTCGCGACCGGCCCTCGGCCGTGCCCGGATCCACCCGGCCCTTGAGCTCGTCGAGAAGGAACTCCGACAGCGGACGCGCCTCGTCCAGCTTTTGCTCGAGCGCTTTGCTGCCCTCCTCCCGCACGAAGCTGTCAGGGTCGTGCTCCGGTGGGAGAAAGAGAAACCGGACGGTCTTGTTGTCCGCGAGATAGGGCAGGCTCACTTCGAGCGCATGCCAGGCGGCCTTGCGGCCCGCCGCGTCGCCGTCGAAACAGAACACGACTTCGTCGGTCTGGCGCAGCAGCTTTTGAACGTGAACCGGCGAAGTCGCGGTCCCGAGCGTCGCCACCGCATACTCGATCTCATGCTGGGCGAGCGCGACCACGTCCATGTATCCCTCGACGACGATCACGCGGCCCGCGGCTCGGATTGCCGGCCTCGCCTGTGGAAGGCCGTAAAGCTCGCGCCCTTTTTCGAACAGCGGTGTTTCCGGCGAATTGAGGTACTTGGGCTCCCCGTCACCCAGGACGCGCCCGCCGAAACCTATCACCGACCCGCGCTGGTCCAGGATCGGAAACATGATGCGGTCCCGGAACCGGTCGTAGCGGCGCCCGCCGCCCTCGGGGTCGATCACCAGGCCCGCGTCTTTCAGCGCCTTGTCGGTGTATTCGGGGAACACGCTCTCCAGGTTCTGCCAGCCCTCGGGGGCGTAGCCGATGCCGAAACGCGCGGCGATTTTTCCGGTCAGCCCTCGGCCCTTCAGGTACTCGATCGCGCGCGGCGAGGTCTTCAGCTGCTCGCGGTAATAGTCGCAGGCCTGCTCCATGACGGCGTGAAGATCGGGGCCCGATTCGGATTTCTGTCCGCCTTTTCGTCCACCGGGCTCGAACTCGGGCATCTTCATGCCGACCGACTCGGCCAGGTCCTTCACCGCGTCGACGTAACCCAGGCCCTGATACTCCATCAGAAAGGAGATCGCGTTGCCGTGCACGCCGCAGCCGAAGCAGTGATAGAACTGCTTGCTCGGACTGACGGTGAACGAGGGTGTCTTCTCGGAGTGAAACGGACAGCACGCGAGGTAGTTCGACCCGCCCTTCTTGAGGGGGACATAGCGCTCGATTACGTCGACGATATCGACGCGATGGAGCAATTCTTGCTTGAAAGAATCCGGAATCATGGCCGCAGCGTCGAGCCATGGAGCGCCGCGCCAGCAAGCGCGCCGCGATGATTGGGCCGCCCGGGCCCGTCCCTCCTCACCATCTTGTCTTTATAGGCGAATTTTCCGGAAACGCAAAGTTTCAAGTCGTACTAGCCCGTGAGTTTGGCTTTTACCAGCGACGACACTTTTCCCAGGTCGGCGCGTCCCGCCAGCTTGCCTTTCAACACACCCATGACCTTGCCCATGTCGGGCACGCCTTTCGCGCCAGTCTGCGCGATCGCCGCGGAGACCTCCTCGGCTATTTCGGCGTCGGTCAATTGTTTGGGCAAATAGCCGGAAAGGAGGTTCAACTCGAAGGTCTCCACGTCGACCAGGTCCTTGCGGTTTGCCGCCTGGAACTGGGAGATGGAATCGCGGCGTTGCTTGATCATCTTCTCGATGACCGCAACGACCTCGGAGTCGGAGAGATCCTTTCTTTCGTCCACCTCGCGCTGCTTGATCGCGGCGAGGAGCAGGCGTACCGCGGAGAGGCGCTGCGCTTCCTTCGCCTTCATCGCAGCCTTCATGTCGTCGGTGATCTTGGTCTTCAGGGACATGGGAAAGGGGCAAGCAAGACTGGGGCCTGGGTGTCACAGAAGCGGCAAGGGCTGGACGGGTTCCCCGGTCCAGCCCTCGATCATTTGTCCTCTATCCTAGTACAGCTTCGGGGGCAGCGTCTGGCTGCGCAGGCGCTTGTAGTGGCGCTTTACCGCGGCTGCGAGCTTCCTCTTGCGGTAGGCCGTGGGCTTTTCGTAGAACTCCCGGGCGCGCAGCTCGGTGAGAAGTCCGGTTTTCTCCACGGTCCGCTTGAAGCGGCGGAGCGCCACTTCGAAAGGCTCGTTCTCCTTGACGCGTACGGTCGGCATGCCGGTCCGTTCTCCGATAAAAAGACGCGAATTGTAACAGAAAGACTGCGTCCCGGTCATTACTCGCGGGTGGCGCGCCGCCAGCGCGGGCCGCCGAGCCTTTGAAACACCAGATACAGCGTCGGGAGCACGACGAGGGTAAGCAGCGTGGCCGTCACCAAGCCCCCGATCACGACCACGGCGAGAGGCTTTTGAGTCTCCGAGCCGATCCCCGTCGAGATGGCCATGGGGAAAAGGCCGAGCGCCGCAAGCAGCCCGGTCATCAGGACGGTGCGCATGCGGGCGAGCGACCCGCGCATCACCGCCTCCTCCGCCGAGGCGCCGGCGTCGCGCAGCTGGTCGAAATACGCGACCATGACGACGCCGTTCAGCACCGCCTGACCGAAGAGCGCGATGAAGCCGATCGCGGCCGAGACCGAGAGCGGGATGCCGGTGATGAGCAGGGCGAAGATGCCGCCGATGAGAGCGAACGGAATGTTGAGCAGGATGAGCAATGCGCTGCGGATCGAGCCGAAAGCGTCGAAAAGGAGAATGAAAATGAGCAGCACGGACACCGGCACGATGATGGCGAGCCGCGCCATCGCCCGTTCCTGGTTCTCGAACTCACCCGACCAGGTGACGCTGTAGCCCGGGGGCAGCTTGACCGCCTTCGCGACGCGCTCCTTCATGTCCGCCACCACGCTGCCCATGTCGCGATCCGCGATAAAGATGCCGATCGAGTACACACGCACGCCGTTCTCGCGCGCGATATTCATCGCCCCTCCGATAGTGCTGAACTGCGCCACTTGGGAAAGCGGGACGTATGCGCCGGTCGGCGTGCTCACGGTGATCGAGCGCAGGTTCGCGATGTTGCGCTCGGCGTCCTTGAGCCGGACGGTGACGGCGAAATGGCGCTCGCCCTCCCAGAGCTGGGTCGCGGGCTTCCCTCCGAGAACCATCTCGATGACGTCCTGGATGTCCGCCACGTTCAGCCCGTATCGCGCCGCGGCCTCCCGATCCACGCGGATGAGCAGCTGAGGAAGCTCGCCCACCCGATCGATGAACGCGCGTTTTACGCCCTGCACGTCCTTCACCGCGGCGAGCACCTGCCGCGACTGGTCCAGCAGGACGTCGAGGTCCTCGCCGAACACCTTGATCACGATCTGCCCGTCGATCTGCGAAATCGACTCGAGCACGTTGTCGCGGATCGGCTGCGAGAAGCTCGGCTCGATGCCCGGGAAGCGCGACATGGCCTGGTCCATTTCGTCGATGATGCGGCGCTTGCCGACTCCCGGCCTCCATTGCGACTCGGGCTTCAGGGTCACGAGGATCTCGCTCATGTTGATGAGCTTCGGGTCGGTTCCGTCTTCGGGCCTCCCGGATTTCGATATGACGCTGTCCACTTCGGGGACGGTGGCGATGGCCGCGCGGAACCTCCCCGTCATCGCCTGCGCCTCCGTGACCGACACCGAGGAAGGCAGCGTTACGTTGATCCAGATCGAGCCTTCGTTCAGCTCGGGAAGGAACTCCGTGCCCAGCTTGGGTACGAGGGCGAGGCTCGCCGCCAGCACAACGAGCGCGATACCGATGACCATCTTCTTGCTATGGATCGCCCAGGCGAGCACGGGCTCGTACACGCTCTTGCAGGCTCTCACGAGCGCGTTCTCACGCTCCGGCAGGTTCTTGCGCAGCATCCACAGGCACAGCAGCGGCACGAGCGTCAGCGACATGATGAGCGAGCCCACCAGCGCGGAGGTCACCGACCAGGCCATGGGCGCGAAGATCCGTCCCTCGTGGCGCTGCAGGGTAAAGATCGGGATATGCGCCGCGATGATGATGAGCATGGAGAAGAGCGTGGGCCGGCCGACCTCGACAGCGGCATCCAGGATCTTCTGGAGTCGGGGGGTGCGATCGTGGGCCTGCTCGGTGAGCTTGCGGAAAACGTTCTCGACCACGATCACCGCGCCGTCCACGATGATTCCGAAGTCCATCGCGCCGAGGGACAGGAGGTTCGCCGGAATCCCCACCCAGGTGAGGCCGAGGAAAGTCGCGAGCAGCGACAACGGAATCACGAGCGCGACTATGAAAGCCGCGCGCAGATTGCCGAGAAAGAGGAGCAGCACGAGCGTAACCAGGGCCGCGCCTTCGAGCAGATTGGTGAATACCGTGGTCAGCGTCCGGTCGATCAGCCAGGTGCGGTCGTAGAACGGTACGATCTGCACGCCTCGGGGGAGCACCGAGGCGTTCAGGGATTCGACTTTCTCCTTGACGGCCCTCAGCACCTGCGAGGGATTCTCGCCCTTGCGCATCAGCACGATTCCCGTGACGATATCGTCGTCGTCGTCCTGCCCGACGACCCCCTGGCGGGGAACCGCGCCGATTGTCACCTGCGCGACGTGCTTGACCAGGATCGGCACTCCGTTTCGCTCGGCGACCACGATGCTGCCGATCTCGTCGGCGGTCCGCAGCAGTCCGATGCCCCTGATGAGGTACTGCTGCCGGCCCTGCTCGAGGTAGCTCCCTCCGACATTCGCATTGCCCCGCTGCAGCGCCGAAAAGAGCTGCTGGAGCGTCACCTTGTAGTCGCGCAATTTCCCCAGATCCGGATTGACCTCGTATTGCTTGATCAGTCCGCCGAAGGTGACGATGTCCGCGACTCCGGGGATGAGCCGCAGTTGACGTTCGACCACCCAATCCTCGATCGATCGCAGCTCCCGAGCGCCGAGCGAGTCGGATTTCAGGCGATAGCGGTAGATTTCCCCTATCGGCGTGGAAAGCGGCGCAAGCGAGGGCTGCGCGCCGTCGGGCAGATCCACTTCGCGCAAACGCTCGACCACCTGCTGACGCGCGAAATAGGCATTGGCGCGGTCGTCGAACGTGATGATGATGAAGGAGAGCCCGAACTGGGTGTGCGAGAACAGGCGCACCGCGTTGGGAAGTCCGGAGAGCACCACCTCGAGCGGAACCGTGACCTGCTTCTCGACCTCCTCGGGTGCCCGGCCGGGGTAGAGCGTGATGACGTTGACCTGTGTGTCGGTCACGTCCGGAAAAGCCTCGATCGGCAGCGACTTGAACGCCGCGAATCCACCCGCGACGAAGAGGAGCAAACCCAGAACGATGAAGAGCGGCTTCTGCAGCGCGAACGCGACGATGCGTCTGATCATCGGAGCGGGCGCTGCCTACGCGGGCGCGCCGCCGCTGAGTTGCCGGTGCAGACGATGCAGGAACAGGTTGCCTTCGATGACGACTTTCTGGCCGAGCTTGACGCCGGAGGCGACGCTTGCGACGCCTTCGCGCACCACATCGACCTTCACTTCCTGGCGTGAGTAGCGGCCCGGCTTTTCCTCTACAAAGACGTAGTAGTTGTCTCCCGAGAGCACCAGGGCCTTTTCCGGCATCTGCAGGTCGGCGCGCGGCGTCTCCTGGAGCTCGGCCGTGACGAACATCTCGCCTTTCAGCCTGCGCTCGTGGTTTTCGACGGAACCGCGCACTTTCACGGTCCGAGTGGCCGTATCGATGAAGTCGGATATGTTTTCCAGGGTCGCCGTGAAGGTTTCCTCGGGCCACGCCGACGAGCGCAGCTGCACCTTCCGCCCGGGCTTGAGGCTCGCGAGCTGGCTCTCGTTCGCGTCGAGCTGCACCCAAAGGCGAGTGGGGTCGGTGATGACGAACATCGCTGGATTGTTGGCGAGCTGCAGATCCTGCCGCAGCTCCTGACCCGGATTGATGTTCCGCTCGACGATCACGCCGTCGATGGGGCTCGCCAAGGAGAGATTCTGATCCACCGAGTCGTTGCTCGCTCCGTAGAGCTTGACCTTGCTCGTCGCCCGCGCGAGCTCGGCGTCCGCGCGCGCGTAGTCCGCCTCGGCGGTGGCGAGATCCTTGCGCGACGAGACCCCGGCAGCGTGGAGCTCGCGCAGGCGAGTCAGGTTCTTTTCCGCGAGCGCGAAGTCCGATTGCGCACGCCGAGCGTCGGCCTGCACCTGGCCGAAATCAGGCGAAGCGAGCTTCGCGAGCACCTGGCCACGGCCGACGTGCTCGCCGGTCTTCACGAGAATTTGCAGGACGCGGCCGGCGAACGCAGGATAGATGCGCACGGTGCGGTTCTCGTCCCAGACGAGCCGTCCGGTCAGCCGCAGCCGAAGAGGCCCGCTTTGCTTGACCTCCTCGGTCGCGAACGAGCCAACCTGGGCGCTGCCCTCCGGGAATACGATCTGGCCGTTTTCCAGCCGTGGCCGGGCGATGTCGGGCTTGGCGTCGCCGTCACCGCAAGCCGAGGCCAGGGCGGCCAGCGCAAGGGCAACGATGGGGAGCGCTGCATTTTTCATTCGCCGGCGCATCGCTATTTCGCCTCCGCGTCCAACCGGCCTATTCCGGCTTGCCAGGCGGCGAGCGCCTTGGCGTGGTCGTTTCTCGCCGACGCCGCATCGATCTGGATCGCACGCAGCGTACGGCGCGAATCGAGCAGGTCCATCACGCCGGTCGCCCCGTTCTTGTAGGCGAATTCCGCGGAGTCTGCGGCCCTCTTCGCTTCGACAAGAAGCGATTCGTCGTAGCGCTGCAGGCGCTCGGCCGCCGCCTGCAGGTCCGAAAATGCCCGCGCGATCTCCGTGCGGGCCTGGGCGCGCACCTTGTCGAGCGCCTCCATCGCCGAGCCGTAGTCGACTTCCGAGCGCCGGATCTCGCCCTCGTAGTAGTAGCCGGTGAAGATCGGCACGCTCATGAACACGCCGAAGCTGTTGCCGGTGCCGGCGCCGCTGCCGTTCGCAAACCCCGGGTTGACCGGATAGTGGTCGTACGACAAGCCGACCGACACGTCGCGGGTACGAAGGCTTCGCGCCAGCTCGCGGGCACTCTGCGCCGCTCCCAGCCTGTTCATTGCGGCACGGACATCGGGGCGCCGCTCGATCAGCTCGTCGACCGACCCGCCCGGTCGTCCCGAGTAGATCGACGGCCAGGGGTCCGCCGCCCGGATCCCGACCGCCCTTCCCTCCGCGCCGATCATGTAGGCGAGAGCGAGCTGGGCGCGGCGCTGGTCCGCTTCAAAAGCACGCGCGTCGTTCTGCGCGCGCAGCGCGTCGACCCGCAGGCGCGCGACGTCGGCCATGGCGATGTCGCCCGCCTTCAGGCGAAGCTCTGCGGCGCGCACCGAGCCCTCGAACAGGACGATGGTGTCACGCGCGATGTCCACCTTGTCCTGCGTGAAGAGCAAGTCGTAGTATGCATATCTGAGAGCGAGGCGCTGCTGGCGCTGCGCCTCCGACAGGTCCTCCGTGCTCGCCGATTCCAGGCTCTTTGCGCCGGCGAGACGCAGCTCGCGACGGTCGCCGCGCTCGATCACCTGGTCGATCCGCACCGAGCTGTCTATGATCTTGTCGCGCAAGGGACCCGCACCCACGCCTTGGGTAGGATTGATCGTGCTCACGCCCAGGCTCAGCGTAGGGTTCGGGCGCGCGCCGGCCGAGATCGTGTTGGCGCCGGCGGCCTCGACGGCGCGCCTGGCGGCCTGAAGCTCGCGATTCTTGATTTGCAGGAGCTCCTCGGCCTGCATCAGCGTGAGCGCCGTTAGATCGACCGTTTGGCCGAGTGCGACGGGCGGAGACGCCAATGCGAGACCCAGCAGCATCCTACCCAGCAGTCGGATGGGGAGCCTGGACATTGGGAGCGGAATTCTATTTAAATGTGCCTGACAACGGACTGACGGAAATCAAGAAAGGCCACGAAATCATGCTCGTGCTGGGTATTGAGACCTCCTGCGACGAAACCGGTGTCGCGGTATACGAAAGCGAGCGCGGACTGCTCGCCCATGCGCTGCACTCGCAGGTGGCGCTGCACGACGAGTACGGCGGCGTGGTGCCCGAGCTCGCGTCACGCGATCACATCCGGCGCCTGCTCCCTCTGGTGCGCCGCGTGCTGAGCGAGGCCGGGGTCGAGCAGGCGGACCTGGATGCGATCGCCTATACGCAAGGCCCTGGGCTGGCCGGAGCGCTTCTGGTCGGCGCAGCCTTCGCGAACAGCCTCGCCTTCGGTCTCGGAATCGCGGCGATCGGCGTGCACCACCTCGAGGGGCACCTGCTCTCGCCCTTGCTCGAAAGAAATCCGCCGCGCTTTCCGTTCGTCGCGCTCCTCGTTTCCGGAGGCCACACCCAGCTGATGCGGGTCGGCGCGGTGGGCGAGTACCAGATGCTGGGCGAGACGCTCGACGATGCAGCGGGCGAGGCTTTCGACAAGACCGCAAAGCTGCTCGGTCTCGGCTATCCGGGCGGACCCGCGCTGTCGAAGCTGGCCGAGGCGGGCAGGCGCGACCGCTTCGCGTTTCCCCGCCCCATGCTCGAGCAGCTCGGCAAGAGCGGCGATCTCGATTTCAGCTTCAGCGGGCTAAAGACCGCGGTCGTAACGCTGCTGCGCAAGCAGCCGGCGGAAGAATCGCTGCGGGCCGACGTCGCCGCGGCTTTCCAGGAGGCCGTGGTCGAGGTGCTGGTCGAGAAATCGCGGGCCGCCGTCAAGCGTACGGGCCTGGATCGACTGGTGGTGGCGGGAGGCGTGGGCGCGAACACGCGCTTGCGAGCTTTGCTCGACGCGGCCGCCGCGCGCGACGCCTTTCGCGTGTTCTACCCGGCGATGCAGTTCTGCACCGACAACGGCGCGATGATCGCGCTCGCCGGCGCGATGCGGCTGCAGGCGATACGCTCGCCCGAAAGAGGATATCGGTTCACGATCCACCCGCGGTGGGATCTCGCCGCGGCTTCCGCACAGGCGGAAAGCTAGGCCTGGGCCTCCTTGTTGCCTATCCTGCGTTCCTTGCCCGCGGCGAGATTGAGGATGTTTTTCTTGTGACGCCACACGATCAGCGCCGCCATGAGCGTCAGAGCCGCGAGGGTTTCCGGACGACTGGCCCGCGACGACATGAAATAAGCGTATACGGGCGCGCTCGCCGCCGCGGCGATCGATGCGAGCGAGGCATAGCGCGAGACCAGCGCGACGAGAACCCATGTCCCGAGCGCTGCCAGGCCGAGCCAAACATCGATCGCGAGGATTGCGCCGCCGGCGGTGGCCACTCCCTTGCCTCCCCTGAAGCGGAGGAATACCGGAAACGCGTGACCCAGCGTCACCGCGACCGCGCACGCGGCGAGCCCGGTTCCGCTCACGCCGTAGTCGGCGGCGTAGCGCGCCGCGAGGAAAACAGCGAGCCAGCCCTTTCCGCCGTCCCCGAGGAGGGTCAGCAGCGCGGCGAGCTTCCTGCCCGTGCGGAGCACGTTGGTCGCACCCGGATTGCCCGAACCGTAGGAGCGCGGGTCCGGCAGCCCGAGCGCCCGGCTCACGATGACGGCGAAGGGAAGAGAGCCGATAGCGTACGAGATCAAAATAAATGCTGCGGTGGCCATGGTGTTCCACTAAAATTCGCGGGAAGAGTTTAACTCCAAAATCCGCTCGCGACGCCACTCTTGGATATCGTTTTCGTCCGCCAGCTGCGCCTTCAGGCCTGGATCGGGCTCTACCGTCACGAGAAGATCGCCCCTCAAACTATCGAGCTCGACCTCGAAGTCGCCCTGCCTGCGGACTGCGCGGCATTCAAGACGGGGAAGGTCGCCGATACGATCGACTACGGCGTCGTCGTGGAGCGCGTGCGCGCGCTCCTCGCAGCGGAACGCTTCGGCCTGGTCGAGAGCCTCGCGGAGCGCATCGCCGATACGATACTTCGCGAATTCAAATCGCCCCGCGTGAAGGTGAGCATCGCCAAGCTCGGGGTCTTGCGCGAGACGAAACACGTCGGAGTGAGCATCGAGCGCTCCAAGAGCTGATTCAAGCTCTGGGATGGTGGTCCTGGTGGAGCTTTTTCAGGCGCTCGCGCGCGACGTGCGTATAGATCTGCGTCGTGGAGATGTCGGCGTGGCCGAGCAACAGCTGCACGACCCGCAGATCCGCGCCGTGATTCAGGAGGTGCGTCGCAAAAGCGTGCCGTAGCGTGTGCGGCGAGAGCGCCTTGCCCGGAATCGCGCTCGCGGCGCGCTTCTTGATCAGGTGCCAGAACGCCTGCCGCGTCATCGGCCCTCCGCGCCCGGTGACAAACACATAGTCGCTCGCGCGTCTCCGCAGAAGCGCCGGCCGGCTTTCCTTCGAATAGCGCGAGAGCCAAGCGATCGCCTCCTCGCCGAGCGGCACCAGGCGCTCCTTTGCGCCCTTGCCGAAGATACGCACCACACCCATGTCGTAGCTCACCTCGGCGAGCTTCAGGCGCACGAGCTCCGACACGCGAAGCCCGCCCGCGTAGAGGACTTCCAGCATCGCTCGGTCGCGCAATCCAAGCGACGTCTTCGTGTCCGGTTGCGTGAGAAGGGCCTCGACGTCCGCTTCGGAGAGCGACTTGGGGAAACGCGGTGCCTTCTTCGGTGGATCGAGCTTGAGCGTAGGGTCGACCTCGACGCGGTGTTCCCGGGCGAGGAACTGGTAAAAGCGCTTGAGGCTGGAGTGGAGGCGCGCCTGCGTGCTCGAGCGGATTCCCGGCTTCTTGCCGGGACCGCGGCTCGACGAGCGCGAGGCAAAGTACGCGGCGAGATCGCCTTCGCCGGCGCGCAGCAGCGAGGGATGACCCCCGCGTTCGTGCCATTCGGCAAACAGGCGCAGGTCGCGGCGGTACGAATCGAGCGAGTTTTTCGCCAGACCGTCCTCGAGCCAGACGGTATCGCAGAAATCGTCGAGCAGAGCCGCGTTGTGCGCGTTCATCGCGCCGCCGCCGCCCCCTCGTGCGCGAGCAGCCAGCGCTTCACGGACAGGTGAAAGCCTCCTTCGTGGTGCCCGAAGCCTCCGATTCCGCTCGCCGCGAGAACGCGATGGCACGGAACCACGAGCGGCAAGGGGTTGGCTCCGCAGGCCTGGCCGACGGCGCGCGCCGCCGAGCCCAGCTCCCGCGCGAGCTCGCCGTAGCTTCGCGTGCGGCCGGCGCCGATCGCGGAAATCTTCCCCCATACGCGGCGCTGGAAAGGCGTTCCGCGTCGCGCAAGCGGCAGATCGAAGCGGAAATCCGGGTCGCCGACGTAGCGCTCGATCTGCACGCACGCGCGCTCGGCGAGCCGGTTCTGCGGGGAGAGCGCGTCGCCGTCCCGGGCCAGAAAGACGATCTCGGCGAGCTCCTCGCGGTCCGCCCGGATGCCGAGGAGAGCGAACGGGGTCTTCAGCTTCGCCTGGAAATGAAGAGACGACACCCCCCAATGATAGATCAGCGAAGCGCCGGAGTCTCGCGCCGGCGGAGGAGCTGGATTCCGAAGACGACCGCCATCAGGGCGATGCCTATCGCGTCGAAGAGGGCCTTCGGGTAGACGAGGGCCAGCCCCGCGGCGATCAGCATCCACCGCTCGATCCACGTCGTACGCTTGAGCGCCCAGCCCTGGACGCCGCCCGCCAGCGCCGCGATGCCGATCGCCGCGGTGATCGTGACCAGGGCTATCGATCCCCAGTCCGCGCCGCCCAGCGTCTTGATCGAACCCGTCAGCAGCAGCCCGGTCCCCGAGGGATCGAGGACAAACATGAAGGGAACCAGGAACGCAGGCATGGTGTATTTCCAGGACTGGAGCGTGGTCCGGTAGGGATCGCCGCCGGTGATTGCGGCGGCGGCAAAAGGCGACAGGGCGGTCGGCGGCGAGACTTCCGAGAGCACGGCGTAGTAGAAGATGAACATGTGCGCCGCGAAATCCGGCACGCCGAGCTTGATCAGCGCCGGCGCCGCGATGACCGCGCAGATGATGTACGACGCGGTCACCGGCACCGCGAGCCCGACTACCCAGACGATGAGCGAGGTGTAGATGGCGGTCAGCAATAGGGATCCGGCGGCGTAGTCGATGATGATGGCGCTGAACTTGAGGCCGAGACCGGTGAGGGTCACCACGCCGACGATGATCCCGGCGCCGGCACAGATGACCGCGACGTTGAGCACGCCGATCGAGCCCGCCTCGAGCGCTTTGAAGAACTTCGACCCGAAGATGCCCTTCACCCAAGGCTCGCGCCCGCGGAAAAGGTCGTAGGAGAAGAGCGCCGTGTCGCGGTGCAGGAAGCTCGTCGCGAACGCGGTGACGGTCGCCCAGAACACTGAGAGCACCGGTGAATAGCCGTACAGCATGAACGCGATGATCGACACCAGCGACAGGAAGTGGAACCAGTACTGCTTGGTCAGGCTCCACAGCGACTCGACGTTCGCGAAGCGCACCTCGCTCATTCCGAACTTGCGCGCGTCGATCTCGACCATGAGGAAGAGCGCGAAGTAGTACAGCAACGTGGGGATCGTCGCCATCAACAGCACGTCGAGGTAGGAGATCTTCAGGAACTCGGCGATCAGGAACGCCGCGGCGCCCAGCACCGGCGGCGAGATGATGGCTCCGAGTCCGCCCGCGGCGAGCAGGCCTCCGGCGGCGTTCCTCCCGTAGCCCGCCTTCACCAGCATCGGGTAGGCGACCGAACCGAGCGTCACGGTGGTGGCGACACCGCTTCCCGAAGGGCCGCCGAGAAGGAAAGAGGCGAGCACCACGGTGCGCCCTGCGCTCGTCGACTTGCCGCCCATCGCCGAGAACGAGAAATCGATGAAGAACTTGCCCGCTCCGGAATACTGGAGGAATGCGCCGTAGATCGTAAACAGAATGATGAGCGACGACGCGACGTCCACCGCCACGCCGAAGATCCCTTCGAGCGTCATGTACAGATGGCCGACGAGGCGCCCGAGCTCGTAGCTGCGGTGCGCCCACGAGCCGGGAAGGTATTCCCCGTAAAACGCGTAGAGGACGAAGGCCATCACGACCGCCGGCATCACCCAGCCCGAGGCGCGGCGCATGCCTTCTAGGATCAGAAGGACGAACGCGATGCCGAACACGATGTCCCAGTTGTTCGGCGACGTGTTGCGGTCCCAGAAATCGTCGCCGCCGTTCAGGACATACGCGATCACGGCGACGCCCGCAAAAGCGGCGACCCAGTCCCACCACATGATGCGGTGGCGGTAGCGCTTGGACACGGGAAAAACGAGGTAGACAAGGAAGAGCACGAAGCCCACGTGCACCGGGCGCAGCGTCTGCGTCGGCACGATCGCGTACGCCGTGTAGAGGTGGAACACCGACATTACCACCGCAACTGCAGCGACGAAGACGCCGAGCGCGCCGCGCAGCTTGTTGCTGGCGCCTTCCTCGGCCTCGATATATTCCTCGGCCTTCTTTAGCGCCTCGGCATCGATCACCGGCTCGCCCGGCGGCTTTCGTCCGGCAATCTCGCTCACGCGCTCTCCCTCGGCGCGCATGCTAGCACGGCGCCGCCCGCAAAAAACGGCTTGTCAGCCTACTTGAGCTTGACGCCCCGCTCGGTGAAGTACTTCACCGCCCCCGGGTGGAAGGGGATCGGCGACGCGGCGGCCTTCTGGTTCTCGAGCAGGAAGTTCTCCGATTCCTTGTGCACGGCGACGAGGTCCGCCTTGTGGTCGAAGATCGTCTTGACGATGTTGTACGCGGTCTGGTCGCTCAGGTTCTCGTTCGAGACCAGGATGTTCCACACGGTGGCCTGCTTGTTGTCCGCGTCCATGCCCTTGTATGTCGTCTTCGGGATGACGTCCTGCGAGTAGAGCTGGCCGTATTTCTTGTTCATGGCGGCAACGGTGTTCGCGTGGTCGATCATCTTGATCTTGATTCCGGGCGTATTGGCTAGGTCGGTGACGGCCGCGGTCGGCAAGCCGCCCACCCAGAAGAAGGCGTCGATCTTGCGGTCCTTGATCGCGTTCACCGATTCGGCGACGCCCAGGCGCTCGCGCGTCATGTCCTTGTCCTTGTCGAGGCCGGCAGCCTCGATCACGCGGAATCCCATGACCTCAGTCGCGCTGCCGGGCGAGCCGGTCGAGACGCGCTTGCCTTTCAGGTCGGACATCTTGGTGATGCCGGTGCCCTCGATGGTGACCACGTGCATGCGGTTGGGATACAGGATCATCAAGGTGCGCAGCGGCACCTTGGTACCCTTGAACTTGTCCTCGCCGCGGTACGCGTCCTGCCCGGCGTCGGCCATCGAGAAGGCGATATACGGCTTGCCGGTCGCGATGAGCTTCAGATTGTCGATCGAGCCGCCGGTGACCTCGGCGGTGGCCTGCATACCCGGCACGTACTTCGACAGGATGTTGGCGAGCCCCCCGCCGATCGGGTAGTAGACGCCGCCGGTGCCCCCAGTGGCGATCGAGAGGCTGTATTTTTCCTGCGCGAAGCTGCCGCCCGAGAAAGCGAGCGCCGCGACTAGCGCTGCGGATGCAAGTAGTCTCATTCGAATTCCCTCCTATGTTGAATCTTCCCTGATGATCCGGCGGTGGACCCGCCGTTGTCCCCGTGGATTATCCGCGCGCGGCACGCGCGCGCCAAGGGGCCGCGCGCTACTTCGCGAACAGGCGGCCGATGTCCTTGAATGCCTTGAACTCGAGCGCGTTGCCGCAGGGGTCGAGCAGGAACATCGTCGCCTGCTCCCCGACCTCGCCCTCGAAGCGCACGTGGGGTTCGATGATGAAACTCATGCCGGCGGCCTTGAGCTTGGCCGCCGTAGAAGGCGCGCGCCTTCTCGAGGCTTGTGACCGGAAACGCGAGATGGAAGAGCGGCAGCGCGGACATGCTGCGATTCTATCAATCCCCGCGCGGGTCCAGGCCCGACAGATAATCGGCCAGCACTTCGATGTTCTTGTCCGAGAGCGGCTGCGCGGCGGAGGTCATGGTCCCGTCCAGGTCGGCCCGCGTCCGCGCCTTGAATGCGTGCAGCTGCGTCTTGAGATACGCGGCTTGCTGGCCAGCCAGCCGCGGAATGTGTTGCAGGCCGAGAAGCTTCGCGCCGTGGCATTGCACGCAGTGATGCTGCTCGGCAAGACGCCGCCCTTCGGCGAGGCTTTCCGGCGAAGTCCGGTGGGGGGCGGGCGCCGGGGCCTGCTTCGAGAAATACGCCGCCAGCTCGTTCATCTCGGCGTTGGAGAGGTTCGACGCCAGAGGCGACATCTGCGGATCCTTGCGGTTGCCCTCCCGGAAGAAGTACAGCTGCGTCGCGATGAACTGCGCCGGCTGGGCCGCGAGAGACGGCACCGCCGCGTCGGTCGAATTCCCGGCCGCGCCGTGGCAGGCGACGCAGACCTGAGCCTTCTGCGGAACATCCGCGGCGGCATTCGCGCCGGGGGAAAAACAAAGCGCGGCGGCCAAAGCCGCCGCGCCCTGACGGCTGCGACTACTCACTACTTTGCGTAGCTCACGCGATAGATGATTCCGTTCTGGTCATCCGAGACGAGCAGCGAGCCGTCGCGCATCACCAGCACGTCGTTCGGACGGCCCCACATCGGCGGATCGGCCTTCTCGTCCAAGAGGAACCCCGTCAGGAACGGCTCCATCTTGGGCTTGCCGTCGGCGTCGAAGCTCACCCGCGTGACGTTGTAGCCCTGCTTGATGGTGCGGTTCCACGAGCCGCGCATCGCGATGAAGATGTTGTTCTGGTACTCGGCCGGGAACATCTTGCCGGTGTAGAAGCGCATGCCGATCGGCGCGATGTGCGCGCCCAGCTTGAGCGTCGGCGGCGAGAACTCCGAGCACGAGCGGTTCTTGCCGAAATCCGGGTCGAGCGTATCGCCCTGGTGGCAATACGGGTAGCCGAAATTCTGGCCCTTGCGCGTGACCACATGCAGGGTGTCGTTCGGCGAGTCGTCGCCGAGCCAGTCGCGTCCGTGATTCGTGAACCACAGTTGCCTGGTCTGCGGATGGAAGTCGAAGCCCACCGAATTGCGCACGCCCTGCGCGACGGTCTCGAGGACGCCCTTGGCCGGGTCCACGCGCATGATCGACGCCTCCTGGTAGCTCGGCATGACGATGTTGCCGGGCGCACCGATGTTGAAGTAGAGCTTGCGGTCCGGGCCCATCGCGAGGAACTTCCAGAAATGGCCTGGCGCCTTGTTCGGGTCGAGGTTGTCGATCACCACTTTAGCTGCGGGCGCGTTGTCGAGGCTGTCCTCGACGCCGTCGTAGCGCGTGATGCGGTTGCGCTCGGCGACGTAGAGCGTACCCTTGCTGAACGCCACTCCGTTCGGCGAGTCGAGGCCCTTGAGCAGGACCTTGACCTCGCGTTTTCCGCCGCGGTCGACGACGGCGTAGACGTTGGGCGCCTGGCGGTTGCCGACGAACACGGTGCCCTTGTCGCCCAGCGCGAGGGAGCGCGCCGCGGTGACCCCCTCGGCCCACACTTCCACCTTGAAGCCGGGCGGAACCCTGAGCTTATCGACGGGAAGCTCGTTGGCCATCTTCCCGGTCACGTGAATCGCGAAGGGGTGCAGGGGCGACTTCTCCTGCTCGGTCGAGCGGCCCTGCTGCCAGGAAGGGGGCGGAGCAGGCGGTTGCTGCGCGGAAGCGGCGATGCCGAACGAAGCGAGGAATGCGGTGGCTACTACCGTGCGGGAACTCATGTCTCCTCCTTGATTTTCTCTGCCGTCAGGCGGGGGTCGAATGCGTGGAACGCGAGCTAGTTTATCCAGACATGATCGGCCTAAGCAAGCCTTGGCTCGCGGTGCGCATCGAGCCAGTAGGCCCAGGGGCCGAAAATCAGGAGCGCGATGATTCCGAGGATCGCCACGGCGTTCTCGCTCGGCGGCGGCGAGGACCAGGGGCCCGGAATATAGAGGGCAAGAAGCAGGCCGACCATGGCCCACCACGCGATCGCGCCGATGCGATCCTTGGCTCGGGTCACCTGCACGTAGAGGGTGATCCCGGCCGCGAACATGATGCCCTCGACGGCGAACGTCGCGGGAATCGATCGCCACAGGCCGAGGCCCAGCTTCTCGCCGCCTCCGGGATAGAGCGGCATGTCCGGGACGTGGCTCACGAAGTCGAGCACCCAGTGGCTCGCCACGACGATTCCGACCCACACCGCTCCGGCGCGGTCCCGACTCGCCGCGAAATAGACGAGCGCGAAAAGCACCGACCACACCGCGGTCATGAGCAGGCTGTGTGACCACGGGTAGTACACGAAGTCGAACGGGTTGTTCACGGTGAAGCCCGGGATGATGCGAAAGCGCTCGATCCCCAGCAGCACGAGCACCGGCCACACCACATCGAGGAACGCGGCGGCGATTACCAGCGTGCCGAGCGACGCCTTGGGCGCGACTTTCTTCGTCGCGAAAGCGACCGCGAAGTGGCCGATGAACATGTCATCCTTCCTGTCCCAGCAGCGCTTTTTTCAGGCTCGCCGAGACCGGATTGTCGCCGAGCCAGATCCTGAGCAGCGCGCGGTAGAAATCCTCGCCTTGGATAGCCCCGCCCCTGGGCTCGCCGTTCAGCACCACCCGCGTTCCCGATCCAGGGAGCCAATCGAGCGCGATGACGTCGCCCTCTTTCGCCCGGTCCAGCGCGCTCATGATCGCGATGAGCTCGCCCATCCGTCCCTTCAAGGATTCCTGCTCGACAGCGGGCGTGTTGTCGCGGATGCCTTCGTCGAGCGCGTCGGTCAGCTGCTTCGCGCTCAGCTCGCGCATCAAGCGCATGGAGACGCGCTTTGCGCCGGGCAGCGCGAGCACCTCGCTCGCGCTCGTTTTCTTCTCGGCCAGATAGAGGCCGGCGACGTAGACCTTGAAGAAGGCCTTGGTCCGCAGCCCGGCGCCGTTCAGCACCAGCTCGCCCGACCCAAGCTTGACCCTGTCTTCGACCTTCACGCCCGCGACCTCCGCGGCGAGCGCCGGCGCGGCGAGAAACGCGAGCAGCACGAGCGACGCGCGCATCTCAGGCGCTTTCGTAAAGACGGGTAAGCACGAATTCCCTGTGGCCGAGCGCCTCGGCCGCGGTCAGCCGGCCGTTGGCGGTGCGGAACATCATCTCGAGCAGCCTGTCGCCCGCCTGGTCCATGTTGATCTCGCGCCGCGTGATGCCCGATACGTCGACGTCGATATGCTCGGGCATGAGGCGCACGGTGCGCGGATTGGCGCAGATCTTGATCACAGGCAGGATCGGATTGCCGATGACGTTGCCCTGTCCCGTCGGGAAGAAATGCACGGCGTAGCCGCTCGCCGCACACAGCGTCACCATCTCCGCGGCGGCCGACGAGGAATCCATGAACCACAGGCCGGGTGAGCCGGGCACCTCGGCCTTGTCGAGCACCCCGTCGACCATGCATTTCCTGCCTATCTTCTGTATGTTGCCCAGCGCCTTCTCCTCGATCGTGGTGAGGCCACCGGCGATGTTCCCCTTCGTCGGCTGCGACTCCGACAGGTCGTTCGTCTTGTGGCGGCTCACCACTTCCTGGTAGCGGTTGAACATGAACATGAACTTCTCGCGTACCGCGGGCGTCCTGCAGCGCGCAGCGACGAGCTGCTCGCCGCCGGTCAGCTCGGTCGTCTCGCCGAACACCAGAGTCGCCCCGTGCGGATAGAGCTTGTCGAAGGCGTTGCCGACGCAGGGGTTCGCGCCGATTCCGGAGGTCGTGTCCGACTCGCCGCATTTGGTGGAGACCCACAGATCCTTGAGCGGCCGCTCCTCGCGGCGCAGCTCGGAGGCCCACTGGACGTATTCCTTCGCCTGGTGCGCGGCGCGCCGGACCGTCTCCATGTCGCCGTGGCCCTCGATGCCGAAAAAGGAGACCGGCTTTCCGGTCTTCGCGATTCCGTCGGCGACGCGCTTCGCCCAGCCGTCCTCGATGCCGATCACGACCACGGCGGCGACGTTGGGATTCGCGCCGGTGCCGATCAGCGTGCGAAAGTGCAGATCCAGGTCTGCGCCGAACTGCAGCCGGCCGTACGGGTGGGGGATCGCGAGCGCCCCCTTGACGTTGTTCGCGGCCGCTTCGCACGCCGCGTTGGACAGATCGTCTACCGGAAGAATGACGACATGGTTGCGCACGCCGACGCGGCCGTTCTCCCGCCTGAAACCGAAAAACGTCGCGTTCTTGAGATCGCTCATGCTCACCAGCGTTTCGTCTTGATGTTGTGGACGTGGGCGTGCTCGCCCACCTTGATCGGCGTCACCGCGCGGCCGATGTCGACCCCGTACTTGAGGACCGTGTCGTTCGCGGCGAGCTCGCGGATCGCGAGCTTGTGACCGATCGGGATATCGCCCTGCGCGCGGACCTTGATCTCGCGGTCCTGGTCCATGATCCAGCCGGTCAGCTCCTGGCTGGCCTTCACGCCTTCGACGACGACTACGCCGACCGAATCGCCCTCGTCGTGCACTACGAAATGAATCACATGGCCCCCGGACTAGCGGCAGCTCAGATTGCCCGCGCTGAAATCGACGGGCTTGGTGCAGTCCTGGACGTTGATCTTGCGCGTCGGGTCGGGCTCCGGCGCGCGATACATCGGCGTCTTGCCGTCCGGCCCCATGCGGTAGTAGTTGACGCCGTCGGCCACCATCGCGCCGACGACTATCGCGCTGCCTATCGGGGCGGCGCAGCCCGAGACGGCGACCGCGGCAAGGGCGACGACGGAGAGGAGAAATCCGCGCACGGCGCTCAGGCTAGCACGCACCGCTACGCTTGGCTAGAATCCGAGTCTCCACCGCGCGCGGGCTATGCCCGCCGGAGTTTCGAACATGAACAAGCCAGTCGAGTCGCTGCCGGCAGACAAGCTCGAGTATCTCAAGCGCCGCACCGACAAGTACTTCACCAAGTCGCGCATCATCGTCGAGAAGTTCGGAGACCGGACGGTCACCTACGGCGTGTTCCTGCGGCGCGGCGTGATCTGCGCGGTCAATCCCGCGATAGACGTCCTGCGCACCTACTACTCGGCCGAGGCCGAGCCGCTCAGGATCACCCGCCTGTACGAGGAAGGGGCGTTCGTTCCCGACCAGAAAGCGATCTTCACCTACACCGGCTCGTTCGCGGCTTTGGTCGAGCTGGAGACGCTGATCCTGCAGCGCGTCGGCGTCGCCTGCGTTTCGGCGTACAACGCCTACAAGATGGCGATGAACCTGAAGAAGGTCGCGTTCATCGACATGCACGCCCGCCACTCCCCCGGCGACGACCTGTCGCTGCTCGCGGCCTACGGCGCGTCGGTGGGAAGCCGCATGGCGAAGCTGGGCGGGGCGGTCGGCTTCATCGGCTGCTCGCAAGACCTCACCGCGCACTACTACGGCCAGCCGGGCGGCATCGGCACCATGCCGCACGGCATCATCGGCTACGCGGGCTCGACCTTGCGCGCCGCGCAGATGTACGTCGAGACCCATCCCCAGGACAATCTCACGGTGCTGATCGACTACTTCGGCCGGGAGTACTCCGACTCGCTCGAGGTCTGCGGCTGGTGGTTCAACGAATACCTGCCGAGGGACGAGACCGGCGCGCGCGCTCTCGCGCTGCGCATCGACACCCACGGCGAGCGGTATGCCGAAGGCCTTGACTACGAAAAGTCGGTCGACGTCGTCGTCAACTGGCTGCACGTGCCCAACGAATTCGAGGCGGTGCGCCAGATCATGGGCGAGGAAGCGTTCGACGCGGACAGCCTGAATATCGTCAAAGACCGCGTGCGCAAGGTGCTGTTCGGCACCGGGGTCTCGGTCGCTTCGGTGATCCAGCTGCGGCAGACGCTGGACGCGAACGGCTTCAACGCCGCCAAGATCGTCGGCTCCTCGGGCTTCAACCTCTTCAAGTGCAAGATGTTCGCGAACGCGCGCGCTCCGCTCGACGTGGTCGGCACCGGCTCGTTCATCCCGGAGAACTTCCCGGACACCTTCGCAACCGCCGACATCTATTTGTACGAAGGCAAGCCCGGCATCAAGCTCGGCCGTGAGAAGCTGTTCCAGGGATTGAAGCCTTGACGGGGCTGTTTCCGACGACCCTCGTCGGCAGCTATCCGCAACCCGAGTGGCTGATCGACAGGAAGAAGCTCGCCGGACGCTTTCCGCCGCGCGTGCGCGCAAGAGAGCTGTGGCGCATTCCCGAGCCGCTCCTCGCGCAGGCTCAGGAAGACGCGACGCGGCTCGCGATCCGCGCCCAAGAGGAAGCGGGCCTGGACGTCGTCACCGACGGCGAGATACGGCGCGAGAGCTACTCCAACCGTTTCGCCACCGCGCTCGAAGGCGTAGACATCGACAACCCGGGGACGGCGCTCGACCGCTCGGGGCACCCCAACCCGGTGCCGCGCATCGTCGGGCGAATCCGCCGCAAGCACGCGGTCGAGGTCGACGACCTCAGGTTCCTGCGCGCGCATACCGACCGCAAGGTCAAGATGACCGTCCCCGGTCCGTTTACGATGTCGCAGCAGGCGCAGAACGATTTCTACAAGTCGGACGAGGAAGCCGCGATGGATTACGCGGTCGCTGTCAACGAGGAGATCCGCGATCTCTTCGCCGCCGGAGCCGACTTCGTGCAAATCGACGAACCCTACATGCAGGCACGGCCTGAAAGAGCGCGGGCGTACGGACTGAAGGCGCTCAACCGGGCGCTCGAGGGGGTGAAGGGCACGACCGCGGTGCACATCTGCTTCGGCTACGCGGCGGTGATTCACTCCAGGCCGAGCGGGTACTCTTTCTTGAGCGAGCTCTCCGGATGCAGCTGCAACCAGGTCTCGATCGAGACCGCGCAGTCGAATCTCGACTGCTCCGTGCTCAAGACTCTTCCCGGGAAAAAGATCATCCTGGGCGTGATCGATCTGAACGACATGACCGTCGAGACGCCGGAGAAGGTAGCGGCGCGCATCCGGCGCGCGCTGCCCCACGTTCGCGCCGAGGACATCATCGTCGCGCCCGATTGCGGTATGAAGTACCTTCCGCGCGAAGTCGCTTTCGGCAAAATGAAGGCGATGGTCGAGGGCGCGAAGCTCATGCGCCGCGAGCTGGGCGCGAGCTGATCAAGCCGCGGCGCGCAGCCTGCCGAATCCCGCGTCCAGGTCCTCGATCAGGTCGTCGACGTTCTCCAGCCCGGCGTGGATGCGGAAACAGGGCCCCTTGTGCGGCCATTGAGTCGCGGTGCGGGCCTCGCGCGGATCGAAAGGCACGATCAGGCTTTCGTAGCCGCCCCAAGAGGAGCCGATCCCGTACAGCTCCAGGCCGTCGATCATCGCCGCCAGCGCTTTTTCGCTCACGCCCTCCTTCAGCACCACGCCGAAGAGACCGCAGGCTCCGGTGAAATCGCGCTTCCAGATGGCGTGGCCCGGATCTTCTGGAAGCGCCGGATACAGAACCCGCTCCACTTCCCGTTGTCGTCCGATCCACTCGGCGAGCGAGACTGCGGCCTGCCAGTGCGCCTTCAGCCGCACGGAGAGAGTGCGAAGACCCCGTTGAGCCAGATAAACGTCCTCGGGGCCCGCTGTCTGCCCGAGCTCGTAGGTCGAAGCTCTCAGCCTCGACCAGGCCTCCTTGTTGCATGTGATCGCGCCGAGCATCGCATCGGCGTGTCCGACGAGGTATTTGGTCGCGGACTGAACGGACACGTCCACTCCGTGGGCGAACGGTTTGAAATAGAGCGGCGTCCCCCAGGTGTTGTCCATGATCACCGTGACCCCGCGCCGGTGAGCGACCTCCGCGATGGCCGGGACGTCCTGCACCTCGAACGTGAGCGAGCCGGGCGACTCGACGTAGATCACCCGCGTTTCCGACCGCATGAGCGATTCGACGCCGCGCCCGAGCAGAGGGTCGAAGAAGGTCGTCGCGACTCCGAAGCGCTTGAGAACTCCCCCGGCGAGGGCGCGCGTCGGTCCGTAGACGGTGTCCGCCATGAGCAGGTGGTCGCCCGAAGAAAGGAAGGCGAGCAGAGCCCCAGCGCACGCGGCGAGGCCCGAGGGGTAGACCGCCGAGCGGTAGCCTCCCTCCAGGATCGCCAGGGCTTCCTGCAGCGAATGGATCGTCGGCGTGCCGAAGCGCCCGTAGAAAGTGACGGGCAGGTCCTGCTGCCATTCCCTGCGTCGGCTCCGGTGCTCCTCCACGCTCTTCGACAGCACCGTAGACGCGTGGAATACGGGAGGGTTCACCGCTCCCTGGTACTGCTCCGGGTGGCGACCGGCGTGGACGATCGTCGTCTCTTCGCGCATGGAGATCCTTTCTTGCTGGGCCGAAACGGGAAGCGAGTATTCTGACGCGTTTTCAAGACGGGATCAGGGTCATGAATCCGGCAGCCCCGCGCACCGGCAAAGCGATCGTCCGCCTCGCCTGGCCGGTGCTCATCGCTCAGCTCGCCACCATTGCGAGCGGCGTGCTCGACACCGTGATGGCCGGGCGCTACAGCGCGGTCGATCTCGCCGCGGTCGGGATCGGGACGAGCGTCTACTTCAGCGTCTTCATCGGACTGATGGGAGTGGTGCAGGCGCTCTCGCCGATCGCGGCGCAGCTTTTCGGTGGAAATCAGCACCAGAGGATCGGCGAGGAGACGCGCCAGACCGCCTGGCTGGCGCTCGCACTCTCGGCGCTCGGCGTCCTGCTGCTCGCCTTTCCCGACCCTTTCCTGCGGCTTTCCGGCGCGCCGCCGGAAGTCGAAGCCCGTACCCGCGACTATCTTCAGGGAATCGCCTGGGCCCTGCCGGCGATGCTGTTCTTCCGCGTATTCTTCGCGCTGACCACGGCCGTGTCGCGGCCCCGCGCCGTGATGGCGATCAACCTCATCTACTTCGCCACCAAGATCCCGCTGAACGCGGTGTTCATCTACGGAGCGCTCGGGGCGCCCGAGCTCGGCGGCCCCGGTTGCGCGGTCGCGACTGCGATCTCGAGCTGGGTCATGTTTGCGCTAGCCTGGATCTACTGCGCCAAGCACCCCTTCTATGCACCGTTCGGCATCTTCGAACGGTGGTCCTGGCCGGATCCCGCCATCCTGTGGAACCACCTCAAGCTCGGAGTTCCGATGGGGCTGAGCCTGTTCGTGGAGATAACTTCGTTCACTTTCATGGCGATATTCCTCGCCCGGCTGGGCGCGGCCACTTCGGCGGGGCATCAAATCGCCTCCAACGTCACCGGCGTGCTGTACATGTTCGGGCTTGCGGCCGGAAACGCGACCGGAGTTCTCACGGCCCAGGCGGTCGGCGCCCGCGACCTGGTCCTCGCCAGGCGCACTGGATTCACCGGGATCCGCATCATGCTCGCCATTTCCACGTGCGCGGGAGCGCTGATTTTCCTCGCCGCCTCGAATATCGTGTCGCTCTACTCGCGCGATGCGGAGGTCCAGGCGATCGCGGTCAAGCTCCTGGCCTTCGTCGCGCTCTTCCAGATCTTCGACACGGCCCAGGTCGTGATCGTCAACGCGCTGCGCGGTTACAAGATCACCTTCATCCCCATGCTTGTCTACACCGTTGCGCTGTGGGGAATCGGCTTGGGAGCGGGTTACGCGCTGGGACTGCGGGAGATCGAAGCGGCGAACGCGCTCGGGCTCGCGACGCCCATGGGCGCAGCCGGGTTCTGGCTCGCCGGAGTCGCGAGCGTGGTCGTAGCGAGCCTGATCCTTCTGGCCTACTTCGAGCGGGTCAGCCGACCTGCGCGCTGGGCCGAGTAGCCGCGGGTAGCGCGGGAGAAGTCCCGGCGCCGCGCCCGGAATCGTGGCCGCGTGCGCTGCCCTTGCCCGCCGCATCGGTCAGAGCCGCGACGTCCCCGGAGATCTCGCCGCCCTCCTCGACCGCCAGTTTGCCGTAGCGGATCTTGCCCGAAACCTTGCCGGTCGAGCATATGAGCAACTGCTTCCTCACGGTCAGCTCGCCTTCGAAGTGCCCGCGGATCTCCGCTACGTCGATCACCGCCTTGCCGGCGAAAACACCGCGCTCGGAGATTTGGATGACGCGGCTGTCCATCGAGGCCTCGACGCGGCCCTCGACGATCAAGGTGTCGCAATCGGTGATCTCGGCGCCCTTCAGCTTGATGTCGGGGCCGACGATCAGCTTGCTCGGCGTTCCGTCGTCGGGCCGAACGGCCCTGATCTCCTCGCGCGGGACGGGCGGAGCCGCTTTGGGTGCTTCGGTCCTGAAGGTTTCCTGCTTCGCGGGCTCGGCGGGCTGGGTCAAGGCCTCCTGCAGGCGGCTATACGGGGATTGAACGCGCGGGGATTGCGGCATGTCTCGCTTGCGAAAATTGTCCAACACAAACACTCCTCTCATTCTTCAGTCGGTGATCGGTCACTCGCGGCAAAGACCGCGATCCGAATCGGTTTACCGTAGCAACGCTCATGCCTATGCGCGAGCGTCGTTCATTGTGTTCAAAATCATTCGATTGCGGGGAACGCACGCAGCTGCGGAGATCGCCGCCGTCGCCCACGGGCGACGCGATTTCGAGAGTGACCGCTCAAGCGGCTGTTTGCAATGAAAATGACGCGTCGTGCTCGAGCGACGGACGTGACGCCCAGTGTCAGCGTGCGGGCGCGAGCGCTACATCGAATAGCCAGCGGCCGGGCGGTCCTCCGCAGGTTTGATGAATTTCAGCACGAACTCGTCGACCGGGACCTGAGGCTTGAACACGATAGCGTCGCGCGCATCGCCGGGATTGCGCAGGAAATCGGCTTCGGCGATCAACCTGAACCCCGCCGCCTCGACTTCCCTGCGCAGCGTCGACTCCTCGATCCGGTGCAAAGTCTTCACGACGCTGGTACCGGCCCCGGGCTGGGCGGAATGATCGGCGATGACGAGGACACCGCCGGGCTTGAGCGCGTCGAAGAGCGCCCGATTCATCTTGGCCCGGTCGACCGGCATGAACGCGGTGTCGTGGTAGGCGAAGAGAAAAGTCACCAGATCGAGGTCGCGCACGGAGGGCGGGACCGGGTCGTCGTATTCGCGCAGAACGCGGACGACGTTCCGCATCGGCGGCGCCTTCGCGCGCTCGTCGAAGCGCTCTCTTGCGCGCGGGGATCCCGCGGGCGAATCCTGCGCGTAGACTGTTCCTCCCGGCCCGACCGCCCGGGCGAGGAGCTCGGTCGAGTAACCGCCACCGGCGCCCATGTCGAGCACTTTCATCCCCTGGCGAACGCCGGTGAACGCGAGCAGCAGCTCGGGTTTGCGCCTCTGGTCTGTCTGCCGGTCGGCGTCGGAGCGGTCGGGACTCGCCACGACGGCGCGGTAGTCCGTCAGGCCGGCGCAAGCAGCCAGGAACAGCGCGAGCACACCGACGTATGCGATCCGGCAGCTCGCGTTCACGATACCCCGCCGGTCGCCGCAGCCAGACATCGGCGGCCTACTGCGGCGGCTTGACTCCGTCCTTGCTCACCGCGACGCGGCCCGTGCTGATCTTGCCGTCGGCGGCGACCTGAGCGCCCGTGAAGATGGTTGCACCCGGGACGAGGAGCGACTTGTCGCCCGGAACGAAATCGACGATGGGTGTCCCATCCGGCACGAGAATAGTCTGCGATCCGCCCTTGTATTCGAGGGTCAGCTCGTTGCCCTTTGCGGTCTTGACGACCTTGGCCACGTTGGCGTTGGTCATCGTGTCGCCGGGGGCCGTGTCCCAGGGCGTGTGTCCCGCAGCCGCCTGGGGCGGGAGTCTGTGCACTTCGCTTGCGACCAGAACGCCTTCGGCGTTTTTCTTCGCCGTCGAACCGACGTAGGACCCCGGCGTGAAATCGGCCAAAGTGACCGCCTTGGCGGCAGCCACACCGAGGTTTGGAGCAAGGTGGATCTTGAGATCCTTGCCGTCCCGGGTCTTCACCGAGAGCACATCCCCGTCAAGGCCGGTGATGGTGCCGCGGATTCGCATCGGGGTCTGGGCGCTGGCTGCCGCCGCAACGAGGGCGAGCGTACCCGACAACAAGAGCACAGCAATCTTCTTCATGGTTGTGATTCCTCCTGGAAAGGGCGGTTTTCGGACTGCAGCGTGTCGTAAACGCGTCTCCCGGCGATTCCATTCCGGGAGGTCGCGGCTATTTTGGCAGATTCCAGACCGCCTCGCGCAGCCTACAGCTTCAGGAGGCGCCGGGCGTTTTCGTCGACGATTTTTCGCTTCTGCTCCTCGCTCAGGCGGGGATGCGCGGTGACGATCTCCACGGGCTTCTCGTACGCGATGGGGAAGCAGTAGTCGCTGCCCATGAGGACGCGGTCCGCGCCGATCACGTCGACCAGGTACTGGAGAACGTGGTCGGAGTAGCCGACCGTGTCGTAGTAGAAGCGGCGCAGGTAGTCGACGGGCGCCTCCTCGATGTGCTTCAGGTCGGCGCGCTTCTCCCACCCCCGGTTGAGCCGGCCCACCAGCCAGGGAAACGCGCCCCCCGAGTGGGGAAGGCAGACCACCAGCTTGGGCAGGCGGTCGAGCACGCCCCCGAAGATGAGGTGAGCCGCTGCGATCGCCGACTCGAAGGGATTGCCGAGCAGGTTGGTCAGGTAGTACGCGCCCAAGCGCTGGTGGCCGATCACCTCCACCGGGTGCAGGAAAAGCGGCAGCCCGCTCGCCTCGATGCGCTCGAAGACGGGGAGGAACGTCGCGTCCGACAGGTCCTTTCCGAGCACCTGCGTCGCGATATAGAAGCCGCGCACGCCGGGCAGCTTCGCCGCGCGCTCGACTTCCTTCCGCGCGAGCGCGGGCTCGTGCATCGGCAAGGTCGCGAGGCCGACGAGCCGTCTCGGATGCCGTTCGTGCGCGAGCGCGAGCGCATCGTTGTAGGTTTCGCTCAGGCGCCGCGCCAGATCCCCTTGAGCCCAGTAGACCATCGGCTGGGAGAGCGACAGCGCGTGGGCCTCGACTCCCTGCTCGTCCATCGCCTGGAGCCGCGCGTCCAGATCGACGAACTTCGGGCCGACCGGTCCGGTGACGAGGTGGCCGTGCTTGAATTGAGCGCCCTTGCCTTCGACGATCTTGTATTCGAAGCCGTAGCCGGGGCCGTGTTTCTCGATAAGATCGAGGAAGGTCTGCGGAAAATAGTGCGAGTGGACGTCGATCGCGTGGAGCGCGTGCGGGTTCATGCGGTTCCTTTTTTGTTCGGATTCTACCGCGGCAGACGAGGGCACACCTATAATTCGCAAATGGAAGAACGCGTCACCTTCGTCTCCGACGGGTTCAGGCTCTCCGGCGTCCTTCACTTTCCCGAACCGCGCGACGAGCGGCACGCGGCCTTTCTCGTCCTGCACGGATTCGGCAGCAACAAGGACGGCGGCGGCGGGAAAACCGTCGCAAAAATGCTCGCGGGACTGGGTTACGCGGCGCTGCGCTTCGACTTCCGGGGCTGCGGAGAGAGCGAGGGCGAGCGCGGGCGCGTGATCTGCAAGGAGCAGGTGAAGGACACGAGAAACGCGCTGTCCTTTCTCGGGACACGTGCGGACATCCATCCGGAGCGCATCGGCGTCGTGGGGCAGAGTTTCGGCGCCGCAGTCGCAGTCTACGCCGCCGGCGTGGACCGCAGGGTCGCCGCGTGCATTTCCTCGGGCGGCTGGGGCGACGGTGCGAAGAAATTCCGCAAGCAGCACACCTCGCCCCGGGCGTGGGCGAAATTCTCGGCCATGATGAAGGAGGGGAAGCGCCGCGGGCGATCGGGAAGGCCGCTGATGGTGCCGCGCTACGACATCGTTCCCATCCCGCCGCGCTTGCGCGGCAATCTCGCGCCGGGCTCGATCATGGAGTTTCCGTTCGAAGTGGTCGAAAGCATGTACGCGTTCAACGCGAACGAGGTCGTGGGTCGGATCGCTCCGCGTCCGCTCCTCCTGCTGCACTCGGCGAGCGACTCGGTGACCCCGACCGAGCAGTCCGTCGAGCTGTTCGAGCGCGCGGGAAAACCGACCGACCTTCACCTGATCGCCGACGTCGACCATTTCATGTTCTCAGAGGGCAACGCACTAGTGGTGAACCTCGTGCGCAACTGGCTGGCCAAGTACTTTCCAGCGAGAACCTGAAGCCGGTATGAGCACCATCCCTTCTCGCGTCGAGCGCGCGGCGGCGAACGTCATGCCGGAAGCGCTCGAGCATTTCGCGACGGCCATCTTTGCGCGCGCCGGCATGTCGGGAGCCGACGCGAAGATCGTGGCGGAAGTGCTGGTCTGGGCGAACCTGCGGGGCGTCGATACGCACGGAGTCATGAGGGTTCCGCGCTACGTCGATCTCATTGAAAACGGCGACATGAATCCCAGGCCTGCGATCAAGGTCGCCAGGGAAACGCCGGCCTCGGTCCTGATTGAAGCCGATCGTGCGGCCGGGCCGGTCGCGATGACGCGCGCCGCGGCCGAGGCCGTCCGCAAGGCCCGAGCCGCCGGCGTGGGTCTCGCGATAGCCCGCGCGACGACGCACACCGCCGCGCTCGGCTACTACACCCTCGCGATCGCCAACGAGGGCTTGGCCGGGCTCGCGCTCGCGGGTTCCTGGCCGAACGTCGTCTACCACGGCACACGCGCGGCGGGCGTGTCCACCAGCCCCATTTCGATCGCCGTACCGGGAGGAGAGCCCGTGGTGCTCGACATGGCGACGAGCGTGGTGTCGATGGGCAAGTTGAACCAGGCGAAACGGACGGGCAAGCCCATCCCCGAGGGCTGGGCGATAGACGCGAAAGGCGACCCGACGACCGATCCTCAGGCCGCCAAGACCCCGCTGCCGATGGCGGGCCCCAAGGGCTCGGGCTTGTCTTTCATGGTCGAGTGCCTGGCGAGCCTGATCGCATCCAACCCGCTGCTCGCCGAGTCGCTGGAGGACACGCCCGCGGGGCGGCGGCACCGCCAAAACGGATTCGTCATGGCGATCGACCTCGCGCAGTTCGGCGATCCGGACAATTTCAGGCGCGAAGTCGACCGTCTGGTGAAAGCGCTGAAGTCCCTGCCCCTCGCCCGGGATTCCGAGGAGATCCTCATGCCCGGCGAGCGCGGCAGGCGAACGCTGGAGCGGCGGACGCGGGAGGGGATTCCGGTTCCGCGCGCCGTCCTCGACGAGCTCGGCACCCTTGCGGTTCGGCTTGGCGTTGCGACGCTTCTGGAATCCGCGCGTTGATATACTCCCTGGCATGAAACAAGCGCTCACGGCGAAGAAACCGAAAGCGGCCGCCGAACGCCGCGACGCGGCTTCCGCACCGTCACGCGGCTATCCGGATCTCCACGAGCACCTCGACGCTCTCGAGCGCGCGGGCCTGCTCGTCAAAGTCGACCGGGCGATCAACAAGGACACCGAGATGCACCCTCTGGTGCGCTGGCAGTTCCGCGGCGGCATCGAGGAGCCGGACCGCAAGGCCTTCTTCTTTACGAATGTCGTCGACGGCAAGAAGCGCAAGTACGACATCCCCGTCGTGGTGGGAGCCCTGGCCGCGAGCCGGGAGATCTACCGGATCGGCATGGGCTGCGCGCTCGAGGAGATCAACGAGACCTGGACCCGCGCGGTCGCGAAGCCGATCGCGCCGCGCGTCGTCGACAAGGCGCCGTGCCACGAGATCGTGATCGAGGGCGACGAGCTAGACAAGCCGGGCAAGGGCCTCGACGCGCTGCCGATTCCGATCTCGACGCCCGGGTGGGACATCGCGCCCTTCACTACGCTCTCCCAGTACATCACCAAGGACCCCGACAGCGGCGTGCAGAACATGGGCATCTACCGGGGGCAAGTCAAGGCGCGAAGGCGCCTCGGCATGAACCCGTCGCTCGAGCTGCGGCCGGGAATCTATACGCACTGGGAGAAGATGAAGGCGCGCGGGGAGAAGCTGCCAGCGGCCGTGATACTCGGCGCGCCGCCGTGCGTCGCCTTCACGTCGGCGCAGAAAGTGCCCGAGTCGCTCGACGAGCTGCACGTCGCGGGCGGCCTGGTCGGCGCGCCGATCAACGTGGTCAAGGCGAAGACCGTCGATCTCCTGGTGCCCGCCGAAGCGGAGATCGTCGTCGAAGGCTACATCGATACGGAATATCTCGAGCCCGAGGCGCCCTTCGGGGAGTCGCACGGTCACGTGAACCTTCAGGAGTACAACGCCTTCATGGAGGTGACCTGCATCACGCGCCGCAAGGACGCGATCCTCACCTCGATCATCTCGCAGGTGACCCCGAGCGAGTCGAGCCTCATCAAGCGCGTGGCGCTCGAGCCTCTGTTTACGCATCACCTGCGCAACACGCTCGGCATCCAGGGCGTGAAGCGCGTCTCTATGCACGAGCCGCTCACGAACCTGCGCAAAGTGGTCGCGATCATCATGGACCGCAAGGCCGCGAGAACGGAGATCTGGCGAGCGCTGTACGGAGCGGCCGCCTGGAACCGCGCGGCGGGGAAATACGTCATCGCAGTCAACGAGGACATCGACCCGGACAACGCGGACGCCCTGCTATGGGCGATGTCCTATCGCGCCAACCCGGCGCTCGACCTGCAGATCCTGCATCACCGCGATCAGGGGCACGGCCCGAGAAGCAAGAGGAACGACGGGGAAGACGCCTCGGTGCTGATCGACGCGACGATGAAAGAGGATTTCCCTCCCATTTCGCTGCCGAAACGCGAATACATGGAGCGCGCGAAGACGATCTGGGAAGAGCTGGGATTGCCCAAGCTCAAGCCCGAGTCGCCCTGGTTCGGCTACTCGCTCGGCGAATGGCCGGACGAGCTGGAGCGCGCGGCGGAGCTCGCCGTCAAAGGCGACTACTTCGAGACCGGAGAGCTTCTGGTCAAGCGCCGCCGCAAGGACGTGAAGATGAACACCGAAGTGCGCGATCTGCAGGAACCGAAGAAAAAATCCTGATCGGAGGGCCCTCGCCATGAAAAAACCCGGAGCGCTCTTTTGCCTTTCGTTTCTGCTTTCCCTGTCCTTTGTCGCGGCGGCGCAGACCAAACCCAAGCGGGCAGATCTCGGCGCGGAGCTCCCGCAGCCCATCCTGTGGGTCGGAAACAGCTTCTTCTACTACAACAACAGCATGCACAACCACGTCACGCGCCTGATAGTCGCGGCGGACCCGAAGAGCCGGCCGCGCGGCCCGAGCTGGAGCTCTATCAACCGGACAAGCGGCACCCAACTCTAGCTGGAACCTAGCTCGCCGCCTGCACGACCTACGCGGTGGTCTTCGGGAAGTCGCCGGTCGGAAACGACTACGTCGCCGGCATCGATCGCGATACCGCAAATTTCCTGCAGACAGTCGCGTGGGAGACGGTGCGCGAATATTTCGGCAGATAGGCCGAAGACGCTCAAGTCTCGCTCTTTGGCGGAGTGACGCTCGCGCGGCTCGGCCGCGTCAGCATCTCGGGCTTCAGGAGTTCGTCGAGCTGGCTCCGGCTCATCCAGCCTTTCTGAAGGACCAGGTCGTAGACACGGGTCCCTGTAGAGAGAGCGTCGCGGGCGATTTCTGCCGAGCGCGCGTAGCCGAGAATCGGAGTGAGAGCGGTAACCAAAGCGGTGGATTCGTCGAGCAGGCGGCGCGCGCGCTCGACGTTCGCGGTGATGCCCACGACGCAGCGCTCGGCGAGGGTGCGGCAGCCGGAGCTGAGGTGCTGCAGGCTCTTGAAGAGGCTATGGGCGATGATGGGCTCGAACGCGTTGAGCTGGAGCTGTCCGCCTTCCGCCGCCATCGTCACCGTCACGTCGTTGCCGATCACCTCGAAAGCGACCTGGTTCACGACTTCGGGGATAACGGGGTTGACCTTGCCCGGCATGATCGAGGAGCCGGCCTGCACGGCCGGAAGCTGGATCTCGCCGATTCCGGCGCGCGGGCCCGATGAAAGCAGCCGCAGGTCGTTGCAGGTCTTGGAGAGCTTTACCGCGATGCGCTTCAGGACCCCGGAGAGCTGCACGAAGGAGCCGGCGTCCTGTGTCGCCTCGACGAGATTCGGCGCGCTGACGAGATCGGTGCCCGAGACTTCCGACAGCCTGCGGGTCACGAGCGGCGCGTAATCCGGGTGCGCGTTGATGCCGGTGCCGATGGCGGTGGCACCGAGGTTGATCTCGCGAACGAGCGCCGCGGCCTCCGCGAGGCGCTGCTCGTCTTCGCCGAGCATCACGGCGTAAGTGGAAAATTCCTGGCCCAGGGTCATCGGCACCGCGTCCTGGAGCTGGGTGCGGCCGACCTTCAGTACGCTTTCGAACTCGGAGGCCTTGGCTTCGAAGGCCTTGCGCAGGGAACTCATCTCGACGAGCAGGCGCCGGATGCCGAAGTTCAGCGCCAGCTTGATCGCGGTGGGGTAGACGTCGTTGGTGCTCTGCGACAGGTTGACGTGGTCGAGCGGATGCAGGTGCTTGTACTCGCCTTTGGCGTGGCCGAGGATCTCGAGCGCGCGGTTGCAGATCACCTCGTTGGCGTTCATGTTTGTCGAGGTGCCGGCGCCGCCCTGGATCACGTCGACCACGAACTCCTCGTGCAGCTTTCCCTCGCGGACCTCCTCGCAGGCGAGCCGGATCGCTACCGCGCGCTTCTCGTCGAGCAGCCCGAGCTCGCTGTTGGCGATTGCCGCGGCCTGCTTGACGCAAGCGAGGGCCGCCACTAGATCGGGGTAAATCGAGATCGGGGTCCCCGTGATTGGAAAGTTCTCCAGCGCGCGCAGCGTGTGGATGCCGTAGTAGGCCTCCGCCGGGACGGCCCGGTCGCCCAGCAGGTCGTGCTCGGTTCGCACTGGTTGAGTCATGGGGGCTCGGAGTGATGACTCGAATTTTCAGCATACCGGGAAACCCGATCTGCCGCCGGATCGGCGAGCCGCTAGTCCTTGTAAATCGCGGACGAACCCCCGTCAGCCATACTTCCGTTCAAAAATCTTCGGGTCTTCGTGAGCAGTGCCGACAAGATCATTGACATCGTTGATGCCGTTTTCCCCGAGCCAGTTCGTGAGGTCTGCGAGCGCACGCGGAAGGGCCATGGGATCGATATAGTTGATCGTTCCAAATGCAACAGCTCGGGCCCCGGCCGCCATGAATTCGATCACGTCCCGATAATCGGTTACGCCTCCCATGCCGAAAATCGGGATGCGCACGGCCTGGTAGACCTCCCAGACCATGTAGACGGCCATCGGCTTGATCGCCGTGCCGGACAGCGCGCCGATCTTGTTGCCGATGATGGGCTTGCGAGTCCTATAGTCGATGCACATCGCGCGCGGTGCATTCACCAGCGAGATCGCGTCCGCGCCTGCCGCTTCGACGGATTTGGCCACCTTCGACAGGGAAGAGTAATCGGGCGCCAGCTTCGCCACCACGGGCAATTTCGTCGCGTCGCGCACGCGCCGAACGAGACGAAAGGACGCCTCGGCGTCGTAGCCGAAATCGAGGCCGCCCTGCTTGATGTTCGGGCACGAGAGATTGAGCTCGAGCCCGGAGAAAACGCCGAGGTCGGAGCACTTTTGGGCGACCTCGACGTACTCGTCCTCGGTGCGGCCGATGACGCTCTGGACGATCGGGACATTCAGAGATTTCAGTATCGGCACGTCGTGATCGACGAAGTAGCTCCAGTCGTTGCACGGGATGCCGACCGAGCTGTGCAGGCCCGCGGGCACCTCGTGGACCCTCGGTGGAGGGTTGCCGGGCCATCGATAGTTGCGGATCGTCTTCGGGAAGAGCGCGCCCATCGTCTCCACGGGGAAGAACTGGCTGAAGCGGCCGTGATGGCCGTAGGTCCCCGAGCCGACGGTCAGCGGGTTTTTCATCCGGATCCCCGCGATCGACACCTCGAGCCTAGGCGCTGGCACCGACGATCTCCCAGGTGTCGAAGACGGGCCCGTGATGGCAAACTTCCCGAAAGGCCTTTTCGCGTCCGCCGACGTCAAGGTTGACCTGCACGACGCAGCCGTGGCAGTCGCCGAAGCCGCATGCCATGTGTTGCTCCATTGCAATCTCAGCGAGAGCATTTTTTCTTCCAGCCAACTCATGGACGGCGCGGGCCAGACGATTCGAGCCGCAGACGTAGAAGGCGTCGAAGTCGAGCGTGTCGGCGACGGCCACAAGACGATCAGTGACGAGACCCCCGGGTCCCTCGTCCGTGTGCGTGACGACCGGGAAACCGTGTGAAGCGAAGATATCGAGGGCGACGAGGTTCGGCGTGGTCCTCGCGCTCAGGTAGCCATGCACCTCGATTCCGCGCCGCGCCGCCTCGTCGACCAGGGTCGGCAGCGCCGCAATCCCGATCCCACGGCCGACCACGGCGATCCTGCTCGCATTTTCCGGCAGCCGAAAGCCGCGGCCGAACGGGCCGACGACGTCGCAGACCCCGCCTTGAGGCATGGTGCTCTTCATGAGCTTTGTGCCTTCGCCGAGCAGCTTGTAGGCGACCTGCAGCCGCCGCTGATCGGCGCTCACGCGATACACGCTGAACGGCCGGCGCAGATACGGTACGAGGCTGCCCTCGATCCGGATGCTCACGAATTGCCCGGGCAAGAGCGGACCGGCGATGTCCGGCGCCTCGACCTCGATCAGCCAGTAGTCGCCCGTCAAATGTTTGTTGAAGACGACCGGCGCCAGCGTCTGCACGAAAGGCGGAGGCGCCGGAGATATCTTGCGAACGCTCACGAGCGCAGCGCCATCCCGTTCGTTTCCCTCACGAGCACGGCGGTGACGAGCATCAGCCCGTACGAGACGAACGCAAACGCGGTTATCGCGTTCGACAAGGGCATCCACGAGGAGACGTAGCCGACGAAGAACGGGAACAACCCGCCGATCGCGCGCCCGGCGTTGTACGTGAACCCCACCCCCGAGCCGCGCACGGCGGTCGGGAACAGCTCGTTCAGGAAAGGCAGGATCGCGGAATAGTAGGCCGAAGCGAAGAACCCGAGCGGAAACCCGAGGAAGAGCATCAGCCTGTCCGAGAACGGCACGTGCGTGTAGACGGCCGCGAGCGACGCCGCGGCGATCGCCGAGATGATGAACACGAACCTGCGTCCGTAGCGGTCGGCGAGCCACCCTCCCGTAGCGTAGCCGACGAAGGCGCCGCCGATGACCGACATCAGGTACGGGGTCGAGCCGATGATAGAGATCTTGCGCTCGGCCCTGAGGAACTGCGGCATCCATATCATCAGCGAATAGAAGCCGCCTTGGGCGCCGATCGTGATCAGCGATCCGGTGATCGTGGCGCCGATGTTCGACGGGGCGAAAATCTCGAGGATCGACGGCTTGTCGGTTTTCTGGCGCAGCACCGCGGCCGACAGCGCCGACTCCTCGACGCTCCTGCGTATGTAGAAGATCAACAGCGCGGGCACCGCGCCTATGGCGAGAAGCACGCGCCAGCCGACATCGGGCGGGAGGGTGGTGAAGATCACTGCCTGCAGAAGCACAGCCGCGCCCCAACCGACCGCGTAGCTCGCCGCGTAGAATCCCATCGCCCGCCCGCGATGGCGCGCGCCGACCGCTTCGGACAGCGCCACGGCGGCGACCGCGGCTTCGCCGCCGAAGCCCAGGCCGAGCAGGCCGCGGTAGATCGTGAGCTCCAGGGGATTCTGTGCGAAAGCCGCGAGCAGGCTGCCGACGGAGAAAAGCAGGATGGTGAGCTGCATGACGCGGACGCGGCCGATCCGGTCGGCGAGGTAGCCCGCGAGCCATCCGCCGATCGCGCTGCACCACAGGGTCACGGTCGCGACGCCGCCGGCCGTAGCGGGGCTGATCTTCCACACCGCGATCAGCGTCCCGATGATCAGCGGGAACATCATGAAGTCCATCGCGTCCATCGCGAACCCGCCCGTGCAGGCCCAGAACGTCCGGCGGCCCTTTGCGTCCGCAGCGCGATAGAAATCGAAAAGCCCGAGTGACTTCTCCTCGGGGACGTCGCCCAGTACCTGTTCTGAGGTGCTCATCGAATGTCCCTCCCTGAAAGATTCCGCATGATTGTATCCACTTATTCATTCTTGGTGTCAATCCCCATAGCGCCATGGTCTTAGAAAATTGACATATGTACCTTTATAAACAATATGTAAGTTTATTTCTGTGCAGCTGACTGTTGATGTCACGTCCTGGCATATTGTATCCTTGTAGCCTATCTATAGCTTCGAGAGAAGGGAACGTGGCTAGCGGCGCGCTGCACGAGGACAGGCTGGTGGAACGGCTCCAGAAGTTCGTCCGCTTCCCCAGCCAGCAGACCGAGCTTCAGGAGCGCGACCCGGCGATCAAGGCCTTCATCGAGAGCTGCGCGGCGCCCGAGTTCCGGAGGATGGGCCTCGCGGTCCGCTACGATCCCATGGGAAACATGATCGTCGAAGCCGGTCCGCAGGCGAGCCATCGTTCGATCATGTTCATCGCCTACGCGATGACCCATCCGGCGGCGAGGATGGAGGACCCCTTCTCGGCGACCTTGATCGATACGCCCCGCGGACGGGCCGTTCGCGGCCGCGGAGTCGCCGAGCAAAAGACCGCGCTGGCAGCCGCGTGCGGCGCCGTCGCCGAGATCGCCGCCGAAGGCAAGCTCGGCGGGCGCCTGATCTTCGCGCTCACCACCGCGGGGGAAACCGGCCGCCACGACGCGGTGCAGAGCGTCCTCGGGTCGATACAGGAGATCCCGCGATTCGCGGTTGTCTGCATAGGAACGGACAACAAGGTCGCGGTCGGCAACAAGGGGCGCATCGATTTCGACGTCATCGTCAAAGGCAAGGCCACGCACAGCTCAGCGCCCTGGAACGGCGTCAACGCGATCACCGGTGCGCGGCGGCTGCTCGAGCAGCTCGAGGGCCTCGACCTGAAAGTCGCGGATCATCCCGCCTTCGGGCCGGCGACCCTCACGCCGACGGCGATCGACAGCAACCCCAAGGCCACGCACACTGTCCCCGATGCGGTGCGCGTCACGTTCGACCGGAGGCTCTTGCCCGGGGAGGAACCCGAGCGCGCGTTCGAGCAGATCCGCTCGGCGATCGCGCTCGATCGGCCCTGGCAGGTCGAGTGCAGGCGCGGGCCGGTGATGTATCCGAACGAGATCGCGCTCGACGGGCCGCTGTTCCGGAAATTGACCGATGCGTTCCGAAAAACCGGCCGCGGCGAGCCCGGGCATCTCTACTGCAACTTCGCCCTGGACGCGGGCTACCTCGGCAGGCAGGGGATCGAGGCCGTGATGCTCGGGCCGGGCGACATCGAGCAGTTTCACTCGGACGAGGAGCACGTGCTGGTCTCGGACCTCGTCGCCATGGCGAAGATCTATCACGCGCTGATCAAGGACTGTCTTTCCTAGAAAGAGAAGGCCATCATGACGACCCTCACCCTCTCCCCACCGACCGTCGACAAAACGCTTCCCGCCGTCGAGCAGGCGTACCAGTACATGCTCGACGCCATCGTGTCGGGCGGACTGTCGCCGGGAATGCGCGTGCCGGCCGACGCCGTCGCCGAAGCGCTCGGCATCAGCCGAATGCCCGTGCGCGACGCGCTGCGGCGGCTCGAAGGCGACGGCGCCGTGATGATTTTCCCCAACCGCGGCGCGGCGGTCGCGGAGTACTCGCGCGACGAAGTCACCCAGCTGATCGAGATTCGTGCCGTTCTCGAGGGCCTGGCGGCGCGCCTCGCGGTCAACAACGTGACGGCGGTCGAGATCGCGGAGCTCAAGCACCGCAAATTGCAGATGGAAAGGTCGTCGGACGACTTGGTGAAGTGGATGGGCTGCCACGACGAGTTTCACAACTATCTCACCTCCCTCAGCCGCCGGCCGCTGCTGTTGAAGCAGACGCAGCGCATGCGCCTGATGCTCAACCCGTACTACCGCCGCTACTACGAGCAGAGCCGGGAGCTCGAGATCTTCGGGCTCGAGCATCAGAAGATCATCGACACCGTCGAGTACAAGGACGGCAACCATCTCGAGCAGATCGTGCGCGGGCACGCACTGGTCAACGTCGAGAAGATCGCGAGCTTCGCCTGACCGCCGCGACGTGAAGCGCATAGCCGTTCTCTACGCCGGCGGGACGATCGGGATGGCAGCCGGGCCTGGCGGCTTCGCCCCGACCGGTCGGCTGGTCGAGGAGATCGGCTCGTGGATCTCGCGGCGCGAGCAGCTCAGAGGGAACGAATTTCGCATCGAGTGCATCGAGCCGCTCATCGACAGCGCCGCAGCGGCGCCGGCCACGTGGTTCGACCTGGCTGACCGCCTTTGGAGCTTGCAGGATCTCGTCGATGGCGTGGTGATCCTGCACGGCACCGACACGCTCGCCTACACATCGAGCGCGCTGTCATTCCTGATGGCCGGCTTCGACCGGCCCATCGTCCTGACCGGAGCGCAGATTCCATTCTCCCAGCTGGGAAGCGACGGCGAGGCCAACACGATCGGCGCCATCGCTTGTGCGGTCGACCCGCGCATACGCGAGGTATGCGTCTTCTTCGGCGCCAGACTGATGAGAGGCAACCGGGTTCGAAAGTGGAGCACCGACTCAGCCGACGGATTCTTGTCGCCGCACTGGCCGGTCCTTGCGACATTCAACGGGCGACTGAACGTGGAAACAGCTGCGCTCCTGGATGGCGGGGTCTCCCGGGCGCGACAGCCGCACATCGGTTCGGATGTCTCGGTCGGCCTGGTGAAAATGTATCCGGGGATGAGCGCAGAGCTGCTTGCCGCGGCGGCGAGCGCACATCCCGATGGACTCGTGCTGGAGCTGTACGGCCGGGGAACGGCAGACTGCTCGAAGCCTGCGCTTCGCGCGGCTTTGGGGCACATTACCTCCGATGGAACTCCGGTAGTGGGCGTTTCCCAATGTTTCAGCGGAACAGTCGATTTCGATTTTTACGACGCGAGTCGCATGCTCGTCGACCAGGGTGTCATCAGCGGCCGCGATCTTACGAGCGAGGCGGCTTTGACTAAGCTCACCTATCTTCGAAGCGTCGGCACTTCGCGCGACAGGATCGCCGATGACCTCCGGCGACCGATCGCCGGGGAGCTCAGCTTATGAATCGCGGTTCATGGAGGGCGGGTGCGTAACGCCATCGAATTTGTCCTGAACGGAGAACCGAGGCGGCTGGAGGCGGTCGACCCGACCCTCACCGTCCTGCGCTATCTCCGGGAATCCGAGCGGCTCGTCGGAACGAAGGAAGGCTGCGCGGAAGGCGACTGTGGCGCTTGCACGGCGGTGGTGACCGAGCTCGACGGGGGCGGATTGTCCTACCGGGCGGTCAATACCTGCATCCAGTTTCTCGCGACCCTCGACGGCAAAGGCCTGATCACAGTCGAGCACCTGCGCGGGAGCAATGGTGACCTTCACCCGGTTCAGCAAGCGATGGTAGATGCCCACGCGTCGCAGTGCGGGTTCTGCACGCCCGGCTTCGTCATGTCTCTCTTCGCCGGCCTTCAGAACGCCGTGCCGACGAAACGGCAGGACGTCGACGATCTCCTGGCCGGCAACCTGTGCCGGTGTACGGGGTATACGCCGATCATCAACGCCGCGGCAAAAGCCTTGGAGCTTCCCGGCGAGAACGTGTTCAAGTCACGCGAGACGCATATCGCGGGCCTGCTTCGCAAGCTGCCTGCGAGCGAAAGCGTTCGGTTGGAGAGCGAAGGTCGATGCTTCATCGCGCCGGCGACGGCGCAGGAGCTTTCCGAAGTTCTGATCAAGCACCCGCAGGCCACCCTCCTCGCGGGCGGCACGGACGTCGGCCTGTTCGTGACCAAGAAGCATGTCCAGCCCGAGGTCTTGGTGTACATCGGAAAGATCAAGGCTCTGAACGAAATTTCAGCGGGTGACGAGGGAATCCGGATCGGCGCCGGGGTCACTCTCGAGCGCGCCTGGCCGGCGTTGGTGGCGCTGTACCCCGGAATGAACGAGCTCGTTCGCCGGTTCGGCGCCGTCCAGGTCAGAAACGTCGGCACCATCGGCGGCAATATCGCGAACGGCTCGCCGATCGGCGACATGCCGCCGGCGCTCGTCGCGGCCGGTGCGACGCTGCGGCTCCGCCGCGGCGGCAAGACGAGAGACCTGCCGCTGGAGGACTTCTTCCTCGCCTACGGAAAGCAGGACCGGCTGCCCTCCGAATTCGTCGAGTTCGTCCTCGTGCCCAGGCCGGCGCCCAACAGCATTCTGAAGGTGTACAAGATATCCAAGCGCCTGGACCAGGATATCTCAGCGGTCTGCGGCGCGTTCAACCTCACGTTCGAGCCAAGAACAAGCGGACCTGCCGTCAAGGATGCGCGCGTCTGCTTCGGCGGCATGGCCGGAACACCGCAGCGGGCGGCCCAATGCGAGGAATTCCTGCGCAACAAGCCCTGGAACGAAGCTACGGTGAGCGCCGCGCAAGACGTGCTGCTCGGGTGCTACGAGCCCCTGTCGGACTGGCGCGCCACGGCCCGCTACCGCAACCAAGTCGCCGGGAACCTGCTCAGAAAATATTTCCTCGAGACGACGACGCGGCGCGCGATCAATCTGGCGGGACGTGGAGAAAGGGTTCCGTATGAAGCTTAACGATGCAAGCGTTGCGCCCAGAGTCCACACCTCATGGGCTCACGACAGCTCCGCGAAGCAAGTCTGCGGCGAGGCGATGTACATCGACGATCTGCCCGAGCCCGAAGGCACCCTGCAGGTTTTCATCGCGCAGAGCCCCTATCCCTACGCACGTATCCGCCGGATGGACCTTTCCGCCGTGGCGGCCGAAAAAGGCGTGGTCGCCGTCCTCTCTGCGGCGGACATTCCCGGCGAGCACGACATCAGCTGCATTCATGCCGGCGACGAGCCGGTATTCGCCCGTGACCTCGTCGAATACGCGGGACAGGCGGTTTTCGCCGTGGCCGCCGTCACGATCGATATCGCGCGCAGCGCCGCGCGCAAGGCGGTCGTGGATTACGAGCCGCTCGAGCCCATCCTCACGATAGCGCAGGCGATGCAAAAGAGAAGCTTCGTGCTGCCGCCGCGCGTCGTCCGGCGCGGCGACCCGGAAAAGGCGCTCGCTTCGGCTCCCCACCGCCTGCAGGGCTCCATCGCCACGGGCGGACAGGATCACTTCTACCTCGAAGGCCAGATATCGCTGGCCGTCCCGAAGGAGGACGGGGATGTCCTCATTTACTGCTCCACCCAGAACCCGAGCGAGATCCAGCACATCTGCGCGCGAGTGCTCGCGGTTCCGGACGCCGCCGTGTCGGTCGAGGTCAGGCGCATGGGGGGAGGCTTCGGCGGAAAGGAAACCCAGGCGACCCAGTTTGCGGCGATCGCGGCACTCGCCGCGACGAAGACCGGGCGTGCGGCCAAGGTCAGGCTCGACCGCGACGACGACATGGTCATGACCGGAAAGCGCCACGCGTTCGAGATCGACTACGACGTCGGCTTCGACGACTCCGGCCTCATCGTAGCGGTCAAGTTCGTGCAGAAAGTGCGCTGCGGTTTCGCTGCCGACCTTTCAGGGGCGGTCGCCGACCGCGGCATCTTCCACTGCGACAACACTTACTATCTCGAGAACGTGTCCGTCGAGTCCTACCGGTGCAAGACTCACACCGTGTCGGACACGGCGTTCCGCGGCTTCGGCATTCCCCAGGGCGTGATGGGGATCGAGCGCGTGGTGCTCGACATCGCCCATCGCCTGAAAATAGACCCGCTCGAGGTCCGTAAGCGGAATTTTTACGCGCCGGGCCGCGACGTCACCCACTACGGCCAGCGCGTCGAGAACTACATCCTTCCTGAGATCGTCGCGAAGCTCGAGGAGAGCGCTGCGTACCGGCAGCGCCACAACGCCATCGATGCATTCAACCGCAAGAGCGACGTATTCAAGCGCGGCATCGCTCTTACACCCGTCATGATGGGCATCTGCTTCACCCGCCTCCACTTCAATCAGGCCGGCGCGCTCATCCATATCTACAAGGACGGCAGCATCGCCTTGAATCACGGCGGCACGGAAATGGGCCAGGGCCTGTTCATCAAGGTGGCCCAGATCGTCGCCAACGAATTCAGCGTGGCGCTCGAGCGCATCAAGATCACGGCCACGACGACGGAAAAAGTCCCGAACACATCCGCGACGGCATCCTCCGCGGGTTCCGACCTCAACGGCATGGCCGCGCGAAACGCCGCCCTGGAGCTCAAGGGCCGCCTGGTCGAGGTCGCCTCCGCGCACTACAAGGTCGCAGCGGACAAGGTTCTTTTCGAGAACGACCACGTCGTGATCGACGGGCGGCCGGTGCCGTTCGAAGAGCTCGTGCAGCTTGCGTATCTGAACCGCGTGTCCTTGTCCGCTACGGGCTTTTTCAGGACGCCAGACATCAATTTCAATCACGAAACGTTCAGCGGGCATCCTTTCCTGTACTTCGCCTACGGCGCCGCGATCTCCGAGGTCGTGGTCGACACCCTGACCGGCGAATATCGGGTCGAGCGCGTGGATATCCTGCACGACGTCGGCCGCTCCTTGAATCCGGCGATCGACATCGGCCAGATCGAAGGCGGCTTCATCCAGGGGATGGGGTGGGTCACCACGGAAGAGCTCTGGTGGGACGACAAAGGACACCTAAGGACCCACGCGCCGTCGACCTACAAGATCCCCGCGGTCAGCGACCGGCCCACGGTCATGAACGTCGCGCTGATGGACAACCCGGGCTTCAGGTCGGCGACACCGTATTTTTCCAAGGCCGTCGGCGAGCCGCCGCTGATCCTCGCCATCTCCGTGCACCAGGCGCTGCTCGAGGCCGTGCGCGCGAGCGGCGTATCGCGACCAAAGCTGGATGCGCCGGCGACTCCTGAGCGCGTGCTGACGGCGCTTAGTGCAGGGGGGTGATCCGCGTCATAATTACCGGGCGGACACAGAATCCTTCCGCACCGGCCCGCGCGGAGCGCCGCTTCGCGCCTCCACGTATGAGAGCACGGCCGACGTCTCTTCCAAGCTGAGCCGCAGATTGGGCATGCGAGCGTACTGGTACTTGTCAAAGAGGGCGACGGCGATCGGATCCCGCTCGGCCAGCATCTTGTCCGGAGCCATGATGTAACGAGTAAGCCAAGCGCGGTCCCGCCGCGCGGTCACGCCCAGCAGGTCCGGCCCCATCTTGTCGCCCTGCCCGACCGTATGGCAGGCGCTGCACTGGCTTTGAAAGAAGTATTCGCCCTGGTCGAGCACGAGCGGACGCGCCTCCGCATAGCTTTTCTTTGGCGCCGTGTCCTTCCAACCCAGAAAATTCGCTATCGTGGTGGCGAGGAACTGCGGGTTGTCCACCGCGGAGTTGCGCATCCACAGTCCCCCTGGTTCATTGCCGACCATAAGGCTTGCACTGTGGCCGTCCTTCCTCACCGAGTCGCGCACTCGGGATAACCCCAGCTTCTTGGTTGCAAGCTTGATGTCTTCCTCCTTGCCGGTAAGGAAGAGCCACCCCGGCCCGACGCCGTACTTCTCGGCGTAGGCCTTGAGTACCTTGGGCGTGTCCTGTTTGGGGTCGATGGTGATCGAGTAGAAGAAAATGTCCTTACCCATCCGCTCGCCGAGGAGCCTCTGCACCTGCACCAGCCGTGCGGTCTCGAGCGGGCACTCGTCCTTGCAACTGGTATACATGACATTCATCGCGACCGACTTGCCCTTCAGCAGATCGTCGTAGAGATGAACGGTCGTGCCGTCCTGCGTGGTGAGCGGAACGTTGGGGAAATAGTCTGCTCCCCAGCGGGTGCGCGCGACGGTAGCGGCGGGCGCTTCGGCATTCCGGGCGACGGGCGCTGCATCGTGAGCGTGCGCGCGTTCCGCGACCATAGGCAAGAGCGCTGTGGCGCCGGCGAGCAGGGCCGCAGCCGCCGTGACGTCTGCCCTATTCTTCACTGGTCAGTTCGGAAAGCTCGGGGCGGCGACGGTGGCCGTTCCCTTCGTGATCGCTCCAGTGTTCGTGTCGAAGCTGAGCGCGAAGGACGCGACGCCCGTGCGCACGGAAGACATCCCCATGCTCGTGCCCCGGGAGAACGGGAAAGTGATCTCGACCGTATCGGTGCCGGCGAGCTGCCTGAGCACGGGGGTTCCGTCACCTCCGGCCGTGTACCTCGCCCCGGTCGACGACCCGGTGCCGGACACGCCTGACAGATCGATGATCAGGATGACGGCCGGTAAGTGAGGGGGCCGGAACCTGGTGGTATCGAGCACCAGCTCGCTCGAAACCCGTGCCTGGCCCGAGAACCTCACGCTTTCCGGTTGCCCGCTCACTGTGCCCGAGACCGGGATGAGAGCGACGGTCGGGGCGAAAGCCGCGCGGGCAGGCGTGCCTGCCCACCACACCAGCCCCGACAGAACGGCGACGAGAAACGACAGCACGACGGGAGTAACTGACAGTCTAGGTATCTTCATGTTCCGTTCCTTCCCGATTCGTTCACTTTGCAGAATCAAAACTTCAGCACCGTCGGAGCCTGGAACCTCACGCCCTGCGGCGTCGGGATCGGCGTCGGCAGCGGCCTCAGGAACGGGGCTCCGCCGTCGTCGATCTCCCAGCGCAGCAGCATGGCGTTGTCCTCATGCAAGGTGTTGTGGCAGTGCTCCATGAACATCCCGCCGAAGTCGCGGAACTGCATCGTGAGGGTGACGCTTCCGTCCGGGCGTAGGCGATAGACGTCCTTGCGCCCTTTCTCCCACGCAGGAACGCTGCTCGCGCTTCCGTTTCGCTTGAGGATCTGCCCCTCCTCGAAGTGGATGTGGACCGGATGATCCCAGCCGCCGCCGTCGTTCACCAGAGTCCAGATCTCGCGGGTGCCGAATTTCGGCGCCGCCGAGATCCGCCCGAAGTCAGCGGCGAGCACTTCCCCGCCGTCCGTCCCGATGCCCCAGGGGCCGCGGAACGAAGTGACGGGATCGTTGGTGTTTTGGGTTGCGCCGTCTCCGAAAGTGAACGTGCGCGTGCGTGCCACCGGAATCGCGGACAGATCCGGGTTCGGGATCATGACGGCGGGCACTTGGCTCTGATCGGGCTGGGCGGGATTGCGCACGATCCGGAACTCGAGGAACCTGCCGACACAAGGATCCGTCGAGCTGCCATTGAGCGCCGACGACAGCGACAGGGTCGATGACGGCATCGTGCCGTCCTCGTGCGCGAGCAGGTTGACCATCGACACCGTCTGCCCGATGCTGTAGCGCGAGAAGTCGATGACGATGTCGTAGCGCTCGGCGATGCCCAACTGGTCGGTTTGAGTGATGGTCACCGGGCTCGGCAGCAGGTTGCCGTCGTTGGCGATCTGGATCATCGCCGAGCCGTCGGACAGCGAGATCTTGAAGAAGCGCGACACCGCCCCGTTCAGGATGCGGAAGCGGTACTTGCGCCGCTCGACCTCGAAGAACGGCCTGTACACCAGGTTCACCGTCATAACGTCGGCGACGAAACCTTCCTCGGTATCGAAGATGTCGAAGTGTAGCTGGCCGTTCGCGTCCCAGGCCTTGTCCGCGAGCATCAGGTTGACGTCGTAGTCGAGATTGCCGAAGTCTTTCGCCGTGCCGCTCGGCAGCCGCAGGTTAACGCCGTCGTTGATCGCCTCGTTGCCGCGGTCCAGCGCGCTGTAGATGTTGAACATCCCAGCGTCGCCCTTGTACACGTTCTGGGCCGTGAAGCTGAACATATGGTCGTGAAACCAGTGCGTGCTCATGGTTTCCTTCCAGTCGCCCGGAACGTTGGTGATGCCGCCTGAGCCGTTGGGGCTCCCGGCCCTGCGATCCGCGGCGGTGGTGTTGATCGACCTCCACCCCGCCAGAACGATGGGATAGTGGTAGTCGTAGAACTGGCCTGGGTAGAAGAAAGCCCCGGTGAAGCCGTCGTTCTCCGCGCCGTGGTGCCCGTTGTGCTCGTGGGTGCTCAAGGTATGGATCCCGAAGCCCCCGTTCTGTGTGATGTCGAATGGGAGCTTGTTGCTGTGTCGGAAAATGATGCCTTCGCCGTAGCGGCCGACGAGCAGCTTGGGCGGCAGAGTCCCGTTGAAGGTCCACAGCGCCAGCGGCCCCTGGTCCGGCAGACCCGGATGAAAGGCCGGACGGAAATTAGCCGGGTTGATGCCCGAATTAAGGCTAGCCGGGACCCCAGGATTGTAGACGGTGTTGACCTTGGCGCCTTCCGTGGAGACCGGCACCGCGATCGCAGGGGGAAACCGGGTGAACTCCTGGTGCGCCCAGATCGGGCCCGGGGGACGCCCTTCGATGGGGCCCGTGTCACCCGGCCTCACTCCTTCCAACGCGGGATTGAGAAGCTGTTGCGTGGTATTGGCCTGCGCCGTCGGTGCGGGATTCAGGGTCGCGATCGGATTCCGCGGCAACACATCGAAGCGCGGCATCGGCTGCGTGAATGCCTGGACGCCGAACAGGGGGCTGCGCGGGAAACCCGTCGGGACACTCGCATACGCGCTGCGGACGAACGGGTTCAGGCCATTCTTCCAGAGGAGCATTCCGCCGACGGTGAATAGGCCCCACTTGAACAGATCGCGCCGCGTGACCTGCCCATCGGCGAGCGCCTTGATGATCTCCTGGCGGTTCCGGCGGGCATTCTGCGCTTCCCTGATCCGAAGTTTCGATGCTTTGCTGGAGAGAAACATCAACTCCTCCTTTGATTGCCAGATGACTTAAACGATGGCGCCGTAACGCGCAAACATGTAACCCCCAGCACGTCCCGTGCCGGAACCAGGCGGAAAGCTAAGATCTTGAAAAAGCTTCGGATGGACTACAGCGCGCCGGCATGAGCGCGCGAATCGTTCTCAAAAATCAGAAAACAGGCGCCAGTTTTTTCTCAATTCTGCGAAGACGAGCCGCTGATCCGGTGCTCAGCAAGCTTCCGGTAGAGGGAGGCGAGGCTGATCCCCAAGATGCGGGCCGCCTCGCGCTTGTCGAACTGGGTCTGGGCCAGGATCGCCATGATGTGCTGCCGCTCCGATCGCCGGCTCACGTTCCGCAACGAGTCGCTCTGCGGCGCCGGCGCGCCGACGAAACTACGCGGCGGCAGGTCTCCGACGGCAAGGACTTCGCCATCGCTCAGGATCATGGCGCTCTCGATGACGTGCTCGAGCTCGCGCACGTTGCCCTTCCACGGATTGCCCATGAGCACGCGCAGGGCTTCAGGATCTACGCCGATCACCCGCCGCGAGAGCTTGGGGTTGAACTGGCGAATGAAATGATCCACGAGTAGCGGGATGTCCTCGCGGCGCTCTCGGAGAGGCGGCAATACGATCTGGACTACCTTGAGGCGATAGTAGAGGTCATCGCGGAACCGACCTGCTTCGACTTCCTTGTCGAGATCACGGTTAGTGCTCGCGATGATGCGGATATCGACCCGAAGCGGCTTGACGCTGCCGACCGCCCAAACCTGCTTTTCCTCGATCACGCGCAGAAGCTTCACCTGCACATGCACGGGCATCTCGCCGATCTCATCGAGAAAAACCGTGCCGTGGTCCGCCGCAGCGAACAAGCCGGGGCTGGTCTGCACTGCGCTGGTGAAGGCACCCCTCACGTGCCCAAAGAGCTGGCTTTCCAGCAGGGATTCCGGAATGGCTCCGCAGTTTATTGGAACGAATGGGCGCCCACCTCGCGAACTGGCCGCGTGAATCGCGTGAGCGGCCAATTCCTTGCCGGTGCCACTCTCACCGGTGATGAGAACGTTGCTCAGCGCAGGCCCGGCCCTGGCGACCTGGACCCGTACGGCCTGCATGGCTGCGCTCTCGCCGAGCAGTTTCTCGTCGAGCGCCGCGCACTCGACGGCCCCGCGAAACAGAGCCGACTCCTGAAACGCCGTCCGGTGCTCGAGCAGCCGCTGCACGCGGAACCTGAGATCGTCGAATTTGAAAGGCTTGAGGACATAGTCTGAGGCGCCCTCGCGAAAGGCCTCGACCGCCGTCTCCACCGTGGCATAGGCGGTGATCAAGACGACGAGGGTCCTCGGGTGGAGGGTGCGCGCCTTGCGCAGCAGATCGAGGCCGCTCACTCCAGGCATGATGATGTCGCTGATGACGACGTCGAAGTCGTGGGCTGCCATGATCGCGATGGCTTCTTCCCCGTCCTCGGCGGTCTGCACTTCATGACCGTCGGTGCGCAGACACCAGGCGAGCGAGTCCTGGATCGCGCGCTCGTCGTCGACGACCAGGATCGAGGCGTTCATGCCACTGCCTCCACTACGGGACGTAAAGGCTCCAACGGCAACACCACGGTGATCGTGGATCCAGCGCCGGGCTGACTGTCCACCAGCAAGTCGCCCCCATGCTGCTGCACGATTTCATGGCTCACGAACAGACCCAGACCCAAGTGGTTGTCGCTGTTCTTGGTCGAATGGAACGGGTCGAAGAGGTGTTGCATCTGTTCCGCAGTCATCCCGCACCCGCTGTCTTCGAAGCTCACGCGTATGGTGTTGCCCGAACGCCCGGCGCGAACAGCCAGTTTACCCCCGGCGTCGGCTGCGTTGAGAATGAGGTTGAGGAAGACTTGGACGAGATGGTCTGGCGCCACGCGCACGAGCGGCAGGGTCGGATCTACCACGCTGTCCACCTTCATGCGCCGAACCACGGGATTGTGGCGAGCGAGGCTCACCGCCGTATCCACGAGGTCCCGGATCGAAGTCTCGCGCAGCGTCGCCGGCGTAGGGCGGGTCAGGCGCGTGAGGTCCTGCACGATCCGTTTGATCCGGCCCACATGGACCTCGATGTTTTCGAGGCCGAGGCGAATCGCTTCGTCCGACGCGCGGGCCATGAGGACCTGCGCGAGCGAGGAGATACAGGTGAGCGGGTTCCCCACTTCGTGGGCGACCCCGGCGGCGAGCAGCCCGGCAGCAGCCAGCCGCTCGGAGCGCACGATTTGCTCGTGCAGCCGCCGCAGGGAAGTGACGTCCTTTACGACGGCGAGGACACCAGTGACCTCGCCACCCGCGCCACGCAGAAAAGAGGCCGAGATGTTTACGGCCAGCCGCGCGCCGTCGGCCGCGACCAGCTCAGTCTCGTGGTTTTGCACCCGGCCGTCCCGTGTGAGCCGCTTGCGAAATACCCGGAAATCCCGCGCGCCGCGCAGCCAGAAGGAGCGTGCCAGCTGACCGGCTAGCTCGCCGTCACCGTACCCGAACATCTGCCGGCCGCCCTGGCTCACGAAGGTGATGCGTCCGTTGGGAGCGACGGTGACGATGGCGTCCACCGAGCTCGCGATCAGATTCTCGAGGTACTCCTTCGTGCTCTTCGTCTCCTGGAGCAGGCGGGCGTTCTCCAAGGCAACGGCGGCGTGGTGCGCAAAGGCGCGCAGGCGGATTACGTCCTGCTCAGTGAACGGCGCAGTTTTCTTGTTGCCGACGAACAGTACGCCGATCACGCGGCCGCGGCGTTGGAGCGGTACGCACGCGAGGTTGTGGACGCCGAGCGCTTGAGCGGTGGCCCGGTTGACGCGGGCATCCTCGGCGGCGGCGTTAGCGACCTGGGGCACACCCGATACGAACGTCAAACCCGCCAAGCATCCCGCGGTCTTCAGCCGCAACACCGCCGGCCCCCGCTCGGGAGCATCGATGAGCCGGCGAATGACCATCTCGTCGCCGTCTGGAAAACCGGTCCCGCCGTACGACGCTCGTGTGAGGCTGACGGCCCCCTCCATGATCGCTCTGAGCAGCGTGTCGCCGTCATTAAGTTCTCCGAACCGGCCGGTCGTCTCAAATAGGATCCGAGCCTCGCGTTCGCGTTCGCGTGTCGCCGCATAGAGGCGGGCGTTGCCGAGTGCCACGCCGATTTGCCGGCCGACACTGGACAGAAGTTGCGTGTCGTCAGGAGTGAAGCGATCGACCCCCGGCCCGGCGACCACGAGAGTTCCCAGAGACTGATCACCAAGGCTGATTGGCGCGAGCACGAGTCCCCGCGCCCACTCGGCGCCCGACTGCGTGTCGGAGGGTTCCTCCAGGGCCACGACGCGGACCTGTCCGTACCGCGCAACGGTTTCCGCGCGAGCGGCGAACCGTTGCACGACCTCCTCGGAGATGCCACGGCGAACCACGAAGGGCACACCGCCGCAGCCCTCTTCCGGAAGCAGTTGAATCCATCCCCCGTCAAAACCTTTTCCGTCCGCCAACTCTTCCAAGGCCCGACCGAGGATCTCCTCCGTCTCGAGGCTCCGTCCGAGGGCGCTCGATACCGCATAGAGGATCGAGAGGTACTTGGCTTTCTGCGCGAGCTCACGCGTTCGCTCGTCCACTCGGACCTGCAGCATTCGCGCATATCCGGCCAGCTCGGCTTCAAGACGGATCTGCGCACGGTAACAGTTCCATGCGACGGTGACGAGCGTCAGATAGAGGACCGCCCCAGCGATCCCGCCGAGAACCCAGACCACGACGCCGCCGTGATCGACGACGGCGAACAGCGCCGCGGGCGCTCGATAGAGCTCGATCACGCCGACGATTGGACCATTCGACTGATAGCGTACTGGCGTATAGATCTCTTCGAGGCGAGGAAATCCGCGAAGAGTCGAGTGATGCCCTTCCTCCCCCGGCTGGCTGATCTCCGCGATCGTCTCGCCGCGCAATGCAGCCGCGACTTTCGCGTTCTCGCCGAAATGATGATCGGTGAGCGAAGCGTCGTCCGACCAACGCACCCGCCCGTCGGCTCCGTACACCATGAAGCGCACGACTTGCTCGGACCGGGCAAACTCCCGGAGCTGCGCGGCGCCGGCCGGAGCCGCTCCGGACCGCGCCGCGAAGAAGCTGGCGGGAACGATCGACGTGAACAGGCGGGACGCCAGATCGCCGATGACGACCCCGTCGTGCTTGACAAGCTGTGTGCGCAGAACCGTGCTGGCACCAAAGCAGACGAGGACCGTGATCGCGAGGACGCACAGAAAGCTCAGCAGCGCAAAGCGCTGAGACACCGAGAGTCGGCCGCGCACCAGCGCCTGAAGTTTACCCAACATCTATGATGTATATCACACGATGAGCGGGCCGCACGATACCCTATGGTTCGTTGCTTGCCGAGCTAGCGCGGGGATTACACCTTACCCAGGCGGGAACCGGAGAGAGTAGGGTCTTCCTACCGGGTGGAGGCGGACTCTTTCCGGGCTTGTGCCGGCGAAGCGCTGTCGCGGGATTCCAGGTACGAGAGCACGGCGGCCACGTCGGCCGCCCCCAAGCTCACGTTCGGCATCCTAGCGTTCCGGTACTTCTCGAAGAGCGCCTTGGCGATCGGATCGCCTTCGGCGAGCATCTTGTCGGGCTGCTGCACATAGCGCGCAAGCCAATTGCGGTCCCGCCGCGCCGTCACCCCGGCCAAGTCCGGCCCGATCTTGTCACCTTGCCCGATGGTGTGGCACGCGCTGCAGCGGCTGCCGAAGAGGAATTCGCCCTGCCCCACGTTGAGCGGGCGAGCCTCGGTGTAGCTCCTGCCCTGCTTCAGATCCCGCCAGCCCAGAAAATTCCCGATCGTCACCGAAAGAAACTGCGGATCGTCGACCGCGGAATTTCGCATCCATTGGCCGGCCGCCACGTCGCCTACCATGAGGCTCGCCGTGTGGCCGTCTCGGTTGGCCGCGTCGCTGCCTCTGGACAGTCCGATCTTCTTGGCGACGAGCTTGATGTCCTCGGGCTTGCCGGAGAGAAACAGCCAGCCTGGGCCGACATCGTACTTTTCCGTGTACGCCTTGAGCACCTGCGGCGTGTCGTACTCGGGGTCGATGCTGATCGAATAGAAGAAGATGTCCCTTCCCATGCGGTCGCCGAAGATTCGCGCGAGCTGCACCATACGCGCCGTCTCGAGCGGGCACTCGTCCTTGCAGCGCGTGTAGATGACGTTGACCGCGACGGACTTGTCTTTGAGCAGATCGTCGTAGAAACGGACCGTCTTCCCGTCCTGGGTGACGAGCGGCACGTTGGGGAAATACCCCGCTCCCCAGCGGTTGTTGAAAGCCGGTTGCTGTTGCGCCGCCTGCGCCGGCGCGACCTCGTGAGCGCATGCCGGAGCGCTCGTGAGCAAGGCCACGGCCGAGGCGACCGCGATGCACAAGCGTCGAGGCATTGCTGTTTTCCTTGGGCCGGATGAGCACCGGCGGGCCCGGTAAAGGCGCTCGCCGGCTGTTGCCGGTTTCAGGGACTTCCGATCTGCCCGGAGGCCCCGGTGAGCTTCAGCGTGCTCACGTTGTAGCCCAGGGAGAACGACGCCGCGCCGATACGGGCGGTCGTGGGGCTTGTGCCGCTCTGGTAGAACGGGAAGGTGACCTGCACCAGGTCGGCGGCGTTCAAGCGCCGATTCATGGTTTCCTGGCCCGACACAACGTATTGCTTGCCGGTCGACGCCCCCACTCCGACGACGCCCGTCATGTCGATGGAAAGCACCACCGTAGGCTGAGCGCCGAAGTCCGGGTCAGTGACCACATTGGTGCTGACCTTCGCCTGCCCCGAGAAATTGACGGTCTCGGGTGCTCCCACCACCGAGCCCTTGACCGTGACCAAGGCCGATGTGGAAGTGGTCGTCGTGGTGGACGACGTCGAGGTCGAGCTCGTCGTGCTCGCCGAGATGGTAGTCTGCGCGCGCGCAAGCGACGGCAGGCCGACCATACTCACTAGGATCACGTGTACAAACAACAATCGACTAGTCTTCATGTTGGGCTCCTTCATTTCAGGGCCGTCGGGAGGATGTCGTCCGGCGCGCGGAAGGTCACGCCCTGCGGCGACGGGATCGGTGTCGGCAGCGGCCGCAGGAACGGCGCTCCGTTGTCGTCGATTTCCCAGCGCAGCAGCATGGCGTTGTCCTCGTGCACCGTGTTGTGGCAGTGCTCCATGAACATGCCGCCCCAGTCGCGGAACTGCATGGTGATGGTGACGCTGCCGCCCGGGTGCAGACGGTATACGTCCTTGCGGCCGCGCTCCGCCGCCAGCACGTTGCTCAAGCTGCCGTCGCGGGCGAGGATCTGCCCTTCCTCGAAGTGGATGTGGATCGGGTGATCCCAGCCGCCGCCGCCGTTCTTCAGCGTCCAGATCTCCCGGGTGCCAAACCGCGGCGCGGCCGAGACGCGGCCGAAGTCCGCGGCCAGCATGTCGCCGTCGTCGGTCTTGATCCCCCACGGGCCGAAGAAGGTCGTCACCGGGTCGTTGGTGTCCTGGCCCGCGCCGCGGCCGAACTCGAACGTGCGCGTCCTGGCCACCGGAATCTTCGACAGATCCGGGTTCGGGATCATGACCGCGGGCACCTGGCTTACGTCGGGCGTAGCCGGATTGCGGACGATGCGGAACTCGAGGAACTTCCCGACGCAGGGATCGGGCGAGCTGCCCGACAGCGCTTCGGCGATGGTGAGGTCCTTGTCGGGTAGCTTTCCGTTGCTGTGCTCGGCGAGGTTCACCATCCATACCTTCTGGCCGATGCTGTAGCGCGAGAAGTCGATCACGATGTCGTAGCGCTCGGCGATGCCCTGCTCGTCGAGCTGCGTGAGCGGCACGGGTGCCGGGAGCAGATTGCCGTCGTTCGCGATCTGGATCATCGTCGATCCGTCCGACAGTGCGATCTTGAAGAAGCGCGACACGCTCGCGTTCAGGATGCGGAAGCGGTACTTGCGCCGCTCGACTTCGAAGAACGGCTTGTACGTCAGGTTGACCGTCATGCGGTCGCCGATGAAGCCGTCGAACTCGAAGATGTCCATCGCGAGCTGGCCTTGCGCGTCCCAGGCCTTTTCCGCGAGCATGAGGTTGACGTCGTACTCGAGATTGCCGAAGGACTTGCCGCCGGCGCCGTTGACCGGCGTGCCGCCGTTGAAGCGGCCGCTCGGCAGCCGCAGGTTCACACCGTCGTTGATGTCCTCGGCACCGCGGTCGAGGGCGCTGTAGATGTTGAACATCGCAGCGTTCCCCTTGTACACGTTCTGCGAGGTAAAGCTGAACATATGGTCGTGGAACCAGTGCGTGCTCATGGTCTCGTGCCAATCGCCCGGGATCCTGATCGTGCCGCCGTTGTCGTCGGGCGTGGCGGCCCTGGGATCGGTCGCGGCGGTGTTGATGGTCCTGAACCCCGCGAGAACGATCGGCCAGTGGTAATCGTAGAACTGCCCCGGGAAGAAGAACGCTCCCGTGAACCCGTCGTTCTCCGCGCCGTGGTGGCCGTTGTGCTCGTGCGTGCTGATGGTATGCCGCCCGAAGCCGTTGTTCTGCCTGACGTCGAACGGAAGCTTGTTGGTGTGGCGGAAGAGGATGGGCTCGGCGTAGCGGCCCTGCACCAGCTTGGGCGGAATCGTGCCGTTGAAGGTCCAGACCGAGTTGACGTTCTGAGTGGGCAAGCCAGGATGGAACTTGAGCGGGATTGGAGCCTTCGGGTCGATACCCGAATTGAATTGCGACGCGACTTGCGGGTTGTATACGGTGTTGGTCTTCGCGCCTTCCTGCGAAGCCACGACGGCGACTCTCGGGGGAAAGTCGGCGAACCCCTGGTGCGCCCAGATCGGGCCGCCGGGACGCCCCTCGACGGGCCCCGTATCGCCCGCGTGCACGCCTTCGAGCGCGGTGTTCAGCGGCTGCTGCGTGAGGTTCGCCTGCGCGGTCGGCGACGGACTCAAGAACGTGAACGGATTCGGGTTGCGCGCGAGAACGTCAAAGCGCGGCATCGGCGTCGAGAAGTCCTGGACGCCGAACAGCGGGCTGGGCGGCAAGCCGGTGGGGACGCTGTCTGCGTACGCGCTGCGCACGAACGGGCTCAAGCCCTGCTTCGCGACCAGCACGCCGCCCGCGGTGAAGATGCCCCACTTGAGCAGATCGCGCCTGGAGATCTGTCCTTGGGACCACGCCTTGAGAATCTCCCAACGGTTTCGTCGCGCCTGCTCGGCCTCTTTGAGGCGGCGTTTGGAGCTTTTCTCGGAAAGAAAAAACATGAACGCTCTCCTTTAGGTTGCGAACGGCTAAGAAAGCGCTCCGCGATGCGCTCGCGGAACGACCGGATCTGGTGGCCTCTTCCTGGCTTTGTCGACCGTTGCAGTCGACGATTTTTATTTTTTTGAGGATATCAAAGAAACGATCTATTGAAATTATTTTGTGGACCGTCGGAGCAGTCGTGAAGATTTTCCCTCTCAACGATGTCGGGTATTCCCGACAAAATAAAATCGGTGTCAAAGCCAAATTATCCGTAGCGCATCTTTTGGGAAAATCCAACCAAAACAAATTTGGATTCTGGTCGCTCGTCAGCGCTTCGGTTTTCGTCCTGGCTTGCGCAGCCGCACGCGCCGCCCGAGCTGGTTTTCGATCTGTTCCTTGAACTCGTCGCTGCCCAAGGGAACGCCTCGTCTAATCGCAACGCGAATCTCTGCGAGCACCTCGTCATCGAGAGGCTTGCGCGACGACTCGAGGTAAGCCCCGGCGCGCGCTTGCGGCGTGTCACCCAGGCGGAGGTACATGTCGTGGTCGACGAGAAATGTCCCCCCGTTCGGAGCCAGGTGAGCTCTCGCGCTCGACCACCGGTATTGCTCGGGCACATCCACCATGCCGGCTCGCACGGGATTCGATTCGATATACCGGTAAAGCGACAGCAGGCAGCACTCGGTCTCGACCAAGCTCGCAAGGAAGCGCCGCTCCCATAAGGTGCCGCGGCGGTGGTAAGTCCTGTTGATGTGCTGCACGTAATGCCGCCCCAGGTACTGCATCATTCTCGAGATGCCGCCTTCCACGCCCGGCGTCGCCAGCAGATGCACGTGGTTGGGCATGAGAACGTAGGCGTGAATCGAGACGCAGTAGGCGCACGCGGCGCGCTCGAGCCAGTGCAGGTAGGTCCAGTAGTCGGGCTCGGCGAAGAAGCACGGCTCGCAGTTGTTGCCGCGCTGAACCACGTGCTGCGGAAACCCTGAAGACATGACGCGCGGCAGGCGTGGCATAAGTTCTGCGAATCCGAGAATCCCGTCAGGCGGATGCAAGATAACTGCGTGCCCCAGCTCGCGCCCTGGAATAGTATTGGTGTAGGGTAGCGCGTTAACGCCGCAGAAAACGGCGCTATTCCGTACTATGGGTCGGCGCCGATCTCATTGACGGCCCATGTAGACCGGTCTATATAGATTTCCATGATGGAACCTTCGGACTCTAAAACGCGAATCATTCGCGCTGCGCTCGACCTCATGAGTCAATCGGGGTTGTCGGGCGTCGGGATCAACCAAGTCGTGGCGATGAGCGCCGCGCCCAGAGGATCGATCTACCACTTCTTTCCGGGCGGCAAGCTCGAGCTCGCAACCGTCGCCCTCGAAGAGGCCGAGCGTAGCGTCGCGCAGTGGTTCCGGGGGATCTTCGATCAGCGCGAACCAATCGCGAAGAAGGTGGAATCGCTGTTCGCCGACGCTGCAGCGAACGTCGAGGCAAGCGGGTTCAACAAGAGCTGCCCGGTGTCCGCAGTCGCGCTCGACATCGACCACGACTCGGAAAGAATGCGCGCCGTGTGCCACAGGATCTTCATGGCATGGCAAGGCATTATCGCCGAGGGGTTGGACGAGGTGCCGCAGCCGGAGCGCCAGGGCGCGGCCGAGCTTATTCTCGCGACCCTTGAGGGCGCGCTCATTCTTTCACGTTCGGAAGCTTCGACGAGCCCTTTGGAGCGCGCGGGGAAAAACCTCGGAGATGTCCTCGCCCGGAGATTTCGGGCTCCGTCTTGACGGGGCCGCAGCGGAGTAAAACCCTAGGGCGTGATGGTCGTCTTGAAGGACGTGAGGGCGCCGTAGGCGATCGCGCGCCCCGCCGCGCCCTGCAGGTTGAGCGAAGCCACGCTGATTTCGGCGGACGCAGCCGCCCGCTTTGGCTTGAACGTGAGCACGAGCATCTCGGCGTCGGATGCCAAGGCGGGATTCTGGTTGGAGACGCCGATAAAGATCGAGCCGTCCGAGTTGACGCGGTAGCCGAAGTTGCCGGAGGGTGCGACGAAGTAGCGGCCTGGCCGGACGGCCACGGACTCGAGAACGGCGGGATCGAAGCGCACCTGCATCGGCGCCGCGCGAATCTGCTCGCCCGAGGTCACACGCAAGGACACGTCAAAGCTCGCGCCCGCCCTCGCGCTCGCGGGGCCCTCCCATCTGAGCTGTGCCGGACCGGCCTTCCCGGCCAGCTTCGGCTCCGCTGGTGGTGGTGAAGCCGACGCCGGCGCCGGCGCTTTCGGTTGCGCCGTGACGACCTTGGGTATGACATCCTCTTCTCTGAGCGCGTTGAATTGCATGATCTGGAGCGTTCCCGTGGCAAGGTGAAGGAAGCGCACTTCGCTTGTAGTCACGCCTTCGACCTTGTACTGGCCGTCGAGCGTATCGCCCTCTTTGACGGGAAAGATCTCTTCGCCCTTTGCGACAAAGAGCTCGGCTCCCGAATCACGGTAGAACTGACCTGCGAAACGGTACGGCAGGGGCGGTGCGACGGGAGCCACCGGCGCAGCAGGCGCTGCCGGCTTCGGCGGCGGCGTCCAGGAATGCGTGGAAAACGGATCCGATCCGAATCTGCCCAGCGTGGAGCGAGCCGGAATCGCCGGGTTCTTGGACTCCGATGCGGCGCGCGCATCCTTCTGGTCCGCCGTCGCGGAGGATTTGGCCGTTCCAGGGGCCGACGGGTTGCGAAAGTCGAAGACAACCCAAGCCGCAGTAGCGGCAAGTAACGCGATCAATATTGCAATTCTTGGCGGCCGACGCATCCTGCCCCCGAAGGGTTCCCGACCTAGACTATTCTATTACGAGTGCTCTGGCGCTGTACTTTAGCGCACTTCCTTCGCGACGAGGATCGCCAGCTTGCCATCTTTTCGGCGGACCCTGCATTCGAACGTCTTGTTGGCGTTACGAGATCGCACCTTTACTTGGACCTGCTCGAATTCCGGGGTTCGCTTGAATGTGTAAGCAGCCTCGAACGTCGGATCGCGCAAGGATTTCGCTACCCATTCTTTGCACATCCGGGCGACCGCGGCTTCATCGCGTTCGTTCTTGTCCTGGGCAGGCTGCTGCGGCGCGCGAGGGGGCGGTGCTGGACGCTCGTCCCGGTTGCAACCGAACGCCACGAGCACGATGAACGCGCCCACGATCGATGTGAAGGCCGAAGTACGCTTGACCACACTGTCTCTAGTCGGCATGGATATATTTGTCTGGTACGCGCTCCCATAGTTTGCATCTGCTTCTCACGGCGCGACAGAACGCGCGATAAAGCGCGGATTCGTCGAACACTGCACCTTCAATGACCTCTCGCACAGCGGCGCTTAGTGCTCTGCGCATTTCGGCGCGGAGGTGTTCCACAATGGGTTCCATCTGTATTTGCGCCATGAGTAGCCTTTCCTTGAGGGATCGCGGGCGTTGTCTGTGTCAACGCCGCACTTGTTGTAGGGGTGGTGCCGGGCAGAGGAGTCGAACCCCCGACCAACTGATTACAAATCAGCTGCTCTACCAACTGAGCTAGCCCGGCGTCGAGGGATATTATATGCGGCGCCGGAGAGGACGCCCTCGTGGCCTACTTGATCCGCCTCAGAGCAGGCTTGCCGCCTGATCTCGGCGGGTCCTTCGGGTCGGGTGCAGCCAGCTCTTCGCCCCCGGCATCCCCCTCGATCGCCTTGCGCTCGCGCTCGAACGACATTCCGTGCCCGGTTTCGCGGGCGTAGATCGCCGTCACCGCAGCGACCGGAATCACGATCTCCTTTGCCACTCCTGAAAAGCGCGCGGCGCACTCGATGCTCTCGTTGCCCATCTTCAGGCGGTTCGCGGCGAGGGGCCCGATGTTGATGATGATCTCGCCGTTGCGCACGTATTCCATCGGCACTCGAGTCTGCGAATCGACGGCGACCGAGATCTGGGGCGTATAGCCGTTGTCGACGCACCACTCGTACACCGCACGCAGCAGGTACGGCTTGGTCGGTGTCGGCTCGCCCGCCTGGGTCATTTGCGCATCACTTTCTCGGAAGGCGTCAGGGCCTCGATGAAGGCAGGACGCGAGAACAGTCGCTCCGCGTATTTCATCAGCGGGGCCGCCGCCTTGGGGAGCGATACTCCATAGTAATCCAGCCGCCACAACAGCGGGCTGATCGCCACGTCGAGCATCGAGAACTCGTCTCCCAGCATGTACTTTTGCTTAGTGAAGACCGGCGCCATCTGAGTGAGCTGATCGGCAACGTGCTGGCGCGCGCGGTCTTGCTGCTTCTGATTGCCGTTTTCGAGGGCCTCGATGTGGGAGAAGAGCTCCATTTCGAATTGGAACAGGAACAGCCGAGCGCGAGCGCGCATCACGGGATCCGCGGGCATCAATTGCGGGTGAGGAAAGCGCTCGTCGATGTACTCGTTGATGATGTTCGCCTCGTAGAGGATCAAGTCGCGCTCGACCAGCACCGGCAGTCTGTTGTAAGGGTTCATCACCGCGATGTCTTCGGGCTTGTTGTACATGTCGACATCGATGATCTGAAAGTCCATGCCCTTTTCGTACAGGACGATGCGGCAGCGCTGTGAAAACGGATCGGTGGTACCTGAGTAAAGATTCATCATGTTGGCTTACCTGTTCGAGACAATCGGAGACGAAAAAGGCGCGGGCGCGATGTGCGCCCCGCGCCTCTACGGACGGCATTCCCGTCAGTGCACGTCTTTCCAGTACTCCTTGTAAAGCAGATACGCGAGCACGAGCAGCACCAGGAGGACTAGCATCACCATGTAGCCCACCTGCTTGCGCTCCAGCTGATTGGGCTCGGACATCCAGGTCATGAAGTTGACCAGGTCGCGGACCAGGATGTCGTAGTCGATCTGAGACAAGGATCCCGGGGTGTCGGTCTTGATCGTCTTCAGTATGAAACGATCCCCGTCCTTGCCCGCCTGTTCACGCGTGAGGGCGTCGATTTTCCAGGCATTTTTCTGCTGCCGGCCTACCGCCTCGGCCTGCTCCATGTTCTTGAACTTCCGCTCCACTTGCACCTGCTGGCCCGAGAGCGTCCAAAGGACGTGGGGCATCGCAACACGGTCGTAGACCATGTTGTTCCACCCGGTCGCCGAGTCCGGATCGCGGTAGAAGCTGCGCAGATATGTATACAGCCAGTCCGGGCCGCGGGCGCGCGCGATCACGGACAGATCCGGCGGAGCGGTGCCGAGCCAGTCCTTCGCGTCCTTCTTCGTCATCGCGACGGTCATCAGCTCCCCGATCTTGTCCGCGGTGAACATCAGGTTGTCCTTCACCTGCTGCTCGGTGAGTCCGATCTCGAGCAGTTTGTGGTAGCGCATCATGCCCGCGGAATGGCAGTTGAGGCAGTAATTGACGAAGGTTCGGGCGCCTTTCTGCAGGCTCGCGACGTCCCGCGGATCGATCGGCGCCGGATCGAGCCTGACCGACTCTTCCGCCGCGAGCGCGAGGGGCGAGGCGAGCGCGATGAGGAGGAGGAGCGTTCTCATTTGCCGGTGATCCTGTGCGGCTCGGGCCTGCATTTGTCGATCTTCGACCACCACGGCATGAGGAAGAAGAACAGGAAGTACAGAGTGGTCCCGATCTGTGCGGCAAGCGTGCGGCCCTCGGTCACGGCCTGCGTGCCGAGATAGCCGAGCACGAAGAACACCACCACGAAAACAGCGATCGCCGCCTTGGTTATCGGTCCCTTGTAGCGGATCGATTTCACCGGGCTGCGGTCAAGCCAGGGCAGGAGGAAGAAAATCATCACGGACACGCCCATGAGCACGACGCCCCACACCTTGGCTTCAAAATAATAGAAGCCCAACAGCAGCAGCAGCGCAAGGACGCAAACTCCAACCCGCACCCGTGGGTTCTTGACGCTCAAAACGATCAGGGCCGTCATGGCGACGACGCCCACGGCGAGCACCCATAGGAAGTTTTCCGTGGTCGCGCGTAGGATCGAATAGTACGGCGTGAAATACCACACCGGGGCGATGTGCGGAGGCGTCTTGAGAGGATCGGCCGCGATGAAATTGTTCGCCTCGAGGAAGTATCCGCCGAATTCCGGCGCGAAGAACACGACGATCGAGAAGACGATGAGGAATACCGCGACACCGAAGCTGTCCTTCACTGTGTAGTACGGATGGAACGGAACGCTGTCTAGCGGTATGCCGGTCTTGGGGTCCTTGGCATTCTTGATCTCGACGCCGTCGGGGTTATTAGAGCCGACCTCGTGCAGCGCCAGCAGGTGCGCGCCCACGAGCGCGAGCAGCACCAGCGGCACAGCGATCACGTGGAAGGCGAAAAAGCGGTTGAGCGTCGCATCCGACACGACGTAGTCGCCGCGGATCCAGATCGCGAGGTCGGGCCCGATCCAGGGAATGGCGCCGAACAGGTTCACGATAACCTGCGCGCCCCAATAGGACATCTGTCCCCACGGGAGCAGGTAGCCGAAGAACGCCTCGGCCATCAGGCACAGGAAAATCAGCATGCCGACGATCCACAACAGCTCGCGCGGCTTGCGGTAGGAGCCGTACAGCAGCCCGCGGAACATGTGCAGGTAGACGCATATGAAGAAGAACGAGGCGCCCGTCGAGTGCATGTAGCGGATCCACCAGCCCCAGGGCACCTCGCGCATGATGTATTCGACCGAGGCGAACGCCTGCGCCGCGTCGGGCTTGTAGTTCATGGTGAGGAAGATGCCGGTGACGATTTGCAGCACCAGCACGAACAGCGCAAGCGAGCCGAAGTAGTACCAGAAGTTGAAATTCTTCGGCGCGTGGTACTTCGCCAGGTGCGAGTACCACAGATCCATCAGCGGGAAGCGCTGATCGATCCACGTCAGCAAGTCGTTGAACGGACCCGCCCCGGTTACCGGCTGCTTTTCGGCTGCCGCCATGTTCTACGCCTCTTTCTTGTCGACGCCGATGACGATCTTGCCGTCCGAGAGGAAGTCGTAGGGCGGCACTCTGAGATTGTCGGGCGCGGGCTTGTTCTTGTAGACCCGTCCGGCGAGATCGAAGAGCGAGCCGTGGCAAGGACAATAGAAGCCGCCCTCCCAGTCGCTCGCGAACGGCTCGGGACCCGCTTTGAGACGGTCTTGCGGCGAGCAGCCCAGGTGTGTGCAGATGCCCACCACCACCAGGTACTCGGGCTTGATCGAGCGGAATTCGTTCCTCGCGTACTTGGGTGTGAGCTCGTCCTGCTTGCGTTTGCTGCTCGGGTCGGCGACCTTGTCGTCGTCCTTCTTGATTCCCTCGAGCATTTCCGGCGTGCGGCGAAGGATCCACACGGGCTGTCCGCGCCACTCGACGGTCATCTTATCCCCGGGCGCGAGCTGGCTGATGTCGGCCTCGACCGGAGCACCCAGCGCCTGCGCGCGATCCGAGGGAAGCATCGAGGCTGCGAAGGGAACGGCGGTGGCGGCCGTCGCCAAGCCCCCGGCGCCGGCGCTAAAGATGACGAGCGTGCGGCGACGGCGGTTGATTCCCGCGTCATCGTTCATGGGGAAATCCTTGCTGGAAGAAGCATTGTGGAAGAGCCCCGGATTATACAGAAAGGCTCGCGCCAGGCCAAATTTTTGCCCTCAATTTATTGATTCAGAAAGCGAATTCCAGATTCACTCCGGCACCTCTCCTTCCAGAGTGAGGCACCACACTCGGATTTGCGCAATAATCGCGGTACAAGGGAGTCCAGGCTTGCCGCCACGCATTTCGCGCTGACGGGGCTGTCGTGGACAAGTCGCGAGAATCCTCCGAGCACGGCCTGCACATTCATGCGCAATCTTTGGCTCATTTTCGCCCAGGCGGCCACCGTCGCGGTCGGCGCGCTCTTCGTGGTGACCACGTTGAAGCCGGAATGGCTCGGGCGTTCCGCATCCGGACCTCAAGTGATCGAGTTGCGCCAGGCGACCTCGCCATCCGTCCTTCCCGGTCGCGCGACGTCCTATAACGATGCGGTGAGAAAGGCCGTGCCCGCAGTAGTCAATATCTTCACGAGCAAGGAAATCAAATCACCGCGTCATCCGTTCCTCGACGATCCGCTGTTCCGGCATTTCTTCGGAGACCGATTGGAAGAGGAGCCGCAGCGCGCCACGAGCTTGGGCTCGGGCGTTATCGTGAGCTCGAAGGGATACATCCTCACCAACCACCACGTCGTCGAGGCGGCCGACGAGATCGAGGTCGCTCTAGTCGATGGAAAGAAACTCAAGGCGCGGGCGGTGGGTTCGGATCCGGAAACCGACATCGCGGTCCTGCAGGTCGAAGGCGGGTCGGTTCCCGCGATCACCTTCGGCGACGCCGACTCGCTGCGCGTGGGCGATGTCGTGCTCGCCATCGGCAACCCGTTCGGCGTCGGGCAAACCGTGACGATGGGCATCGTGTCGGCCCTGGGCCGCAGCCAGCTCGGCATCAACACTTTCGAGAACTTCATCCAGACCGACGCGGCGATCAATCCGGGCAACTCGGGGGGCGCGTTGATCGATACGGCGGGAAACCTCGTCGGCATCAATACCGCGATCTACTCGCGCTCGGGAGGATCGCTGGGCATCGGCTTTGCGATCCCTGCCTCGAGCGCCAAGCAAATTATGGAGCAGATCATCGCGACAGGCAGCGTGACTCGGGGCTGGATCGGGGTGGAGGCTCAGGAGATCACGCCTGAAATCGCCGAGTCCTTCCGCCTCTCTTCGGTCAACGGCGTGCTCATCGCCGGAGTGCTGCGAGGGGGACCCGCGGAAAAGGCGGGCCTCAAGCCCGGTGACGTCCTGGTGGCGATCGAAGGGCGCGCGGTGAAGGACCCGAATTCCATGCTGAACCTGGTGGCCGCGCTCGTTCCCGGCAAGCCCGCCTCGATACGTCTCAAGCGCGACAACAAGGACGTGGAGGTCCAGGTCGCCGTCGGCAAGCGGCCGACTCAGCAGCGCCGGAAACGCTGAGCTACTTCTGTCCCGCTTCGGTACGCTCGAGATCCTTCGCCAGATCGCCCGCCTCGTGGGCCGCTGAGCGACCGACGACGCGCGCGAGCACGATCCCCAACTCGTAAAGAAACCACAGCGGCAGCGCAAGCATCACCTGCGAGATCACGTCGGGAGGCGTGAATATCGCGCCGACGACGAACGCGCCTACGATCACGTAGGGGCGGATTTCCCTCAGCTTTTCTATGGAAATGACCCCTACACGCACCAGCACGATGACCACCACCGGAACTTCGAAGGTCACCCCGAACGCGATGAACGTCGTCAGCACGAAGGAGAGGTACTTGTCGATATCGGTCATCCACGCAACGCCTTCCGGCGCGATCGACGCCATGAACTGGAAGACCATCGGGAACACCAGGAAGTACGCAAAAGACATTCCCGTCAGAAACAGCACCGAGCTTGCGATCACCAGCGGCAGCACCAGGCGCTTCTCGTTCGCGTACAAGCCCGGCGCGACGAACGCCCACACCTGGTATAGAACGTACGGCAGCGCGATCACGAACGCCACGAGGAACGCCACCTTGACCGGCACGAGGAACACGCCCACCACGTCGGTCGCGATCATCTGGCCGCCGGCGGGAAGCGCCGCGAGCAAGGGCTTGGCGAGCAGCGCGTAGAGATCCTTCGCCCAGTAGAACAGACACAGGAACACTGCGATGACCGCGAGGATCGCCTTGAGGAGCCGGTCGCGCAGCTCGACCAGATGGGAGATGAACGTGTCTTGCGTGGTCATCCGCGGCTGGGAGCGGGATCAGGCCGCGGTTTTTTCCGACGGTGATGGCGCGCCGCTCTGGCCGCTTGTGTCCTGCGGGGCCGCCGCGGAGCTGGAAGCTGGGGCGGGGGCTGGCGCGGCTGGCGGGTCCTGTGTCAGAGAATTGAGCTCGCTCTCGGTCTTCGCGACCTCGCCCTGAACCGAGTTGACCGTCGTATTGACCCCGCTCTCGAACCCCCGAGCCGCGTCTTCGACGGTACTCCTGAACTTGCGCAGCTCCTCGAGCTCGATCTCGCGGTTGATGTCGGCCTTGACGTCGTTGACGTAGCGCTGCAGCCGGCCGAACAGGTGGCCCATGGTGCGCGCCACGCGCGGCAAGCGTTCGGGCCCGATGACGATGAGCGCCACCACGGCGATCACCATCAGCTCGGAGAATCCGACGTCAAACACGGTGGTTGAACGAGAAGGCCGGACCAGCGCCCGGCGTGCGGACGCGGCCGCAGACCCTCAGGTCTTGGCCTTGTCCTTGACTTCGCCTTCGATGGTGCGGCCGCTCAGCTGTCCGGCGGATCCGTTGTCCGCGTGCTTGTCGACACCGGATTCCTTCATCCCGTCCTTGAACCCGCGCACCGCACCGCCGAGATCGGTGCCGATGTTGCGGAGCTTCTTCGTGCCGAAAACGAGCAGCACGATCAACAGGACGACCAGCCAGTGCCAAATGCTCCAGGTACCCATAGCGTTACCCTTTCGTGCGTTTCAGCATCGGGCCCAAAGCCTCCGGGCCGCCGATGATATGTACGTGCAAATGATACACCTCCTGCCGGCCCACACGTCCGGTGTTGATGATGACGCGAAAACCGTCCGGCGAGCCCTGCTCCCGCGCCAGGCGCGGCGCAGTGGCGAGGATCTTGCCCAGCAGCGCCTGGTGGGTCATGTCGCAGTCGGCGAGCGAGGCGATATGCCGCTTGGGGATGATCATGAAGTGCACCGGGGCGAGCGGGTTGATGTCGTGGAAGGCGAAGAGGTCCGCGTCCTCATAGACCTTCCGGCTCGGTATCTCGCCCCGGGCGATCTTGCAGAAGACGCAGTTGTCGGCGTCGCTCACTTCCGTTCCGTCTTCGCGCGCTGGCTGTCCGCGCGGGCCGCCTTTTCGTCGATGCCGGATATGCCCTCGCGGCGGTGCAGCTCGGCGAGGACGTCGGCGGGCCGAAGACCGAACTGCGCCAGCATGATCAGGCAGTGAAACCACAAATCGGCGGTCTCGGCGACGATGCGCAAGCGATCGCCGTCCTTGGCGGCCATGACCGCCTCGGTCGCCTCTTCGCCGACTTTCTTGAGGATCGCGTCGGGTCCACGCGCGAAAAGGCGCGCCACATAGGACTTCTCCGGGTCGCCGGACTTGCGCGATTCGACCACGTCGGCCAAGCGCTCGAGGACGTCGCTCATCTGGCGTAGATCTCCTTCGGGTCCTTGAGCACCGGCTCGACCTCTACCCAGCGGCCGTTCTCGAGCTTCTGGAAAAAGCAGCTGCGCCGTCCCGTGTGGCAGGCGATGCCTCCGCCCTGCTCGACTTTCAGCAACACCACATCCTCGTCGCAGTCGAGCCTCACTTCGCGCACCTTCTGCACGAAGCCGGACTGCTCGCCTTTCTTCCACAAGCGGCGGCGCGAGCGCGACCAGTAGTGCGCCTCCCCGGTCGCTACGGTCTTCGCCAGCGACTCGCGATTCATCCACGCGAGCGTGAGCACGTCGTTGGTCGACGCCTCCTGCGCGATCGCGGGAACGAGGCCCTGCTCGTCCCACTTCACACTATCCAGCCATTCTTCGCTCATCGCTTTGCCGTTCCTATAGCCTGACTTCGATTCCCCGCTTCGCCATGTGCAGCTTGGCTTCGCGCACCGTGAACTCGCCGAAATGGAAGATGCTCGCCGCAAGGACTGCATCGGCGCGGCCTTCCAGGACGCCCTCGGCGAGGTGCTCCAGTCCGCCCACCCCGCCGCTCGCAATCACCGGAATGTCCACCGCGTCGGACACCGCACGCGTCAGCGCCAGATCGAATCCGGCCCGCGTGCCGTCGCGGTCCATGCTCGTAAGCAGAATCTCGCCCGCGCCCTGCTCCTGCATTCTACGCGCCCAGTCAACCGCATCCAATCCCGTCTGCCTGCGCCCGCCGTGGGTGAACACTTCCCACCTCGCCCCCGAGCGCTTTGCGTCGATCGCGACGACGATGCATTGGGCGCCGTAGCGACCGGAAGCATCCGCGACGAGCTGCGGGTTCTGCACCGCGGCGGTGTTGATCGAGACTTTGTCCGCCCCGGCGTTGAGCAGGCGCCTGACGTCATCGACCTTGCGCACCCCTCCTCCGACCGTCAGGGGAATGAACACCTGGGCGGCGACGCTTTCGACGACGGGAAGAATCAGATCCCGCTCGCCCGAGCTCGCAGTGATGTCGAGAAAGGTCAGCTCGTCTGCGCCTTGCTCGTTGTAGCGCTTCGCGACCTCCACGGGGTCGCCGGCGTCCCGGAGGCCGACGAACTTGACCCCTTTGACGACACGTCCGCGATCGACATCCAAGCAAGGGATGATGCGCTTGGCGAGAGCCATCTGATGCGGATCAGTCCTTGCTCTTCCCCAGCTTGTCGGCTTCGGCCTGGGCTTTCTTGAAATCGAGCTTGCCCTGGTAGATCGCGCGACCGGTGATGACCCCGTTGATGCCTTCGGATTCGATCTTGCAAAGGGCCTTGATGTCCTCGATGCTGGTCAGGCCACCGCTCGCGATTACGGGAACGCGCAGCTCCCGAGCGAGCTTCACCGTCGCGTCGACGTTCACTCCCGTCAGCATCCCGTCCCGGCCGATGTCGGTGTAGATGACGGCTTCGACGCCGTAGTCCTGGAATTTCTTCGCGAGATCCACGACGTCATGCCCCGTCATCTTGGACCAGCCCTCGACTGCGACCTTGCCGTCCTTGGCGTCGAGCGCGACGATGATGTGGCCGGAAAAGGCGGTGCTAGCGTCCTGCAGAAAACCGGGATTCTTCACTGCCGCAGTGCCGATGATGATGTAGCTGACTCCGAGATCGAGATAGTGCTCGATCGTGTCCAGGTCGCGGATGCCGCCGCCCAGCTGCACAGGCAGCGAGCCTCCAAGCTCCTGCAAGATCGTACGGATGACCGCTTCGTTCTTGGGCTTTCCGGCCGCCGCACCGTTGAGATCGACGACGTGAAGCCGGCGCGCCCCTTCGGCCTTCCAGTGCTTAGCCATGGCAACGGGGTCCTCGGAGTACACCGTGACCTCGCTCATCTTGCCCTGCTTCAAGCGGACGCAGTGCCCGTCCTTGATGTCAAGCGCCGGAATGATCAGCATTGAGTCTGGAAACGCGGAGTCCCGCGAGATCGGGACCGACGATGGACGGATTCAGGGATTCCAGTTGAGGAAGTTGGCGAGTAGCCGAAGGCCTGCAGTGTCGCTTTTTTCTGGATGGAACTGTACCGCAAAAATATTATCCCGTGCTACCGCGCAGGTAAAGGGGACGCCGTAGTCCGTCGTGCCCCGGACCAGCGCAGCCTCCCCGGTCTGCGGAAAGTAGCTGTGGACGAAATAGAAGCGGCTGCCGTCCTCGATGCCCGACCAGAGAGGGTGTGACGCCGCCTGTTTCACGAGGTTCCATCCGATGTGCGGAACCTTGAGCTTGCGCCCCTCGGCGTCGACCATCGCCTTTGGCGGAAAGGAGCGTACCGACCCGGGCAAGAGGGCCAGACCCGCAACGCCGCCTTCGTCACTGCGCTCGAAAAGCATCTGCAGTCCGATGCAGATCCCCAAAAAAGGCCTGCTGCGGGCGGCACCCACGACGGCGGGCCGCAGCCCCCGCGCATCCAGCTCCCGCATGCAATCGGGCATCGCACCCTGACCGGGAAACACGACGCGATCGGCGTCCGCGACGCGCGCCGGGTCAGAAGTCACCTCCACACGGGCTTTCGGGGCGACGTGCTCCACCGCCTTGGAAACCGAGTGTAGATTGCCCATTCCGTAATCGACGACCGCAACGCGCATTGCAAGTAGGACAAGGGTGCCTAGAGAGTGCCCTTCGTGGAGGGGATGGTGTCGGCGGCGCGCGAGTCCGGCTCGAGCGCCATGCGCAGCGCCCGCGCGAACGCCTTGAACATGGTCTCGCACTGATGGTGCGCGTTGTCGCCGCGCAGATTGTCGATGTGCAGCGTCACTTGCGCGTGGTTCGCGAATCCCTGGAAGAACTCGTGCACGAGATCGACATCGAACTCGCCGATAAGGGCACGCTTGAACTGCACGTGGTACTCCAGGCCCGGCCGGCCGGAGAAATCGATCACCACGCGCGACAGGGCCTCGTCGAGCGGAACATAGGCGTGGCCGTAGCGCCGTATGCCCTTCTTGTCACCGACCGCGCGCGCAACGGCCTGGCCGAGCGTGATCCCGATGTCTTCGACAGTGTGGTGCGCGTCGACCTGCAGGTCGCCCTTGGCCCGGATGTCGAGGTCGAGCATCCCGTGCCGCGCGACCTGGTCGAGCATGTGGTCGAGGAAGGGAATGCCGGTGGCGAGCGAGGCCTTGCCGCTGCCGTCGACGTTGACGGACAGCGCGATCTGCGTTTCAGCGGTCTTGCGGTCTGCTTTGGCGGCGCGCGTGAGCATTGCGGCGAGCTTCAGGTGAATAGCCTACACGAAATCAGCACTCGGCGAGCGATTCCCGGAACGCGGCCAGACACCGCCGATTCTCCTCCGGCGTCCCTATCGTGAGCCGCACGCAGCCATCGAGTAGCGGCACGCCGGTGTGCAGGTTCTTGATGAGCACTCCGCGGCGGCGCATGCCCTCGAACACCGCGGCCGCGTCGGGAACGCGAACGAGGATGAAATTCGCATCGCTGGGAAAAACCGTGATGCGGGCGAGCTTCCGCAGCTCGGCGTCCAGGCGCTTGCGCTCGGTGATGATGCTCCGCGCCTGCGCATCGAGCACGTCGAGATGCGCAAGAATCCGCTCGGCGACCACGTGAGTGAGCGAGTTGACGTTGTAGGGCGGGCGCACCTTGTCGAACTCGCGGATCCACTCCGGGCGCCCCACGGCGTAGCCCAGGCGTATTCCCGCGAGCCCGAGCTTGGACAGCGTGCGCATGACCACCAGATTGGGAAACTTCTGGAGCCGCGTCATGAAGGTCTTGAGGGCGAACGCGTGATAGGCCTCGTCGAGGACGACGAGCCCGGGCGCTGCGGCGATGATGCGCTCGACCGCTTCCTCGTCGAACAGATTCCCGCTCGGGTTGTTCGGGTAGGCGATGAACACCACCGCCGGCCGGTGCCGATCGAGCGCCTCCAGAAAGGAGCCGGTGTCGATGCTGAAGTCGGGTTTGAGCATCACGCCGACGTATTCCAGCCCCGCGAGGTCGGCGTACTGGCCGAACATCACGAAGCTCGGGCGCGCGGCGAGCACGACCGCCCCGCGGCGCGCCACGCTCTGGACGATGATGTGGATGATCTCGTCGGAGCCGTTGCCGAGCAGAACGTCGTACTCCGATCCGATACCCATCGTTCCGCGCAGACGCCGCACCAGGGCGGGCGCGGTCGGATCGGGATAACGGTTGATCTCGACCTTGGCCACGGCGTCGGCGATCTCGCGCTGCAGCGCCTGCGGCAGTCCGTAAGGGCTCTCCATGGCGTCGAGCTTGATCAGCCCGTCGACCTGCTGGACGTGATACGCCTGCATCGCGCGGATCTCCTCGCGGATGATCTGCTCGGGTCCGGCGCTCATCGCTTGCCTCTGTTCTTGGCCTGCAGCCTGAGCTCGGCCGAGCGCGCGTGCGCCTCGAAGCCCTCCCCTCGCGCGAGCGTCGCCGCTACCTTCCCGAGCTTCTGCGCGCCCTTGCGCGAGACGGCGATCACGCTCGAGCGCTTCTGGAAGTCGTACACGCCTAGCGGCGAGGAAAACCGCGCGGTACGCGAAGTCGGCAGAACGTGATTGGGGCCGGCGCAATAGTCACCCAGCGCCTCCGACGCGTAGCGGCCGAGGAAGATCGCGCCGGCGTGGCGGATCTTCTTGAGCCACTTTTTCGGGTCCGCAACCGAAAGCTCCAAGTGTTCGGGGGCGATCGTGTTCGCGATTTCGCACGCCTCGTCGAGATTCTTCACCTCGATGAGCGCACCGCGACGGCGCAGCGACGCGCCGATGACGTCCCGGCGCGTCATCCCGTCGAGCAGGCGGGCGATGCTCTTCTCCACCCGCTCGATGAATCCCCGGTCGGGACACACGAGCAGCGCCTGCGAGGTCTCATGATGCTCGGCTTGGGAGAAGAGATCCATGGCGATCCAATCGGGATCGGTGGTGCCGTCGCAGATCACCAGGATCTCGGTTGGGCCCGAGATCATGTCGATGCCCACCGTGCCGAACACTCGGCGCTTCGCCGCGACGACGTACGCGTTGCCCGGGCCTACGATCTTGTCGACCTGCCGGATGGTCTGGGTCCCGAACGCGAGCGCGGCGACCGCTTGCGCCCCACCGACGGTGAAGACCCGGTCGACCTCGGCTACCGCGGCGGCAGCGAGCACCAGGGGATTGCGCTCGCCGCGCGGCGTGGGCACGGTCATGACGAGCTCGCCTACGCCGGCGATCTTCGCCGGGATCGCGTTCATCAGCACCGAAGACGGGTAGGCCGCCTTACCGCCGGGCACGTACAGCCCGACCCGGTCGAGCGGCGTCACACGCTGGCCGAGGGTCGTTCCGTCGCTTTCCTTGAACTGCCACGACTTCGCGACCTGACGCTTGTGGTAGCCGCGGATGCGCGCCGCAGCCTGCTCGAGCGCTTCGCGCTCCTCGCGTGCCAGACCGGAAAGGGCTCTTTCGAGCGCGGACCGGGGCAATTCGAGATCGGCGACCCGCGCCGCCTTGAGCTGATCGAAACGCTCGGTGTATTCGAGCACCGCCGCGTCGCCGCGGTCGCGCACGGCGTCGCAAATTTCCGCGACCTTGCGCTCGACTTGCTCGTCGAAGGTAGCGTCGAATGCGACGAGTTTCGCCAAGCGCTCGCTGAAGTCGCTGTGGGCCGTCGACAAACGGGCGATTTCAAGCACGATTGCCGACTACCTTGGAAAAGGTATCGAGGAGCGGCTGGATCGCATCGCGCTTGAGCTTCAACGCCGCCTGGTTGACGATGAGGCGGGCGCTGATGGGGCGGATCTCCTCGACGGCGTGGAGCCGATTTGCGCGCAGCGTGTTGCCGGTCGCCACCAAATCGACGATTGCATCGGCCAGACCCAGAACCGGCGCGAGCTCCATCGAGCCGTAGAGCTTGATCAAATCGACGTGGACACCCTTTGCCGCGAAGTGCTCGCGCGCCGTTTGCATGTACTTGGTCGCGACGCGCAAGCGCGCTCCCTGGCGCACGGCGCCGGCGTAGTCGAATCCCTCGGGAACGGCGACCATCATGCGGCAGGCCGCGATGCCGAGGTCGAGCGGCTGATACAGCCCTTCCCCACTGTGCTCAAGCAGCACGTCCTTGCCGGCGACTCCGAGCTCTGCAGCGCCGTATTGGACGTACGTCGGAACGTCGGAAGCGCGCACGATGAGCAATCTGAGATCGCGGCGGCTGGTGCGCAGAACGAGCTTGCGCGAGCCTTCAGGTTCGTCGAGCGCGCGGATGCCGGCCGCGGCGAGCAGCGGCAAGGTCTCATCGAAGATGCGGCCTTTCGAAAGCGCCAGCGTAATCACGGGGGCCCGCTTGAGTAAAGCGCGGATTTTACAGGAAATTTATCAATGCACGCGCTTGATGCGCGCGCCGAGCTGCGCGAGTTTCTCCTCGATGCATTCGTAGCCGCGATCGAGGTGGTAGATCCTGTCGATGCGCGTCTCGCCCTTGGCGACCAGGCCCGCGATGACCAGGCTCGCCGAAGCGCGAAGATCCGTAGCCATGACGCTCGCGCCCTGCAGCGCTTGCACGCCGTGGACGACCGCGGTGTTTCCCGAGATCTCGATGTCGGCGCCCAGGCGCTGCATCTCCAGGGCATGCATGAACCGGTTCTCAAAAATAGTCTCGGTGATCACTGCGGTGCCCTCCGCGATCGCATCGAGCGCCATCAGTTGCGCCTGCATGTCGGTCGGGAAAGCGGGGTACGGAGCGGTGCGGACGTTGACGCCTTTGGGTCTGTCCCGCATCGTGAGCGCGATCGTTTCGTTCCCCGTTTGCACCTCCGCGCCGGATTCGCGCAGCTTCTCGAGCACGGCCTCGAGCGTGCCCGGGCTCGTGCCGCGCAGGGTGACGCTGCCGCCGGTGGCCGCCGCCGCCGCGAGGAAAGTCCCCGTCTCGATTCGGTCAGCCATGATGCGGTGGTTCGCCCCGTGGAGCCGCGCCACGCCTTCGATCGCGATCACGTCCGTGCCCGCGCCCTTGATGCGCGCTCCCATCGCGGACAAGCACTGCGCGAGGTCGACGACTTCGGGCTCACGCGCGGCGTTCTCGATCACGGTCGTTCCTTGAGCGAGGCAGGCGGCCATCATCAGGTTCTCGGTGCCGGTGACGGTGACCAGGTCCATCACGATGCGGGCCGCCCTGAGCCGCTTCGCCCTCGCCGAGATGTAACCCTGCTCGACTGAGACTTCCACTCCGAGAGCCTCGAGTCCCTTGAGATGCAGGTCCACGGGGCGAGCGCCGATGGCGCAGCCTCCCGGAAGCGATACGCGGGCCTCGCCGCAGCGCGCGACCAAGGGTCCGAGCACCAGAATCGAGGCCCGCATCGTTTTCACCAGATCGTAGGGAGCGGTCGGATCGGAAAGCCGCGCTGCGCGAAGCGTCAGCCCCAATTTGTCGTCGAGCGACACCTCCACGCCCATCTGAGAGAGCAGCCGCAGCATGGTGCTCACGTCCCTGAGCTGCGGCACGTTGGAGAGCGTGAGCTCATCGGCGGTGAGCAACGCGCTGCACATGAGCGGAAGCGCGGCGTTCTTCGCGCCGGAGACGCGGATCTCGCCCGAAAGCGGGGTCCCGCCCTGAATAATGAGCTTATCCACTCGCCGCCTCCTCGGGCGTGAGCGTGCGCATCGACAGCGCGTGGATTTCCCCGCGCATGCGCTCTCCCAGCGCCGCGTAGACGAGCTGGTGGCGCTGGATACGGCTCTTGCCGCGAAAGGCCTCGCTTACGACGAGCGCCTCGAAGTGCTCTCCGTCGCCCGCAACGCGCACCTCCTTGCACTGCAGCCCTCTTTCGATGTAGCTCTGAACCTGCTCGGGCGTCACCATGCTAGTGCCTCACCTTGTATCCGCTTCTCAGCACGGCGAGCGTCAACCCCGAGACCAGGACGAGAAAGGACGCGACGACGGCCAAGCTCCGAAGGGGGTGCACGTCCGAGACGCCGAAGAAGCCGTAACGGAAGCCGTCGATCATGTAAAAGAACGGATTGAAGTGCGAAAGCCCCTGCCAGAAAGCGGGCAGCGAATGGATCGAGTAGAACACCCCCGAAAGAAACGTGAGGGGCATGACGAGGAAATTCTGGAAGGCGGCGACCTGGTCGATTTTCTCGGCCCAGATGCCGGCTACCATCCCGAGCGCGCCCAGTACGGCGCTTCCGGTGAAGGCGAAGGCGACAATCCACAGGGGATGGCGAAATTCCATGTCGACGAAAGGCAGGGTCACCAGCATAACCGCTGCGCCGACGACCATTCCTCGGACGACGGCGGCGAGCACGTAGGCGGAGAAAAACTCCCAATAGGCGAGGGGCGGGAGGAGCACGAAGATGATATTACCCGTGATCTTGGATTGAATGAGCGACGAGGAGCTGTTGGCGAATGCGTTCTGCAGCACCGACATCATCACCAGGCCCGGCACCAGAAACGCCGTGTAGGGAACGCTGTCGTACATCCGCACCCGGCCTTCCATGACGTGACCGAAGATAAAGAGGAAAAGGGCCGCGGTGAGCACCGGCGCGCCTACGGTCTGGGTGCCCACTTTCCAGAATCGCAGCACTTCCTTGTAGAGCAGCGTGGGAAACCCGCTCATGACCGGCGCATCACGTCGACGAAGGCATCTTCCAGATCCGGCTGCATGAGCTCCATCTCCTCGATGCGGCAGCCCGCCCGCCGGATACACGAAAGAGCCTGCTCGACATCGTCGTAGCCTTTCAGTCGCAGCACATGGGCGCCCGCGGCGCTGCCGTGCTCGAGCGCCCGCAGCTCCTCGGGCAGATGCCCGCTCAGGCGCAATCGGAGAAACAGGTGATGCACGCGCTTGAGGAGGTTGGGCGTGGAGTCGAGCGCGACGACGCGTCCCTGCTTGAGCATCGCGATGCGCCCGCAAAGCGCTTCGGCCTCCTCGAGGTAGTGCGTCGTGAGGACGATGGTGTGGCCGTCGCGGTTCAGTCTGCGGATGAACTGCCAAAGGGCTTGCCGCAGCTCGACGTCGACTCCGGCGGTCGGCTCGTCGAGGACGATCACCGGTGGCTTGTGCACCAGAGCCTGCGCAACGAGCACCCGCCGCTTCATTCCGCCCGAGAGCGCGCGCATATTGACGTCGGCCTTGGATGCGAGGTCGAGATTCTGCATCACCTCTTCGATCCACGCGCGGTTGTCGCGCAATCCGAAATAGCCGGATTGGATGCTCAACGTCTCGCGCACGGTGAAGAAGGGATCGAACACCAGTTCCTGCGGCACCACGCCGAGCGACCGACGCGCGGCGCGATACCCCGTGCGCACGTCGTGACCCATCACGCGTGCGGACCCCCGGTCGGCGCGCACCAGGCCGGCGAGAACGCTGATGAGCGTGGTTTTGCCGGCACCGTTCGGGCCGAGCAAGCCGAAGAATTCCCCCTGAGATACCTCGAGGTCGATACCCGAGAGCGCCTGCAAATTGCCGAAGCGCTTCTGAACGTCGCGGAGCTCGATCGCGGCGTGCATGCTGTGGTCCGCGAGCGCGGAAATTCAGCTCTCAGCCGACAGGAGCAGCTCGGAGACTCCGTAGAGCTTTGCGAGATTCTGCATCGCAGCGGGCAGATTGGTGAGCCGCAGCCCCTTCTTGCTTTCCCCGGCTAGCCGCAGCCACTCCAGGGCGAGCGCCACCGCGGAGGAATCGACTTCCGTGACGCCGCGGAAGTCGACGACGCGTGCCCCCTCCCGCAAGTGCTCTTTCACGGCATCCACCAGCCCGGGAACGGTATCCAGGGTGAGCGCGCCCTCGAGCACGAGCGAGTCGCCGTCTCGCCGGATCATGACTTGCCCGCCTTCGAGCGCTCGGGGTCGCGGTTTTTCGCAGCGAGAGACTTGATGAGGCCGTCGATCCCTTTTTCGCGGACCTCGGTCGCGAAGGTGTCGCGGTAGGTCGTGACCAGGCTCACGCCGTCCACCTTGACGTCGTAGACTTTCCAGCCGTTGGGCGTCTTCTCCATCTCGTAGTCGATCGATACGGGCTGGGACGAACCTGACTGCTTGACGTCGGATTTGACGGTGACCTCGGTATCCTCGGGCTTCGCGCGCAGAGGCTTGTAGTCGATCTGCTGATCGCGATAGTTCGTAAGGGCGGTGGAGTAGGTTCGCACCAGCAGGGTCTTGAACTCCCCCGCGAGCTGCTTCTGCTGTTCGGGCGTGGCGGAGCGCCAGTTGCGCCCCATGGCGATCCGCGCCATCCGCGTAAAGTTGAAATGCGGCACGATCTTGGCTTCGATGAGATCGGCTGCCTTTTTTGTATCCCCCGATTGGATGTCCTTGTCCTTCTTGAGTACCGCGGCCACATCGTCGGTGATCGTCTTCACCAGGACATCGGGCGCAACCGTTTGCGCCTGAGCAAGGAAAGGCAGGAATGCAATTAGGAAACAGAACGGAATTTTCATGGCGATCAGTTCCGATTACTTTTGGGGTTCATCCTTCTCAGGCTCATCATCCGCGTCGTCCTTCTCGCGCGGCGGATTACCGTCATAGACGAGGTTGCGCCGGCGCTGCAGCCAGGCATCGCGCACGAACGCATATCTGTCGAGGGCTGCCTGGTCAAGAACGCTCGAGGCGTCGAGTAGGTTGGCACGATTGCTGATCGCACGCGTGGCGTAGAGCGAGTTGCGCAAGGGAACGTCGTCGACCAACCGGTACACGAGGTCGGCTCGGCCGTCGACCAGAAGCCCGAATCCGTCGCGAAAGGTCGAAGGGCCGAAAAACGGCAGGACCAGGTAAGGCCCGCTGGTGATGCCCCACGAGCCCAGCGTCTGCCCGAAATCCTCATTGTGTTTCGGTAATCCCACGTCGGAAGCAAAATCGAAAATCCCCGCGATCCCGAACGTCGAGTTGAAAATGACGCGGGTGAAGTCCTCGCTTCCTTGCTGGAACTTCCCCTGGAATACGTCGTTTACCGAGATCCAAACGTCCTCCAGATTGGAAAAGAAGTTCGACACGCCTTTGCGCAGGAACCCGGGGATGACGGCCCGGTATGCCCTGGCCACCGGGGTCAGCACCGCCTTGTCCGCGACATCGTTGAAGCCGAACACCGCCCGGTTGAGCGGCTCGAGAGGATCGGCCGGGTTCCTCCCCGATGTGGCGCAGCCCGCCAGCGAGCCGGCAAGGAGCAGCGCCGCGCACAACCTCTTGACCTCCACCACGCGATCGGCTTCCCGTCCTTACTTCTTGCCGTCTCCCTCGGCAGCTTTATTGTACAGGAACTGACCGATGAGATTTTCGAGCACGATCGCAGACTGTGTGAGCTTCAAGGCGTCGCCGTTTTTCATGTTGACGGAATCACCGCCCGGCGTGAGCCCGATGTATTGCTCGCCGAGCAGCCCCGAAGTCAGGATCTTCGCCGAGCTGTCCTTCGGAAACTGAAAGCGGCTGTCGATGTTGATCGCCACGACGGCTTCGAAGCTCTCGTTGTCGAAACGGATATCGGCGACCCTGCCCACCACAACGCCGGCGCTCTTCACTGCCGCGCGGACCTTCAGCCCGCCGATGTTCTCGAACTTGGCGTTTATCTGATACGTGTCCGCCGATGAAAACGAGGCGAGGTTCGCCACCTTCAGCGACAGGAACAGCATCGCGCCGATGCCGATCACGGCGAAGATTCCCACCCACAGGTCCAGCTCTTTGCGCGTCATCATGGCTCTAGAGTCCTCTGAACATCAATGCGGTTAGCACGAAATCGAGCGCCAGAATCGCGAGCGATGAAGTCACTACGGTGCGCGTGGTCGCGCCCGACACGCCCTCCGCTGTCGGCGGCGCGTCGTATCCCTCGAAGACTGCGATCCAGGTTACCGCAACGCCGAACACCAGGCTCTTGATGAATCCGTTCAGGATGTCTTCGCGGAAATCCACGGCCGCCTGCATCTGCGACCAGAACGAGCCTTCGTCGACTCCGATCAGCCGCACCCCGACCAGATAGCCGCCGAAGACTCCCATCGCCGAGAATAGCGCCGCGAGCAGCGGCATGGAGATCACGCCGCCCCAGAAACGCGGGGCAACCACTCTGGCGATCGGATCGACGGCCATCATCTCCATCGCCGAGAGCTGCTCGGTCGCCTTCATCAAGCCGATCTCGGCAGTGATCGCGCTTCCGGCGCGGCTGGCAAACAGCAGACCCGCGACGACCGGTCCGAGTTCACGAACCAATGACAGGCTTACGAGCACCCCGAGCGCCTCGGAGGAGCCGTAGCGCACCAGCGTATCGTAGCCCTGCAGCCCCAGGACCATGCCCACGAACAGTCCGGAGACGAGAATGATGACGAGGGACAATACCCCCGCGAAATAGATTTCGCGGATGGTGAGGTGGAAGCGCCGGAAGCTCGGCCCCGATTCCTTGAGCATGAGCCAGAGGAAGCGGCACGCGAATCCCAGACGCCAGATCCAGCTGTTGACGATGCGCGCACCCAGCGCGCGCATCAGCTCGGCGACGCGCTCGGTCATTGCGCGAAGAGGTCCTGCCGGTATTCCGGCGCAGGATAGTGGAAGGCCACGGGGCCGTCGAGCTCGCCGTAGACGAACTGCTTGAGCGACGGAAGGCGCCCGGCGCGCACCTGCTCAGGCGTTCCCTGAAACTCCACCTTTCCCCCGGACATGTAATAGACGTAATCGACCAGCTCGAGCGCCTCGGCGACGTCGTGAGTCACGACGATCGAGGTCGCGCCCAGCGAATCGTTTAGCCGGCGGATCAGCTGGCCGATGACGCCGAGCGAGATCGGATCGAGCCCGGTAAAAGGCTCGTCGTAGAGCATCAGCATGGGATCGAGCGCGATCGAGCGCGCGAGCGCCACGCGCCGCGCCATGCCACCGGACAGCTCCGAGGGCATGAGATCGGCGGCGCCGCGCAAGCCCACCGCCTCGAGCTTCATGAGCGTGAGGTCGCGAATGAGGGACTCGGACAATTTCGTGTGCTCGCGCATCTGGAACGCAACGTTGTCGAACGATGACATATCGGTAAACAATGCGCCGAACTGAAACAGCATCCCCATCTTGCGCCGTAGCGCGAAGAGCTCCTCGTAATCGAGCGCGTTGATCATCTGGCCGTCGACGCGAATTTCGCCTTCGTCCGGGACGAGCGAGCCGCCTATGAGACGAAGAAGCGTCGTCTTGCCGCTGCCAGACAGGCCCATGATGGCGACCACCTTGCCCTTGGGAATGACCAGGTTGATGTCCTTCAGAACCTGGCGCTGGTCATAACTGAACGTGACGTTCCGGACTTCGACCAGATTGCTTGTAGCCACGGCATCCTGCTCGGAGTAGCCGAAGGGCGAATTCTAGCCCAGAAAAGCGCGGCGCAACAATTTCGCCTTCACTGTGGCCGAACGCGCGCGGTGTGAGCCGTCGCGAGGTGAAAGGCCCCGGTCTTTGCGCTATCATCGGCAATCCCACAGAGGGCCGCCTGATGCCCGAGCCGTTGGTTCGATTCCGTGGAGTGAACAAGAGCTTTGGGCGCGCCGAAGTGCTGCGGGGGATCGACTTCGATCTGCCGGCGGGCAGCTGCGTCGGCCTGGCCGGTATCAACGGAGCCGGCAAGACGACTCTCATCAAATGCCTACTCGATTTGTGCAACCTCGATTCGGGAGAGATCGAGATTCGTGGAGCCGAGCATCGCCAGCCTCAAGCGCGCGCCCGTCTCGCGTTTCTGCCCGAGCGCTTTACCGCCCCGTACTTTCTGAGAGGCCGTGAATTCATAGCGATGATGCTCGAGCTGTTCGGACGCCGGTACGAGGAAGAGCCAGTCCGCGCGATGTTCGCGGCGCTCGATCTGGACGGCTCGGCTCTGGACAAGCCGGTACGCGATTTCTCGAAGGGCATGACGCAGAAGCTCGGGCTCGCTGCGTGCTTTCTCTCCCAGCGCGACCTGTACGTCCTCGACGAGCCGATGAGCGGCCTCGACCCCAAGGCGCGAGCGCGCGCCAAAGAGTTGCTGCTCAAGCTGAAGGCAGAGGGGAGCTCGCTGCTTTTCACGTCCCACTCGCTCCTGGACATCGAGGAAGTCTGCGATCAAGTGACCGTCTTACACAACGGAACGTTCGCGTACGTCGGGACGCCCCGCGGCTTGCGCGATCGCTACGGGGAATCGTCGCTCGAGCGCGCTTTCTTGAAATGCATCGAGGCCCATGCCTGAAACTGCCAAGCCGAGCCTGCTCATCGTCGACGACGATCCGCTGATCACCGAGACCCTGTCCTACGCGCTCGGAAAGGACTTCGAGGTCATGGTGAGCGAATCGCGCCAGCACGCCGTGAGTCTCCTGAGGCAGCTCGACGAGGCGCCGCAATTGGCGCTCGTCGACCTCGGACTGCCGCCCTCCCCGCACAGGCCCGACGAAGGATTCCAGTTGATCAGCGATCTGCTCGCGCACTCTCCCGCGATGAAGATCCTGGTTCTGTCCGGACAGAACGACGCCGCCAACGCGCGGCACGCGCGCACGCTCGGCGCGGCGGAATTCGTCGCCAAGCCCTGCGATCCCGAGAACCTCAAGAAGATCCTGCTCCACGCCCTTCAGTTCCGCGCGGCCGAAATCTCCGGCGGAGGCGTCGCCGACGCCGATCCCCTGGTCGGCAAGAGCCCGGCGCTGCAGAAGCTCAAAAACCAGGTCAGCCAATATGCCGATTCGCCGTTCCCCGCGTTGATCGAAGGCGAATCCGGAACCGGAAAAGAGGTGGTCGCGAATCTGCTCCACCGGCTCTCGTGGAGGCGGGTCAAGCCATGGTTCGCCCTCAATTGCGCTGCGATCGCGCCGACGCTGGTCGAGCCGACGCTGTTCGGTTATGCAAAGGGCGCATTCACCGGCGCGACTCAGAACAAATCGGGCTACTTCGAAGACGCGAGCGACGGAACGCTGTTTCTCGACGAGATCGGCGAGCTGCCGCTCGAGCTCCAGGCAAAGCTCCTGCGCGTGCTCGAGAACGGCGAGTTCCAGCGCGTCGGCGAGACTCAGCAGCGATTCTCGCGAGCGCGGGTCATAGCGGCGACCAACCGAGATCTGCGCCAGGAGGTCAGGAAGGGCAACTTCCGCGCCGATCTTTACCACCGGCTTTCGGTCTTTTCGATCGAGGTTCCATCGCTGCGCGAGATGGACGATGACCGCGCGCTTCTGCTCGAGCATTACCGGAAGTTCTATGCCGAGCAGGCGAAGCTCCCTCCCTTTGTCCTGGACGAGCCCTCGCAAAAGGCCTGGCGCGCGTACCATTTTCCGGGCAACGTGCGCGAGCTGCGCAACGTGGTCATCCGGCTGACCACCAAGTATGCAGGGCAGAAGCTGTCCCTCGCGGAGCTTGAGCCCGAGTTTGACCTGGAGGCGCAGGGCGACGGAAGCCCGGGCGTGCCCGCTGACTCGGGAACCCTGGTCGACCAGGCGCAGCGCCACCTGCAGCGCGAGCGCAGCTTCAATCTCGACCAAATGCTCAAGGCGTGGGAGCAAGGTTACATCGAGGCGGCGATGAAGCTCACGCGAGGCAACGTCAGCCAGGCGGCCAAGATGCTCGGCATCAACCGCACGACGCTGTACTCCCGCATGGAATCGGCGCAAAAGCAGCAGTAGGCCTCGGCGGCCCGAGCGGGGGAGGAAACGCGATGTATCTCGAACACTTCGGGCTGAAAGAGGCGCCCTTCCGCATCACCCCTCATACCGATTTCTTCTTTCAGGGCGCCAATCGCGGCGCAACTCTCGAAGCGCTGCTCTACGCCATCACCCACGACGAAGGCATCGTCAAGGTCTCCGGGGAAGTTGGCAGCGGCAAAACCATGTTGTGCCGGGTGTTGATGGAGCGATTGCCCGCGACGGTCGAGACCATTTACCTCGCCAATCCATCGCTGTCTCGTGAGGAGATACTCCTCGCCATCGGCGACGAGCTCAAACTCCAGCTGGAGAAGGATCGCGCGACGCGCGTGCTGCGCGCGTTGCAGGAGCACCTCCTGCACCTGTTCAGCGAGGGCCGGCGCGTGGTCGTGCTGATCGACGAAGCGCACGCGATGCCCGACGACACGCTCGAGGAGGTCCGGCTGCTGTCGAACCTCGAATCGAACCGACACAAGCTGCTGCAGATCGTCCTGTTCGGCCAGCCGGAGCTGGACGAGCATCTCGATACGGCGGGGATGCGGCAGCTGAAGGAGCGCGTCACGCACAGCTTTCGACTCGAGCCTTTGGTGCGCAGCGACATCGAGAACTACGTCGACTTCCGCATGCGCGCCGCCGGGTATCGCGGCCCAAAGGTGTTCACCGGGGACGCGATCAGGCACATCGCCCGCGCTTCGCAGGGACTCACCCGCCGGGTCAATATCCTTGCCGACAAGGCTTTGCTCGCGGCCTTTGCGCGCGGGACCCACGCCGTCACCGCGGCGGAAGTCAAAAGGGCGGTGCGCGACTCCGAGTTCTATCGCCCAAGGAGCCGAGGGCAGAAAATCCGCATCGGTGCGGCCGCCTTGGCCGTTGGCCTCGTGCTCGGCTGGGGAACGCATGTCTTGCTTTCGACGGGCGCGCCGACCGGTTCGCCCGGACCAAGAACACCCCCGCCCGAGCCGGCGGCATTCCGCCCGGGTCCGGTCGCTTCGGCCAGCCCCGCTTCCGCGGATTCAGCGGCGGCGTCCCCCAAGAAGGGACCCGATGCGAAGCCGATCACGGCGTCACCGGCCGAGCCCGAGCCGAGGAAGCCCGTGGCGCCTGCTCAAGGCGAGCTCGCCGGGCAGCGCTTCCGGGCGACGCAGGAATGGCTTCGCAACGCCCCCGGGGATCGTTACGCGATCCAGCTTGCCACCGTCAGCGCGGGCGAGCTCGCGCAACTCGAGGATTTTCTGCGAAAAGCGTCCGCGTCCGTGCCTGCCGACGAGTTATTCGTCTACAGCGTGAAGATCGACGGAAAGCAGCATTATCGCGTCGCCTACGGCTCCTACCCGAGCGCAGCCCAAGCGCTGCAGGCGGTACGGGGGCTGCCGCAACTCCTTGCCGCGTACCAACCGTACGTTCGAAGCGTAGACAAAATGCGCAGTCAGAATCGCCAATAGGAAACGGGGGCCCTGATTCTAAAGGGGTGCCCGATCCGGGCGACATTCCCGGCTCGAAACTTGCTGCAAGCTCGAGGAGGCTCAAGAAGAATCGATTCGTGAAATAAGAGGCATGCCGCCTCGTTTGGTTTGTTAAATCAGCTTGTTACCTGGTACTGTTATACTAAGGGTGGAAAGTTGGGCCCGGTCAGGCCAAACAAGGAATCGGAGGGCACCTTGCGACGCATTTCGCTGGCGGGTTTCGTCGTCTTCGCGCTGTGTGCTTGCGCCCACAAGCCGATTCCGCAATCGGAGACGCACCTTCGCGCGACCGAGCCACAAGCCGAGGGGACGGTACCTTCCCCGGTGCAGATCTCGACAGTCCTGCCCCAGCCCAAACCCACGCTGCGCCCCGAGACCTATACCGTAGTCGTGAACGGCGTCAAGGTGCAAGAGCTGCTGTTTGCGCTCGCGAGGGACGCCAAGCTCAACGTCGATATCCACTCGGGAATCGCCGGCACAGTCACCCTCAACGCGATCGACCAGACCCTGCCGCAGCTCCTTACGCGGATAGCCAGGCAGGTCGACATGCGCTGGGAGCTCGAAGGCCCGAATCTGGCGGTCATGCCGGACTCCCCATCCCTCCACATATACCGGATCGACTACGTCAACATGGAGCGCCTCGTCGCGGGCGCGATCGGGGTGTCCTCACAGATCGGCACTATCAGCGGGTCGGGAGGCGGTGGCACCGGCGTGGGGGCAGCAGCCGGCGCGAACGGTTCCATTACCACGGTGCGCAACATCTCAGACAACAAGTTCTGGGTCACGCTGGAAAAGAACATCAAGGACATCCTGCACGAGACCGACAAGGTGCTGCCCGGAGGCGGGGTCGCGCAGCCTGCGGTGTTTCAAGCACCACCCGGGGCACCGGGCGCGCCGTCAGGCACGGCTTCCGCGCAGACCGCGCCCAACGTCACCTTCAGGGAGGCTGCTGCAGTGATCATCAACCCCGAGGCGGGCGTCGTGATCGTGCGGGCGACCTCCCGGCAGCACGAAAAGATCCAGGAATTCCTGGATCAGGTAATGGCCAACGTCAAGCGCCAAGTCCTGATCGAAGCGACCATCGCCGAAGTCCAGCTGAACAATCAGTATCAACAGGGAATCAACTGGTCTGCGCTGCGCGCGCGCGGGTCGACCACGTCGTTCGGAAATCAGGTATCCGGGGGCAACGTTTCGGCCAATCCCCAGTTTCCCCCAACGGGTATTACGGCGACGCCCCCCGGAGCCCTGCCCAGTGCTCCTTCGTTTCAGAACATCTTCACGATCGGTGCAGTGGGGGCGAGTATTTCCGGGGTTCTGCAACTGCTCGAGTCATTTGGAAACGTGAGGGTGCTCTCGAGCCCCAAGCTCTCGGTGCTCAACAATCAGACCGCCCTGCTCCGGGTGGTCGACAACATCGTCTACTTCAACGTGCAGTCGAGCCAGACGACTACAGGGGCGACCAGCTCGCAAACGATAACTGCAGTAACAACTACGCCGGTGACGGTTCCGGTCGGCTTCGTCATGAACGTGACTCCGCAAATCAGCGATGACGATACGATACTGCTCAACGTCAAGCCTTCTACGACCCGCCTTATTCGGTTCGTGAATGACCCTAACCCGATACTCACCATCCCCAACCAAGTTCCGCAGCTTCGCATGCGGGAGATGGAGTCGCTCATAAAAGTGAACAACGGTCAGATCGCGGTGCTCGGCGGATTGATCGAGGATTCGGTCAACGACATCGAGGACACGATACCGATCGTGAACAGCATCCCCATCCTCGGGTCGTTGTTCAGCTCGCGGAACCGAAACAACACCAAGACCGAGCTCGTGATATTCCTGCGCCCGGTGGTGGTGAAGGATCCCAGCATCGACGGGGATTATCGTTCGTTCCGGGCGATGTTGCCTGGCGAGGATTTCATTTCGAAGCCGAACCCGGGCAAGACGACGCCGTTGAGCGGCTTTAGATGAGCCTGCTCCTTGACGCGCTGAAGAAAGCGGAGCTCGCCAAGCAGATCGCCAAGGCGGAGTCGCCCACGCCTGAGCCGGCAGGGACCGAGTCCGCGCCACCGGACGCGGCACGTCGCGTGATCACCCGCGAGAAGCTGCCCGACATCACGCAGCCCCTTGAGATTCTCACTGACGACCTGCCCTCTTCTTCGGAGCAAAAGAGCGAGCCGGCGAGCGCACGGCAGGACTTGTCGTTGGAACCGCCGCCGTTCGAACCGGCTTCACAGCCGCCCGTATCGATGAACGAAGCTGCGCAGGCGGGCCCGCGCGCTCAGGCGGAGCAGCTGTTTCAGGTCAATGAAATGGAATACAACCCGCGCCGGCCGTTCTATCTCACCCTCGCCGCCCTCGGCGTGGCCGCGGTAGCTTACGGCGGCTATGTGTGGTGGCAGATGCGGCCCAAGTACAGTTTTCAGCCCGCCCCCGCACTAGCCAGCGCCCCCGCGCAGGTCGCTCTCGCGCCTGCTCCGGCACCCGCCCCGACTCCGTCCCCTGCACCCGCAGCGGCGCCCTCGCAGACTCCGACAACCACTGCGCCGGCCGCTGCAACCATGACTATCCCTCCCATACAGCCGGTGCGGCCGCGTCAACGGTCGCCTCAGACCGCACGCGCGCCGGCCGTGCCACGAGTCGAAAGCGCGCCCGCCCCCGCCGGGTCGGGTCTCGGGCAGGCAAGCCCAACGCCGATCGCGATCAACGCGCCCGTACTGAGCATCGACCCGGCTGTCGAGCAGGGTTATCAGGCACTCCAGAGAAACGATCTCGCCGCAGCGCGCGAGAGCTATCAACGGGCGCTCACGAGGGAACCGAACAACCGCGACGCATTGCTCGGCCTCGCCGCAATCGACGTGCGCAGCGGCCAGCTCGAATCGGCGGAAGCCCGATATCTCAAGCTGCTCGAGCTGGATCCGCGCGACGGCCAGTCGGTGGCCGGACTGGTCGCGCTGCGCGGCCGCCTCGATCCGGTGGCGTCGGAGAGCCGTCTCAAGACACTCATCCAGACCCAGCCCGACGTCGCACATTTGTATTTTTCGCTGGGCAACCAGTATGCGCTTCAGTCGCGCTGGAACGAGGCCCAGGCGGCGTACTTCAAGGCCTACTCGATCGATTCGGACAACGCCGACTTCGCATTCAATTTGGCAGTCAGCCTCGACCAGCTTCGCCAGAAAAAGCCCGCACTCGACTACTATCGGCGGGCGCTCGCTCTCGCCTCCAAACGCGCAGGGAGCTTCGACCCCACTCAAGTGCGGCAGCGAGTGGAGGAGCTGAGCAAATAGCCCGGTCCATGAATTCGCCGCGCCTTTCCGCCCAAACGGTCTCCCCGCAGGCGAAGCGCCACATCGGGCAGATTCTGATTTCGCAGGGGATTCTCACCGAGGATCAGCTGCGTATCGCGCTCCTCGAACAGCTCAAGACTCACCAGCCGGTCGGCAAGCTGCTCGTCAACCTGGGCTTCGTGTCCGAGGCGACGCTTCGCGACGCCTTGTCCGAAAAACTCGGCCTGCAGAGCGTGGACCTCACGCAGATTGTCGTAGACTCGATGGCGCTGAAGCTCGTTCCGCGCGAGTTCTCCAAGCGGCACACGGTATTCCCCGTCGCGCTCGACCGCGACACGCGCAAGCTCATCATCGCGATCGCCGACACCAACAACATCGTGGCGCTGGACCAGGTGCGGGCGCAGCTGCGCGGGGAGTTCGCGCTGGAGACGCGGCTCGCAGGCGAGAGCGAAATCGGCCGGGCTATCGACCAGTATTACGGTCACGATTTCTCGATCGACGGCATCCTGCACGAGATCGAGACCGGAGAGATCGACTATCAGAGCCTGCAGGCATCGGGCGACGCCTACTCGCAGCCGGTCGTTCGCCTCATCTCGGCGCTTTTCGCGGACGCCGTCGAGCGCGGCGCGTCCGACATCCACTTCGAGCCCGAGCAGAGTTTCCTGCGCATCCGCTACCGCATCGACGGGGTGCTGCGCCAGATACGCTCTCTGCACAAGACCTATTGGCCGGCGATGGCGGTCAGGATCAAGGTGATGTCGAAGATGAATATCGCCGAAACCCGCGCCCCGCAGGACGGGCGTATCTCGCTGATGCTGACCGGCCGCGCAGTCGATTTTCGCGTCTCGTCGCAAGCAACCACGCACGGCGAGAACATCGTGCTGCGCATTCTGGACCGGCAAAAAGGGATCGTGCCCCTGGACGGCCTGGGCCTGGACCCGACCCAGCTGCAGCTTCTGAAGAAGATGATCGCGCGCCCCGAGGGCATCATCCTTCTTACGGGTCCCACGGGCAGCGGCAAGACGACGACGCTCTATTCGGTGCTCAATCACATCAACAACGACGGCCTCAACATCATGACCCTGGAGGATCCGGTCGAATACCCCATGACCTTGATCCGGCAGACCTCGGTGAACGAAGCCGCCAAGATGGATTTCGGCAACGGCATCCGCTCGCTCATGCGCCAGGATCCCGACGTGATCCTCGTGGGCGAGATCCGCGACGAGGACACCGCGACCATGGCGTTTCGGGCGGCTATGACCGGCCATCAGGTGTATTCGACGCTGCACACCAACTCCGCGGTCGGCGCGATTCCGCGCCTTCTCGACATCGGCATCGTTCCGGACATTCTTGCCGGCAACATCATAGGCGTGGTTGCGCAGCGACTGGTCCGCCGGCTATGCAAGCACTGCAAGCAGGCGTACCAGGCGAGCGCGGGCGAATGCACCATGGCCGGAGCGCGGGCCGACAAGCCGCCCACCTTGTATCGCGCAGTCGGCTGCGATCAGTGCGACTACCAGGGTTACCGGGGCCGGATGGCGATCATCGAAATCCTCAAGATGGACGCCGAGCTCGACGAACTGATCGCTCACCGCGCCACCGGCCGCGAAATGCACAAGGCGGCCGTCGCTAAGGGATTTCGCACGCTCGCCGATGACGGCATTCGCCGGGTTCTCGACGGCTCGACATCGCTCGAGGAGCTGATGCGCGTCGTGGACCTCACCGACCGCATGTAGCGGCGGCGCGGCCTGTCGATCCGACTACTATGGGAATGTTCACCTACAAGGCCGTCGACACCCGGGGAAAGACGATGCTCGGGCAGATCGAGGCGTTCAATCTCGTCGATCTCGAGCTGCGGCTCAAGCGCATGGGGCTCGACCTTGTGCGGGGCGGGCCGACGCGTCGCGCGGGAGCGTGGCTTCGCGTGGGTACGATCAAGCGTTCCGAGCTCATCAATTTCTGTTTTCACATGGAACAGCTCACCGGCGCGGGAGTTCCGCTCGTCGAGTCGTTGATCGACTTGCGAGACAGCATCGAAAATGCGCGATTCCGGGAAGTCATCTCCGGCGTAATCGAAAGCATCCAGGGGGGCCTGAGGCTTTCGCAGGCGCTCGCGCAATACCCGCAGATCTTCAACCCGGTTTTTACGAGCCTGATCCGGGCCGGAGAAGACACGGGAAAGCTCGCCGAAGTGCTGAAAAGCCTCGTCGAGAACCTGAAATGGGAAGACGAGCTCGCCGAGCACCTGAAAAAGCTGATTATGTATCCGGCTTTCGTCGGCTCTATCGTGGTGATCGTGACGTTCTTTCTGATGATCTACCTCGTACCTCAGATGGTGGTCTTCATCAAGAACATGGGGCAGCAGATCCCTCTTCAGACGCGGATTCTGATCGAGGTTTCGGCGTTTCTCGTCAATTACTGGTGGGCCGTCGCGGCGGCGCCCGTGCTTCTGGTGGCCGGGGCGAGGGTCGCGGCCCGGTTGAACCCGTCTGTACGCTACCAGCTCGACCGCCTCAAGCTCGCGTTTCCGGTCTCGGGGGAAATCCTCCGCAAGATCATCCTGTCGCGCTTCGCCAGCATTTTCGCGCTGATGTACTCCTCCGGAATCACCATCCTCGACGCAATTCGGAGCTCCGAGGAAACTGCGGGCAACGTGGTGATTCAGGAAGGCCTGAAACTCGCTGGGCAGCAGATCGGAGAGGGCAAGAACGTGACCGCGGCGTTCCAGGAAGTCGGATTGTTCCCGCCGCTCGTAGTGAGAATGCTCCGCGTGGGCGAATCGACAGGCGCCCTCGACACCGCGCTTCTCAACGTTTCCTATTTCTACAACCGGGAAGTGCGGGAATCGATCTCCAAGATCCAGGTCATGATCGAGCCCGCGCTCACCGTGGTCCTCGGAGTCATTCTCGGCTGGGTCATGCTTTCCGTGCTCGGGCCGATCTACGACGTCATCACCAAGATCAAGGTGTAGGCCGTGTTGAGCAAGTGTCTTTGCTACTTCACCTCCCACCGAGTCGTCGCTTATCGGTGGACAAAGGGCGAGCTGCGCAACGAGGCCAGCTTCGCAATGAACGAGGGCGGGGTTGCGGAATTCTCGCGTTATGTCGCCGGCACGTCCGAGAGCCTTTTCTACCTGCTTGCCGACGTCATCGAGGAGGATTTTTTCCAGGAGAACGTCCCTTACGTTCATGGATCGGACCGGCGTGCGCTGCTCGCTCGCAAACTTGCTCAGCGTTATCGCGACACATCTCTTGCCGTTCCGATCTCCTTGGGCTCGGAGACGCACGCGGGCCGCCGGGAGGAGCGCGTACTCTACACGTCGTTTACGAACACGCAGCAATTTCATCCTTGGCTCGAGGTCCTGCGCTCTCGTGGCGCGAAAGTCGTCGGCGTATTCTCGGTCGCGCTCGTGGCCGCTGTTCTCGGAAAGCGCCTCAAGTTCAAGTCACCACGCTACGTGATGATTAGCCTGCAGCAAGCCGGCTTGCGGCAGAGCTATGTCGAGAACGGCCGCATTCGCTTCTCGCGCATCGGTCGCGTGAACTTCTCGGACCCGGCCGCAATAGCACAGGACTGCGCGGCGGAATCGGTCAGAACTCACCAGTATCTCGTCAACTCGCGCATTCTGCCGCGCGACGGCCCTCCACTGGACGTGCTGGTCTTGGCTCCCGGCGAGCACAGGGCGCTCTACGACGCAGCGTGTGTCGATTCGGCGCGGCTGCACTTTCATGTGCAAGAGCTCGACAAAGTCGGCAGGACCATCGGTCTCAAATCGGCGCCGGCCGAAACCCTCGCCGAGGCCCTGTTCTTGCATGTGCTCGCCCAGTCCGCGCCGCGCGATCAGTTTGCCGGCGAAAGGCTCCGGCATTCCTACCACCTGTGGCGCGGGCGGGTGGGACTCGTCGTTACCGGGGCCGCCGCGCTGGGCCTGTGCCTGTTGCTCGCTGGGGCAAGATTTCTGGACGCGTATTTGATCGACCAGGAGTCGGTATCCGATCGCCGCCAAGAAGCGCGCGCGTCCGAGGAATACGCCAGGCTGCAGGCGAGATTCCCCAAGACGCCGGCGTCGACGGAGAACTTGAGGGCCATAGTCAAGAACTATCGCGCGGTTCTCAGGCAAAGCGCATCGCCCGACGGCATGTTCGTGGAAATCAGCCAGGCGCTGTCGGCGCTGCCCCAAATCGAGGTCGACAAGATAGATTGGGAGCTGGTAGGACAGAGGACAAGCGATGCGCAAAAGGCCGCTTCGAGCCGGCCAACCTTGACTGCGCAGGGACAAGCTGCGGCCGACACGCCGATTCAGAACGCAGAGATCTCGGGCAGGCTGATCATCCCGCAGGCGTCGGATTATCGCGCCGTCACGGCGCTGGTGACTCAATTCACCGACGCGCTGCGCGCGCGGCCCGGAACCGAAGTGACCCGCACGCAGCTGCCCTTCGACATCAACGCGGAAAAAAGCCTGAGCGGCGACATCGGGACGGCGAGACGCGAGGAGGTGCCGCAGTTCTCCGTGGCGCTGACCAAGCGGAGGGGCGTATGAACCTCACCCGAGACGACCTCAAGCAGTTGCGCGCGCCGCTCGCCGTTGCGGTCGTGCTCATCGTGGCGGGCGCAGCTTGCCTGCTCATGAGCGACGCGTATCTGGATTCGGTGAGGAAGACGCGGGATGAGAGTCGCGCGACGCGCGTCGGGGCCCAGGAGCGCGTGCTTAGGGTTTCCGAGGAGGAGCGAGAGATCAGGGAAAATCTCATCGACTACGACCAGATGCGCGCGCACGGCATGATGAGCGACCAAAACCGGATCGACTGGATCGAATCGATAGCGCGGATAAAGAATACGCGCAAGCTCTTCGAGATCAAATACCGGATCGAGGCCCAGCGGGCGCTCGACTATCCGGGTGTTGTTCCCACCAGCGGTGCGGATTTCGTGGTGAGCCGGATGAGGCTCGACATGCTGCTCCTGCACGAAAACGATCTTCTGGATTTTCTGAAGGATCTGCAGGATGCCAGGCGGGCGTACGTATCGGTGCGGCAATGCGTGGTGACGCGGATCGAGCGCAGCCCGGCGGCAAACGTAACCGCCCTGCAGCCGCGACTGCGGGCCGATTGCCAAGTCGATCTCGTTTCGGTGAGAGGAATACGACCCGCATGAGACCCGCACGAGCCGGTGTGTCAAGGCAAGAGCATCCGAGGCTGCTTATCGCGTGCGCACTCCTGTTCGCGCTCGCCGCGGATTCCGCTGCGGCTGCCGAAAATCTCGGGCGCCTGTTCTTCACGCCGCAACAGCGTCAAGACCTCGACCGCCGCCGCCAAGCCAACATCCAGGAATCGGCGGCGACCGCAAACAGCCAGGTCACGGTGAACGGCCAAGTGTCCCGCTCCCAGGGAAAGAACACCGTGTGGATCAACGGCGTTCCCCAGGAAAGTGCGAGAAGACCGTCCGACCCCGCCCGGGTGTCCGTTCCCGCAGGGGAAGGGGAATCGTCGATCAACGTCAAGATCGGTCAGACCTTGGACCGGGTGCGCGGTGAAGTCAGGGATCCGATGGGGAACGGAGCAGTCGTCGCTCCGACGGAACGCAGCAGGCGCGCCCCGTGATGCGCACGTCGTCGCATGGAAAATCGGCCACGCGCACTCAGAGCGGCTTCGCCCTGATAGCGCTGCTGGCCCTCGCGGCTCTGGTCGCCGCCTTCCTGATCGCCAGCTCCCTCAACCGCACGGCCGCCGATACCTCCAATGACCGCGAACAGCGCAGCATGGACGCGCTCCGGAACGCGAAAGCGGCGTTGATTGCGTATGCCGCCAACGAGCAGTGGCAGCTGTACAAGGCCCTGCCCAAAACGCCAGCTACAGATGCATCGGTATATTTTCAGCCGGGCGCGCTGCCCTGTCCGGACCAGGACGACGACGGCGACGCCGACTGCAGCGGTTCCAACACCGCGAGCATGATCGGCCGCGTGCCGTACAGGACGCTAGGCATCGACGACCTGCGCGACGCCAGCGGCGAGCGTCTCTGGTATGCGCTCTCCCACGACTTCCGCAAACTCCGGTGTGTGCCCCCCACTCCGACCCCCGGCTGCACGCGAATCAACAGCGACACAATGGGCCAGTTGACCGTGACCGGTACGGCTCCGGCGACGCAGGTCGTCGCAGTCCTTTTCGCCCCTGGGCAAGCGCTCCAGGGCCAGAACCGCGATCCGGCGAACACCGTCGCGCATAACAATCCCCTCAATTACCTCGAGGGCCCGCCCAATCTAAGCGACCCGGTGAACTACGTTTTCACCACTGCTCAACCCTCCAGCGTGTTCAACGACCGAGTGCTCGTGATCACGCAGGCCGACCTGATGGCCGCGGTCGAGCCGGTCGTCGCCGCGCGCATCCAGCGCGATATCGCGCCTCTCATGCAGACCTACTTCACCAAATGGAACGCCTATCCGTCTGCCATGCCGTGGTCCGCCGGCGGGCCGCCCGCCGCGCAGTCAGCCTACCTGGGCGTTTCCAACACGACCCACGGCTTCATGCCGCTGAAGAACGACGCGACTTTCGCGTGGACGAGCGCCAGCGTCACCCAGCTCGTCGGGCACCCGATGCAGACCGGATCACCGCCGCCAGTAGTCACCAGCACCAGCTGTAGCACATCCCCCAGCCAGGTCGTTTGCCAAGTCGACTACGACGACGAGTCGCGCCCGAGCCAGCGGCCGGTGATCATGGTGCAGGTATTCCTAGGAAACGCGGACAAGGTGTTCGCCGACAACCCGCCCGGCACCTCCGACCCGATCGACACGAGCAATTTTGTGATGAGAGACCGCAGCGGGGCTCTCCTCAGCTCGGCGGTAGGATACGGCTATTGGAGCTTTGTCGCTCCGAACTTTCCTCCGAGCAAGAGCTTCGTGGCGCGGCCGAACGGGGGCGCACTCACCTATATCGGGCGTCTGCAACCTGCGGACGGCACCCAGGGCAGGGTTTTCATCACCGTGTCGCTCCCGTCTGTCGCCAGCACAAACTACTTGCCCATCGTCAGCGACAGCCCTGGACCGCCCGCCGACACGTCATCCCCCCCTATCACCAATCCGACCGGCGCCTGGTTCATTGCGAATCAATGGTACAGGCAGACTTACTATGCGGTTTCGCCCGGTTTCGCTCCCGGCGGCGTCCCGGTCGGCAGCTCTCCCGCCTGCAGCGCGCTCCCCAGCACGCCTTCCTGCCTCAAGGTCAACAATCTCCCCGCGCCGGTTGACAACAAGCAGGTGATCCTTGTGCTCGCCGGGCGCTCCTTGAACGGTACCATCCGGCCCTCGCCCACGGTAACGCTCGCCGACTACCTGGAGGGCGCGAATCTCACCGCGGAAAACAACACGACACCGTATGTCTACGAGCACCGCGCCGGTGCTCCTACCTCGATCAACGACCGGGTGGTGGTTGTTTCACCCTGAACACTGCGAGATGGGCAGAAGCAAAGGGTTTTCGCTCATCGAGCTGGCAGTCGCCTTGGCGATCATCGCCCTGCTGATCGCCGGGGCGCTGATTCCGCTCTCCACGCAGATGGACGTGCGCAATTCCGCCGACACCCAGCGCAGCATGGAGTCGATCAGGGAGGCCATCATCGGGTTCGCGCAGGCGAACGGGCGGCTTCCATGCCCTGCCCTCGGCACCACTCCGACAGGGGTCGCCGGTGCGGGTACTGAACAGGTGAGCGGCTCAACCTGTGCCGGTACTGTTGGCAGCGTTTTTTTCGGCGTCGTTCCCTGGGCCACGCTGGGGGTGCCCGAGACCGACAGTTGGGGCAGGCGTTTTTCGTACTGGGTATCGCCGATCTTCGCCGATACCCTCACGAGCACGGTAAGTTCCGCGGGGCAAAGCCCCGCCTGCACTCCGACGCCTTTGCCTGCTCAATCGTCCTTCGCCTTGTGCTCGCAAGGCGTCATCACGGTGAACACGCGCAACGAGAGCACGCACGCCGCGACCGCCCTCGGTCTGGCGTTGCCGGCGGTGATCGTCTCGCACGGCAAGAACGGATTCGGCGCCTATATTCCCAGCGGTTCGACGCTTGCCGCCCCGGTCGGCGCCGACGAGACCGCCAACGCCAACCACGCAATTGGAGCGACCACCTTCTTTAGCCGAGTACGGACTCCCGCGGCCTCCGGATGCAACGACGCGGCGTCCGGCGCGTTCTGCGAATTCGACGACATCGTCGTCATGGTGACCTCCAACGCGCTGATCGCCCGCATGGTCGCGGCCGGCAAGCTGCCCTGATCGGCTGATCGCTAACCTCGCGCGCCGCGGCGCACCTCGCCGCGAAGGCTGAAGCAGACTCTGCCCGGATCGTTCTCGCGCAGCTGCAGCGAGAAACCCGAGATCTCGGCGAGCCGGCTGGTCTGGTAAAGACCGATTCCGAAGCCCGCGTCCGAGGGTACCGGCCCTCTCATCAGGCCCCGCAACACTTCCGACGCTACGGGAGTACCGCTGTCGCACACGGAGAACTCGATGGCATCGTCACAGCGAAAGCTCGCGTGTATGCTCACCGACTCGTCGAGCCTGCGTTTCCGCAACGCGTTTTGCAGCAGGTTGTCGCCTGCGCAGTCGAAAAGCTCTTTCGGGAGCATCACTGCGTCTCCCGATCCCTCGCGTGAGAACTCGACCCCGCGGCCCGCGTAGCTGCGCTGCAGCCCTTCCCACCAGGTATCGGCCTTGATGAAGCGGCCATTGGTCGCGTCGGGTTTCTGCAGCTTCTCGAGCGTCTGTTGAAGGCGCTGGGTGATCGCCGGTAGCTGGCGGCGCATCAGCGCGGACAACTCGCCTCCCGCTTCGGGTGCGGCGTCGCGCTCGGCGGCCGAGCAAAGGACGTTGAGAGATTGCAGCAGGTTCTTGACATCGTGCGTCATGCGCGCGCCGGTCTCGTGAACCGCCTGCACGTAGGTTTGCTGTTGCAGCTTTTGCTCGCGCTGCTTTGCCACGTAGAATTCGCCGAGCAACTGCCCGAGCAACTGGAAATGCCACACCAGAGAGGGGCTCAAGGGCAGCTTGGTGAAAACACGCAAGTGGATTTCCTGGTTGGTGAATTCCACCGAGTTCTTGGACACCTTGCCGAAGTCCCCCGACTCACCCGATGTGTGCCAGAAGCCCCCGGACACCCAAGGCAGTCGTGCGAGCCCGTTGCAGGCCTCCTTCATGAAGCGCTCCGGCTTGGTCTCGAGCTGCGACAGCTCCGCCAGGAAATACAGCCAGCGCTCGAAAGGCAGGCCTATCGACAGGAGGTAGCGCGAGAAATACACCGAAAGGCCACCGAATCCCGCCCGAGGGTTCCACGCGAACGAGAGTATCAGCAGCACCCCCGCTATGATCAACATGCTGAAGGAGAGGGCGGTGATATAGTCGATCTTGCCCACGGTCATGAAGGCGAAACTGCCCAGCGCGAGCGCGATCAGCAGCAGCACGATCATCGCCGCGTAGAAAAAATCTACGACCTGCGGAGTCTCGGCGGAATCCGTCTCCGCGGGAATTGCCATCATCACGACGAACAGCGCGGGCAATCCGTACTGCGCGAGCAGCTCGACCTCGCTGGGCAAGGGTACCCGGATGAAGGTATTCGGAACGATCCAGACGAGCAGGAGCGACACGAGGTACAGCAACACCACCAGATAGAAGCGCCGCAGCCAGCGCGCCTGAAAAAGGAAAACCTTGCCACCCACGATTCCCGCCAGCACGCTGACCCACAGCGCAAGCAGCCACCAGTTGAGGAAGTACAGCGTGCCCAGTGCGGTCGCGACGATCGCCGCGACCTGAGACGAAGTAAGGCGCTGCTCTCCCCGCATGAACGGCTGCCAGAGGATGAACAATCCGAAGTGAGCGAGCATCAGGCCGCGTGCCCAGAAATCTTCCGCACCCCATATCGCCGCGAGGTGCAGGGAACCCAGCATGACGAGGAACAGCCATCGCCACGACCTTGTGACGAACGACTGGGATTTCTCAAGCACCGCCGATGTCGCCGTACCGGAAGTCATCGCGAATCGATATCGAGATAGAACAGGGCGTTCAACGGCCGGCTATGCATGCGGCTCTCCGAATTTTGGGGCGTAGACGGAGACGGCAGCGGCTTGCGCGACCTTCTCCATGGACTTTCCCTCTCTAGGCACGTATTGTGCCAGCTTTGATAAGCCGGCACCGAAGCCACCTTCCGCGCTCCATGCCCATCATCGCTTCGCTGGCTAGAACCACCCTCCTCGAGGCGGTTCGAAATCGCCTTCTGTGGCTGACCGGGGTTGTCGTAGTCATCGCCTTCGGGTTGGGCCAGTTTCTGAGCCAAGTGGCAATCGCCGAGACCCGGGAGATCCAGATCGCGCTCCTCGCCGCGCCGCTTCGAGCCGCTGCCGTCTTTATCGCCGCGGTGTTCGTGATCACGAGCATGGTGCGCGAGTCGAGCGACCATGTTACCGAACTGCTGCTTTCCTTGCCCGCGCCGCGCTCAAGCTATTTCCTCGGAAAATTTGCCGGATACGCTTCAGTCGCGCTGATTCTCGCACTGCTCTGCGCATTGCCCCTCTCTGTGCTCGCCACGCCTTCGGGGCTTGCCCTTTGGACGGCCTCGTTGGTGTGTGAGCTGCTGATCGTCACGGCAGTCAGCTTGTTCTGCGTGCTGACCCTCGCTCAGGTGGTACCTGCGTTCGCTGCAGTCGCCGGGTTCTACCTGCTGTCGCGGTCCATGGCGGCGATGCAGATCATCGCCAGCGCGTCGCTGCATGAGCAGACATTCGCCGATCGCGTGGTCAACGTCATTGTGGACTTGATCGCGCTCCTGCTGCCCTCGCTGGACCGCGTGACGCAGACGACGTGGTTGCTGGGCGGTGCGACCGGCAACGTCTTGCTTGAGGTATTCGGTCAGACCGCTATTTACCTGGTCCTGATCTGCTCGGCGGCGCTTTTCGACTTGTACCGCAGGAATTTCTGACGTCAGTGACGCAACGACCTGTTTCTCACGTGCCCCGCGGCGTCCTGGCGCTGCTCGCTGTGGGGCTCGCTTTGCAAATCGCCCTCAAGGCCGGCGCTCCCCGCCCGATCGCGAGCGCGGAGGACTTGCCGAGCGCGCCCGGGATCGGAGCTCTCAGGCTGGCGAGCTTCGGCGATCCCGTAGCTCTCGGCAAGGCGCTGATGCTCTACCTGCAGGCCTTCGACTATCAATCAGGCACCAAGGTACCCTATCGCAACCTCGACTACGATCGCCTCGAGACGTGGCTCGCTAGGATCCTGGAGCTCGACCCTCGAGGACAGTACCCCCTTCTCGCCGCAAGCAGGCTGTACGCAGAGGTTCCCGTCGAGGCCAAGCAGCGCAGCATGCTCGAGTTCGTGTACCGCGAATTTCTGCTCGACCCGAATCGGCGCTGGCCGTGGCTCGCGCACGCCACCGCAATAGCCAAGCACAGGCTCCACGACCTGCCGCTGGCACTGCGCTACGCTCAAGCGATCAAGCGCTACGCGGTCGCGGACGACGTTCCCCTCTGGGCGAAGCAGCTGGACATCTTTATCCTGGAGGACATGAACGAGCTGGATACGGCCCGATTGATCATCGGTGGGTACGTTCAAAGCGGGGCGGTCAAAGACCCTGCTGAATTGAGATTCCTCGAGGGCCACTTGAAGGAGTTGGAAGCGCGAACCGTGGGGAAGAGTCGAGGCAAGAACCGGTGAGGTGTGTCAGATAGTCGTCGGAATTGTCCGGTTTTCAACAAAAAACCCGGTCCAACCCATGAAAATGGGGGCCTGACCCGCTCGCGCTCGCGGGCACATTTCTTGCACGTTTTCAACGAACTTTTTCAGCTCAAGGCTTTTGGGGGTTCCATGAGTTTGTCTGTCGTCAGGAGCAAGATTTCGGCCGAAGGTGGATTCACCCTCGTCGAAATCGCGATCGTGCTTGTGATCATCGGACTCCTCCTGGGCGGCGTGCTGAAGGGCCAGGAAATGATCACCCAAGCCAAGATCAAAAACCTGATCAACGATTTCAACGGGGTCACGGTGGCTGTGACCTCGTACCAAGACCGTTACCGGGCTCTGCCCGGCGATGACCCGAACGCCGACACGCGCTGGACCACCCAAGCGCCGGCAAAAGGCGACGGCAACGGGACTGTCGGGGGGGTATACAACGACACGACCAGTGCTCCGAACACTGCGAACGGGGAATCCCGTCTCTTCTGGCAGCATCTGCGCATCGCCGGCTTCGTCCCGGGCCTGACCGTGGCACCCGGGGCCCTGCAGCAACCGCTCAACGCGGCCGGGGGCATGATCGGTGTGGAGTCGGGCGTGGTCGGCACCAACGGCATGGGCTTCACCAGCCTCATCGTGTGTTTCTCGAACCTCCCGGAGAAGGTCGCAAGCGCCATCGACGGGCAGATGGACGACGCCGTTCCCAATACCGGCCAACTCCGCGCGCAGCTGCAAGCAAACGCGAATCCGCCCACCGCGCCCAATGCCTCGGGTGCGGCCTCGTCCTATGTTGAAACCGGGGTGAATCAGTACCTGATGTGCAAGAATTTCTAATCGGTCGCACTCTTGCCGACCGACTTGGGCCACGACTTCCAAAGGAGTCTCTCGCCATGAATGCATCCGCTTTCGGTAACCGGAAATCGACACAGGCGGGTTTCACCCTGGTCGAAATCGCGATCGTCCTGGTGATCATCGGGCTGCTGCTCGGCGGTATCCTGAAGGGACAGGAGATGATCAACCAAGCGCGGATCAAGAACGCTATCAACGATTTCAACGGCATCACCGTCGCCGTAACCTCCTACCAGGACCGCTATCGCGCCCTGCCCGGCGACGATCCGAACGCCGACACGCGCTGGACCACCCAAGCGCCGGCAAAAGGCGACGGCAACGGGACTGTCGGGGGGCTATACAACGACACGACCACTGCTCCGAACACTGCGAACGGGGAATCCCGTCTCTTCTGGCAGCATCTGCGCATCGCCGGCTTCGTCCCTGGCCAGACCGTGGTACCCGGGGCCCTGCAGCAACCGGTCAACGCGGCCTCGGGCATCATCGGCGTGCAGAACGCCGTGAACCCTGGAGTCGGCTTGGGTTTCACGGGCCTGACCGTGTGCAGCTCGAACATACCGGACAAGGTCGCGAGTGCGGTGGACACGCAGATGGACGACAGCAACTCGCAGACCGGCCAGGTTCGGGCGCAGCTGCAGACCAGCTCGAATCCGGACCTGGGCACAACCCCGGCCACGTCCTACGTTGAAACCGGGGTCAGCCAGTACCTCGTCTGCAGGGCTTTCTAGTCTCGCCTCCCCAGACCGCAAAAAGCCCGCTCGCGCGGGCTTTTTCGTTTCCGACCGACCCAGGGTGAAGACAAGCTCGGGCCAAGCATCAAGCCTGCTGCTTGCGGGCAGCCTGTGTCTGGCGCCGTTCCTGCTGCCGTATCACCAGCAGCCCGTATTGAGTTTTTTCCCGGAGTGGCTGGCTGCGGCGCTGGGCGTCGCGGCGGCCCTGATCGCCCTCGTTCGGCGGGGCGTCCCGGCCGTCTCCTTGCCGGCGCCGGCGCGCTGGCTGATCGCCTTTGCGGTGTTTCTCGCCGCTCAAGCAGCGAGCGGCGCTCATGCTTATTCTCAATTGCCTCTGCTTGCGGCGCTGTACGTCCTCTACGCCGTGTTGATGGTGTGGCTCGGCGCACACCTGACGAGGACGCTCGGCATCGAGCGCGTAACCACGACGCTGGCGGCGTTCCTTCTCGCCGGAGCCCTGGCGAACTCGCTGGTCGGTGTAATCCAGTTTTATGGCCACGGCAAGCTATTCGAGGATGTATTCGCCGAGCTCCACGGCAACCGCGCCTACGGCAACATCGCGCAGCCCAATCTCTATGCCAATTACCTCGCTCTTGGGGAGGGCGCGCTCCTGTTCCTGTGGCTGCGCGCCCGCGTGCGGACTGCGTATGCGCTGCCGGCTTTGGCGCTCCTTGTCGTCGGCAGCGCCCTCTCCGCCTCCCGCGGCGCGCTGCTCTACGCGCTGTGGTATGCGGCGCTCGGAGTGCTGGCCGTGCGCCTTCGGGATGGCGAGGCGGCAAGGCGCCTGAGGTCCACCGCTTTGGGCATCGCGGCGCTGACCCTGGTCGCGTATTTCGCCGTTCCGGGGCTCAACGACGCTTCTCTCGGTGGTGCACCAGGGGAAGGGACGCTCGATCGTGTGCTCGCCTCTCCCATCGAGCATGCGGAGCCACGCCTGCAGGTGTGGCTGATTGCATTGCGTGTGTTCGCCGGCGCTCCCTTCACCGGGGTCGGCGTCGGCGAGTTCGCGGGCGCCGCGTTCGAGTCGGGCCTCGACCCCTCGCTCGAGCGGATCGGCGAAGTCTGGACGTCACCGCACAACCTTGCGTTGCAGCTCCTTGCCGAGACCGGCCTGATTGGCGCGATCTTGGCGCTTGCCGCTCTGTGCACGTGGGGTTGGCAGGCCGCCCGAAGCTATTGGGCGGAAGAGCAGCTCACGTCCTGGTGGATCATCGCCGCGGTTGGAGTCGAAATGATTCATTCCTTGACGGAGTTTCCGCTGTGGAGCGCACACTTCCTCGGTGTGACCGCGCTTTTGATCGGTGCGGGCGCGAAGTTGGGCACGTCTGCCCCTGCGGCGCGCACCGCTTGGATTGTCCCGGCGGCCGCCTGTGCCGTGCTTTCGGTCGCCTTGGGCATCAGCCTCAGGGACTATGTGCGCTTGGACACGACGCGCATCAGCGGAACGGCGCTCACGCTCGCGCCGCCTGCCGAGGCGCGAAGAGACGCGGCGACCATGCACGAGCTGACGCACGGCCTCATGGCGCCTCTGGCGGAGCTGTGGATCGTGGTCGGCGCTCCGCTCGACCGGAACGAGCTTGCCGACAAGGTCGCAATGAGCGAACGCGTCGCCCGCTTCTGGCCGGCCAATGCCGTCATAGTGCGACGAGCCGTTTTCCTCGCCCTGGACGACAAGAATGAAGATGCGCGCCGCTTGCTTGCGCGAGCCCTGAAGACGTTTCCGCGCCGCTCGAGCGCCACGATTCTGCTCCTCGAGCAGGCACGCACGGCAGATCCAGGCGCGATAGAGCCTCTGCTCGCCATGGCTCGGGCCGCCTCCGACGCAAGGAGGGGACGAGCTTACCCTTGAAGCAGGCGGATCTCTGCCGCAGCGAGTTGTTCGGGCGTGCCTAGCAGGACGATGACGTCGCCCTCCTGCAGTTCCGTCTGGGGATCCGGCGAAATCATCCGCAGCTCCCGCCGCCGCAGCGCCGTCACGCGCACCCCGAGACCATCCAGCGCGATCTCCCGGAGACTGCGTCCCGAAGCCCTCGCGCCGGTCGCGAGCGTCACCGAATGCAAGCGGAGCTCGCGCGCCTCGTCCGGGTCTTCCGCTTCGTCGGTCCCTCCGTGGAAGAAGCCGCGCATCAGGCTATACCGGTGCTCGCGCACCTCGCGAACGCGACGCACTACGCGCCTCAAGGGCACACCCAGGAGCACGAGGGCGTGGGACGCAAGCATCAGGCTCGACTCGAACGTCTCGGGCACGACCTCCGAGGCGCCCGCCGCGATCAGCGTGTCCATTTCCGCGTCGTCCATGGTGCGCACGATCACCGGCAAGGCCGGATTGAGCGCCCGCACGTGGTGCAGAATGCGGAGCGCGAGCTGCGTGTCGGCGAAGGTGATCACGAGCGCGCTCGCGCGGACGACGCCGGCCGCCACCAGGGTTTCGTGCCGCGAGGCGTCGCCGTACACCACTTTCTCGCCCGCCGCGGCCGCCCCGCGCACGCGCTCGGGATCGGTATCGAGGGCGATGATCTCGATACGCTCCTGCTCGAGCAGATGCGCGAGGCGCTGTCCCGTTCGGCCGTAGCCGCACACGATGACATGCCGCTCCGTCGCGAGACTTTGCGTCGCGACACGATGCAGCGCGAGCGACCGCAGCATCCACTCCGCGCTCGACCACCGCAGCGCCAGCTTGTCGCTTGCCTGAATCAGAAACGGAGCCGCAAGCATCGACAGCAGCATTGCCGCGACCACGAGCTGCGAGAATTCCGGGTCGAGAAGCGCAAGAGATTGCGCCTGCACGATGAGCACGAGGCTGAATTCACCGCCCTGGGCCAGAGCCAGGCCCGAGCGCAAAGCCGCGCCGGGAGTGGATCCGAACAGGCGCGCAAGCACCGTCACCAGCGTAAATTTGAAAGCGACCAGGAGAGCGGTTATTGCGAGCGTCAGACCCAAATTCGCGCCGACCGTGCCGAGGTCGAGCTTCATGCCCATCGTCACGAAGAACAGCCCCAGCAGAACATCGCGAAACGGCCGGATATCTTCTTCGACCTGATGCCGGTATTCGGTTTCCGCGATCAGCATGCCGGCGAGAAACGCCCCCAAGGCGAGCGACAGCCCGGCGCGCTCCGTGAGCCAAGCAAGGCCGAGCGTGATCAGCAAGACATTCAAGATGAACAGCTCGTGCGAGCGGCTGCGCGCCACGACGTGAAACCAAACGCGCATGAGCTTTTGTCCGACGAACAACAGCACCACCAGCACCGCGGCGGCTTTGGCCAGCGCCAGCGCGAGACGTTGCGCGAGGTCGCCGCTGGCCTCGGCTATCGCAGGAATCAAGATCAGCAGGGGCACTACCGCGAGGTCTTGGAAAAGCAGGACCCCGAAGATATCGCGTCCGTGCGGAGTCTCCAATTCCAGGCGTTCCGCGAGTATGCGCAACACGATCGCGGTTGAAGACATCGCAATCGCGCCGCCGAGCGCAAGCCCGGCTTGCCATGGAGCACCGGCCAATGCGGCGATGGAGAGCACGCCGGCGACCGTGAGCAGCACCTGGACAAGCCCAAGCCCGAACACGGCGCGGCGCAGTTGAAACAGTTTGGACAGGCTGAACTCGAGGCCAATCGAAAACATCAGGAACACGACGCCGAATTCCGCCAGATGCCGTCCCTCGTTGGTATCGGGAATCCACGCCAGCGCGTGCGGCCCTACGGCAACGCCTACCAGAAGATATCCGAGCAGGGGCGGCAAGCGCAGAGAATGGAAAAGGACGACCACCATGACGGCGCTCCCCAGCAATATCAACACCAATTCAAGCGTGCCGCCCACCTGGAAGTCCTTGTTTTCTTGGGTTCACGTCGGAAGATCGCGGTATCGGTCTGGTATACTCTCCGGCCTATCATAAAGGGTGCCACGGGTGCCGGCCAGGGCAGTTCCGTTATGAACGATCGATCGAAAAAGGCGATCTCGACTCCGGCGCTCGAGCTGGCGCGCAAGGTGCTCGCGATCGAAGCCGAAGCGGTGAGCTCGCTTATCCCGAGGCTCGACGAGCGTTTCCTCGACGCGATCGGCCTCATCCTCGCATGCCGGGGCCGCGTCGTGGTGACTGGGGTGGGCAAGTCGGGACACATCGCGCGCAAGATTGCTTCCACCATGGCGAGTACCGGTACGCCTGCTTTCTTCCTGCACGCTGCCGAGGCGGGTCACGGTGATCTCGGGATGATCACGCGTGACGACGTCGTGCTCGCACTCTCGAATTCCGGTCAGTCCGATGAGCTGCTCACGATCATCCCTCTGATAAAGCGCCAGGGCGCGAAGCTGATAGCGGTGACGGGCAATTCCGATTCGGCGCTCGCCAAGGAAGCCGATGTGCACCTGGACGCACGCGTTGCCCAGGAGGCTTGCCCGCTCAATCTTGCGCCCACGGCGAGCACCACGGCGGCGCTCGCGCTCGGCGACGCCCTCGCCGTGGCCCTGCTGGACGCGCGCGGCTTCGACGAGCAGGACTTTGCGCGCGCTCACCCTGGCGGCGCGCTCGGCCGAAGGCTTCTCACCCACGTTTCCGACGTGATGCGCACCGGAGATCGGGTCCCGAGTGTGCCCGATTCAGCCTCTTTCTTCGACGTGCTCCTCGAGATGTCCAAGAAAGGCATGGGCATGGCTGCGGTTCTCAATTCGAACGGAAGGGTCGTAGGAATATTCACCGATGGTGATCTGCGCCGCACCTTGGAACGCAAACCAGACGTTCGATCGCTGAGAATCACGGATATCATGAAGCGCGATCCCCACACGATAGCTCCCAACAAACTCGCCGCCGAAGCGGTCGAACTGATGGAGCGCTACAGGATCACTCAGCTGCTCGTAGTGGCGGAAGCCGGAGAGCTCGTCGGCGCGCTCAACACCCACGACCTGCTCCACGCCAAGGTCATTTGATGAGCGAGGATCTACTGGAGCGGATGCGGCGCCTGAAACTGATGATCTTCGATGTCGACGGCGTGCTCACCGACGGCACCCTGTACTTCAGCGAGACCGGGGCCGAGCTCAAGGCGTTCAACGCGCGCGACGGCCACGGGCTCAAGATGCTGAAGGAAAGCGGTGTGGAAGTCGCCATCCTCTCGGCACGTCGCTCGCGCGCCGTTGACCTGCGCGCCGCGGAGCTAGGGATAACACTCGTCGAGCAAGGCGCCAGCGACAAGGGCGCCGCATTCGAAAATCTCGTCGTCAGGGCGCGCACGTCGGCGGCGGCCGCCGGATACATGGGCGACGATCTGGTCGATCTGCCGGTGCTCTCGCGCTGCGGTTTCGCGGCAAGCGTGCCGGAAGCACCCGAGCTCGTTCGAGGCCGCGTGCATCATGTCACCCGAGCCCCAGGAGGCAAGGGTGCCGCGCGCGAAGTCTGCGAACTCATCATGCGAGCCCAGGACACGCTGGATCGGGCCATCGCCCGCCAGCTGGCATGAAAACTCGCGTCACTCATCTCCTGCCGCTTGCCTTAGTGGGGTTTCTCGGCGTGTTGACGCTGTGGCTGCAATACGCCGTGCGAGAGGGCACCGAGGGCGAAGCGCGATCACCGGGGCACGACCCGGACGCAATCGTCGAGAACTTCACGGTTCAGAAGCTCGACGCTTCGGGGAAGCTCCAATACACCTTGTCGGCGCCGAAGATGTCGCACTTCGCCGACGACGGCTCCGGGGAGGTGCTCTATCCGCGCATGGTGCAGATAGAGGCCGGAAGGGCAGACTTCGTGGCGACCGCGAATCGCGGCACGATAAGCCGCCAGGGCGAGGAGGCTTTCCTTTACGGCAATGTGCTGATCCTGCGCGAGGCAACGCCCCAAGAGCCCGAACTTCGCGTGCGGACGGAATTCCTGCACGTGCAATCGGAAAAAGGCATCCTGCGCAGCGATCAAACGGTCACGATTTCCGAAGGCAACTCGACCCTTACCGGGGTCGGCATGGTCATCAACAAGGACAAGCAGCAATTCACGCTGCAATCGCAAGTCAAAGGCACGTTCGATGCACCGACCAAAAAGTAGGCTATGCGCCGCGATTTTGGCTCTCGCCGCGATGGCGGCGCTCCCGGCCGTTCCGGCGCTCGGCGAGCGAGCCGATCGCGAGAAACCGCTCACCATCGAATCGGACAGCATGACGGCGGACGAGGCCAAGAAAACGGCGACATTCGAGGGCAAGGTCGTGTTGACGCAGGGATCGCTCATGATTCGCGCAGAGCGAATCGTTGTTCGTCAAGACGACGAAGGATTCCAGTACGGCGTCGCGACCGGCAATCCGGCGACTTTTCGCCGTAAACAGGACGGCGACGGGGGATTCATCGACGGACAAGCGTCGAAGATCGAATACGACAACAGGCTCGAGCGGGTCGAGTTCTTCAGCAACGCCAGGTTGCGCCGCGACAGCGGTGACGATATCCGCGGGGATTTCATATCCTACGATGCGAAGTCGGAGCGCTTCACCGTGAAATCGGCAGCCGAGATGCAGGGGGGAAATCGCGAAGGCCGCGTGCGCGCCACCATCATGCCCAAGAAAGCAGCACCGGAGACCCCTGCTGCGTCCGGAACCGGGTCGCGAAACTAACCACTCCAGGACGCGACCTCGATGAGTCAGCTGCGGGTCGACGGCCTCAAGAAGCGTTACAGCTCGCGAGTGGTGGTGAAGGACGTGTCCCTCGAAGTCTCGAGCGGCGAGGTCGTGGGGCTGCTCGGCCCGAACGGCGCGGGCAAGACGACTTGCTTCTACATGATCGTGGGATTGATCTCTGTAGACGACGGCGCGATTCACCTTGACGACAAGGAGATCAGCCATCTGGCCATGCATCGCCGCGCCCGCATGGGATTGTCGTACCTTCCCCAGGAAGCCTCGGTGTTCCGCAAGCTGACCGTCGAGGAGAACATCCGGGCCGTGCTCGAGCTGCAGGAGCTTCCCGAGCAGGAGGTCGAGTCCCGTCTTTCCGGATTGCTGCGCGACCTCAATATCGCCCATCTGCGGCAATCCACGGCGCTCTCCCTTTCCGGTGGCGAGCGCCGCCGCGTCGAGATCGCCAGGGCGCTCGCGACGCGTCCCAGCTTCATACTGCTCGACGAGCCGTTCGCTGGCGTCGACCCGATAGCGGTGCTCGATATTCAGAAGATCATCCGGTTCCTCAAGGAACGCGGCATCGGCATCCTCATCACGGACCACAACGTGCGGGAAACCCTGGGAATTTGCGACCACGCGTACATAATTAACGAAGGCCTCGTCCTCGCTTTCGGCAAACCCGACGAGATCGTCTATAATGAAAACGTAAGACGCGTATACCTCGGCGAAAATTTCAGGTTGTAGGGGCGGCGCCGGCGATGGATCCCCATTTCGTCCCAACTGAAAGTTCCCTCGACGGGTTTTCTCGCGCTTCCCCCTGATGAAGCAGACCCTACAGCTCAAGCTTTCGCAGCATCTGACGCTGACTCCCCAGCTTCAGCAGTCGATCCGTCTGCTTCAGCTGTCGACCATGGAGTTGAATCAGGAGCTGGAGAAGTTTCTGGCCGAGAATCCCCTGCTCGAACGCGAAGACGGCGACGCTCCGATTCCCACGGCGCCCGCACACATGAACGGCGAGCCAGCCGCGGCGCTTCAGCCGTCCTCGGAGGAGTCCGACGCGGAGAGCCCTCCGCAGCCCGAAACGTATTCCGCCGACGTCGATTGGGTCGGCGAAGGTGGATCGGGCGCCAGCGCCAGAGACGATTCCGACGAAAGCGATTTCGCGCAAGTCGCGGCTGAATCTCCGAATCTCAGGGAGCACCTGCACCGGCAGCTCACCCTCACCAAGCTCGAACCGCGCGATCGCAATCTGGTGGCGTTCCTGATCGAGGCTCTGGACGAAGACGGGTATCTCACTCAGCCTTTGGAGGAACTCGCGCAGCTCGTTCCGGAAGAGCTCCAGATCGAGCCGGAGGAGCTGCACATCGCTCTCAAGCACTTGCAGAATCTCGACCCCACCGGAGTGGGTGCCCGCAGCTGCTCGGAGTGCCTCGAGCTGCAGTTGCTTTCCATGGCCGATTCGACGCCGAGCCGGGCGGCGGCGCTCGCTCTCGTGCGCGGGCACCTGGAGCTTCTCGCTGCGCGCGACTTTGCGAAGCTCAAGAAAGCGCTCCAATGCGGGGACGATGAGCTGCGCCAGGCGCAAAAGCTGATACAGAGCCTCAACCCGCGTCCCGGCGCGGCGTTCGCGCCGCTGGAGACCCGTTATGTCGTGTCGGACGTCGTGGTGAAGAAAATCAAAGGCGTCTGGGTGGCGAGCCTCAATCCGGATGCCCTTCCGAAACTGCGCATCAATCGGATGTATGCCGACATCTTGCAGAGCAGCCGCGGACAGTCCGGCAGCCAGCTGTCGCATCAGCTACAGGAGGCGCGCTGGTTGATCAAGAACGTTCAGCAGCGTTTCGAGACCATCCTGCGCGTGTCGCAGGCCATCGTCGACCGGCAGCGGCATTTCTTCGAGCACGGTGAGGTCGGAATGCGGCCATTGGTGCTGCGGGAGATCGCCAACACTCTGGGTCTGCACGAATCCACCGTCTCGCGCGTCACGACGCAGAAGTTCATGTTCACGCCGCGCGGGATCTTCGAGCTCAAGTATTTCTTCGGAAGTCACGTTGCCACGGAGGCGGGCGGCGCATGTTCCGCTACGGCGATCCGGGCGCTCATCAAGCAGTTGATCGCGGCAGAGGACGGCCGAAGACCGTTGTCGGACAGCAAGATATCGGAGATCCTCGGCCAACAAGGCATCGTGGTCGCGCGCCGCACGATCGCCAAGTACAGGGAGTCTCTGCAAATTCCATCGGTTAGCATGAGAAAGTCCCTGTGATCCAAGCGCGTTGCCAGCAACAGCCGGCCATCGCGATAGTGTAGAATTCCACGCCTTTCCGACCGCCTGGCGCAGTGCTTGTGCGCGCTCGCGAGCCTATCGATGAATCTGATTGCGAAGCTTTTGCCTCCCTCGAACATCCTCCTCGATCTGGATGTCACGAGCAAGAAGCGCATGTTCGAGCAGGCCGGATTGCTGTTCGAGAACAACCAAGGGGTCGCGAGGAGTCTCGTGTTCGACAGCCTATTTGCGCGCGAGCGCCTGGGATCGACCGGCCTGGGCCAGGGAGTAGCGATTCCACACGGCAGGATCAAGGGGCTGAAGGAAGCGGTCGGCGCCTTCGTTCGCCTCGCCCAGCCGGTCCCCTTCGACGCACCCGACGGAAAACCCGTGAGTCTCGTATTCCTGCTGCTCGTTCCCGAGCAAGCGACCGAGCAACATCTGCGCGTTCTCTCCGAGCTGGCCCAGATGCTGAGCGACCGCGACCTGCGCGAGAAACTCTCGAGCGATCCGGACGCAAGCACGCTTCATCAACACATCACTGCCTGGCAACCGCATGCTGCAGATCAGCGTCGCGCAGCTGTATGAGGACAATCGCGAAAAGCTGGGGCTCGCCTGGATCGGCTCAAAGGCGGGCGAAGCGCTCCTTCGGCGCGACAGTACAGAGGTGGCGTCGCTCGTAGGCCATCTCAACCTCATCCATCCCAACCGCATACAGGTTCTCGGCAACCACGAGATCGCGCATCTCGCCCGGTTCGCGGACGCGGAGCTTCTCCGGACGCTCGGCAATCTGCTTGCAGCCCACCCGGCCGCGATCATCATTGCAGACGGCGCTCCGGCCGACGTGCGCCTGCTGACGGCGGCCGAAGCCGCCGGCGTCGCCGTGCTCGTCACCGAGATGCCGGGCGCTCAGCTCATCGACCGCCTGCGTCGCTATCTCGGCAAGGCTCTGGCGGAAACCACCGAGCGTCACGGCGTATGCATGGACGTCCTCGGCCTCGGCGTCCTCATCACCGGCGACTCGGGAGTAGGCAAGAGCGAGCTTGCGCTCGAGCTGATCAGCCGCGGTCACGGGCTCGTCGCGGATGACGTCGTCGAGGTATCCAGAATCGCCGCTTCCACGCTTGAGTGCCGCTGCCCGCCCGTGCTGAAGGATTTCCTCGAGGTTCGGGGCTTGGGCGTGCTCAACATCCGCACCATATTCGGCGAAACGGCGGTGCGGCCCAAGATGAACCTGCGACTGATCGTGCAACTGGACCGCCCTGGTACGACTGAATCGGAGCGTCTCCCGCTGCACGAGCAGTACGAGGACATCCTCGGCGTAGTCGTCCGCAAGGTCGTCATTCCCGTCGCGGCAGGCCGCAACCTTGCCGTGCTTCTCGAAGCCGCCGTTCGCGACTACATCCTGCAGCTGCGGGGCATAAACTCGACCGCCGAGTTCATGGAGCGGCAGCGGGCGGAGATCAAGAAAAACGACTAAGGTAACGGAAATGCAGCTCGTCCTGATCAGCGGCCTGTCGGGCTCCGGCAAGAGCATCGCCCTCAACGCCCTCGAGGACAGCGGCTACTACTGCGTCGACAACCTTCCCGGACCGCTGCTCCAGCAATCGACCGAGCTGCTCCGGCGCGCGGGGCACAACCGGGTCGCGATGAGCATCGACGCCCGCACCGGCGATTCGCTCGAGCAAGTCCCCGAGTATGTCGCCGCTCTGAAGAGTCAGGGCGTGGACCTGCGCCTGCTTTTCCTCGACGCCAAGAATGATACGCTGATCAGGCGTTTCTCCGAGACGCGCAGGCGCCACCCGCTCGCGACGGGCTCGCGCACGCTCGAGGAGTGCCTCATGCGGGAGCGCGAGCTCCTCGCACCGGTGGGCGAGATCGGGCATCGGCTCGACACCACCGACCTGCTGCCCAATACGCTGCGCAAATGGATCAAAGACCTGCTCGACATTCGAACCGAGTCGGTGATGCTCTTGTTCGAGTCGTTCAGCTACAAGCAAGGTGTTCCCCTGGACGCCGACCTCGTGTTCGACGTGCGCTGCCTCCCCAATCCCCATTACGACCCGCGGCTTCGCCCCTTGAGCGGTCTCGACGCCGCCGTGGTCGAATTTCTCGAGAAGGAACCGAAAGTCGGCAGCATGCTGGATGACATCCGCCGCTTCGTCGAGACCTGGCTGCCGTCCTACGGACAGGACAACCGGAGCTCTCTCACGGTCGCGGTGGGCTGCACCGGAGGCCGGCACCGCTCGGTGTATTTCGTCGAGCGCCTGGGCGCTTACTTCCGCAGCCACGCCCCGGTTCTCGTTCGCCATCGGCATCTCGCGCCAGCGACATGAGTCCAACCGTCGCCGTCGCGCTCACCGGCGCTTCCGGAATGCCGTACGGACTGCGGCTGATCGAGTGCTTGATCGGCGCCAAGGCACGCGTCTATCTTCTGTATTCGCAGGCCGCTCACGTGGTCGCCAAGCAGGAGCTGGACATCGTGCTGCCGCCACGCGCCTCGGACGCCGAGCGCATGTTCGGCGAGCGCTACTCCGCCGAGCCCGGCCAATTGCGCGTGTTCGGTCGCGACGACTGGTTTGCTCCGGTCGCCTCCGGATCCAATCCGCCCGACGCCATGGTCATCTGCCCCTGCACGGTGGGCACCCTCGCCTCGGTAGCGGCGGGCCTCTCGGACAACCTCATCGAGCGCGCGGCGGACGTCACCTTGAAGGAGGGACGGAAGCTCATTCTCGTCCCGCGCGAGACGCCGTTTTCCTCCGTGCACCTGGAGAACATGCTCAGGCTCTCGCGCGCGGGGGCGGTGATCCTTCCCGCCAACCCGGGCTTCTACCACAAGCCAAAGCGCGTCGAGGACCTCGTCGATTTCGTCGTCGCGCGAATACTCGACCATCTGGGAGTCAAGCACGACCTGATGCACCGCTGGGGCGAAGAGCGCTGACGGCCCGCGACCTTGCGCTCCGTGCACGTTCCTATTTTCCCGCTGAACACGGTGCTCTTTCCCGGGGGACTGCTGCCCCTGCGAGTTTTCGAGGCGCGCTACATGGACATGACCCGCGACTGCCTGAAGCGCAACGCGCCGTTCGGGGTTTGCCTTATCCGCGAGGGATCCGAAGTCGGCACGCCGGCCGTTCCAGAGGGAATCGGGTGTCTCGCCAATATCCTCGAATGGGACATGCAACAGCAGGGGATCTTGAACATCAAGACCCGCGGCGGCCAGCGTTTTCGCATTCTCGAGCGGCGCACCGGCGACCAGGGCCTGATTTCTGCCGACGTCGAGCTGATCCCGGCGGAGGCAAGCGCGGCCGTCCCCGCCGAGTTTGCCTCCTGTGCACGGCTGCTCGAGATGGTCGTAGAGGACCAGGGCAAGCCCATTTTCGCCGAGCCTCACGGCTTCGACGATGCGACCTGGGTCGGGTACCGCTTGGCGGAGATTCTGCCCGTGCCCCTGGTCGCCAAGCAGAAACTGCTCGAGCTGACCGACAGCCTGGGACGCCTGTCAATCCTGCAGCGCTTTCTCGAGAGCCGTGGGCTTGCCGACAAGCCTTCCTGAACGGAGGCCGGCGAGCAGCTTCCTCACAGGCGCGGGCACGGCCGCCCCGATCGCGTCCTCGACAGGCAACCAGATCTGTCCCGGTTCCGCGACTTGAGGCGCCTCGGATTTCACGAATCCGATGATCGGCGTGATATCGAGAGTGAAGTGGGTGAATTCGTGCCGCAGCACGGCCAGCGTTTTGCTTCCCGGCGGTTTCTCCGAGCCGGGCCGGACCTCCGGAAAGCACCACAGTCCTCCCCAAACACCCGCGGGTGGACGCTTTTCGAGCAGTATCTCCCCTCCGCGCACGAGCAAGAGCATCGACGTTCTCCTCACCGGTCGCCGCCGGCGCGGACGGGGGTCGGGATACGCTTCCGGATTCCCGCGCGCGTAGGCCTTGCAGGTCTCGTTCACCGGGCACTTCACGCAATCGGGACGCTTGCGCGTGCATACGCCCGCTCCCAGGTCCATCAGGGCCTGCGTATAGCGCTCGATATTTCTCGCCGGAAGCTGCGACTCGGCGAGCGCCCACAGGCGCTTCTCGACCCGCTTGTCCCCGGGAAACCCGCCGAGGGCGAAGCAGCGCGCGAGCACGCGCTTGACGTTGCCGTCGAGGATCGCTTCGCGCTTGCCGAAGGCGAATACCGCGATGGCAGCCGCCGTGGAGCGACCCAATCCGGGAAGCGACGCGAGGGCCTCGCGCGTGCGCGGGAACCGGCCGCCGTGCGCGGCGACCACAGCCTGCGCCGCGGCGTGCAGATTGCGGGCTCGGGAGTAGTAGCCGAGCCCGCTCCACACCGTAAGCACATCCTCGAGCGTCGCCCGGGCAAGCGACTTGACGTCGGGAAACCGCGCGATGAAGCGCTTGTAGTACGGGATGACCGTCGCGACCTGGGTCTGCTGGAGCATGACTTCCGACAACCAGATGCGGTACGGATCGCGTGTGCGCTGCCACGGCAGATCGTGCCGGCCGCGACGGGCCTGCCAGCGCACCAACCTCCGCGCGAAATCGCTCAACGCCTGAGGCCTTTGAGGAGGTCCTTGGCGCGCTCCCTTAGCTTGTCCTCACCCTTCGCCGCCTGCTCCTTCAGCAGGTCTTTGGCCAAGGTGCCGAAATCGGGGTCGAACTTCGGCGCGTCCAGCGTGCCGTGAATCTTCACCGGTAGCGCTTTGCCGCCGGACGACGACGCGCTCGAGACTTTCGCGAGATAGTCGATCTCGTTCGCTCCGATGTTGACATCGCCGGCACCCGAGAGACGCAGCACCGGCGACTTGGCCGAGAGGTCGTCGTTGTGTGCCACCCCATTCTTGATGACGAAGCTCGCGCTGAGGTCCGTAAGATCGGTGCGCTGCGAGGAGGACGGCGCCGACTCCTTTTTCAGCTTGCGCATGACCTCATCGAGATTGATGCCCTTCAGTCCTCCGTCCTTCAGACTCAGCTTGGCGTTGCCCGCGAGCGCCTTTTTCATCGCAGTGACGGTGTTGCCGGCGGTCTGGAGATCGAGCGCGACGTTCCCCTTACCCTCCAGCATGTCGTTGTTCAGCGCGTCCTTCAGCAACGGCCCCAGAGCGACGCCGGGCAATTCCGCCTTGAGCGCGAATTGGTTGGTGTTGGCGTTGACGCTCGCGGCACCGTTGAGCTTGCCCTGGTAGAGGTCGGCCGTCAGCGGCTCGGCATCGACTTTGCCCCCCGCCGCCTTCACGCCGAGGTGCACTTTCTCCAGCTTCACGTTCGACGCGACCAGCTGATCGATCTTCAGGTCGCCTTTCAGGTTGAGCCCCTTCAGAGCGGAAAGATCGATCGGCTCCTCTGGCTTCGCCGGAGCCGGAGGAGCGCCGCCCGCGGCCGGTTTCGGCGGAGGCGGCGGCAGGTAGCGGTCGAGGTTGACTTGGTCCGCCGCGAGCGTGAATCGGATCGCCTGAGGCGAAGCATCGAACTCGACGTCCCCCTTCAGCGACAGCGGGGGCTTGTTCGAGCCCGGCGTTGCGTCCGAGACCTTCAGCTCCATCCCGGAGAGCGCGAACGTCTGCTTTTCGAAATTGAGACGGTAGTCGCCAGACAGGCGCACCTGGTAGTCGGCCTTCGGCTGAGTCGCCTCGACCCGCGCGGCGAGCGAAAGCTTGCCTGGCACCCCGCTCGTGATGCGTCCGGTCTTGAGCTCATCGATGGTCGCTTTGTACCGACTTCCGGTCGCCTCGTCGTGCCAGCCCACCGAGCTCGCGCGCACTTCGATGCCCGCGATGTCGACTTGCGGGGCCTCGCCCCTCGGACCTGGCTTGGTCGCAGGCGCCTTAGAAGGCGTGGATGGACCGCCCGCGCCAGCCAGGTCCGAGAAATTCGTCTTGCCGCTTTTATCCTGCACCAGACTCACGTTGAGCCCGGACAGCGTCACGCGATCGACGACAATCTGCTTGGAGAGCAAAGGGAGCAAGGCCAGCGATACCTTGACGTCGTCGATGCGCGCGAAAGTTTGGCTGCTGTTGCGCTCGGACAGGGAAGTCTTGCCGATCGCGACGCCGACGCTGGGGAAAAAAGACAAGCCGATCGTCCCATCGATCGTGAGCGTGCGCCCGGTTTTTTCCTTGACCACGCGCGAGAGCTCGGATTTGTATTTGTTGGGATCGAAGGTCGCGAGAAGTATGGCGACCGCAACGACGACGAGCACGACGAGGCCGCCGAGAGCGTACAGCGTGTATTTGACGATTTTCATTGCGCAAGACCCTTGCTTGAGGAATTCACTCGTTGGCGACGCCGAAAGGCACGTGCCCGGTCGCGACGTGCCGGCTCGCCGATTCGGCGTGGCCGCGCTGATCGTCGAAGAAAATATCCGCGCCGAAGGCTTTCAGGAAAGGGCCTTTGTCCAATCCGCCGAGGAACAAGGCCTCGTCGATGCGGATGTTCCAGGCGCGCAAGGTGCGCACGACCCGCTCGTGAGCGGGAGCGCCGCGTGCCGTCACGAGGGCGGTCCGGATGGGCGCGCGTTCGGCCGGATATTCGGACTGGATGCGATGCAGCGCCGCGAGAAAGCTCTTGAAAGGCCCGCCCGACAGCGGTTCCTTGGCCGCGCTGACCTCGCTTGCCGTAAACGCTTCGAGCCCCTCGCGCTTGTAGACGCGCTCGGCCTCGTCGGAAAAGAGCACGGCGTCTCCGTCGAAGGCGATGCGCAGGCCCTCGGTCGCGTCGACGTTCTTCCCGACGTTGGAAGGCAGGATCGTCGCCGCCGCGTGCCCCACGTCGAGAGCCTTTCGCACGTCCAGGGGATTCGCCGAAAGGAACAGGTGCGCGTCGAACGCCGGAACGTACGGATAAGTGTTCTCCCCGCCGGTGAAGGCGGCGCGCGTGATATCGAGCTTGTAGTGCTCGATCGCGTTCATGATCCGCATTCCCGTGTCGGCGGTGTTGCGCGACAAAAGGATCACCTCCACGCGGGGTCGCGCGGGCGCGAGCGTGTTGAGGTAGAGCAGCTTTCTGACGAGGGAAAATGCGATTCCGGGCGCGAGGATTTCGTTTTCGTGCTCGAGCTGATATTTGTGATACGCATTGACGCCTTGCTCCTCGAACACGCGATTCGACTCCTCCAGATCGAACAGGGCCCTGGAAGAGATGGCAACGACCAACTTGCCGTCGAAGGACGCGGGCATTGGGCTTGGAGCGGGTGAAGGGAATCGAACCCTCGTCTTAAGCTTGGGAAGCTTTCGTTCTACCATTGAACTACACCCGCATGGTAAGATGATTTTACCCTCGCGTCATTGGCGTTTCAAAGTGATCCAGCTCTCCGTCAACGGCCAAGTCCAGCGCGTCGAGTCCGACGCGAATTTGACGCGCCTTCTCGAAGCGCTGGAGCTCACGGGCAAGCGCTTGGCCGTGGAAAGAAACGGCGAGATCGTCCCGCGCAGCCAATACGCGAAGACCCGGCTGGCCGAGGGCGACGCGCTCGAGATCGTCGTCGCCGTCGGCGGAGGTTAGCGATGAACGCTCCGACGCGCCTCGAACCGATCGCCGATCCGCTCCTGATCGCCGGGCGGGCGTATCGCTCGCGCCTCCTGATCGGCACGGGAAAATACAAGGATTTCGACGAGACGCGGCGCGCCGTGGAAGCGAGCGGAGCCGAGATCGTGACGGTCGCCATTCGCCGCACCAACATCGGCCAGAACGCGAACGAGCCGTCCCTCCTGGACGCACTGTCGCCGAGCCGCTTCACCTACCTTCCGAACACGGCCGGCTGCTACAGCGCCGACGATGCCGTGCGCACGCTGCGTCTCGCGCGTGAGCTGCTGGACGGCCACGACCTGGTGAAGCTCGAGGTCCTCGGCGATCCGGATACGCTCTATCCCAACGTGATCGAGACCCTCAAGGCCGCGGAAACGCTCGTGCGCGAGGGCTTCAAGGTCATGGTCTACACGAGCGACGATCCGATCGTCGCCAAGCAGCTCGAGGACATCGGCTGCGTCGCGGTCATGCCGCTCGCCTCGCTCATCGGGTCGGGCATGGGCATTCTCAACCCCTGGAACCTGCAGCTCATCATCGCGAACGCCAAGGTGCCGGTCGTCGTCGACGCGGGCGTAGGCACCGCCTCCGACGCCGCCGTCGCCATGGAGCTCGGCTGCGACGCCGTCCTCATGAACACCGCGGTCGCCAAGGCGCAGAACCCCATCCTCATGGCGCAGGCGATGAGAAAAGCGGTCGAGGCCGGCCGTGAGGCCTTTCTCGCCGGCCGCATGCCGAAGAAGCTCTACTCCGCGAGCCCCAGCTCGCCCTCCGCGGGCCTGATCTCTCCGAAGGCCGCGTAACACCCTCCTGCTTGCAGGAACGGCGCCCGATCCGCAGTTACGTGTTGCGCCAGGGGCGCATCTCGAACGCGCAGCGCCGCGCCCACGCCGAGCTCCTGCCTGTATACGGTGTCGCGTTCTCGCCTGCCTCTCTCGATCTCGGCGGGCTGTTCGGCCGCACGGCGCCGAAAATCCTGGAGATCGGATTCGGCATGGGCGAAACGACCGCCGCCATCGCGAAGCAGCACCCGGAGAACGACTACCTCGGCGTCGAGGTCCACACCCCAGGAGTGGGCAGCCTGCTCGCCCGCATCGCCGAGCTGCGCCTCGAGAACGTCCGCATCGTCCAGCACGACGCGGTCGAGGTGCTCGAGCGCATGATCGCGCCGGCCGCGCTCGACGGTGTGCATGTCTTCTTCCCGGACCCCTGGCCGAAAAAGCGCCACCACAAGCGGCGCCTGATTCAGCCGGCCTTCGTCGCGCAGCTCGCGTCGAAGATGAAAGCGGGCGCAGTCCTGCACGCCTGCACCGACTGGGAGGAGTACGCGCAGCAGATGCTGGAGGTGCTCTCCGCGGAGCCGGCGCTCGAAAACACCGCTTCCGGTTACGCCAGCCGGCCGGGCGCGCGCCCGCAGACCAAGTTCGAGCGCCGGGGCCTCGCCCTCGGTCACCGGGTCTGGGATCTGATATTTAGGAAGACTTAGCGGGCAGGAAGAGCTGCAGCAGATCGTTGAGGAAGCGCTGCCCCAAAGGGGTCGGAGCGATGCGCTCGTGGTCGCGCACGATCAGCCCGCGCGCCTCAGCTTCTCGCAGCGGCTTTTCCGCGAGCGCGAGCTGCAAGCCGGTGCGCTCGGCGAGCGAGGCGACGGGGAACCCTCCGGTCAGGCGCAAGGCGTTCATCATGAATTCGAACACGAGATCCTCGCGTCCGACTTCGCGGCTCTCCTGCACCGGACGGCCCGCGGCGACGCGCTCGAGATAGTCCCTGGGCTGCTTCCAGCGGGCGCTGCGCGTGACGCGATCGGGACGGCTCACTTTGCTGTGCGCGCCCGCGCCGATGCCAAGGTAGTCTCCGAAGCGCCAGTAGTTGAGATTGTGGCGGCACTCGCGGCCGGGCCTCGCCCAGGCCGAGGTCTCGTAGTGCACGTAGCCGGCCTTCCCGAGCGCGGTCGCTATCATCTCTTGAATCTCCGCGGCCGCATCCTCGTCCGGCAGCGCCGGCGGATGGCGGTAGAAGTACGTGTTCGGCTCCAGCGTCAAGTGATAATAGGACAGATGCGTCGTGGCGGCCGCGAGCGCCGCGTCGACATCGGCGCGCGCTTCCTCGAGCGTTTGCCCGGGCAGCGCGTACATGAGATCGAGGTTGATGTTGTCGAACGAGTCCTTCGCGATCTCGATCGCACGGCGCGCCTCGCGGTCGTCGTGGATACGGCCGAGCGCTTTCAGGTGGTCGGGATCGAAACTCTGGATGCCGATCGAGAGGCGATTGACTCCCGCCTTGCGGTAGTCGCGGAATTTCTCGGCTTCGAAGGTCCCGGGGTTCGCCTCCAGGGTGATCTCGCAGTCGGCCGCGAGCGGCAGGCGCGCGCGGAAGGCAGAGATCAAAGTCTCGATCGAAGCGGCCGAGAACAGGCTCGGCGTGCCGCCTCCGAAGAAGACGCTGTAGACGCGCCGCCCCCAGAGGTCCGGCAGCGCGAGCTCCAGATCGTTGACGAGCGCGTCGACATACGCTGCTTCGGGCGCCTCGCCCTTGACCTGATGGGAATTGAAATCGCAGTAGGGGCATTTGCGCACGCACCAAGGAATATGAACGTAGAGCGCCAGCGGCGGGAGCGCGGCAAGCTGGATCCCCGCGGGCGAGGGCGCGATTGCGACAGCCATGCTCTAGACGCCTTCCTTGAGCTTCGCCAGCAGCCGCCGCATAGCCTTGCCGCGGTGGCTGAGAAGATTCTTCTGCTCCGGATCGAGCTCGGCGGCGGTCTTGCCGAAATCCCGCAGGAAAAAATGTGGGTCGTACCCGAATCCGCTTGTCCCGCGCGGCTGCGCCACGATTTCCCCCGCCCAGCTGCCCTCGGCGATGACCGGCTCCGGGTCCTCCGAGTGGCGCATGAGCACGACTACACAGTAGTAGTGCGCGCGCCGGTTGTCCTTGTCGGCGAGCAATTCGACCACCTTTTCGTTGTTGCGCGCATCGGACCTCGGCTCGCCGGCAAACCGCGCCGAGTGCACGCCGGGCTCTCCGCCGAGTGACTCCACGCAAATGCCCGAGTCGTCCGCGAGAGCGGGGAGCCTGGTGCGGCGGCTGGCGTGGCGCGCCTTGGCGAGCGCGTTCTCGACGAAGGTGCCGTGCGGCTCCTCGGTCTCGGTCACGCCGAGGCTGGCCTGGGGGACGATCTCCATGCCGAGCGGCGCGAGCAAGGCCTCGAACTCGCGCAATTTCCCGGGGCTGGCGGAAGCGAGCACAAGCCTCTTCATCATCTCTAGCCCGCTCCGAGCGCGGCCTTCTGCTTCGCGACGAGCTCGGCGATCCCCCGTTGCGCCAGCTCGATCAGAGCCCGCATCTGGGCCGTCGAGAAGGGAGCGCCTTCCGCGGTACCCTGAATCTCGACGAACCCGCCTGAACCGGTCATCACCACATTCATGTCGGTGTCGCAGCCCGAATCCTCGGCGTAGTCCAGATCGAGGATGGGGACGCCTTCGTAGAGACCCACCGACACGGCTGCGACGAAGTCGCGGATCGGCGAGGCGGCTAGGACTCCGCGCCCCAGCAGCGCTCCCACGGCATCGTGCAACGCGATGAACGCTCCGGTGACGCTCGCGGTGCGCGTGCCCCCGTCCGCCTGGATTACGTCGCAGTCGAGCTTCACGGTGCGCTCGCCGAGCTCGGCAAGGTCGGTCACGGCGCGAAGCGAGCGCCCGATCAGGCGCTGGATCTCCTGGGTTCGCCCGGACTGCTTCCCTCGCGCCGCTTCGCGATCGGTGCGCGTGTGAGTCGAGCGCGGCAGCATGCCGTATTCCGCCGTGACCCAGCCCTGGCCGCGGCCCTTGAGAAAGCCGGGCACGCCCTCCTCGACGCTTGCGGTGCAAATCACGCGGGTGTCGCCGAAAGCGATCAGGACCGAGCCCTCCGCGTGCCGCGTATACCGGCGCTCGATCGCGATCGGTCGCAGTTCATCGGGTTTGCGTCGGCCGGGTCTCATCATCGTTTTTGCGGCGTGTGCTTGCGGATCGCATCGCGAATCTCCTGGATGGCGCGCTCGATCTCCTCGTCGCTGAGGTCGCCGTGGTCGACTTTGCTGAAGTCGCCGAGCTGCGTGCTGACGCCGTCCAGCGCCAGAGTCTGCGTCGATACCTCTCCGGCGAGAGTCCTTTGCGTTCCCTCCCAGGTCAGAGCCACGACGGAGAGGTTGTCGCAGTCGGCGCCCGCCCGGAGCTCGGCCAGCCTCAAGAGCTCCGGTATCGACTTCATGAGGTCCCCTCTCATCAACGTCGCCGCGACGAGCTTTCCGGTGAGCGGACCCCACAAGCCGTCGGTGCAAAGCATCAGGATATCGTCCTCGCGCAGCGGCGAGGGTTCCGACAGCTCGACCTGAGGAAGCGTGGTCGCGCCGATGCAATTGAAGATCTTGTTGCGATCCGGATGCGCCGCGACCGCCTCCTCGCGGACGCGACCCTGATCGACCAGCATCTGCACGCGGGAATGATCCCGCGTCTGGGCGTGGATCCGCCCTTCGCGCACTTGATAAAGCCTCGAGTCGCCCACGTGCGCCCACCAGGCGGTCGAGTCCTGCACCGCGCACGCGACGCAAGTCGTGCGTGGCGACTCGATGAGGTTGCGCGCCCTGGCATAGTCACCGAGCGCGGAGTGCGCGTCGAGGATGCTCCTTTGCAAAAAGGCCGACGGATCGGGGAGCGTGGGTTTCGCTTCCCTCTGGAACGCCTCGGTGAGAAGCTGGACGGCGATCTGGGAGGCGACCTCGCCGTGGAGGTGCCCACCCATGCCGTCGGCGACCACCATCAGCAACGCATCCCGCGTATAAGCATAGCTCGTGCGATCCTGGTTCGCTTTGCGCCCCCCTTTGCGGCTTTCCTGAAAGATCGAGAATCTCATCGTACGGTCAGCCTATTCCAGGCTTGGCGCAAGCTTTCCCTGAACGAGCTCTTGCGGTGCACCTCGGGGTCCTTCTCCCGCAGCAGCACTTTCTGCAGCGCAAACACGCTTTGCGGCCGCTTGAGATGATCGAGCTCCAGGCACCAGTCGATCGTCTCGAGCAGCTGGCGGGAGTACTTGCCGTTCCAGACCCTGGTCGCGGAAACGTAGCGGTCCTTCCCGACGCGGTGGTCGGCTGCTTGGGGCGCCACGCCCGCGAGGCAGGCGAAAATACTCGCTCCGATGGCGTAGCAATCGCTCCACGGTCCGAGATCCTCTCGGTTCGTGTATTGCTCGGGCGGGGCAAAGCCGGGTGTATACATAGGAGTAAGCCGCTGGCCCTCCTCCACCAGCGTCTGGCGCGCAGCGCCGAAATCGATCAGCACCGGAGTCCCGTCGTTGCGGATGTAGATGTTCGCAGGCTTGATGTCCAGATGGAGCAGCTTGTTGGAATGCACCTCGCGCAGCCCGTTCAGCAGCAGCGTGAACACGTGGCGGATGAATTTCTCCTTGATTGCGCCGCGGCGCGCATGAATATGCTCCTGGAGCGTCCGGCCGCGCTCGTAGCGCATCACCATGTATACGGTCTCGTTGCCGCGAAAGAAATTCAGCACCCGCACGACGTTGGGGTGCGACAGCCGCGCGAGCGAGCGCCCCTCCTCGAAGAAGCACCGCATGCCGTACTTGAACGTCGCAAGGTTCTCTTCCGCGATCGAGGGCAGCGCATCGCCCTCTTTGCGCAAGGCGAGCTGGCTCGGGAGGTATTCCTTGATCGCGACCGGCTGATCGTTTTCGTCGTAAGCGAGATAGACGATGGAAAAGCCCCCGCTGGAGAGTACGCTCGCAATGCGGTAGTTCTCGAGCTGATAGCCTTCGGGTAGCGGCTGATTGGCCTGCTGTGGCATTAAAGGGGTAGCGGCGCGGCGTTTGTAACCGTTATCATAGCGACGTTTTCCAAATCGCCGCCGGCATTATAAGGCGTCACTGATCGCGATCCATGATCCGCAGCATGACCGGCTACGCCACGGCAACCCGAGAGTTGCCGATGGCCTCGCTCGCTGCGGAGGTGAAAAGCGTCAACAGCCGTTTTCTCGACGTGCAATTCCGGCTGCCCGACGAGCTGCGGCCGGTAGAACCCGCGCTGCGCGAGCTGATCCAGGCTCGCGTCGGCCGCGGCAAGGTGGAGTGCCGGGTCTCGGTCACTGCGCCTACGAGCGCCGCGCCGCGCATCAGCGTCAACGAGGGACTGCTCGGCGAGCTCGCCGAAGTCTCGCGAAAAATTCGCGCGGCGGTACCCGACGCGGCTCCTTTGAGCGTCGGCGAGGTGCTCGCCTGGCCGGGCGTCCTCGGAGACGACCGGTCGGCCGCACTGCGGGAAGCCTGTATAAGGCTCGTGCACGAGCTTCTCGAGGATTTCTCCGCTACCCGCTCCCGTGAGGGCGGCAAGCTCGCGCAAATGCTCATCGAGCGCGTCGAGCGGATGCGGTCCCTGCTCGCCTCTATCCAGCCGAAATTGCCGGAGGCCATCGCCGCTTACCAGGAAAAACTCTCGGCGCGCCTCCGAGAAGCGCTCGGCGGAGCGGACGAGGAGCGCATCCGCCAAGAGATCGCGCTCTTCGGCGTCAAGGTCGACGTAGCGGAGGAGCTCAATCGCTTGGGCGCGCACCTGGAGGAAGTGTCTCGCGTCGTTGCCGCTGGAGGCGCGGTCGGCAAGCGCCTGGACTTCCTGATGCAGGAGCTGAACCGCGAGGCGAACACGCTGGGAGCAAAATCGGTATCGAAGGAGCTCTCCGACGCGAGCCTCGAGTTCAAGCTGCTGATCGAGCAAATGCGCGAGCAAATCCAGAACATCGAATGACCGGGAGCCTCTTCATCGTTTCAGCGCCTTCGGGCGCTGGAAAGTCGTCCCTGGTGAAAGCTGCGCTCGCCGAGGACAAGCGCCTCTCGCTCTCGATTTCGTTCACCACGCGGCCGCCGCGCGAGGGCGAGCTGAACGGGCGCGAATATCATTTCGTCGACCCCAAGACCTTCGAGGCGATGCTCAAGCGCAGCGAGTTCCTGGAATCGGCCGAAGTCCACGGGAACCGCTACGGCACCTCGAAAAAGTGGATCGCGGAGGCGCGCGCGAGGGGCCAGGACATCATCCTCGAGATCGACTGGCAGGGCGCCCGGCAGGTCCGGAAGACCTTCCCCGACGCGGTCAGCGTCTTCATCCTGCCGCCTTCCCCCGTCCTGCAGGAGCTCGAGCGCCGGCTGCGGGGACGGGGTCAGGACTCGGAGGAAGACATCCGGCGCCGGCTTCGCGATGCGCGCGAAGAGATCAGCCACGTCGCTGAATTCGATTATGTTATAATAAACAAACAGTTCGAAGAAGCGCGGCAGGATCTGGCCGCCATCGTGCGCGCAGCCAGACTGAAACGATCCAGCCAAATCGCGCAGCACCCGGAAATCTTGAAACCATTTAGCTAGACTAAAGAAAGATACTTACATGGCACGCATCACCGTCGAAGATTGCCTAAAGAGAATCCCAAATCGCTTCCAGCTGACGCTCGCGGCCACCTACCGCGCCCGTCAACTTGCTCAGGGCGGCACGCCGCACATCGAGACCACGCGGGACAAACCGACGGTCATCGCCCTTCGGGAGATCGCCGCCGGCAAGGTCGGCGTGGAGTACCTGAGCCGGGTGCACACGGGGTAGGGGCCGTGCCCCCTTGCCAAAGGGGGTTGCTGCAGGCCGCGCCCGGTCGCAGGGGCGAAAGTTGAGCCATGGCGGCGGTCGCCATCACCGATCTCAGGCAGCACCTCGGCTACCTCAAGCCGAGCGATATCGGCCGGATCGAGGAGGCCTATCAGTTCAGCGACGCCGCTCACCAGGGCCAATTCAGGCTGAGCGGCCATCCTTACATCTCGCATCCTCTGGCGGTGGCGGAGATCGTCGCCGACTGGCAGCTCGACGCTCAGGCGGTGATGGCTGCGCTTCTCCACGACGTGATGGAGGACACCGCGATCTCCAAGCAGCAGATCACCGAGCGCTTCGGAAAGCCGGTAGCGGAGCTGGTCGACGGTGTTTCCAAGCTCGATCGCATCGAGTTCCAGTCCCAGGCGGATGCCCAGGCGGAAAATTTCCGCAAGATGCTGCTCGCGATGGCGCGAGACGTACGTGTCATTCTCATCAAGCTCGCCGACCGGCTGCACAACATGAGAACCCTCGAGGCGGTCAGGCCCGAAACGCGACGTCGGGTTGCGCGCGAGACGCTCGAGATCTACGCGCCGATCGCCAATCGCCTCGGGCTCGACGCCCTATACCGCGAGCTGCAGGAGCTCGCCTTCGCGAACCTGTATCCGGGGCGCTACAAAGTGCTCGCCAAGGCGGTGAAGGCGGCGCGCGGCAATCGCCGCGAGGTCGTCAACAAGGTCCTCAAGGCGCTGAAGGAGCGGCTGCAGTCGTCTCAGATCGAGGCCCAGGTCACCGGCCGCGAGAAGCAGATCTATTCGATCTACAGCAAGATGCAGGAGAAGCACTTGTCGTTCTCGCAGGTGCTCGACATCTACGGCTTCCGCGTCATCGTCCAGGACGTTTCCGCGTGCTACCTCGCGCTCGGGGCGCTGCACAGCCTATACAAGCCAGTGCCGGGGAAGTTCAAAGACTACATCGCCATCCCCAAGGTGAACGGCTATCAAGCCTTGCACACGACGCTGATCGGCCCCTTCGGCACGCCCGTCGAGATACAGATCCGCACTCAGGCCATGAACCGCATCGCAGAAGCCGGGGTCGCTTCGCACTGGCTGTACAAATCGGACGCCGAGCTCAACGAGGTGCAGCAACGCACCCACAAATGGCTCCAGTCTCTGCTCGACATTCAGCACGCTTCGGGCGATCCCGCCGAGTTCCTCGAGCACATCAAGGTGGACCTCTTTCCCGACGAGGTCTACGTATTCACGCCCAAGGGCAAGATCATGGCGATGCCTCGAGGCGCGAGCGCCGTGGATTTCGCCTACGCCGTGCACACCGATATCGGCAACCGCTGCGCTGCGGCGCGGATCAATTACGAGCTCGCGCCCCTGAGAACCGAGCTCAAGAACGGAGACCGGGTCGAAATCATCACCGCGGCGCACGCGAACCCCAACCCGGCCTGGCTTTCGTACGTGAAAACCGGCAAGGCGCGCTCCCAGATCCGGCATTTCCTGAAGACCATGCAGTACGAGGAGGCCGCAGCGCTGGGCGAGCGCATGCTCAACCAGGCCGTGCGCGCGCTGGGGGCGAAATCTTCCGAGGCGACCGCCGAAAGATGGGAAAGGCTGGTGCGCGACCTCGGGGCCAAATCCCGTCAGGAAGTGGTCGCGGACATCGGCCTGGGTAAGCGCCTCGCGGCGATCGTCGCAAGGAAGCTGCTCGCGCTCACCGAGGGCGATCAAGCCGAAGCAAAGGCTCCGGCCGGGTCGATCGTCATACACGGCTCGGAAGGACTCGCCGTCCAATTCGCCAAGTGCTGCAATGCGATCCCGGGCGATCCCATCATCGGATTCATCAAGAAAGGGCAGGGCCTGGTCGTACACACCCATGACTGTCCGACGGCAGCCAAGTCGCGTGGGGATCCGGAGAAATGGCTGGACGTGGAATGGGCGCCCCAGACCGACAAGATGTTCGATGTCGGGATCCGCGTGACGGTCGTCAACCAGCGCGGCGTGCTCGCCAAGGTGGCGACCGCGATCGCCGAGGGCGGCTCCAACATCGACAACGTCAGCATGGACGAGGAGCGCAGCCTCTACACGACCATGCATTTCACGCTGCAGGTGGCCAACCGCCTGCATCTCGCCAAGGTTCTTAGAGCTCTGAGGCGCGTCCGAGAGGTCGTCCGCATCGCCCGCGTCAAGGACTAGCCCCGCCGGGTTAGGGCTTGCGGGTCAATAGATCGAACAATCGCTCCAGCCAGTCGGGCACGTTCCTGAGGGGCGTCTGGGCCAGACCCCAGCCGAGCCCGGCGCCGATGGCATTCGCGACCATGTCGGCAACCTCGAACGTGCGATAGTCGGTCAGCCCTTGGAGGACCTCGATCGTCGCTCCCATAGCCACGAAGGCGAGCGCAATGCCGATCTGCCGCGCCCGACCCTCGAAGAGGCTCGCAAACCAGAACGACATGCTCGCGTAGGACAGGCAATGCGCGAGCTTGTCCCTTCCCGCTGCAAGGTTCACATCCAAGGGGATGAGCGACAGGACCGCGACTGAAGCGACCATGCCCCATCCCAAGACGAGCCAGATGCGCCGATGCCGCTGCGAAAGCGGCGTCAATTGCACGGAATCCAGTTGAGCGGGTCGTCCCAGACGACGTCCCCTACAGCGACCTGTGTCCCTGCCACGAGCAGCGGTGGCGGCCCCAGCTTCGTGACCCTGACGGATACCTGTCGTGCGCTCTGATTCGCCGCCAACGTCTCCCCCTCGCTCTGTTCCTTCGGCCCGAGTCCCATAGTTGATACATGGCACAGCTTGATCCCCGGCTTCGCCATCGCCTCGAGCGACGCGTTGGTGGCTCGAAACCTTGCGATCATCATCGGCGACGCGCGTCCCGCGACCGTATCGTCCTTCCAGGGACCAGCGTAGCTGTCGCCGCTCGCCCAGACGTATATGCCGTAGCCGTCTCGGCGGTCCCTCGAGAATCCGCCCTCATAGCGGTCACCCGCATACAACGAGCGAGCGCCCCAAACATAGACCCCCCAGCCTTCCTTGTAGTCGTCGGCGAACCCACCCTCGTAGCGGTCACCCCAGGGCCAGGTCTTCACACCCTGGCCGTGCTTTTTGCCCTGACGGAATTCGCCCGTGTACACCGCGCTCCCTCTGGCCGTGCCCTGCCCCTCCGCCCTGCCGCCTATGCAGCCGCCCGCATAGGAACCTTGCAACTCGGGATCCACCACGAGGCATCCCGATTGCGCCGGCGCAGCCGCAGGCAGTCCGACGAGGAGCGCAAGCAACGTCAGGGTTCGCATACGCAGCCAAGCGTGGGACATGCACGCTCCTAGTTGGTTTCCCACTTCAGCGACACGCTCGACGGCCCGACCAGCACTTTCGGTCCCTTGCTGGGCGCTCGGCGTTCCTGCCAGAAAAAGTCGCCGATCGCGTATCCGAGAAGCGAGCTTGCGACCGTGTCGGACAGCCAATGCTCGCGGGAGGCAATCCTGCCCGCGTTGACCAGGGCCGCCACTCCATACAACCACGGCGCGTCGTATTCCTTGGCGAAGGGCGTCACCGTCGCCCACATGACTGTCGCGTGGTTCGACGGGAACGACGCATCCGATCGCTTGAACGGATCGAAATCGGTCGTGCCCAAGCCATCCTCGGGCCGCGCGCGACCCACCGCATATTTGATGCTCGCATTAACGAGGAGGCCGGTGAACCCGGCCTCGAGCGCGGCGATTCCGGTGTTGCTCAGACGCTTGTCCTGCTCGGAGAGCGCCGCGAGCCCCGCGCCGCCTACCGCCGCGACCGGGAGCCACTTGCCCAGTCCATCGAGTCCGTCGAGCGTCTGCGAGCCGGCGTGACGCTGCACGTACTGGTCGACCTTCCGGTCGAACAGCCCCGACGCAAACACGGCGCCCGTTGCGAGCAATGCGGTTCCCCAAACGCCCGGCCGACCGAGGGCGCCGGCGCCGTCGCCCCAGTCCTGCCCCATCAGCGCGCCGAAATTCTCGAAAGGACGGTCCCACATCGGACTGCCGAGATACGGCAGATTGTAATCGTCCTCCACGTCCCCGAGCCGCACCAGGCCGTCCCCCTTGTTCATATCGATCATCAGCGGCTTTTCGAGCATGTCGTAGAGATCGACGGGCGATTTGACCATCTGCCCCGCGTCGCGCGTCCAGGGCGCGAGCGAGAAGCCGGTCGTCACCCGAGTATCGTTGGGCAACAGGGCCTCGAAGGGGATCGAAACGAAAACCCCCTTGTCGCGGTAGTTCGGCTCCCCTCCGACGCCGGGGTCGACAGCGTTGGTCACCGTGTACCACGCGCCCAGCTCCATTCCGATGCGGAAGCGGCGCTTGACCTCGAAGCGGGCGCCGACGTCGCGCGCGAGAAACCTCCCGGCCCGCACCGTGATCGTCGACTGATAGGGAAGCTTGTAGTGCATGGCCGCCAGCGCGGTCACCGTCTGGTAGTCGAGGAACCCGAACCAACCGTCGAAATTGCGCTGCTTGACGGCGTCGACCGTGAGGTCGAAAGCCCAGGGCGTGCCGCGCTCGACGTAGAGCCACTGCCCCTCCACCCCGCCGTACATCTGCTCGAGATAGCCTCCGGTCAGCCGCGCGTAGTTGCGCACGTAAGGCTGGTAGACGCGGTTCAGCAGGAGGTGGTCGAGCCTCACCCGCGATCCCGCCTCGTACAGCGCAAAGTCGGAGCGCACGTGCGGCAAGGTGCTGTTGTTGTGTCCCACCGCATCGCTGATGTTCTCGTACAGGGTCACGTTGATGCCCGAATTGAAAAAGAGGCTCTGGGTGAGCTCGCGATCGTAGGTCCCGAGCACGCCGATGTTGTACTGGAACACATTGGGTCCGTTCAGGTAGGTGCTCAACGTAGGCTTGATCTGAAACAGATTCAGACCCGCGTCCCGGCTCTTGAAGCTGATGAAGTTGCCGTCGTCGCCGTAAAGGACGTTTGCGTCGGTCGGCGCCTCGAGCGCAGCCATCAGGTCTTCCTTGTCCTTCGGAGGGTACGAGGACGGGTCGGCGTAGCGGATCGCGACCGTCTCGGCGAGTTCTTTTCGCGTCAACAGCCCGTTGAAATAGCGGTTGAGCTTCCGCAGGTCCGAGAATTCGTAGGTTGCCACCGGCAGGCCGTTGGTGGTGTAGGTGATGCGGATCTCCGTGGTCTCCAGCGGACCGAGCAGCAACGCCGTCCTCGCTGCCCGCCCCACGGCGCGGCTCATCTGGGAGATGCGGATATTGGTGAGGACGAGCGTGAGGCGCGCGCTCGGATCGAGGCGGATGCGGATGTCCTTGAAGTCTTGGCGGAACAGCGCGTCGTACATGCGTTTCCGGTGGCTCGGGTCCTGCTGCCACTGCTCGAGCGTCGGACGGGGCGTGACCTTGACGTAAGGCTCGGGCTCTGCGGTCTTCGGAATCCACTCTTTCTGGTCGAGCGGGATCGAAACGTAGGCGCTGACCCCCGGCACCCCGCGCTGGTTGGACACGGAAGCGCTCAGCCAGCCGAGGCGATATTCGATTGCGCCGGAAATTCCGCGGGTGCGTTCGGCAACGTGCGTCTGCTCGGCAAAGGGAAAATTCTTGTAGTCGCTTGCGTCGTATTCGGCGACTAGCGACCAGCTTCCAAGCCATGAGGGCGAATAACGTATCCCTCCGAAGGCGCCGTCGATCAGCTGGCGGCCGTAACCGAGAGTGAGCTGCGCGTCGCCCGCGGTCTTGGTCGCCACGACGTACTGCCGTGGGAAGAGACTGGTGCCGAAGGTGTCCTGAGCTCCGACCGCGACCGACGGCCACCAGCCGTGTTCGGCAATCAGGCGGACCTTGAAACCGGAGTTCTTATCCTTGTATGCACCGTATCCCCCAGTCAGGAACTCGGGGCTCGCAAGAGGCTGCACTCCATTGATACGCGTGACGCCGAGGTTGGTCTCAAGCCAGGGAAGAAGGGTGGCGTTTGCCGAAAAATTGGAATACGGGCGCGCGTAGTCCATTCCGAAACGCAGCGTTCCGTCCGGATTGAAACGGGCATCGGGCATGATGATGAGGCCGGTGGGTCCGGGCGGACCAGCAGCGGCGAGACCGGATGCCATTGCGAGCAAGCAAAACGAGCACGCGAGCGCGCAACGCATTGCTGCCCGTGAAACAGACCTCTCAGACGTTCCCACCTCGATTGCCAAGTACAGGAAACAACGAAGCGCCGACGCGATGTCGGCTTTGCTACTATGAACCAAGCCGCGATGTCGTCGCTACGCGCGAAGAACCCGAGACCATCGATTCGTCCGTTCGGACAGCCTCAAAAACAACAAAACCCTGCCAGGATATCCTGGCAGGGTTTTGAAAAAGCTCGGTCTAAAAACCTTAGTGGTTGGTCGCGGTGCCGTTATTCGCACTTGCCGCGGCAACCCCTGCGACTCCTGCCGCCACCACGGCGATCGTACCCGCTGTGGCACCCGCAGCAGCGCCCGCGCCGCCGCCCGCACCTGCGGCTGCACCACCCGCCTGCGCCATCGCGTTGCCGGCGAGTGCGGCAAAGAAAACCATCGCTACTAGCTTCTTCATGAAACCCCCCAAATAGGAACCACGAGTTTGATGGTGGCTGCACATTAGCACACCCCGTTAAACCCTTGCAACACCAAGCCAGCCGAAGGGCCAGCGGGCGTAAGTAAAGCGTAAGTAAACACACTCAGGCCTCTCGTATTCCCCGCTTTCCGGCAGTGCATCCTCGCGTAGAAAAGCCGATATCGAGCAACTGACGCGAGTATCATTTTGCTTTATGTTTTAGTAACTTGCATTCTCACACCAGGTGACCAGTCCCGTCCGAAACAACAAAGCCCACACGCCCATCGCGATGGCAGTCGTTTTCATCGCAATAGTGGGCGCAGCGTATCTGCTGCGAGGCCGTGTGTACTACCCCCACGTGGTGGTGGAAGCCGAGCAGAAAGTGAAGCTCGAGTTTCTGCAGCATGGACTGCAAAAGGGTGAAGACTGCCAAGCCGCAGTCGCCACCGTCGCTCAGGCCATCCGCGTCAGCTGCCCAAGCTGCCGAATTGCGCTGCAGGAGTGCTCCAGTGAGCTCGCACCCGCTCTGGAAACGCTGCTCTCGGAAGAGCCGCTCGCGTTGCCCAGCTCGCGCCTGCCCAGAGGAATCGTCACATACCAATCGGACGACGGCGCGCTCGCTCTCGCGGCGTGTCGGGAAGCGGAGCGAGTGAGCAGCTCGAGCCCAGGTGCAAGCACGATCTGCTACGCACCCAACGAAAAGCGTCTCTTGCTCGGCCCAACGGCGCCGCGCATCAACGTACACCAGCTTGCCCTCGGCTTTGTGGTACTGCTGTTCACGGGTGTTGTTTCAGCTTTTGTCGGGTACCTCATCGTGCGCTACGAAGCGGTGCATGCTCACTGGAGCCACGACCCAGCCCACGCGGGCCCTCAGAAATTCCATGCCTCGCCCACTCCACGCATAGGTGGTCTCGCGGTCATGGCAGGTCTTTTCGTGTCCGGGGCCGCCTTGCTCGCGTTCGAGCAGGATGCCCCCGGCGAGCAGTTCGGCTACCTGCTCCTTGCAAGCCTCCCCGCGTTTCTCGGTGGGATCACCGAGGACGTCACGAAAACGGTGAGCGTGGCGGCCCGACTCATGCTCACCATGCTGGCCGCGGCCATCGGCGTGTCGCTGCTCGGCGCCGTGATCCCGCGGCTCGATGTACCGGGTTTCGACACACTGCTGCGTTGGTCGCCTTTTGCGATCGCCTTTACCGCCTTCGCGGTCGGCGGCGTCGCCAATTCGATCAACATCATCGACGGCTACAACGGATTGGCCGCCGGCCACGCCATCATCGTCCTGGCCGCGATGGCCTGGGTGTCGGCGCTGGTGGGAGATACATTCCTGCTCGCTTCAGCGCTGGCGATGGTCGGCGCCCTGTTTGGCTTCCTCGTGTGGAACTACCCCAAAGGGAAGGTATTCCTCGGCGACGGCGGCGCCTATCTACTCGGGTTCTGGCTCGGCGAGCTCTCGGTCCTCATCGTCGTGCGGCACCCCGAGGTCTCGCCGTGGTTCCCGATGCTGCTCCTGGTGTACCCGATATTCGAGACGGTCTTTTCGATGTACCGGCGGAAGGTCGTCGAGGGTCTTTCGCCTGGACAGCCCGATCGCAGGCACATGCACCAGCTGATCTACGAGTATTTAGCGAAGCGCGCTCCTGCCAAGACCGCCGATCCGGCGAGCATGACCCGGCGCAACAGCAGTGTCGCGCCTGTCAGCTGGTTAATCACCTTGTGCTGCGCCATTCCGGCCGTGTTCCTCTGGAAGGAGACGCCCTGGCTTGTCTCGGCGTCTCTCTTATTTTGCGCCGGATACTTGTCCGTCTATCGTTGGCTGTTCGTGTCGAGCCGAGGCAGCGGCTAACATGGTTTCGGGTCTCGTCGTGAGGAAGAGACCACCCACGGTTTGACACGCAGCATGCACCGCGTCACCTGGGCGTTAAGCGATTAAACGCCCAAACGCGAAGATCGTCGGTGCGAAACAAGACGGCGCGATCTTCTGATGAGTTACGCCCAATGCGTACGCTACTCGCGAAAACGAGAGGTACGAGGGCTCCGCTTCGTGGCCGTACACTACACCGTCGAATCCATGGACGCGCAGCTCTCTCCGAATTTTGCCTGTCGAGTTACAGCGGTACAGCGCCGGGAAGACGTCCTCCTCCTTTCTTTGATCTTGCACATGGCGTAGGATTCTGGCGTGCGCACGATTAGGCACAAGTCTGGAGAGAAGTCCGACGTAGCTCCACGAATTGGTTGTGCGAACGCAGAGTAAGCCCCCGGGACGCAACACGCGCCGCGACTCGCCGAAGAATCCACGGGGGTCGGGCAAATGCTCCAGAACGCAATCCGACAGGACTAGGTCGACCGTACAACTTTCCAACGGCCATCTGTCGGATTCGAGAATTCGAAACTCATCCACGAAGGGATTCGTTGCGGCGGCGCGATCCACATCGATGCCGATTACTTTTTTCGCCCTGCCGGACAGATTTCTGAGTTCGCGCCTGTATGCTACGGGATCATCGCTATGCGCCCCGCGTCCACAACCAAAATCCAATACCACGCTCTCTGGGCTTAAGAGGGCATTGACGCGAGTGTAGAACGCAACGGTGCCATCAACGTCCGTAAATCCGCCGAAGCGGGTCTCGGGATAGTGAGCTTCCTTGAGATCGGGCATGGCCACGAAAAGGAACTTTTAGGGTCGGCAAATGTAATCTGCTATCCGCTCGATGCCCCTCAGGTCGATCACCGGAGATGCCCTTCGCCGGGGCTGCCCGAGGTCCTCGAGAGCAGCGGCAACTGCCGCACCATCCGACCCTGAAGGCAGGACCGTCCCGCGACTCAGCCGCGTGAGTTCCTGGGCGATATCGGCATCCCTGGGGCCGATGAACAGAACCGGCGCCTCGGTTTTTATCACCCCGTACAATTTGCTCGGCACGATGATGCCCTCCCATCCAGGCTTCATGCTTATCAAATGGACGGTGGCCGACCATAGCAGGGCAGCGGTCTCTTCTTCGGGCAGGTAATCCATTATTCTCACATTTGACTGATCACTGGCCTCGGCTCTAAGAGCGGCAACGCCGGAGCCACGGACGGCAAATAGAAAAAGCCAGTCCTTGTTTTTCCTATGATGGAACCAACGCGCGCCTTCGATGAATTCCTTGAAAGTATGGCCCTCCCCGAGATTTCCCGCGTAAAGGGCGATCTTGCGATCCTCCCAGCCGTATCTCTTGAGCACCAGATTGGGCCCGGGAGGTCTTGGAATAGGGCGCTTGTCCCAGGGTGAAACCACAATGCAGGAGCGCACTTTGCCCCATTGGCGATACGCCAACAGCCTCTCCCGCTGCCGGGGCCCAAGTGCAATTACCCCGTCTATGCTCCCAAGGGAAGTTTCAATGCATTGCTGCAGCACCCAATACAGTACGCTGCCGCGTCTCACGATACCCGCAGCGTCCAGGGCATCCGGGTACAAATCCATGGTCCACCAGAAGACGGGTCTCGGATTTCGCCGAAATAGTTTCGCCATCGGCGCTGCAACGATGAGGAAGGGGGGGTCGGTCAACAACATGCACCGATCCCATCGCATCAATGGAACACGTGCCACGGTCTGAAGCCAAAACCACGCCCAGTTGACGAACCGGGGGACAGACCCGCTTTGGTGGACGATCCGAACGTCAAATCCCAGCGCGTTGGACGCGGTCAATCCAGATTCCGTCTTTACGTAGCCACCTTTGGAGGTGAGCACTGCGACATCATGCCCAGCCGCCGCAAGTCGTTCCGCAACATCGAGGAGCATGCGACCGGTCGGTGTCTGAGAGCCGCCAAAAAAGCGGTTTACGAGCAAAAAGCGCACTACGCTAGGAAACCCGGCTTATCGAAAGACTCTGGTGCCAGAGTTGCTTGTACACCCCGTCGTACGGGATCTACGCCGGAACCTGAACCAGTGCTTCGTATATCTCCGAAAAAATTGTGTCTAGGTTCTTTGTAATGTCCCAGAAAGGGTACTGCGCTCGCATCTTTGAGAGATCGCTGATGTAGCAGATATGGTCTCCCTCTCTGTTCTGATCCAGATATTCATACATCATCTTTTGTCCGCTCAGCGCCTCGATTCGAGAGAACGCCTCCAGAATGGAGACGCTATTCGCACGGCCGCCGCCGATGTTGTAAACCTCTCCGGAACGCGGCTTCTCGTAAAAAGCGTGGATGAAGCGGGCAACGTCGAGAGAATGGATGTTGTCCCGCACTTGCTTCCCCTTGTATCCGTAGACCTTGTACAGGCGCTTACCCACGTTGCACTTGATCAGGTAGCTTAGAAACCCATGGAGTTCCACGCCACTGTGGTTGGGACCCGTCAAGCACCCCCCGCGCAGGCAGCAGGTCTTCATTCCGAAATAGCGTCCGTACTCTTGCACCATGACATCCGCGGCCACCTTGGATGCACCGAACAATGAGTGCTTCGACTGATCTATGCGAAAGCTCTCCGGAATGCCGTTGGCGTATCTTTGATCGGCATAGTCCCACCGCGTATCCAGCTCGGCCAGCGGAATCTCGTTTGGAGCATCGCCGTAGACTTTGTTGGTCGACATCTGCACGAAAACGGCATCCCGACTTGACTGGCGCGTCGCTTCCAGGAGATTCAGCGTCCCGCCGGCATTGACATCGAAATCGTCGAACGGCCGCGAAGCAGCCATATCATGGCTGGGCTGGGCAGCCGCGTGAACGATCATCGCAGGGCGCAGCTCCTTGACCAGCTGTTCCACTTTCGACCGATTCCGTATGTCCAGCTCGTGGTGCTGAAATTTGTCGTGGGTCGCGAGCAGCCGCTTTTGGTTCCATCGAGTGTCCCCGGCCGGCCCGAAGAAGTCGGCACGCATGTTGTTGTCGATTCCGTGGACCTGCCAACCTATGCGGCAGAAATAGTCGACCACTTCGGAACCGATCAGGCCTGAAGAACCCGTGACGAGGAGCGTTTTCATAGAACTATCGATTTGTTGGTCAAATGCCCGATTGCCGCTTGGCCAGAGCGAGTTTGTATCGTGACGATCCCTCAGTGTAAGCGTCTATGAGCTTGTTTGTCACACCCTCCCATGTGTAGCGGTCGCTGACCAGCCGCCTGCCGATTTGTCCCATGCGTTCCAGCGTGGAGCGATCAGAAAGAAGCTCGCGCAACGCGTCGCTGAGGGCATCCAGATCGGCTCCCACGACCCGTCCCGCTCCGACCTGTTCCACCTCCTGGAAATGGCAGCCTGGGGACAAGAGAACTGCGGTGCCGCTCGCCAATGCCTCTAGCACCGCCATCGAAAAACCCTCAGCTGCGGAGGGAAGACAGAAGAGATCGGCCCGCGCCAGCAGCTGCATCTTGAGCACGCCCTCGACCATGCCGGGAAAGATCACGCTCCGCGTCAGGCCGGCCGCGCTGGTGCGGCTACGCAGGTGTGCTTCGAGGCCGAATTCATCGGGCCCCGCCATAACCAGTATGGCTTCGGGAATGTCCCGCTTGACCCGGAGAAATGCGTCGAGCAGGCGGTCCGCGCCTTTGATCGGGTGAATTCGGCCCATGAACAGGACTACGGTGTGCTGTTGGCCGATGCCGACCCTCTCGAGCAGAGCGTGATTGAGAGGAACCGAGTAAGGCAACGTATCGATCCCGTTAGGGATCACGCGGCAGGGCGTATTGACTCCCAGCCTTTCATAGTTCGCAGTCTCCGCGTCGGTAAGCGCGATCAGCGTGGTCGCGCGCTTAAGTATGGATATTTCGATCGCCCACATATAGAGCATTTTTTTAAACGACCGGAACTTCAGACGCTCGGGATCGAATCCCCCTCGCTGGTGATAAAAAAGCGGCTTCTTGTGGCGAAAAGAAGCGCGAGCCGCGGCATAGGTCGGATAGATGAAGGGCAAGTGCGTATGCACGATGTCGACGCTTGGCACGAGCCTGTCGAGCACTCGGGCCAATTTTGGCGAGTAAAGAAACCCCAATGATTTCGAGACGTAGGCGACGCGGGAGAATAGCCGTTTTAGCGGCTGGTACCGTCTAAAGTACCAGACTTGCACACCCTCGACATCGATCGGGCAATCGGTGGGAACGTCAAGGTCCTGATCGAGGTTCGAGTTCGACGTAAGAACGATTACCTCGTGGCCCTTGCGAACCAGCGTCTCAGCCACTGAGGAAACCGAGATAATCGGCCCGCCGATGCGCCATGCCGGCTTGTACCCATGGACCGTAAACAGAATCCGCATGCCTCAGCTCATTTGCCGTAACGGCGGAGCCAATCGCAGGTCAGGCTTACGCCCTCCTCCATAGTGTAAGGAGTGGCGCCGCACGCGTCAGCGAGGGGAGAAATGTCGTGAATCATCTCGGTCAACAGATTGTTCAGACGGAAAGAGTGAATAGGTGCGGGAAATCCCAGCGCCTTGAAGAAATCTCCGATTTTCGCGGCACCCCACAAGGCCCAAAGGGGCACTTCCCGTACAGGACGAGCGCCCAACGCCCGCTGAATCGTGTCGGCCCAGTGTTTGAGCTCCAGCGGCTCGTAATCGGCCAGGTAGATGGTACGTCCCGCCAGGCCGCCGCCCCCCGAGGCCGCGAGGCGATCGAGCTGAAACACCGTGTTGAGCACGAACCCGTAGGATCGGCGGATGCGATACCCTCGAGGGTGGACGTACAGCCCCCGCTGAACCGCGGTGAACAGGTCGCGGTAAGGTGTGCCGAACCACGGTCCCCAGATCGAAGTCGGTCGCACGATTATCCAGGGGAAAGCGCTCCCGGCGTTCTTGCGCACGAGCCGCTCACCTTCGACCTTGCTCTCCCCGTAGGCGGTGCTCGGGCAGCAATCCAGTTCATCATTGGGGTGATAGCCGATCCGGCAAACCAGCATCGAAGATGCAAACACCGCGAATTTCAGATGAGGAAGTGCGCGAAACGCTTCAACGGCATTGGCAACGCCCTGGGTGTTGATGGGATAGTCGTCAATCGACTTTCCGTTCAGATCGGTGCGTGCGGCCATGTGGTAGACGAGCTCGGGGTCGGATTCGAGTACTGCTCCGAGAAGCTCAGCGCGATTGAGAAAGTCGATTTTGCGCCATAGCGGTCCGTGCTCGGGATGCTGCGGAGGGTTGGCGTCGAAGTTGACGACCACATCGCCGCGGAGGCGATAGTGTTCAACCAGATTCGTGCCGACAAAACCGGACCCTCCGGTGACCAGGACGCGGGCCATGATCGAGCTACGCCAGCGCGGAGCGAACGGTCACGTCCTCACGCCGTCCTGTATCCGAGTCAGTTGGACGAAGCGGGCGACGACCGCGAGCTACGACTCCGTTGGGGCCGTATTTGACGACGGCATCCTCGAGCCCCGCCGATTCGAACCATCGACGCACCTCGGCAAGCGATTGGGGATGGTCATGCGCAGGCGAGTACATGTCGAAAGTATCCAGCGTCGCCCATTCTCGGTTCAACTCGTACGGCAAACCCCAATGCGAATACTGCAGTATCGGCATAAGCCGCGCCCCCCAACGCCCGCCGATTCTCCGCAAAAGGATTGCCGTAGGTAATAGGATCCCCACAGCGCCCCTCACCCATCGGAACAGCCGGTCCTTGGGCATGCGAGTCGTGAATGGTCGAAGAATGTACTTCCAGCCTACAACTGAGCGCAGGTTGCGCGCATAGACATCCGCCGCAATTTCGCCACCGGGCTTCAGGAACCGCGCGAGAGTGAGAAACGAGCGCGCGGGGTCGGGGGTGTGCTGCAGCACCCCGTAGCAGAGCACCCTATCGAAAACGCCTTCCCGAACGGGGATCTCGTAAATGCTTGCCTGGAACAGGTTGAGATTGGACATTCGCCCGTTGTTCTCGCCGTTGGCGTCTACGGCATTCGACAGGTCGAATGAAAATACCGTCGCCCCGGCGCGAAGCAGGATCTCGGTGAACCGTCCAGCGCCCGAGCCCGCCTCGAGGATGAGGCTGCCATTCATCGTGCGCGGCCACTGGGTGCCCTGGAACAGGCGGTTAGCGGAAAGCGGCAATCCCGTGTGGCTGTCGAGCTGGGTCCTGCGGAACTGATTCCATTGAAACCCGAAAGACCCGGCATACTCTTCGTTGGCCACGAAGCGCGGTATCCCGCCCCGGATGCGGAAGCTGGCCGAGCACCGACCGCATACGAGCAACCCCTCCACGATTTCGTCGACGGTGTCTCTAGGAGATTTTTCGCGGAGTTCCAGGTCCGGCGCGCGGCACTGGGGACAGCAGAAATATTCGAGCGCAGACAATTTCATGCGGCGGCCCTGCGATCAGATGTCAGCGTTTCGTAAAGCTCGAGGTATTCACGCGACGCCTTTTCGATCGACCACGCTCCGGAGCGCCTGCGGGCCTCCTGGACGCGCGCATTTGCCGCTGCGGGATCGCCGAGGGCCAAGCGGATAGCCGAAGCTACATCCGCGGAGGAGCTCGGGTCGCACCATAGCGCCGTGGTGTCGTCGAGAATTTCTCTGTGCTGAGGGATGTCCGACACGACAAGGGGGCAGCCGACGGCCATGGCCTCGAGAACCGTATTCGGATTCCCTTCGAATTGACTGATCGAAATGAACACGGCCGCTCGCCGCATCCAGCGCCAAAGATCCTCTCTATAGCCCATCAGGCGCATCCTTTGTGCTGAGCGTGTAGCTGCGATACGCAATTCAACGTCATGCCGAAGTTCTCCTTCGCCAAACAACAGCGCCGCGCATTGGGCCTCGGCGATCAGCACTTGGTCCAATGCCTCTACCAGGATATCCAAGTTTTTCTCGGGACTCAGACGACCGGCGAACAGAATCAGGCGTGCGGGCGCAGGCAACCCCAGCGCAGCCGGATCAGCGGGCTCGGTGTCGTGGATAAGCTGAAGCGGCAATCCGTTGCGTATCACGGCGATCCTGAGCGCCCTGGACCGCGCCGCCCAATACGCCGCCCCGCCTTTGGAATTGGCGACGATCGCGGCGGCGCGCCTTCCTATGTGCAACCGCAACCAGTTTTTCCAGGTGCCGGGATAGGCAAGCGCCGACGACCGTTCACTGAGCACAAACGGCACGCCCTGAAGCATCGCCGCCACTCCACCCAGCACGTCCATCTGCCGGAACCATGTCTGGATCAAACAAGGCTTTACGGAGCGAATGACCGAGAGAATGCGCAGCAGGATGGCCGGATCATGATTTCCGGAGCTCGGAATGGGATGGAGCGCCACGTTGGAGCCCGAGAAAAGCTTCAGATTTGATCCAGAATGAACATAGGCGACGTGAACATCGACGCCAAGGCGACACAGCTCTAGCGCCAACAATGCGAGCTGCCGTTCCGCGCCTCCGCCGGTAAAGGAGGGCACCAGATATAGGACAGTGAGCTGATCCACACCCTTTCGCATACCTCCCACTAGCGCGCCGCCGGCTTGAGTGCCTGTATATAGCTGCCAGAGGTCTTAAGATCGGTGTCTGATAGGTCCAAGAACCGCCTAGCGAGATACGCCCGCGACGGCGGCGTACCCTCCCGAACGACATCCGATACTATGCGAAATCCCGCCCCTTCGATTGCCCTCAAGTGTGCCGAATGAGGCAAACGATTAATAAGATATGGACGTGTGCCCCGCACAAGGCGCCAACGGGTATCCCCGATCGTCCAGTGTCCGTTCCAATCGCGCGTTATTCCATGGCTCTGATAATCAATCGTGTGCGACATTAGGCCTCCAGGCCGTAACCAATGATGCAGAGCTCTGTAGACGGCTACGATGTCGTCGACATGCTCCAGAACAGCCTGCGAAAAAGCAATGTCCACCGATTCGGGGTCGAGGAGATTTCTGTCCATCCACGGTGCTATATAGGCGATTCGTATTCGGCCGTCGATAGTTCGGCCCTGCTCTTTGATGGCGCGGACAATCGCAGCGATGCGCGACCGATCGAGCGCCCTTTCCAGGATTCTTTCATTCAGAAGCCGGCTGGGAAATGAATAATCTGCGAGTTTTGGGAAAACTAGGGGAAGTTCCTCGTCCCCCGGGATAGGGGTGCGCTCCGAAACCAAGCGTACCAACTCGTCGAAGATTGCAAGATTTCTCTCCACGTTAGCGTGCGCCTTGACGTCGAGCGCAAAATATTCGTCGCATCCGCTTAGCATTGCCACCAAACCTATTCCCAGAGAATCCCCGGGGCCAAGCTCCGCGACTCTAGCTCCCGTCCCAGGAAATGCGTATCCGGATGCCTGGATCTTGACCATATGCCTCATCCAGACCGAATAACAATAGCGCGCAGACACAGTGCCACCTGTCCCTCCACACGCGTATTTCCCAAGGACCGGCAGGAAAGTCGCCATCCCGGTTGCGAGTGCCCGCAAGCGTATTTGCATTCTATTGCCCAGATACCGATGTTTTGCTATTGGTCAAGTGGCCGCATGAGAAGCCGAAAGTCTGTCGACGGGTCACGATAAAGCTACGTACGTTCGGTGCCCGCATGCACAGGTAGCTGCGAGCGAGAGCCATTGATGATCGCCGAAAATATCCTGACAAGAACGTAGGCAGGGAGAAACATGAACACGATGTGTCCAAGCAAGTAAAACGTCGATGCTCTATACGTGTAGTAGCTCCAAATACAAAGCCAGAGATAGAACAATGTCGGCCAGAACTTGGAGGTGTTTCTTGAATACCAATTGTGTATCGTGCCAAACAGAAAACCCAGAATCGCGCCACGCAAGACCATTTCAATCGCGCCGAGGCCAACGACCGCCTCGGAAATCACGCCGAACATGAAACCCACACCCGTGCCCCTTGCCCCTATTAGCTCCAAGTACCAATCGCTTGGATCCACCTTGTCGAACGGTAGGAGTTGTTGCGGAAGTAATCGCAATATGTCGGCAAAATACATCGACCATGGAATGCTTGGGAGCTCGCCGCTGTCGCGAAGCGTCATGAGGTTGAATGCTGTTCCGTACATACCCTGGAATTCGTTGCTCGCGGAAAGCGCCGATTGGATGGTGTCGGTTTCCCCTATGCCGCGGGCAAATCCATAGAGCAACGCTCCGGCTACGATGGTAGCGCTTATCACAAATACGGTGAGCGGGCGCAGTGGAAGGCGTAGGCGCTGATGAGCGAGCAACCATGCTACGAGGAAGAATACTGCGCCAGATCTCCCGCCAAGAACTACTACCACCACGACTACCTGTGATATTGCCCAAACCCTTAGCGTCCAGCGCCAGGCAGGCTCGTCTGTCCGACTGACCAGAAGCAAAATGAGCGCACATTGCAGGACGATTCCAATGCCAACGATCTTTCCAGTAATTTGTTGGACCAATAACGGCAGATTCGCGACCATAGCGCCCTCTGAGCTATAGGTCGGATTGAGGTCTACGCCATAGACAAACTGTATAGCTTGTACGTAAACCAGCATCGACACATACAAGAGGACTATCGCGATGATGGTGCTTTTTGTCGGCGACTCAAGTTTGGCGGTAAAGATTGCCGCAGGATTCTTTCGAACAATCGCATAGGTCAACGAGAGCGAAAACAAATACAACGCACCCCACCATGCCACCCGAGCGAAATCGGCTACCGCCGGGTTGTAAGCGGCTAGGCGACTATCACTGAGTTCCGTCCACACGAGCCCGGACAGAAGAAACTGGAGTAGCGGATAACACAGATAAAGAGCAGTCACAATGACGCAAAAAACCCCCACGTCAAAATATGGAGGTTCGTTATCGCGTTTCCATAGTACTGCTACTAACGTTACCGTCACTGCGACAATCGCAACTATCGGGAATACAACAATACGCTGCTCCGAGTCCAGGCTGATCATTCCGATGACCGCAAGCGTCAGCGCAATGCCGCCACCGACAATACCGAAGCTGGTGTGTTTGTAAATTCGCCGATTGACTGTCATATCCCCATCCGCTAATCCGGAAGCGGGTGTCTTGTAAATCACGAGGCTGCCGATCGCGATGCCGTTCCTCTCTCGATCATTTGCCCGGCGCTCTGCAAAAGGTGCGAAATACGATAATCATTCAGAACACGCCGATAGCCCGCTCGGGCAACCTCTAACCTTTCCTCATTGTGATTGATGTAGTAGGTGATTTTTTCTATCAATTCGCCCACATCTCGGTACGAACTGAGCTCCTTGCCGACCTCAAAATAGCGGTCCAGATAATCTTCCCCATCCGAGATCTGCATCACGCCATTGGCAGGCAGCTCAAATAGGCGAAAGTTTCCAACTGAATATTTTCCGCGATTGTGCAGATTGAATCCTATCTTGGCGCGCTGATACAGCGGGACGTAATGGTCGGCCGGAACCTTTTGGACCCAGCAGGGGAAACCGTACCTAAGGTTGAAGTAGACGTTTCGTTTGAAGGTCGTTAGGCCGTAAATTCGACAGCGGGATCCAAGCGCCTTCTTCACCTTTGCAAGGAAAGGCATCTTGCCGACATGCTGGGCACCGATGAAAATTACGTCGATATCCCGCTTTCTTCCGAAAAGTGTCTGCTCGGTTTCTTTGGTGTCGAAGGCCGCGTCAAATAGCCCTAGCGGCCAAAAGTCAGCGTGCTTCGCGCCGACATAACGCAGCTTCTCCTCCATGCCCATGTCGCGACTGTACGCCGGACTGTGGTACAAAACATGATCATATGCGTGGACGTACGCGAAGTCCCGATCGTAAGCGCAGATTGGGCCATCCGAGCTGCGAAGCACTTTGTATGCGGGCAGGCTCCGAAGCCAGTCAGGGTGGTAAGGAAAACAGTTGTCGACTATCAGGGCATCGACCCTGCCGTCACGGATCAGCCGTTCCAAGTCGGCATACATCCTGAGCAACTCAGGCCGTCGGTTGAAGTAGAGATCGTCCAGCTGTTGTGCGCGAACGTAAAGGTTCGAATCGAGATAGTCACCATGGTTGAATGGGATGAACCGATAGCGCTCGCCAGAGGCTGCGGCGATCTCACGTTGCCAATAGTCAGCCTCAAATCCCGTCTTGTTGAATGAATAGATGATCTTCAAGAACCGCGCCCCTTATCACTCGAAAAAAGCAGTGTCGTGAACCGAGCCTAGCAAGCATATCTACGTTTCAAAAAATTTAATGCAGATCCAAATAATTGCTCGACCACATACTCGGGATCCGCCAGGAATGCCAAAATAAAAGCGTGCAGTGCATCCGTTATGAAAAATCGCCTAAGCAGAAACACGCACATTAGGTAATATTTTGACGAAACAAGCTGCAAGGCGTACCGGCGATCGTGTTCGGAAATCTGCCTTGCATAAGCGGCTATATTGTTCATGCCCCGAACCAAAAGTTTCGCCTGGCGCTCGCTCTGGGGCCCTCTCCCTATGTATACGCCGACATAAAGGTCAAGCCACTCATCCGACAGTTGCTCTTCGGAAAAGAGCCGCCTCACGTTAGAGCGCATCAGCCCAGTTCCGCGTCGAATAGTCCTTTCTCTTTCATCCCCTTGACTTACTCTATAGCTTCCAGCCGAAACGGACTTGTCATGCACCCTTAAATCAATCACCTGGCTTGTTAGATTAGCGCCTTCGTGCCGGCAAAGTAGCCTCGACCAAAGCTCTATGTCTTGACTCGTTTGGTACTCTTCGTTGTAGCCACCCAATTCTAGGACTGCCTTCTTGCGGAACATAACAGCGCTGTGTACGAACGGGTTATCTATAGCGAGGTGCAACAGAATTCCTCTCATTCCTGGCGCCTTTTTTATGGGTGGTGTGGGCAGAGTAGATCCATTCGAGTCAATCAACCGAAACTGCCCCCCCACAATCGTCACCTCTTCGTGTTCATCAAGATATCTCACTTGGTCTGCGAGTCGATGCGACGTCGAGACGTCGTCGCAATCGTGCCTGGCAATGTATTCCCCGAGAGCACTCCTCAATCCAATATTCAGAGATTTGGTTAACCCAATACGTACCTTGTTGTGAATGACTGCTATCCTTGGGTCGTTATACCGTTCAATAATCCCTCCGGTGTTGTCATTGGATCCATCGTTGATTATCAAGAACTCGTAATCCAAGAATGTCTGCGACAGTATCGAGTTAATAGCAGATTCGACGTAGTGTTCTCCATTGAAGACACTCATTAATACAGTAACCCTGGGCCTGCATGAATCAGGCATGCGAACCGCTGATCGCGTCACGCGCTAAATCCTTGCCTTTGCGACGCCCTTAGCGGAAACCAGAGAGTTGTAGATACGCTCATAACGGCGGGCTTGCAGCTCAAGCGTATATTCGGAGAGGACGACATCACGGCACTTGGCGGCAATCTCTGTAGATTGCCCTAGGCACCATTCGATCCCGTTGGCTATATCTTCCCCGTCGCCATGCGCCGCCAGATACCCGTTCTGCCGATGGGCAACGATGTCACAAGTGCCAATGCCTTCAAAAGTCACAACGGGAGTACCACAAGACATCGCTTCCAATGCGGTCTGTCCAAAGCCTTCCTGTACGGACGGAACGAGCGTTACATTGGCGGCAGAATATGTAAGCGCCATTGAGACATCGTCGTTAAGCATTCCCAGATATCGCACAGGGTAAGGACAATCAACCGGTCTGTCGGGCGCCGTTTCCCCAAAAACCAGAAGCCCAATATTTTTACTGCCGCGGGATTTCAGGATTTTCATTGCATCAAGAGCAAATCGGAATCCTTTCCTCGGATTCTTCGTCCCGCCATCAGCGCCAAAGGCTACGTACGCTATAGTCGGATCGAGTCCCAAGATCGTCTTTGCGGTGAACTTATCGATCGGGCGGTAGGTTTCCTCATCCAAACCATAGTGGACGAGCTCGGTGGGGAACTGGCCAAGAATGGGGCTTGATTTTGAGCAGTCCTGCAACCATTGACTTATTGCGGCAACTGTCAAATTCAAGCCGTCAAGATTCTTCGACTTTCGCTGCCATACCAGATTTGCCAAATCAAAGAATTGATCGCGTTTCAAGAAATGACAATCCTTGCATTCTGTTCTGAATTTTTCGCAGTCTCCCGAGTAGTGACATCCACCGGTGAAAGGCCACATATCAACGACGGTCCAAACAATCGGCTTGCCTAGACTTCGAAGCGCATTCATTGGCACAAACCCTTTGACGCCGTTTAAATGAACGACATCAGGGTTCAGAGACAAGATCTCGTCCGAAAAAAATCTGGGAAGGATTTGCATGCTCCAAGGACAATACTCTGCGGAAATGCACATCCTTTCAAAGACTTCGTTTTCCAGCCATGCCACGGCCTTGTTGCTTATGGCCTTGAACGTCCCAGACACTTTTTGTGTCCTGTTGTCAGTTCCGGCCTTGTACATCACATACATTGTCGAATCTATACCGATTCGACGAAGCCCCATATGCAATCGGTATGTGCCGCGTGCCGCACCGCCAGTGATATCTGTAGTGCTCACGAGAACGACTCTCACTTCTTCCTTGCCTCCATATAAAGAGAGTGCGGTCTGAAGACAGTTTTGCTATTTTTTAGAAAATCGAGTCCCGACTGGTCAAATCCTTCTATCTCGCTCTCAAAAGCACTACAACGCCTAACATCAGAAAACCCGGCCGCAGCAAGCCATTGTTGAAGAGAATATTGATCCCATATGCTCCGGTGCAATTCGCCCGACGCCCGGAATACCGACTCTCTGACAATCTCTTCGTACTGCTTTCCGCAGATGAGCCGGACCACAACCTGAGCAATGGTAATCCTCGATTTTTCAATGACGCGTGGCAGCCCTGCGTTGACGAATCTCTTAAACAGGGAGTTGGCACTTTCGAAACTTGCCGATGACGCTTTGATGGCGCCTACCCTAGACTCGACATAGCCAATGTTTGGGGGAGCCGATGCAATATATCGCGCCATCTCGCCCCCGTAGGTGCTCCTTGTAAGCTGGTCGGTCATCTCGATTACGATCCAACTATAGTCCCGATCGGCAGATTTTTCGCCCTTCATTGCGCGTTCCAAAACCCTAAGGTACTCCGCTGCGCAGTCCTGATAGTCCGGTACAACAATGCGGCAGATGCAGCCCGCTTTTAAAACTCTGTATATCTCCCTCAAAACGGAGAGCGCAGCGTCCTTCTCCAAATGCTCGATGACATGTGAGGAATAAACGCCGTCGAATACGTTTTCCCCAAAGGGAAGCCTTGCGCGAATATCGCAACTGATTACTTCTTTACTGCGTGGCTGGTGATCCACATTCACCCAGTCTTTGTGAAACCTTTCGCCACAACCTAGATTTAGGAATTTGCTTTTCAGCGGGCGAGCTCCAGCTTGCTCAGAGTGGCTCTTAACGACTTATGTACGAACATTACATTGAAATGGATAATTCTTCCGGAACCAGGCATGTAGGTCGTGTCATAAAGTGACACCAGCAAGAAACCACAATCAAAAAGAAGCTCTGATATGCGAAAAAAATTGGAATGCACGAGATCGCTAGAATCAAAGGTTGCCTCTATGACAATCGCCTTTATTCTGCCATCTCTTAACAGGCTCTCTCCTCCCCTCAAGACCTCCAGATCATAGCCTTCGGTATCACTTTTCAGGACGTCGATCGTAGTAACCCCGTTGGCCGCACAGAAGCTGTACAGGGTCTGGACACGGACTACTTCCGTCTGAAGAGCACCCACGTTGGAATGCTGTTGTTTCAAGGAATTGAGTTCCGAACTGCCATACTTATAGAGTTCCGCTTGTCCCTCTTTGCCTCCCAACGCGACGTTGACGCAATACGTTAGGGAGTCCCCGTTTAGCCTGTCTTTGAGCTGGGCATATGTACCACTGCAAGGCTCAAACGAATAGATTCGCGAATATGGGAATTCGGCACGAAACCTAATGGCCGTTTGACCGACATTTGCACCAACATCAAAAATCGTCGGCGACGTATCCTGGCCAAGAATTTTTCCTAAATCCTCAACAAAGTCGCTGCCCGACGAATGGCTCCCGGCCCGCTTGATGACATATCCCAAGCTCAAGGCCGTCTTTTTCAGTGTTCGCTTGATCAGGTTATTGATGTCGTGCATTTGACAGATACTGGTCCAAGAGCACCCATATCTTTTTACACTTGAACCCTATTCTTCTCCAACCAAAGTCCAAGAACGAGCAGAATCCAGTCTTCCAATACCCCGCCAGCTCGCCGAGACGCTATGCCCGGGAGCAAGCGTGAAAGACGGGACGATGGCGAGAAAACGTCCTGCATCAGGCTTGTCACGCCTTTAACTTTGAGCCATGGTTGGATTGGAGAACCAAACCCTTGCTTGTTTCTTCCCCGTAGCTCATCCGGCCAGAATCGTTCACATGCCTTTTGCAGGAGTACTTTGGTAGTCTGATCATCGACCTTCAGATTTACCGGAAGCGACAGTGCAAATTCTGCAAGGTCACGGTCGAGGAAAGGCGCACGTGTTTCCAGGCCGTGCGCCATAGCGGCCCTGTCAACTTTGACTAATATATCGCCTGGAAGATAGGACTTCAGATCGAAGTAAAAACCCTTATTGGCGCCCTGAACTTCTGCGGGTGGTTGAAAATAGTCACCCGGGTGATAAGACAGTACTTCGCCAGAGCGCGTACCCCAAATTCCTTCACGCCGTGCTCTCTTGATGTAAATAGACTGGGCGACTTGCCTGCTCCACATGTCGGGCCATCGGGCGGCCAACCCGCAGGCAGCAGAAGTGAGCGCGAGGGACTTCCATCTGTGGCGTAGCAGCTTGCTCAACGATCTGAGGACTAGCCATAGGACCAAGGAGTCTTGAGCGACTCCGGACTTAACAAGCCCTGGATAGGTCCACGTGTATCCGCCAAAAAGTTCATCGGCGCCGTCCCCGGTCAGCACGACTTTCACGTGCTGTCTGGCGAATTCAGACATGAGATACGTTGGAATGTTAGAGCTATCGGCGAAAGGTTCGTCGTAGACTTCCGCCATGCGCAGGAGCATCCCAGGCACGTCAGGTGTGCCAAGATCTATTTCGTGATGCTCGGTTCGATACTTTGTCGATACCGCCCTGGCATAGGGCAGTTCATTTGTGTAGCTCCCAAAACCTACCGAAAAAGTCTTCACTGGCGTAACACTCTGCATTTGCATTAGCGCCACAACGGTGCTGGAGTCAAACCCGCCGCTGAGAAATGCCCCTACCGGCACATCAGCCACCATCTGGCGTTTCACGGCTTGCTTGAGCAGCTCCCTCAAGCGGTCGCCGGCAGCAGAAACAGTAATGGCTTTTGTATTGAGAACCGGCTGCCAGTAGGCAAAGACCTTGATCTCCCCTTTTGCCCAGGTGAGACAGTGTCCCGGCGGTAGGGTCTGCACATTCGAATAGATCGTGCGATCAGGCGGTACGTAACCGAGAGCAAGATAGGCGTCTACCATGTCCAAATCAATTTGTGGCGTGACCAGACCCGACGCGATGATCGACTTGATCTCGGAGGCGATTACCAAAGTGTCATTTTGGTGAACGGCAAAATACAAAGGCTTCTCGCCAAACGGGTCTCTGGCGGCAAAAAGGCTGCGTTCCTTCTCATCCCACAGCGCAAAAGCAAACATCCCGCGGAAACGATCAACGCATGATGCGCCCCATTGGGAATAAGCCGCGAGGATGACTTCAGTGTCCGACAAGGTTATAAAGCGGTGCCCGAACTGCTGTAGAAGAGAACGTGTCTCTCGATAGTTGTAAATTTCCCCGTTGAAAGTTATCCAGAGCCGGCCATGCCCGTCAGACATGGGTTGGCGGCCCGTCTGTAAATCGATGATACTGAGGCGCGTGTGCCCGAGTTCGCATCCCGATAGCCTTTGTACACCCTGTGCATCTGGACCGCGATGATTGACCGCCGACACCATTTCCTCAATAGCACGCTCGGGTATATGGCTTCCCGATAAAATGGCGCTAATCCCACACATCGGCTAACCCTTCGGTCTCACTACGGCTTGCCGGTACCACTCCCGGAGTTCCCCTTAGGGATCCGGTGGGAAGGTCCGGAGGATAGGTGGAATTTCAAGATACAGGCATGCCGCAACATCGGGTTCCTCGACGCCATGTCGACTTTCTCGTGAAGAGGGAAACCTTCGTTTGTTCAGCCGATCAAGTCAAGCGCGAAAGTGATGACATTAGTCTATGAAACACCTTCGTGGCGCCCCGTCTAGCTCGCGACAGCAATGCCCTTACGGCCACACGTGCCCCAATGAAATCCTCATACACGATGTTGTGGCGTTTGAGTACATCTGAATTGAGTGTGAACAGAGGGTGATAAACATCATATAGCGGCTGATTACAAAATAACCCCCGACGGGGATCGTCCTTCTTGATGTACAGGAAGGTATTCTGTGCGTGCCATGTCAATGCCAGAGGTTCCTTCCAAAGCCTTGCACGGAAAAAATCAATGCACTCGTAATCGTGCTCGGCAAATTTTTGGATCCAGTAGCTCGGATCCTGCTCGTTAACATGATGAGCGCCACCTTGAAAGGGCATTGCCGCGCCAAATATGATCACCCCCGATGACGCTTTGCAAATGTCATCTACAAAGGTGTCGGCACGGCCTGGGGATAGATGCTCCGCCACCTCCAGACAAAGCACCGTATCGTATCTCTTATCAATTACGAGCGGTTCCTCAAGGTTTTGGTAGATGAATTTAATGGATGGATTGTGGATGCCTTTGACCCAATCCCCCTCAATCCCCAGCAGATCTACTACTCCGCTTTCCTTCGCTACCGTCAGGAAAAGACCTATTCCGGCGCCGATGTCAATCATTGAAGTGGGACGATAGGAACTGAAGAAATGACGTAATAGCACCTTAGCACTTACGTAGCTTGCATCTTGGAACGATTCATACCACTTCTGTGTATACAGAGAATGCGGATTTAACGAGGTGTCGCTTTCGTGCCCCGCTCCACCATGTGTGGCCATTGCTTGCTCCCTCGTTTCTACCAACCCTACGAAGTTGAAACCTGCTGCGGACCCACCGTAATCAGGTGCCTCTTGTGCGCACCTGACGCCACCATTGGAAAACCGCAGCCAAGAGCTTGGGGCGGAAGTCTGGAAGTACCGCTGCGGTCATTGATACCGCGACGATCCATGCTCCAAGCACGTACGACGCTTGTAAGCCAATAGAACTAGTGGCTGGCATCAGCACTTTTGCGGCGACAACGATGCTGGCGCCCACGCAGGCGGGCACAACCAAAGCGTATTTCGCCCAGTGTGCAAATTCGCCAACAAGAACTTTTGAATGCATGAACGGGACTGTGACGACCATTCCGGCGCTCACAATTGCCGCGCCCGAAGCAGCTCCTACAACTCCAAAATATGTGCAAAGAAATCCAATGAGCGGGACGGATAAAAATAACATCGCAATGTTTGTCCTGATGGTTAGGCCAAACCAATTGTATGCGAGCTGCAGATACACGGGAACGCTAGCGACTCCTCCGAACATTACACCGCAGGTTAACAAACCAAGGACGTGCCGAGTATGTTCAGCGATGGATTCATCACGGGTCCACATTGACATGATATCGGCAGCGAAAACTATAAGGACAACGGCAGTGGGTATTAAAAGAACAGCCATTGCCTGGGAACTCTCTCGATATAACGCTCGGAGTCTGACGAGATCGGATTGCGCTACTAGCGTTGCAAACTTTGGGAATGCGGCGGAAGTCACAGAACCAATAATTGCCCACAAGCTCCCGGCAACCGTTTGGGCCAGCGTGTAGTAGGCGAACCCTTCGAGATTTAGAAATTTGCTCAGAATTATTTTATCGACTTGACCGAGTACCACGTTTAGAAACGCGTTTCCGGTCCAGCCGGCAGCAAAACTTCGAGCATCAACTAATAGACGCTTTCTGAAACGCGGCTTGATCTTTGTCACGGGCAGGCTGCTCCGGAGCGCATTCCCGACAAAGAAGACTGCGCAGATATTTACGATTATCTGCCACGAAAAATACGCCTCAATAGTTGGCGAGACGAACCAAAGCGTCAATACAGAACCCACTCCACGAACTGTCGAAAATACTATCAATATCACACTCAATAACACCTGCCGCTGTAGTCCCATCAGGCCGCTTTGATAGAGATTGAAAGGCAATTGAAATATGATCGCCAGACCCATGAGTGTCACAGAGGTTTCAACGGCGGAGTGGGAGATAGTTTCACTTCGGACCCAATCGGAGGCGACGATAGGCGAAATTGCCACTATGATTGCCCCGATAGCCGCCGAACCGATCCAGAATACAATTTCAACAGTACGAACTAGATCCAACTGGTCTTGATCGGAAGCGGTACCGCTCGATTGGCGCGCAATCTCCCGATTGAGCGCCGCTCCAAGCCCAAAGTCCAGCAAGCTCGAGATACCCACCAGAAGGCCAAAGAATCCGATAAGACCATACGACTCGAGACCAAGGAATCTTAGGTAGAGTGGAATGAATAAAATGCCGATACCTATTACCCAAAAACGGGCAATAAGATTCGCGAGGATATTCGCTTTCAACGAGTTCCCTGGTATGCGCGATAGCGGCCAACAATTTGACCACCACCAAGCCTAGATCGAAAGCCGCGCACTCTCACTTCTAAGACACGAGCGCGAAGTTCATAGCAACAGCCAGGCGCGCCCTGCGAAGTTGGCTACGATGTTGGCGCTGACGGTCGCCATGCTCTTCAGGCCGCCCGCGTCGCGCCCGAAGAAACGTCGCGTGAAACCGTCCCGCCCTGCCCCTCAAGCCAAGCTTGAAACATCAGCACATTCCATAGGTATGAGCTGCGATCATGCGTCCCAGCTACATGCTGCTCCCACACGGTCCGCACCGGCACTGAATCTAAGAAGCCCTGGGAACGAATGGCACGCTCGCTCAGGAGGTGTTCCGCCCACTCCCTCAGTTCTTCCCGCAGCCATTTTGCAAGCGGCATCCCGAATCCCGCCTTCGGCCGGTCGATGAGCTCTTTGGGTACGTATCTACCGAGGACCTGGCGGAGAATCCACTTGCTCTGTCCTTCCCGCACCAGCAATCTCTCCGGGAGGCGCCACGCAAATTCCACCAATCGGTGGTCCAGCATTGGCGCGCGTGACTCGAGACTGACGCTCATGGATGCGCGATCAACTTTGGCGAGGAGATCGTCGGGCAGATACCGCTGGATGTCGAACGCCCGCATCTGATTCAGGAAAGAATATTCCGCGTGGCCCTCAAGATCGTCGGCGCTGCAGTCCTCGCGGCCCGCGGCACCCAGGACGACGGCCTCCGCGCGCTGCCACTGGGACACCAGGCGCGCATACATGTCGCCAAACCCCCTTGCCTTCAGCAGCTGCACAAATCGATGCAAGCGGTGACCCGTCACGACGGAGCGTAGCCTGCCAGGCATGAGGGGATGTAAAACCCGATCCCAGGACTGCGCCGACAGCGCGCTGATCGACATGGAGGCTGCCCGCCGGCCCCATTGAGGAAGCCAGCGGATCCGGGACCATAGCGCTTCGCCCAGCTGGTAACGGGTGTAACCGGCGAACAACTCATCGCCCCCATCCCCGGACAGCGAAACCGTCACGTACCTGCGGGTCAGGCGGGATACCAGAATGGTAGGAATCTGGGACGAATCTGCGAACGGTTCGTCGTAGATTTCCGCCAGACCCGGAATAACGGCAGCGGCTTCCTTGGGCGTTACGTAAAACTCGGTGTGGTCCGTTCCAAGATGGGCGGCAACCGCTTTCGCGTAGGGTGCCTCGTTGAAGTCCTGCTCTCGAAATCCGATCGTGAAAGTCTTCACCGGCTTGCTGGATTGCGTCTGCATTAGGGCTACGACTGCGCTGGAATCGATGCCCCCAGACAAGAATGCCCCCAACGGCACGTCGGAGATCATCTGGCGTCTTACCGAGTCGCGCAGCAGAGTGTGGAGTTGCTCAATAGCCGAAGCTTCGTCTGCAATTCCGACAACCGATTCACTGTGATGCTCGGTTGGCCGATCGAGTGACCAGTACTTCCGCGGCGTGCCGCACCGAAAGTCCCCGGCCCGAGCGACCTGCACGGACGTCAGGCTACCCGGTTCCAGCTTTCGAATTCCGCGATAGATGGAACGCGGGGACGGTATGTATCCAAACCGAAGGAGATCGGCAACCGCCTCCCGGTCGATTTCCAGGCCCGAATTCGGAAAAGCTCGCAAGGCTTTGAGCTCCGACCCGAACACGAAGGACGAACCGACCTCTCCATAGTAAAGAGGTTTCTCGCCTAGGCGATCCCGCACCAGGTGAAGGACACGTTCCTGTCTGTCCCATAGGGCGAAGGCAAACATTCCGGAGAATTGCTGCAGCGCTTTTTCGAAACCCCAGGTGCTTATCGCGGCCAGCATCACCTCGGTGTCAGAGTGGCCGCGCCAGGACATTGCTCCGGACGCCGCGCGGGCATCAAGCTGCTGGCGGAGCTCCAAGAAGTTATATACCTCACCGTTAAAGGCGATGACGTATCGTCCGCAATCCGACTGCATGGGCTGGTGCCCCTGCGGGGAGAGGTCAACGATCGAGAGCCGGCGGTGCCCTAGAGCAATTCCCGCCCCTTCGTCCAGCCAATATCCCTCATCGTCCGGCCCTCGGTGCATCAGCGTCCTCGCCATCTTGGTGACGAGGTCCGAATTGACGGGATGCTTGGATATGAAGCCGACGACCCCGCACATGAATGCAACGGGACTAACGGATGCTGCCCGAGAGCATCGGACTAGCGCCCGCTACTTCCACTTCATGTAGCCACGCAGAGTGGCTAACCTGAAAGCCTGCTTGGGGTCCTTTTTTGTTCTGCTGGATGCCTCCCGGACAAAGGCCCAAAGGATGGACGCCAGGAACGTTATGAACGCCGAGAATATGACGATCTGCGCCCGCTTGGGCTTGGACTTGCGGTCTGGCTCGATCGCTTTGTCCATGACTTGAATTATGGTGGCGTCCTTGGCCTCGTCGATCTTGGCGAGCTCGTATTGCTTCGCGAGTAATTCGTACAGGAATTCGTAGTACTTCACGTCGCGCAAACGGCTGAGGTTGTCGAGGCCGCTGCTACCCGATGCTTCTCCTTTTCCGACGGCAGCAATCGGGGAGGAACCTTCAACGCGGGCAAGCTCTCGCCTGAGCGCCTCGAGCTCCTGCTGGGTTCTCTGCAATTCCGGATTGCCTTCGGCGGCGAAGGTGCGCATGGAGCCGATTTGGACCTCTTTGACCGAAATCTGCGCGCGCAAGCGGGCCGTGACCTCGATCATGCTGCGCCCCTGGGCGTCCACCTGCGCGAGGCCGCCCTTTTGCAAACCCTGCCTGGCGGCAACTTCCGCGGCAGTCAAATTGTCCTTTACCTGTAGCAGCTGGCGCTCGAAAAATAACCGCCGCTGAGACGCTTCGGTCACCGCCAGAACCTTTGTGAGCTTCATAAGCTCATCAACATACGCGTTGGCGAGCTCTGCCGCACGCTTCGGATCCTTGTCGTCGACCTCGATGGTAATAATGCCGTCTCTGCCGGCGGCGATTGCGGTGTTGCCTTGCAAAGCGAGGCGCGTATTGCTCTGCAATTCCTGTTGATACACCTTGCCGAGGTCGAAGCGGGCGATCAAGTTGTCCGCCACCGTGCGGCTCTTCAACATGCCAACGTAGAGATCATTGGGATTCCTCACCCCTAGCGCTCCGCCGGAGGCGCCTGCGAGACCTCCCAGCGCGCCCCCGATCTGGCTGAGCAAAGCAGAAGCAGCGGACGCACTCTGCTGAGGCGGAAGGATGCGGGTCGTGCCCGTATAGACGTTTGGCAGGAATAAGCTGAAGGCGGCAGCGAGAATCGCAACAGCAAACGGAACGCCAAGCACGATCCGCTTGTGCTTGGCGAGGACAATGACCAGGTCGAGCAGGCTGATTTCTTCTTCGGCGGGCGAGCTCTGACCCGTCGGGGAGTCTCCAGGATTTCCGGATTCAACGTGCTCAGGCATGGCTCACCCCGGTTTTCATCTTCCCATCGAAGTAGGCGATGGTCTTGAGCAAACCCGCCTCCAGGGAAGTACCGGGTTCCCACCGGAGCGTTTTTCTCGCCAGGCCGATGTCGGGCTGACGCTGGGTCGGATCGTCGGGGGGCAGCGGCTTGGATGAAATCCTCGATTTCGATTTCGTAAGCTTGACGACCAATTCCGCAAGGTTTCGAATTTCATACTCGACCGGATTCCCGAGATTGATCGGCCCGGTGAAATCATCTGGCGTATCCATCAGCCCGATCAGCGCATCGATGAGGTCGTCGACGTAGCAAAACGAGCGCGTCTGCTTGCCTTCGCCGTAAATCGTGATGGGCTCGCCCTTCAAGGCCTGGACGATGAAATTGGAAACGACCCTGCCGTCGTTCGGGTGCATCCGCGGACCGTAAGTATTGAATATCCGCGCCACCTTGATGCGCAGCCGGTGCTGGCGATGATAGTCGAAGAACAGCGTTTCGGCACAGCGCTTTCCCTCGTCGTAGCACGATCGAAGCCCGATAGGATTGACGCGCCCCCAATAGGATTCGACCTGAGGGTGCACTTCCGGATCGCCGTACACCTCGCTGGTGGAAGCCTGCAGGATCTTCGCCTTAACCCGCTTGGCGAGCCCGAGCATGTTGATCGCACCGTGGACGCTGGTTTTCGTCGTCTGAACCGGATCGAACTGATAGTGGATCGGGGAAGCGGGGCATGCCAGATTGTAGATTTCGTCGACCTCGACGTACAACGGAAACGTAACGTCGTGCCGCATCAACTCGAAGCGCGGGTTCGGCAGGAGATGGGCGACGTTTTCCTTGGTGCCCGTAAAAAAGTTGTCCACGCACAGGACATCGCATCCCGACGAGAGCAATCGCTCGCACAAATGCGACCCCAGAAAACCCGCCCCTCCTGTGACCAAGACGCGCTTGCGAATACCGTAGTTCCTCACGCGCTTGGAGCGATCCGGTCGATACGAGAAAGCACGAGCTACTGGTGCTTCAGCACCGTAATCGCCGCCGCGCCCAGCCCGAACTGGTAGAAGATCTGCGAGATGTCCTTGAGCGCGCGCGTGATGGTGGTGCGGTCGAGCTCCTCGGGAACGACGATGCTGTCGCCGGGCATCAGGCGGCTGCCTTCCAGCGAGGCCGTGAAGAAGCCTTCCTGCCGCTTGCTCTTCACCGTGCCGTCGGCGCGCAGCACGTAGATACTGCCTTTGTCGGCGCCCTTGGTCGGCCCACCCGCCTGATTCAGGTAGTCGGAGACGCGCTTGTCCGGCTTGTAGACGAAGGAGCTTTCGCCGTAGACCGACCCGACGACGCTGACCATCGAAGGCGGCGACGGGACGATGAAGCGGTCACCGTCCTCGAGCGGCATGTCGGGAAGGTCTTCGGCCCTTGCGCTCTCGGGCAGCTCGAGCACGATCCGCCCGATCGGCCGGATCTGGCGCAGCCGTGCGAGCAGGACCTGCTGATTCTCTGTCTGCTGCTTGAGCGACGCGGCGTCCTCGGGGGAAGTCACGTTCTGCGCCCGTATCGCGTTGAATTGGTTCATGTCCTTCTCGAGTCGATAGAGCGCCTCGTCCAGCGTCTTCTCCTGCTGAAGCCGGGTCGATTCGCGCGTGAAGCGCGATCCGAAAAGGTAGGCGTTGGGCGCGAACCCTCCGACGCGCGCCACCACCTGCTTGAGCGTCTCGCCGGGCATGATCTGGTGTACGCCCGAGCTCTTGAACTCGCCTTCGAGGCGTATGTACTGGGTCTGCTTAGAGATCGGAACCTTGATGTCTTCCTTGGAAAACACGGTGACAATGTCGCCGGGCCTGAGGAGCACGTTGTTATCGGCGTCGCCGTCGATCACCGCCTTGGCGAGGTTGAAGGGAATGAGCGAGGTAGTCAGGTCGTCCCGGTTGATGCGCTCGACCACTGCGTAATCCCAGTTCACTTCCTTGGGGGAAGGCCGGATCTGGTTGACGAGGCGCAGCGCGTCCGCCCTCGCCGCCTCGACGGTCGCCTTGGTCGCGTCCTGTATCCGCGTGATCTGCACCGCGGTCGAGGTCTGGTTTGGGTCGAGGAATTTTGCGGCCTCGGATTCGGTCTGGACGCGGCGGATGGTGTCGCCGACGGTCGCGTCGATCTCACCGGGGCGCATGCGCCTCTGGTTGAGCTCGTCTATGGTCAGGTTCGTTCCCGTCGCGCTCTGCTGCCTGAGGATCGAAGAGACGCTGTCGTCCAGGCCCACGGCCTGGTTGTGCTTCACCCAGTAATCGCGCGACAGCAGCGCTTCGCGATCCGGAATGAGGTCCCGTATGCGCATTCCCTCCCGCCACGGGAAGCGCCCGGGTTGCGCGACGTTGCCGCGCAGAGTTATCGCATTGTCGAACCTGGGCACGATCGAGTACACCGTCACCAGGTCGCCGTCCCGCATCGGGCGCGACAGCCCGCCCATGTCGAGCGGGAATTCCTCGACGGTGCGCGCCTTGTGGTCCTCGATGCGTTCGACCGTCGCCTTCTGCCCGGCCGCGGTCGTCGCGAGGCCTCCTGCCCAGCGGAAGAGGTCGAACAGCACCGTGTTCTGCTTCAGCTCGTATACCGCCGGCACCTTGACGCTGCCCGTGACCGCGACCGCCGGTCCCGAGGGCGGGATGTAGATCACGTCACCGGGCAGGAGCGCCGCATCCTTGGACTTGTCGCCCGAAACGATCAGGTCGTAGAGGTCGAAGTCGGCGATGACGCGGTCGCCGCGTTTCAGCTGAATGCTGCGCATCGAGCCTTTGCTCGACGGCCCCCCCGCGGCGAACACCGCGGTGACGAGCGTGCTCAACGAGCTCACTGTGTAGGTGCCGGGGCGCTTCGCCTGCCCGACGACGAAGACCTGGATCGAGCGCAGCTTGCCGAGCGTCGCAGTCAGCTGGAAATTGCGAAATGTCCTGCCAAAGACCGTCTTGAGATAGGCGGGCAAGTCGTTCGCCTTCACTCCGGCGACGTTGATCACTCCTACCTTGGGGACGCTGATCGCGCCATCGCGGCCCACGACCGCGTTGAAATCGACGTCGATCTGGCCCCACGCGCGGATCTGGATCTCGTCTCCCGGCCCGACGACGTAGTCGGCAGTGACCGGAACGTTGTCGACCGGCGCGAAGGTGCTCGGCACAGCGCGAAAGAGATTCTGGCCGAAGATCGGCAGATCGCGGCCCGTCGATTGCATCACGAACTTCTGGAACTCGTTGCGCTCCCTTTGATCGGCTTGCACTTCATCTCGCAGTTGATCGAACTCGAACTCCCGGATGCGCTGTTGCAGATCGGTGCCGGGGAAGGTCGTGCGCGCACCGGGCGTAAGCGCGCCGGCCGCGGCGCCCGTCCCGGCCTGCGGGCCGGCCGGGCGGAGGATCGTGGTGAGCGGACTGCGGACATCCTGAAGGGTAGGGATGCCCGGCGCTCCCACCGCTGGTGCAGCGGGTTGAATCGTCTGGCCCGTCTGCCCTTGATTCGACAGATACTGCTGAGCGTCGGGAGTGGTCTCCGTCTGCGCCCAAGCCGGTGCGCTAAGTGCGATCCCAAGACAGCTTCCTACTGATAACAAAATATTCCGCATGATCGAGCTCCATCCCCTATATAGCTGATACGGAAACCTGCGAGGCGTCTGCAGGAGTTGCGAGCAGGGCGTTGAATCCTATACCTATTTTTCGGCCTAGTCCAATCGTTGCGTCGCCGCTTTCAGGCTCTTCGCGACGCGCGCGGCGGTCCTTCCGTCCCACAGCGGAGGAGCGAATCGGCCGGGCCACTTGCCGTCGAGAACCCTCTCGAGGTTTTCCTGCACCGTTTCGGGTCGCACCAGGCGATTCGTGCCTTGCTTGACCGTGATCGGCCGCTCGGTGTTTTCGCGCAGCGTCAGGCACGGGATCCCGAGATACGTGGTCTCCTCCTGAATTCCGCCGGAATCGGTGAGAACGTACCGGCAGTCGAAGACGAGGCTCATGAAGTCCGTATAGCCCAGCGGCTCGGTGATCAGGACTCCCGGCGCTTGCTGCAGCGGCTTCAGCAAGCCGGATGCCTCGAGGCGCTGCCGCGTTCTCGGATGAACCGGAAATACGACGGGCAGGCGCTTCGCGGCGGCGAGAACGACTTCCACCATTTTCTTGAGCTGGGCGGCGTCGTCCACGTTGCTCGGACGGTGGAGCGTCACGACGCCGAACCCTTTGCCGGCGAGCCCCAGCGTGCGTGCGTGCTGGCGCGATTGCACCTTGGCTTTCATCATCTCGAGCGAGTCGATCATGATGTTCCCGACCATTTCTATCCGGTCCCTGGATGCGCCTTCGCGCTCGAGATTCTCGTCGGCGTCGCTCGAGGGCGTCCACAGAAGATCGGCGAGAGCGTCGGTGGCGATGCGGTTCAGCTCCTCGGGCATGGAGCGATCGCCGCTGCGCAGGCCGGCCTCGAGGTGAGCGACTCGAATCCCGAGCTTTTTCGCGGCGAGCGTGCAGGCCACGGTGGAGTTGACGTCGCCGACGACCACCACCCAGTCCGGACGCGCCCTGAGGCATTCCGCTTCGTAGGCGATCATCACCCCGCCCGTCTGCTGGGCGTGGGTGCCGCCGCCGATTCCCAGATGCGCGTCGGGCTCGGGGAGCCCGAGGTCCTTCAGGAAAGCGTCGGACATGTTGGCATCGTAGTGCTGCCCCGTGTGCACGAGCCGAACGCGGCACCAGGAGTTCTCCGCCGCGAGCGCCTTGTAGAGCGGCGCGACTTTCATGAAGTTCGGCCGCGCTGCGGCAATTAGGTCCACTGTTACGGGCACGACTGACGGCTCCTCACTTGACCCTCTCGCGCAGGGCGTTGAATCTTATATTTATTGTCACATCGAGTCCAATCCTGTCGGGCGTGCACGCTACAATACGCGGCGCTATGGGCAAACAAAAAGTCGCGCTGATCACCGGGATCACCGGCCAGGACGGCGCCTACCTCGCGGAGTTTCTCCTCGGCAAGGGGTACGTCGTTCACGGCGTCAAGCGGCGCACCTCCTCGTTCAATACGCAACGGATCGACCACCTCTACCAGGACCCGCACGTCGCGTCTCGACGATTCATCCTGCATCACGGCGATATGACCGACTCGAGCAGCCTCGTGCATATCACCGAGCAGGTCCAGCCCGACGAAATCTACAACCTCGCCGCGCAAAGCCACGTCTTGGTGTCGTTCGAGGAGCCGGAATACACGGCGAATGCGGACGCACTCGGCGCGCTCAGGATGCTCGAAGCGATCCGGATCCTGGGCTTGAAGGACAAGACGCGCTTCTATCAGGCGTCGACCTCGGAGCTCTTCGGGCTCGCGCGCGAAACGCCGCAAACCGAAGCGACGCCTTTCTATCCGCGCTCACCCTACGGGGTTGCCAAGCTCTATGCGTACTGGATCACGGTCAACTACCGGGAGGCCTACGGTCTTTTCGCCTGCAACGGAATCCTCTTCAACCACGAATCTCCACGGCGGGGCGAGACTTTCGTCAGCCGGAAAATCACGCGTGCGCTCGCGCGCGTCAGCTTGGGTCTCGAGGACTGCCTCTACCTCGGAAATCTCGAGGCCCGCCGCGATTGGGGCCACGCGCGTGAATACGTGGAGGCCCAGTGGCTGGTCCTGCAGCAGGAAAAGCCAGACGATTTCGTGATCGCGACGGGCGAGCAGCACAGCGTTCGCGAGTTCGTCGCCGCGGCCGCAAAAGAGCTCGGCATGCAGGTGAGCTGGAAGGGCAAGGGCGCCGAGGAACGCGGATACGATCAGAAAGGGCGCCGCATCGTCGCGGTCGATCCCAACTATTTTCGCCCGACCGAAGTGGAGAGCCTGGTGGGCGACGCGAGCAAGGCGCGCAAGAAGCTCGGCTGGAAACCCAAGATACGCTTCTCGGAGCTCGTCGCCGAAATGGTCCGCGAAGACCTCAAGGAAGCGCAGCGCGAGCAATTCGCGAAGCAGCATGGATTCACCGCCGCGTCGGGCCGGGAATAGGCCGGGGAGATCTCGGAGGTAGATGGAACCCAACGCGCGCATCTACGTCGCAGGCCACCGCGGCCTTGCCGGCTCGGCGTTGCTGCGGCGCCTGTCGAGCGAAGGCTACGGGAATCTCCTCACCCGGACACACGGCGAGCTCGAGCTCACCGACCAGGCTGCGGTGAGGAAATTCTTCGAACGGGAAAAACCCGCGTACGTCTTCGTCGCCGCGGCGAAGGTCGGCGGCATCCTCGCCAATAACGACTATCCGGCGGAGTTCATCCAGTCCAACCTCGCGGTGCAGACCAACGTCATTCACGAGTCCTGGCGCAACGGCGCGAAGCGCCTGCTGTTCCTCGGATCCTCGTGTATCTACCCGCGGGATTGCCCCCAGCCGATCAAGGAAGAGTATCTGCTCACCGGCCCGCTCGAGCATACCAACCGGGCCTACGCCGTCGCGAAAATAGCCGGCGTGGAGATGTGCCGCAGCTACAACCGCCAGTACGGCACGCGCTACCTCGCCGCGATGCCGACGAATCTCTACGGGCCCGGGGACAACTACGACCTCGCAGGGTCGCACGTGCTCCCGGCGCTGCTGCGCAAGATGCACGAAGGGAAGCTTCGCGGGCTCGAGCGCGTCACGATCTGGGGCACGGGCTCGCCGCGGCGGGAGTTCCTATACAGCGATGACATGGCCGACGCCTGCGTGATGCTGATGAATCTTCCCGACGAGAAGTTCGACGAGGTGCTGCGGGGTCCCAACGACTTTCCCCTGATCAACATCGGCTGCGGGGAGGACCAGACCATCGCGGAGCTCGCACGGACGATGGCCGCCATCGTCGGGTTCCGCGGCGCGCTCGAATTCGACACGAGCAAGCCCGACGGCACGCCGCGCAAGCTCCTCGACGTCGGGCGCTTGAGGCAGCTAGGCTGGTCCCCCCGCGTGGATCTCAAGGCCGGGATCGCCGCGGCGTACCAGGACTTCCTCGCCCGCCAAGGCGGCTCCACGGAGAAAAAGATGAAGGGTGCGACATCCGAGGCGAAGACATGAAAATCAAGACCAACGGCATCGAACTGAACTACGTCGTCGAAGGCAGCGGTCCGTGGCTGGTGATGAGCCATTCGCTCGCCTGCGATCTCACCATGTGGGACGAGCAGGCGGCGGCGCTCAGGCGGAATTTCAAGGTGCTGCGCTTCGACACCCGCGGACACGGGAAGAGCGACGCGCCCGCGGGCGAATACACGCTGGACATGCTCGCCTACGACGTGCACGGCCTGCTGCAAGGCCTGGGCGTCGAGCGCTGTCACTGGGTGGGGCTGTCGATGGGCGGGATGATCGGCCAGACTTTCGCGCTCAAGTTTCCCGCGATGTTCGCGACCATGGTGCTCGCCGACACCACCAGCCGCTACGGCCCCGAGGCGCTTCCGCTTTGGCAGGGCCGGATCAAGACGGCGCAGACGCAGGGCATGGAGGCGCTGGTCGAATCGACCCTGGGGCGCTGGTTCACCGAGCCCTTCCGCAAGAGCCATCCCGAAGTGACCGCGCGGGTGAGCGCGATGATCCGCGCGACGCCGGTTTCCGGCTACGTGGGCTGCTGCAGCGCCATCCCGAAGATCAACGTCACCGACAGGCTCAAGGAGGTGAAGTCCCCGTCCCTCGTGATCGTGGGCGAGCAGGACGCGGGCACGCCGGTCGCGCTGTCGCGCGAGATCCACGCGGCGCTGCCGGGATCGGAGCTGGTGATCATCCCCTCGGCGTCCCATCTGTCCAACCTCGAGCAGCCGGCGGCCTTCAACCGCGCGCTCGCGACTTTCCTGAACAAACACCGCTGAGGGTCGATGTCATTCCGAGGGGCCGAAGGCCCAGAGGAATCTCCGCGCCGGAGGAGATCCCTCGCTGCGCTCGGGATGACGCTGCTCGCGTTCGTGTGGGCGACGAACGTTGTCGCGCAGCCGACGCGCTGGCCTTCGCGTCCCATCCACCTGATCGTGCCCTTTCCGGCGGGGAGCTCGCCCGACCTCGTCGCGCGCATCCTGACTGAGAAGCTCGCCCCCGCGCTCGGCCAGCCGGTCGTCGTCGAGAACCGCCCGGGAGCCGGCGGGAATCTCGGCACGGGCCTCGTCGCCAAGGCGGCGCCCGACGGCTACACCCTCGGCTTCTCGATTCCGGGCCCGCTCGCGGTCAACTCCGTGCTCTACAAGAAAATGGAGTACGACCCGTTCAAGGACCTCGCGCCCGTGTGCCTCGTCGCCGCCAGCCCGAACGTGCTGGTCGTCGACCCGAAGCTCGACATCGACTCGGTAAGGCAGCTCGTCGCGCTAGCCAAGTCTCAGCCGGGCAAGCTCAACTACGGCTCGGTCGGCAACGGAAGCGCCTCGCACCTCACCATGGAGCTGTTCAAGGAGGCCGCCGGGATCGAACTGGTCCACGTGCCCTACCCGGGAAGCCCACAAGTCAACGCCGCGATACTGAGCGGTCAGATCGCTGCGGGATTCGTGGTGCCCGCCACGGCGATGCCGCTCATACAATCGGGACGGCTGAAAGCGCTGGCGGTGACGAGCAGCGTGCGCAGCGTCGTCCTCCCCGAATATCCCACGCTCGTCGAATCCGGCTATCCGGAGGTCGTGTCGACTGCGTGGCAGGGCGTCGTCGCTCCGGTGAGCACTCCCCGTCCGATCATCGAGCGCCTGAGCCGCGAGCTGATCGCGATCGTCCGCAGCGACGACGTGCGCGACAAGATGATGCGGCTCTACTTCCAGCCGATCGGCTCCTCCCCTGCCGGACTCGCGAACCTGATGCGCTCGGAAGTCCAGCGCTGGGGCAAAGTGATCCGCAAAACCGGCGCAACCGCGGACTGAAGCCGCGCGCGTCTAGTGGACCCTCAGGAACCAGGCGTTTCCGGAGTGGCTCGGCACGTAGACGCATCCCTGAAGCCTCGGCGCGTAGAGGAACTTATTGTACGGCCCGTTTAGCGTCGACGGTATCGACGCGCCGCCGGTCGTAGCGAAAGTCGTCACCTCGAAGGTCGACGGGTGGATTTGAAAGACCGCGCCGCCGGCGCCGTCGAGCCGGAACAGGAAGCGGTCTATCGCAGCGACGTAGACCATGCCGCCCTGCGCCGCGACCGGCACCGTTGCCGCGTTCGCGCCACCGAATGTTATCGACGCGAACGAATTGGTCGAAAGCGTATAAACGTGGTGGTCGTTGCCGTTCAATCCCCCCGCGATCAGGATGCGACCGCGGGCTGTGTCCATGGCGGACATCGCCTCGAGTCCTTCGGGCCCGTTGCCGCTTGGATTCAGGGTGCCGAACGAGTTCGTGCCGCGGGTCCAGCGGCCATAGTTGAATTCGTGGAAAGCGTAGACGTCCCCGGTCGAGGGGTCCACGGAATACGCGGGGACTCCGGCAAAAGCACTCGGAAGAGTCCCGTGCGTCGTCGAGGGGCTCCAAGCGTTGGTGCCGATGTTGTACGAGCTGATTCCGGTGAAGAAGCCGCCGTTCACGCACCAGTTGGCGCCGCCGAACAGCATGATGCGATCGTTGAACTCATTGAGCGTCACGCCATAGTAGGTGTGCCGCGCCGCCGGCCTGTCGTCCGCGTAGTACAGCTGGCAGTTGGTGAGCTGGGCGTTCGGCGTCGGTGCGATGAGCTGGCTCCACGCCGGCTGGTCGACCTCGAGAGCGAGGACGTCCACCTCGTTTCCCGAGTAATCGTTGTGGCCGCCGTTCGCCAGCGAATAGACCTTCGACGTGCGGGAATCGACTACGAACGAGGTCCACGCGATCACCTTCGACTGCGGACCCGTGTTTCCCGCCGGTGTCGGCGACGGCGCAACACCCGACATCGGCGTATTCGGAATCGCAAACCACTGGCCTATCGAGAGCGCGGATACCCAGGCCGGGAGGACCGCCGCCGGCGGAACCGGCGCCGGGGTCGTATCTCCCGGGTTCGTCGTGGCCGGAGACCCCGCCCCGACGGGGTCCTTTCCTCCGCAACCCGCGCAGGCGAGCAACACGCCGGCCAGCGCCAGCGCGGCCTTTGAGCATGCATTCGTCATAGTCGGCCGCATTTTGTTTGTCGGCCGGAGGTTTTTCACGGTCCGATTTCACACTTCGCGTCGCATTGCGCGAAGTTCGCTGCGGTCGAATCGAGAAGCCGGGCGGCTAGTTCTTCAGCCCACAGATCTGACTGGTAGGCCGTGCAGGAGTCGAACCTGCGACCAACGGATTAAAAGTCCGCTGCTCTACCACCTGAGCTAACGGCCCGAAAAAGAGGCGGCATTCTAGTATTTCGCACGCGACACCGTCAACGAAATCGCATACTATCGCCGGCAGTCGAGGAAACCGAACGGAGGTACCCGTGAAGAGAATCCTTGCATTGGCCCTTGCGCTCTTTCCTGCCGCGGCGTTGGCGGATGGCTCCCTCGGGGTGCGCGCCGGCACGCTGGGCCTCGGCGTCGAGCTCTCGGTCCCCATTTCCTCGACCCTCGGCATCCGTCTGAACGCCGACGCCTACAAGTATTCCAGGACCTACACCCAGGACAACATCGACTACGACGGCAAGGCCACCCTCAAGACGGGGTCGCTGCTGTTCGACTGGTATCCGTTCTCGAACAACTTCCGCATCAGCGCGGGTCCGGTGTACAACGGCAACAAGCTGGGGCTCACCAGCCAGCCCGGGAGCGTCATCGTCAATGGCACGACATACCAGGCCACGCTCGACGGTGAGGTGACTTTCAAGAAGTACGTGCCCTACGCCGGAATCGGCTACGGCCGACCGATCGGCACGGGACTGTCGCTCACCTTCGATCTCGGCGTCGTGTTTCAGGGCACGCCGGCGGCGACTCTTACCGGGACCTGCTCTCCCCCGGCCGCATGTACCAACTTCCAGAGCGACTTGAAAGCGCAAGAGGCAAGCCTGAACGACCACATCAAGGATTTCCGCTACTACCCGGTAGCGACGCTCGGCCTCGCCTACACGTTCTAGCCGCTGCTCGTCAGCCGCCAGTACTGGAATTTCATCGTCGCCGCCGCGCCGGCCACGATCGAGAAGAACGCGAGGAACGATCCGAGCGCGAGCGTCGACAGCCCGCTGATACCCTGGCCGATGGTGCATCCCAGCGCGAGCACGCCGCCGAAGCCCATCAGCGCGCCGCCGATCAGGTGGTTGATCAGGTCCTCGGAATCGCGGAAGCTCTCCAGGCGGAACGTCCGGGTAACGAGCGACCAGGCGAGCGACCCCGAAAGCATTCCGAGCACCGCGGCGATGCCCAGGGTCACGGCGCGGCTTTTGTCGCTCCAGAGCATGAGAAGCTCGAGCAGATAGGCCTGCGGGGCGACGAAGGAGAACGACTCCATGCGGCCGGAATTGGTCGCCAGGAATTTCTCCTCGAGGGTCGCGGGATCTTCGGCGAGATGCCCGATATCGCCGGACAGATACCAGCCGCCGACCACGACGAGGCCCACCACGAATCCGCCGAGCACGTTGTCGAAGGTGCGGAACTCCCGCGCCTTCAGCACGAAGGCGAGCAGGCCCGCCGCGATAGCGATCCCCAGAGCGGCGCCCGCGACGCGCTTCTCGACGCCGAACGCCCGGGCGGCGAGCGACGGGAGATCCTGCGCCCCGGCGAGCGTGGTGCCCACGGAATCCACCGCCGCCACGCGAACCACCGCGAGGATTCCCTTGAGCGTCATGTAGGCGGTGATCGCGAGCACGATCGCCACCACGAGCGACTTGAGGTTGCCCGTGCCTATCCGAATCAGCGTCCTCGAGCCGCAGCCCGACGCGAGCGTCATGCCGACGCCGAACAGCAACCCGCCGAGGACGTAGGACAGCCAGGTGAACCGCGGCGATGCGTAGATCGTCTTGGAGAGATCGATCAGCCCCGCGAGCTGCAGCGCGCTCGCGCCCGCGGTCGCCACCGCGATGGCGAGCAGCCACATGCGCATCCGGTTCCAGTCGCCCATGTTGACGACGTCGGACACCGCGCCCATGGTGCAGAAGTGCGTCTTGTTGGCGACGGCGCCGAAGAGAAACCCGAGCGCGAACGCCCCCCACACGACGATCGAGGCGAGCGCTGCCGGATTGGGTTCGGTCAAAAGGCGGGGTCCCGCCTATTTTCGCTGCAGGCGCTGCTTGGCCTGCTCGGCCGCGGTGCTCGATGGATACTTCTTGACGAGGGTCCGCAGCGTCTCGCGCGCGGCGTTGCTCTGGCCGATCTCCGCCTGCGAGCTGGCGACATTGAGCAGCGCGTCGGGCGCCTTGGAATTCTCGGGCCACAGCCTCACGACTTTCTGCTGGGCGGCGATCGCCGACTTGTAGTCGCGCATGGCGTAGTAGGCATTGCCGATCCAGTACTGCGCCGAAGGCATCAGCTCGCTGTTCGGGAAATTGGTCATGAAGTTCTGGAAATTGGTGATCGAGAGCTGGTAGTTGCCGAGCTTGAACTGGTTGAGCGCGGTCTCGTACGCCTGCTTTTCCGCGGCGGCGCTGCGCTCGCCTTGGCTCATCTTGTCCTGGAGCTGGGTCTGCGTCTGCTCGATCCTTCGCAGCCGGTTATCCAGATCGACGTAAAGGTCCTTCTGGCGCCGCTCGAGCGTCTCGGTCTGGTTCGAGAGCACCTCGATCTGCCCGCGCAACTTCGCCATGTCCTGCTTGAGCGACTCGATCAGCTGGGCGAGGTCCACGACCCGGTTCTGTCCGGTCGAGTCCAGCTGGCCCAGCCGGGAGTCGATCGCCGACAGGCGCTCCTCGATCGACTTCTGCCGGGCCTCGGTCTGGCTCTTCAACTGAGTGATCTGCTTGCGCGCCTCGTCATCGTCGAACAAGGCGGCCTGGGCCGCGCCAGCCAAGAGCGCGGCCCAGCTTACGACTGCTGCGAGCGCAAGGCGCTGCCGCATCACCTCAGTATTCCCCGCCGTAAAGCATGTCGCTGCGGCGGTTTTGCTGCCAGCATCCCTCGGCGTGCTCGGTGCAGCGCGGCTTTTCCTCGCCCAGGCTGACCGGCTCGACCTGCGACTCGGTCGCCCCCATGAGCACCAGCATGCGCTTCACGCCTTCGGCGCGCCTTTGCCCAAGAGCGATGTTGTATTCGCGGCTGCCGCGCTCGTCGCAATTGCCCTGAACGAGCATTTTCTTGCCGCGATTCGCCTGCAGATATTTTCCATGAGCCTGGAGTATCGGCCGGTACTCGTCCTTGATGTCGTACTTGTCCAGGTCGTAGTAGACCGAGCGCCTGGACCAGTTGGCATCCGTCCCCGCCGTCGTCGGCGGCTCGGGCGTAATCGGCGTCACCTTGGTCGACGGCGGCGCGGCCGGAAGCGATTGACCCGGCTCAGCGGGTTTTTCGGGGGGCGTGGTGGCACAGCCGTAGATCAGCGTCAGCGCAAGAGCGGAAAACAATGCTTTTTTCATTGCGACCTCCTTCAGTAGCGGGTTTATGAGAAGAGGGCACACCATTCTCTATGCCCCTTGTACTCCCCTATCAGTCCTCCCGTCTCCTGCATAGCGTGCGTAGCGCGCATTCTGTCACGACCTCTAGTTCCCGATAAAGGGCCCCCACGACGGCTCGCGCACGTCGGCCGCCTGTATCCCGAGCCGCTGCTTGAAGCGCCCGTCGCTCGAAACCGCGGCGAGCACCCCCCGATTGTCGTTATCGGATGCGTACAGGATGATGCGGCCGTTCGGCGCGAAGCTCGGAGACTCGTCGCGCAGGCCGTCGGTCAGGGTCTGAACTTGCTTGCTGTCGAGGTCCATGGCCATCAGCTGGAAGCGCCCGTTGATCCTTGAAATGTACGCCAGGGTCTTGCCGTCGGGGCTGACGCGCGGGGATACGTTGTAGTCGCCGTCGAAGGTCACCCGAGTCGGCTCGCCCCCGCTCGCCGCCATGCGGTAGATCTGGGGGCTTCCTCCTCGGTCCGAGGTGAAGTAGATCGATTGACCATCGGGGGTGAAAAATGGTTCCGTGTCGATGGCGCTGGATGTGGTGAGTCTCCGCAGATTGCTGCCGTCCGCGTTCATAAGGTATATCTGGGAAGTGCCGTCGCGCGTTAGCACGGCAGCCAGCGTCTTCCCGTCGGGCGTCCAGGCGGGCGCGCTGTTCGACCCCCTGTAGTTCGCGACGGGAGCGGGCTGCTTGCTCGCCGACAGGCTCTGCACGAACAGGATCGGCTTCTTGTTCTGGAAAGAGACATAGGCCATGCGCGTGCCGTCGGGCGACCAGGCGGGGGACATGATGGGCTCGCTGGACGTCACCATCGAAAGCGCGTTTTGTCCGTCCGCATCGGCCACGCGCAGCTCGTAGCGCCCACCCTGCTTCACCACATAGGCGATACGGGTGCTGAAGACGCCGCGCTCGCCGGTCAGCTTCTCGTAGATGAAGTCCGCGATCTTGTGGGCGGTGCGACGGGCCGCCGGCGCCGTGAAAGTGAACGCCATTTCGCCGATCTGCGTCTGCTTTTGCACGTCGAGAAGCCGAAAATTCACCTCGAACTGAGACGCGTCGACCCTTCGCGCCCGGCCGATGACCAAGGCGTCGGCGAGGCGGCTTTTCCAGTCACCGAAATTCACCTGCGAGATCTCGCTCGGCAGCGGGCTCACCCCTCCGACGAAAAGCGAGCGAAAGCGCGCGCTCCGAGTGAGGTCGTTCTCGACGATCTCCGTAATGCTCAGTGGCAGAACCGTCTCTCCGGCGAAGGGAAGGATCGCGATCGGAATCTGGTTGGCGCCGCCCCCGATGATCTCGATGGTGAGCTGGGCGCGGACGGGTTCCGCCAGGAGCAGGAACAGGGCAAAGAGAGTCCAAAGCTTCCGCATACCTACTCCTGCGGCCTGAACTTGAGCTCCAGCTCGCGCCTGAACTGCTCGGGCCGATCGGGCTTCGGAAGAGGCGAGCTCTTGTAGATGGCGCGCTCGACCGCCTCGTCATAGAGCTTGTGGCCGCTCGATTTCACCAGCTTCACGGAGAGCACCTCGCCGGTGGGGAGCTGTATGACGTCGAAGATCGCCTCGGGGTTTCCCCTGATGTCGGAGGGCAGCACGATATTCGCCTTGATCTTGCTGCGGAGCTTGTCGACGTAGCCCGCGTCGAGCGCCGGTGCAGACGGCTGCGTGAACTGCTTGATGATGTCCTGCTTCTCGCGGGTCTGCAGGGCCTTCTGCTCCTGAGCGAGCTGCTCGCGGATCCGCTGCGTGTTGTCGAACTTGAGCGGCTCCTCCTTCATCTTTTTCTGTATCTTCTTTTCCTGCTCGACGGCGATGTCGGGCTTGGCGGCCTTCTGCTCGACCTTGGGCTCGGGCGGCGGTTTGACCTCGGATTTGGGAGCGGGCTCGACCTGGGGCGGCGGCTCGACGACCGGCAACTGGCTCCACAGCTCCACCTCGACCGCGTCGGGGTACTTGGTCTGCCAGTGCAGGCCGACCACGAGCACCGCCAGGAGCACGATGTGCACCAGCCCCGACAGGGCGGCCGGGGCAAAACCGCTGGGCTCGTCCGCGGGTATCGCGTAGCTCACGGCCCGGCCGGCTTCACCAAGAGACCGACACGCCGGATGTTCTGCCGCTGCAGCTCGTCCATCACCTTCAGCACCGCCTCGTAGCGCACGTCTTTGTCGGCCGAGATCACGACCGGCTGATCGGGGGTTTTCTTCTGCCTTTCGCGCAGCGCAGCCACCAGCTGGGCGCTCGTCACGGCGCGCTCGTCGGCCCGGCCCTTGTCGCGCTCGCGCAGCATCAGGGACGTGTCGCGCCGCACGATGACCTCGAGCGGCGTCGCCGGGGGCTGCGAGGACTTGCCCACGCTCGGCAGGTCGATCACCCCCGGGTTCACCAGCGGCGCGGTCACCATGAAGATGACGAGCAGCACCAGCATCACGTCCACGTAGGGAACGATGTTGATCTGGTTCATCAAGCGCCGGGAGCGCATGGCCTTTAGGCCTTGGCCGTCTCGTGCGTGGCGGCCAGCCGCGCCTGAGCCTGCCGCTGGAGGATGTTGGAGAATTCCTCCATGAAGCTCTCGAAGCGCACCGACAGCCGGTCGACGTCGTGAGAGAAGCGGTTGTAGGCCACGACCGCGGGTATCGCGGCGAAAAGGCCGATCGCGGTCGCGACTAGCGCCTCGGCGATGCCGGGCGCGACGGCGGCGAGGGTCGCCTGCGCGACGTTTGAGAGCCCGCGAAAGGCGTGCATGATGCCCCACACCGTGCCGAGGAGCCCGACGTAGGGGCTCACCGAGCCCACCGAGGCCAGGAAGGCAAGGCTCGCCTCGAGCCGGTCCATCTCGCGCTGGTAGGTCGCGCGCATCGCTCGCCGCGCACCGTCGACCATCAGGCTCGGGTCCGAGGCGCCGCGCTGGCCCCTCAGCTTGGCGAACTCGCGAAAACCGGCCTCGAAGATGCGCTCGAGGCTTCCCGTCGAATGCCTGTGATTCACCGCGCTTTGAAAGAGCGCGGCGAGATCCGAGCCGCTCCAGAAGTCGCGCTCGAAGTGCTCGGTCTTCGCCTTGGCCCGGCCGATCGTGAACAGCTTGAGGAAGATGAAGTACCAGGACATGAAGGACACGACGACGAGCAGCAGGATGACCAGCTGCACGACCACGCTCGCGCTCGCGACCATCGCGAGGATGGAGAGATCCTGGGTTCCGCTCATCGCAACCCCTCTAGTTTTTTTCGAATCGCCTCAGGCACCGCGACCGGCCTGTAGCTCTTCGCGCTGACGCACGCCAAGCTCAGCTCGGCGCTCGCCAGCCTCTCCCCCCCTCGCATCACTGCCTGATCGAACACCAGCCGCGCCCTGCCTACCTCCTTCACATCGGCGGTCACGGTCAGCGCATCGTTCAGCAGCGCGGGCTTATGGTAGGCGATTTGTGCCGAATGCACCACAAAGAGGACATGGTCGCGGCGGGCGAGTTCCCCGAGATCGAACCCGAGCGATTGCAAGAGCTCGGTGCGAGCGCACTCCATGAACGAGAGATAGTTGGCGTGGAAAACCATTCCGCCGGCGTCCGTGTGCTGATAGTAAACGCGAACCGGCCAGTTGAAGGGTTCATGGCCGGCGGGTCCGCTCATTGACCGAACAGCGCCCCGGATCCGGTCTGCTTTGGGGCGGAGAGCCCGAGATGCCGGTAGGCGGAGACCGTCGCGACGCGCCCGCGCGGGGTGCGCTGCAGATAGCCCTGCTGGATGAGATAAGGCTCGAGCACGTCCTCGATGGTTTCGGCTTCTTCCCCGATCGCGTGCGCGAGGTTCTCGAGCCCTACCGGGCCTCCCGCGAACTTCTCGATCACCGCGAGGAGGAGCTTCCTGTCCATCACGTCGAGGCCCAGCACGTCGACGTCGAGCATCTTCAACGCCGCGTCGGCGACCTCGCGGGTGATCGCGCCCTTCGCGCGAACCTGGGCGAAGTCGCGCACTCTGCGCAGGAGCCGGTTGGAGATACGCGGCGTTCCGCGCGAGCGCCGGGCGATCTCGAGCGCTCCCTCTGCGGCGACCTCGACTTCGAGCAGGCCCGCCGATCGATTGACGATCCTCTGCAGCTCGGCGTCGGTGTAGAACTCCAGGCGCGCCACGATGCCGAAGCGGTCGCGGAGAGGGTTGGTGAGCATGCCGGCGCGCGTGGTCGCGCCGACCAGCGTAAACGGCGGCAGATCGAGCTTCACCGAGCGCGCCGCCGGTCCCTCGCCGATCATGATGTCGATCTGGTAGTCCTCGAGCGCGGGATAGAGGATCTCCTCGACCACCGGGGCGAGGCGGTGGATCTCGTCGATGAACAGCACGTCGTTCGGCTCGAGGTTGGTGAGGATGGCGGCAAGGTCGCCGGGACGCTCGAGCACCGGGCCCGAGGTCTGGCGCAGGTTCACGCCCATCTCGCGGGCGACGATGTGTGCAAGCGTCGTTTTCCCCAGGCCCGGCGGACCGAACAAGAGCACGTGGTCGAGCGCTTCTTTGCGCTTTCTCGCGGCCTCGACGAAAATCGAGAGCTGCCCGCGAATCTTTTCCTGGCCGACGTACTCGGCGAGCGACTTGGGCCGCAGCGAGCGCTCGAACGCCTGCTCCTGGGGCGAGACCGGGGCGCCGGAGATGAGGCGGTCGGTTTCGATGGCCATGCGCTATCTTACCGCCCGCCGCTTCACGATTTCGACAGCGATCGGAGCGCCTGCCGGATGCCTTCGGAGACCGAGAGCCCCTCGGGCAGGTGCTTGACCGCGAGCTGAGCTTCCTTGTCGCTGTAGCCCAGGCCGAGGAGCGCGTTGATGACATCGCTCGCTGCGGGCTTCTCCCGGTTGACCGCGACTCCGCTCAGCGCATCGGCGCCGAGCTTGCCTTTCAGCTCGAGGAGCAGGCGCTCGGCGGTCTTCTTGCCGATGCCCGGGACCTTGACCAGCCGCCCCGCCTCCTGCGCCGCGACCGCTTCGACCAGCTCTCCCACGCTCATTCCGGAGAGCACCGCGAGCGCGGTGCGTGCGCCGACGCCGCTGATCTTCAGCAACTGCCGGAACGCGCGGCGCTCCGAGTCGGTGGCGAAGCCGAAGAGAAGGTGCGCGTCCTCGCGCACCACGAGGTGAGTGAGCAGCGTCACGCTTTCTCCGGTAGCCGGCAGGCTGTAGAACGTGCTCATCGGGACTTCCACCTCGTAGCCCACGCCCGCCGCGTCGACCAGTATTTGTGGCGGGTTCTTCGCGACCAGCACGCCCGCTATCCGTCCAATCATACGAGCCTGCCTCTCTTCACGCGGAAGCCGCGGGTCGAGAGCTTGCCGAGGCGCCCGCCGTGAGCGTGGCAGATCGCGCACGCCAGCGCGTCGGCGGCGTCCGCCGAAGGTGAACCGGCGAGCTTCAGGAGCCGCTTCACCATGTGCTGCACCTGGTCCTTGCTCGCATGGCCGTTACCGACCACGGCCTGCTTCACCTGGAGCGCCGTGTACTCCGAAACCGGCAGCCCCGCGTCCACCGCGGCGCAAATTGCCGTGCCGCGCGCCTGGCCGAGCGCGAGCGTCGATGCGGGATTGACGTTGACGAAGACCTTCTCGATGGCGATCTGCTGCGGCCGGTGTTTGCCGATTACCTCGCGCAGGTTCTCGAGGATCGTTTTCAGGCGCGCGGGAAGGTCGGCGCTGCCGGATTTGATGCAACCACTCGCGATGTAGGCGATGGTCGCGCCGTTCTTTTCGATGATCCCGAACCCGGTGATGCGCAAACCCGGATCGATGCCAAGTATCCTCAGGGCTGGACCGGCCATTGCCCCGCATTATAGTTCGATGCGTGGGATTACTGGTCCATTACCGCGGTGGTGTAGACGTCCTGCACGTCGTCGATGTTCTCGAGCGCGTCGAGCAGCTTCTGCATGCGCGCGCCTTCCTCGCCCTTCAGCGGGTTCTCGGCGGTGGGTTTCATGGTGAGCTCGGCGAGCTCGGGCTTCAGGCCCGCCTTGGCGAGGCCTTCCTTGACCGCGACGAAATCGTCGGGCGCCGAGATCACTTCCACCGAGCCGTCGTCGTTCACGACGACGTCCTCGGCGCCCGCGTCGAGCGCCGCCTCCATGACCTTGTCCTCGCTGGTGCCGGGGGCGAAGACGAACTGGCCGCAGTGCTTGAACAGAAACGCCACCGAGCCGTCGGTCCCCAGATTGCCGCCGTTCTTGGTGAAGGCGTGGCGCACTTCGGCCACGGTGCGGGTGCGATTGTCAGTGAGGCAGTCGACCATCACCGCCGCCCCGCCCAGGCCGTAACCTTCGTAGCGAATCTCCTCGTAGTTCACGCCCTCCAGCCCTCCCGCGCCGCGCTTCGCCGCCCGCTCGATCGTGTCCTTGGGCATGTTGGCGTCGTACGCTTTGTCGATCGCGAGGCGCAGGCGCGGGTTCATCGATGGATCGGCCCCGCCCAGGCGCGCTGCGACCGTGACCTCCTTGATCAGGCGCGTGAAGATCTTGCCTTTCTTCGCGTCGGCCACCGCCTTCTTGTGCTTGACGTTGGCCCATCTGGAATGTCCTGCCATGCCATAATTTTACCTTCGGGCATCGCGCCAGGCCAAAGAATCCCCAATGACCGAGCCCCTTCTCGTCGCGAAGTCGAAGACCGCGGACCTTCAGTTGCTGCCCGCGCTCGCGAACCGCCACGGCCTCATCGCCGGGGCCACCGGAACCGGCAAGACTGTGACGCTGCAGACCCTCGCCCAAGGGTTCTCGCTCATCGGCGTCCCCGTATTCATGGCCGACGTCAAAGGCGACCTCTCCGGCCTCGCTCAAGCCGGTGCACCATCCCCGAAGCTGAAAGAGCGTCTCGAGCTGCTCAAGCTCAAGGACTTCGCGTTCGCCGCCTGCCCGGTCGTCTTCTGGGACGTCTTCGGCGAGCGCGGACACCCGGCGCGCGCGACCGTGACGGGCGTGGGGCCGCTCCTGCTCAGCCGCATGCTCGGCCTGAACGAGACCCAGCAGGGCGTGCTGACGCTCGTCTTCAAGATCGCCGACGACTCGGGGCTGCTGCTCCTCGACATGAAGGACCTGCGCGCGATGCTGCAGCACGTGGGCGAGAACGCCAAAGACTTCACCACCGAATACGGCAACGTCTCGGCCGCTTCGATAGGCGCGATCCAGCGCGGCCTGCTCGAGCTCGAGCACCAGGGCGGGGACAAGCTCTTCGGCGAGCCGGCGCTCAACATCGACGACTTGATGCAGGTCGACCGCGGCCGGGGCGTGGTCAACATCCTCGCGGGCGAGAAGCTGATGGGCGCGCCCAAGCTCTATTCGACTTTCCTGCTGTGGCTCCTGTCGGAGCTCTTCGAGCACCTGCCCGAAGTCGGCGACCCGGACAAGCCGAGGCTCGTATTCTTCTTCGACGAGGCGCACCTGCTCTTCAACGAGGCGCCGAAGCCGCTCCTCGAGAAGATCGAGCAAGTGGTGCGTCTGATCCGCTCCAAAGGCGTCGGGGTGTACTTCGTCACGCAAAATCCGCTCGACATCCCGGACACGGTGCTCGGGCAGCTCGGCAACCGCGTGCAGCACGCGCTGCGCGCCTTCACTCCCAAGGACCAGAAGGCGGTGAAGTCGGCTGCGCAGACGATGCGCGCCAACCCGAAGCTGAACGTCGAAGCCGCCATCACCGAGCTTTCGGTCGGCGAGGCGCTCGTTTCGCTCCTCGACGAGAAGGGGCGGCCGAGCGTCGTCGAACGTGCGTTCGTCGTGCCGCCTTCGAGCCGCATCGGCCCGCTCACCGAGCCGGAGCGGGAGGCCGCTATCAAGGCTTCCTCGATTTACGGGCACTATGAAAAGGCGATCGATCGCGAGTCTGCCTATGAAAAGCTGAAGAGCCGCACCGCCGCGCGCCAGGAAACGGCCCCGGCGGGCGAAGGCGGCGTAATGGACACGATCGGCGGGGTTTTGATGGGCCGCACCGGGCCGCGCGGCGGGCACAAAGACGGCCTGATCGAGGCGATGGCGAAGAGCACGGCGCGCACCATCGGCTCGCAGATCGGCAGGGAAGTCGTCAGAGGAGTGCTCGGCTCCATCCTGGGCGGCGGGAAACGCCGCCGGTGACTTCCGCGGCTTCCTACCGCGCCATCGGCATCGCGATGGCGGTCGCGGGCGTCGTGTGCTTCTCGCTGCGCCCCATCCTGATCAAGCTCGCCTACGGCTACGTGGTCGACCCGGTCACGCTGCTCGCCCTGCGGATGATCTTCTCGCTGCCGTTCTTCCTCGCGGCGGCGGCCTGGGTCGGGCGCGACGCGAAGCGCGCGCCGCTGGCGCGCAGGGACGCCTGGGCGATCGTCGCGCTCGGCTTCCTCGGCTACTACTTCGCGAGCTTCGTCGATTTTCTCGGGCTGCAATACATTTCGGCGGGCTTGGGGCGGCTGATCCTGTTCGTGTACCCGACGCTGGTGGTGCTGCTGTCGATGGCGTTCCTGCACAAGCGCCCCGGCGCACGCGAGGTGGTCGCGCTGGGGATCACCTACTCGGGCATCGCCCTCGTCATGGCGAACTCCGCGCAGGGCGCGAACAAGGATCTCGTTCTCGGCGCCTCGCTGTGCTTCGCCAGCGCGGCCGGGTACGCTGTATACCTTGTCGCGAGCAGCCAAGTGGTGCAGCGGGTCGGGTCGCTGCGGTTCACCGCCTACGCCATGAGCGTCGCGAGCGCCTTTTGCATTCTCCAATTCCTGCTGCTGCGTCCTCTTTCGGCGCTAGCCATGCCGGCACAGGTGTACGGCCTGGCGGTCGCGATGGCGCTCCTGAGCACGGTCCTGCCGGTCTTCATCACTTCCGAGGCGCTCAAGCGCATCGGTGCAACCCAGGTCGCCTTGTTCGGCGCGCTCGGACCGGTGACCACGCTTTTTTTCGGCTGGCTGGGATTGGACGAGATCATGACCCCGGTACAATTGGCGGGTGCGGCGCTCGTGCTCGCCGGCGTCGTACTGGTCACGCTCAAGGCGGCGCGAGCCTGAATCCGTTTCGGAGCAAATCGTGGATCTGAAAATTCGCGGCAAGGCCGCGCTCGTGTGCGGCGCAAGCAAGGGCCTTGGGCGGGGCTGCGCGACCGCCCTCGCGCGCGAGGGTTGCCGGGTGACACTGGTCGCGCGCAATCGGGGAGCCCTGGAGAAAGCCGCGGCCGAAATGCACGCGACGACCGGGGCGACCATCGTCACCGTGGCGGCGGACATCACCAGCGAGCAGGGCCGCATCGCGGCGCTCGCCGCGTGCCCGCAGCCGGACATCCTCGTGACCAACGCGGGCGGGCCCCCGCCGGGGGATTTCCGAAAATTTTCCAGCGAGGACTGGCAGAAGGCGCTCGGCGCGAACATGCTCACCCCCATCGAGCTCATCAAGGCGACGGTCGACGGGATGGTGTCGCGGCGCTTCGGACGCATCGTCAACATCACCTCGAGCGCAGTCAAGGCGCCGATCGCCGAGCTCGCCCTCTCCAACGGCGCGAGGAGCGGGCTCACCGGTTTCGCCGCGGGACTCGCCCGGCAGACGGTCGCCGCCAACGTCACCATCAACAATATTCTTCCCGGGCGGTTCTGGACCGACCGGCTGAAGAGCAACACCGAGTTCAACGCCAAGGAAAAGGGCAAGACCGTCGAGGAGGTCAAGCGCGACCTGGAGAAAGCGATCCCCGCGGGCCGCTTCGGCACGCCCGAGGAATTCGGCGATCTGTGCGCCTACCTGTGCAGCGCGCAGGCCGGCTACATCACCGGGCAGAATTTCCTGATCGACGGCGGCATCTACCCCGGGACGTTCTAGAGCGTGATTCTCTACGCCGCCACGATTTTCCTGAGCGCATTCCTGCTCTTCCAGGTGCAGCCCATGATCGCCAAGATGATCCTGCCCTGGTTCGGCGGAACGGCGGCGGTGTGGACGATCTGCATGCTGTTCTTTCAGCTGCTGCTCCTCGCCGGCTACTTGTACTCGCACGCCTACATCAGGCTGAGGGTTCCCGCCCGGAGGTATGTCCACGTCGCCCTGCTCGTTCTGGCGGCAGCGACGCTGCCGCTCGCGGCGAACACCGCCTGGAAGCCCTCGGGGGGCGAAGACCCGACTTGGCGGATACTCGCGCTGCTCGCGACCAGCGTCGGCTTGCCCTACTTCGCGCTGTCGACGACAGGTCCCCTGGTGCAGGCGTGGTACGCGCGCTCGCACGAGGGCGCTGCGCCCTACCGGCTCTTTGCGCTGTCCAACCTGGGCTCGATGCTCGCGCTCATCTCCTATCCTCTCCTCATCGAGCCCCTGCTCGCCCTCGGAAATCAGGCGGCGATCTGGTCGGCCGGCTTTGCCCTGTTCGCGTTTCCGTGCGCGATCCTCGCCTGGCACGGCCGGAGCGGCGACGCGATTCTTTCAACCGCCGAACACCAGGACCGTCCGGGGCCTGGCCTTCAAGCGCTCTGGGCCGGGCTCGCGTGCTGCGCTTCGGTGCTGCTGCTCGCTTTCACCGGCTACATGACGCTCAACATCGCGGCGATCCCCTTCCTTTGGGTGCTCCCTCTCGCGCTCTATCTGCTGAGCTTCGTGCTCTGCTTCGAAGCTTCGGGCTGGTACCGGCGCTGGCTTTTCCTGCCCCTGCTCGGCGCGGGGCTCGCCGCCGTCTGCGTCACGCTCACCCGTTCCAATCCCAGCATCTGGGCTTTGATCCCGCTTTATTGCGCGACCCTCTTCGTCGCCTGCATGGTCTGCCATGGCGAGCTCGCGCGGGCCAAGCCGCATCCGCGCCACCTCACCGCGTTCTACCTGATGGTCGCCCTGGGCGGCGCTTTGGGCGGGGTGCTGGTCGGGCTCGTCGCCCCCAACGTATTCGACGACCTGTACGAGCTGCCGGTGGGAATGGTCGCCCTGTGCCTTCTCGCGATGCTGGCGCTGGAGCGCGACCGCGCCAGCCTGTTTCACTGGCGCTGGGGAGTCGCCGCTCGGCTCGCTTTTGCCGCGCTGACGCTGGGGCTGGGCATCTTTCTCGCGCGCACCTACGCGCAAGACTCGGCCGACACGCGGCTGGTCTCGCGCAACTTCTACGGCGTGCTCAACGTGCGCGATACGGGCGAAGGACCCGACGCCATGCGCGTGCTCTCGCACGGCACCATCATCCACGGCAAGCAGTTTCTGGAGGAAGACCGGCGCGACTGGCCGACGACTTACTACGGTCTGACCTCCGGCGTCGGGCTCGCCCTCATCGACGCGCGCGCGCGCGGCCCGGTGAGGGTCGGAGTCGTGGGGCTGGGCGCGGGAACCCTGGCGGCCTACGGCAGGACGGGGGACGTCTTTCGCTTTTACGACATCAACGCCAAGGTAGTCGAGCTCGCCCGGACGGAATTCAGCTTTCTGAAGGACAGTCCCGCGCAAGTGGAGGTCGAGCTCGGCGACGCGCGCCTCTCCCTCGAGCGCGAGCCGCCCCAGAATTTCGATGTTCTCGCGCTCGACGCGTTCTCGAGCGACGCCATCCCGGTGCACCTGCTCACGGTGGAGGCCTTCCGCGCCTACATCCGCCAGCTTCGTCCCGGCGGCGTGCTCGCCGTGCACATCTCCAACCGCTATCTCGATCTCGTTCCCGTGGTGCAGCAGGCAGCCCGCCAGCTTTCGCTCGAGCTGCGCGAGGTGGAGAACGACGATGACGACGACGCGGGCGCGTACCGGTCGGACTGGCTGCTGCTCTCGACGTCGCCCGCGGCCTTCGAAGGGCCGCTTCTCAAGGAGGCGGCCGTGAGAATCGACGCGGTGCCGCGCGTCAGGCTCTGGACCGACGATTACAGCGACCTGTACCGGATATTGAAGTAGCGGTAAACTTCCTGCTCTTCGGCTGTCTCCCAGCTTTCTAATCGGGGTTCCCATGAACGATCCCAAGATCTCAGGCATCGCAGCGCTCAACCTCAAGGACCCGTCCCTGTTCCGCCAGCAGTGCTATATCGACGGAAAGTGGGCCGACGCGGACAGCGGCAAGACCATCCCGGTCAACAACCCCGCGACCGGCGAGATACTCGGCACCGTGCCCAACATGGGCGCCGCCGAGGCGCGCCGCGCGATCGAAGCCGCCAACGCCGCGTTTCCCGCCTGGCGCGTGAAGACCGCGAAGGAGCGCAGCGTCATCCTTCGCAAATGGTTCGACCTGATGATGGCGAACCAGGAAGACCTCGCCAAGATCCTCACCGCCGAGCAGGGCAAGCCGCTCGCGGAAGCGCGCACCGAGATCGCCTACGGCGCCTCGTTCATCGAATGGTTCGCCGAGGAAGGCAAGCGCATCTACGGCGACACCATTCCGGGTCACCAAGCCGATAAGCGCATCGTGGTCCTGAAGGAGCCGATCGGCGTGTGCGCGGCGATCACGCCGTGGAATTTCCCGAACGCCATGATCACCCGCAAGTCGGGGCCCGCGCTCGCGGCAGGCTGCACCATGGTGCTCAAGCCCGCTACGATGACGCCCTACTCGGCGCTCGCGATGGCGGAGCTGGGCGATCGCGCGGGCATCCCCAAGGGCGTGTTCAGCGTCGTGACGGGGAGCTCCTCCGCGATCGGCGGCGAGCTGACATCCAATCCCATCGTCCGCAAGATCACTTTCACCGGCTCCACCGCGGTCGGCAAGATCCTGCTCGAGCAGTGCTCGAAGACTGTGAAGAAGACCTCGATGGAGCTCGGCGGGAACGCGCCCTTCATCGTCTTCGACGACGCCGATCTGGATGCGGCGGTGGAGGGAGCCCTCGCCTCCAAGTACCGCAACACCGGCCAGACCTGCGTGTGCGCGAACCGGCTGCTGATTCAGGACAAGGTCTACGACGCCTTCGCCGCCAAGCTCACCGAGAAGGTGAAAGCGATGAAAGTCGGCAACGGCATGGAGCCCGGCGTGGTGCAGGGCCCGCTGATCGAAAAAGCCGCCGTGGAAAAAGTCGAAGAACATATCGCGGACGCGCTCGCAAAAGGCGCCAAGGTGCTCACCGGCGGCAAGCGCCACGCCCTCGGCGGCACCTTCTTCGAGCCGACGGTGCTCGCCAACGTCAACACGACGATGAAGGTGACGAAGGAAGAAACCTTCGGGCCGGTGGCGCCCCTGTTCCGCTTCAAGGACGAAAAGGAAGCGATCAAGCTCGCGAACGACACCGAATTCGGGCTCGCGTCGTACTTCTACGGACGCGACGTCAACCGCGTCTGGCGCGTCGCCGAGGCGCTCGAGTACGGCATCGTCGGCATCAACACCGGCATCATCTCGACCGAGGTCGCGCCCTTCGGGGGCGTGAAGGAGTCGGGGATGGGCCGCGAAGGCTCGAAGTACGGCATCGAGGACTACCTCGTCGTGAAGTACCTATGCATGGGCGGCGTCGACCGCTGAGGGTATCGAGATAGTCCTTTCGGACTGCGCCGGTCCGCCTAGGTGCACCCTAGTGTTGCATCTGACATAGCTAGCATCTCCGTCTCGAACTATCTTCTTCGAGACGATGAGACTCGGATCCGCACACCGGGGATAGGCCGCGCTTGTTCTCGCGTTGTTTTTCGTCGCGGGCTGCGGCGGCAGTAGCGTCGGAGGTCCGTCCGCACCCCCGCCGCCGAGCAAGCTCTTCGTCGCCGACGCCGCCAATCGGGCGATCGGCTCGCTGATCGATCCGAACCCCGCTCCCGGGACCCTCGCGGTCGATCGGATCGTGGCGGGTCCGAGCACGGGGCTTGGCACACCGGGCGGAACACCCTCCGTGGCTAGCATTCCCAGCATCGCGCTCGACGCCGCCGGGGATCGCTTGTACGTGGCGGTTCAAGGCAGCGCGCTGGTCTTCGACCATATCGGCACGGTCAACGGCGACGTTCCGCGCTCCCGCTCGCTGCAATCGGTCGTGAACGCCCATGTGGTGAATTTCTTCGGGCTGCACATCACCGCAGCGGACACTTTGTACGCCGTGGAGCCCACCGGCGAGGTGCGCGTGTTCAACAACGCGAGCACGCTCGACGGCGCGGTTGCGCCGGATCGAACCATCACCCCGAATATCGGCGCGGCCATCAACTCCACGTTCGGGGTCGTCGTCGACGCCGGCCAAGACATGCTCTACGTAGGAGTGGCCCCGTCCTCCTCGAGCATCGTCGTCTTCAACAACGCCGCCACGGCAAACGCGACGCTCGCACCCGACAGGACGCTGAATTTCTCGGCGGCGGTCGGATCGTTCTGCCTGGATCAGGACCGGGACATCCTGTACGTCGCTCAATCCGACGGGCGCATCGTGTCGTTCGACAACGCAAGCGCCCTCGCGACGGGCACACCCACGCCGAACAGGACGATGACACTGACGACGATCACGACTTCGTCAAAACAACTCTTCGTCACCGTGGATACGGACAACAACCGGCTCTACGCCGTCAATGGAACGACCGTGTTCATCGTCAGCGGAGCGAGCATCGCCGACGATGCGATGCTCGGGGCAACGCAGCTCACCGTATCGCCGGCGTCGACCCTGCTCTCGGCCGTCGCGGTCAGACCCTGAGCCGTCAGACGTTGAACCTGAAGTAGATCACGTCGCCGTCCCGCACGGCGTATTCGCGGCCTTCGAGCCGCATTTTCCCGGCCTCCTTCGCGCCCTGCTCGCCTTTGCAGGCGATGTAGTCAGCGTAGGGAATCACCTCGGCGCGGATGAAGCCGCGCTCGAAGTCGGTGTGGATCACGCCCGCGGACTGCGGCGCGGTCGCGCCGACCGGAACGGTCCAGGCGCGCGCTTCCTTGGGTCCCGCGGTGAAGAAGGTCTGCAGCCCGAGAAGCGCGTAGCCGGCGCGGATCAAGCGGTCGAGGCCGGGTTCCTTCATTCCCATGTCGGCGAGAAAGACCTGCTTGTCTTCGTCGGAGAGATCGGCGATCTGCGCCTCGATTGCGGCGCAGATTGGCACGACCGGCGCGCCTTCCCGCTTCGCGTGTTCCTCGACCCGTTTGAGCAGGGGATTGTTTTCGAATCCGTGCTCCGAGACGTTGGCGACGTACATCGCCGGTTTCGCCGTCAGCAGGAACATGGGTTTCAGCACCGCCTGCTCTTCCTTCGCGAGCGCGACGCTGCGCGCGGGCCGCGCCTGGTCAAGCGCCGGGCGCACCTTGTCGAGGACCGCGACGATGCGCTGCGCTTCCTTGTCACCACCGGTCTTCGCCACCTTGCCGTAGCGAGAATAGGCCTTTTCCACCGTCGCCAGATCGGCGAGCGCGAGCTCGGTGTTGATGGTCTCGATATCGGATACCGGATCGATCTTGCCGGCGACGTGCACCACGTTCGGGTCCTCGAAGCAGCGAACGACGTGCGCGATGGCATCGCATTCACGGATGTTGGCGAGGAACTGGTTCCCCAGCCCCTCGCCCTTGGACGCCCCGGCCACGAGCCCGGCGATGTCGACGAATTCGACCGCAGCGGCGATGACTTTCTGCGGCTTCGCGATCGCCGCGATCCGAGCGAGACGCGGATCGGGCACCTCGACGATGCCGACGTTCGGATCGATGGTGCAGAACGGATAGTTCTCCGCCGCGATGCCCGCCTTGGTGAGGGCGTTGAAGAGCGTCGACTTGCCGACGTTCGGCAAGCCCACGATTCCGCACTGGACCGCCATCAGGCCTGGGTGTGCAGCTTGAGCATCACCGCCTGCATGTCGCCGTCGAGCAGCAGCCTGGCGACGTTCAGGCATCGCGCGAGCGCCGCTTCGATCAGCTCGCGCTCGGCCGGCGGCGGCGACTTGAGCACGTAGTCGGCGACGAGGTTCTTGTCGCCCGGGTGGCCTATGCCGATCCGCAGGCGCCAGAATCCCTGGGTGCCGAGCTGCGCGGCGATGTCCTTCAGCCCGTTGTGGCCCGCCACTCCGCCGCCGAGCTTGAGCCTCGCCGTGCCGGGAGGAAAATCGAGCTCGTCGTGCACGACCAGCACTTCTTCAGGGAGGATCTTGTAGAAGCGCGCGAGCGTTCCCACGGATTTGCCCGAGAGGTTCATGTAGGTCTGCGGAAGCACGAACCTCATCTCCCCTGCGGGCCGCGCGAGCTTGCCTACAACACCATGGTACTTTGCGATCGGCTTCAGCTCGACGCGCTCGCCCGACGCAAGCCGCGACACGAACCAGAAGCCGACGTTGTGCCGGTCGCGTTCGTGGCTTCGGCCCGGATTGCCGAGCCCTGCGATGAGTTTGATCATGGGTGGATGCAAAAAGGGCGCGGGACTTCCCGCGCCCTTTTCCCGCGAGGAGATTGAGCGCTACTTCTTGTCGCCCTTGTCGCCCTTGTCGCCCTTGTCGGGCTTTTCGCCTTTGCCACCCTTTCCGCCTTTCTCCTCGGCGGGCGCGGCAGGCTCGGGCGCCTTCTGCTTGACCGTCGGCACGTCGGCGGCCGCGGGCACCGCAGCCTCCGCCGGTGCAACGGCTCCCGCGAGGCCCGCGGCGGCAGCCGCGGCCGCAGCGGCTTCCTCTTCCTCGGCGATCGCCGCCTTCGGGATCTGAGCCGAGGCGACGGTCGGATTCTCGTTGCCTCCCAGCCCCAGCTCGACGCCATTGGGCAAGGCGATCTCGCGAATGTGGATCGAGTGGCCGATCGAGATGTTCGACAAGTCCACCTGGATGAACTCGGGCAGGTCCGCGGGCAGGCAGCGAATGTCGATCTCGTTCAGCACGTGCGTGATGAGCCCGCCCTGCTCCTTGATCGCGGGCGACTTCTCCGCGTTTGCGAAGTGCAGCGGCACCTTGATGTGGATCTTCTCGTCGGCCGAAACCCTCTGGAAGTCGATGTGCTGCACCTCGCTCTTCCACGGGTGCATGTTGACCGCCCGCAGCAGCACCTGCTGCTTGGCTCCGTCGAGCGCCAGCATGAGGATCGACGCGTGGAACTTCTCGTCGCGCAGCTGGTGGTACAGCGAGTTCTGGTCGAGCTCGATGTTCACGGGCTCCGCCTTGCCGCCGTAGAGAATTCCGGGGACCTTCCCCGCGTGGCGCAGGCGGCGGCTCGCACCCCTTCCTTGCACCTTGCGCGTTTGCGCTACGACTTCGATTGCCATGTTGCCTCCGGTTGTTGGCGATGTCCGCGACCAGACACCGCGTTAGAAACCTATTCCATGAAAAGCGACGAAACCGAGTCCTCGTTGCTGATGCGCAGGATCGTCTCGGCGAGCAACCCCGCCACTGACAGCACGCGGATCTTGCTGCACGCCTGGGCCGCCTTGGACAGCGGGATCGTATCCGTCACCACCAGCTCGTCCATCTGCGACTCGGCGATCCGCTCCACCGCTCCGCCGGAGAGGACCGGATGCGTACAGTATGCGACGACCCGGACCGCGCCTTCTTCCTTGAGCGCCTGCGCCGCCTTGCACAGCGTGTTCGCCGTGTCCACGATATCGTCCATGATCACGCAGGTGCGGTCCTTCACGTCGCCGATCACGTTCATCACTTCCGACACGTTCGGCTGAGGACGGCGCTTGTCGATGATCGCCAGATCCGATTCCAGGCGCTTCGCCATCGCGCGCGCTCGCACCACCCCGCCGACGTCGGGCGACACGACCAGCAGATTTTCGTATTGGTGCTTCCACACGTCCCCCAATAGAACCGGGGTCGCGTAGACGTTGTCCACGGGCACGTCGAAAAACCCCTGGATCTGGTCGGCGTGCAGATCCATCGTCAACGCCCGATCGACCCCCGCGGCCTGGAGCATGTTCGCCGCTACTTTTGCGCTGATCGCGACGCGCGCCGAGCGCGGTCGCCTGTCCTGTCGGCCATAGCCGAAATAGGGTATCGCGGCGGTCACGCGCGCGGCGGAAGCGCGCTTCAACGCATCGACGATCAGAAGCACCTCCATCAAGCTGTCGTTCGCCGGAGCGCAAGTGGATTGCAGCACGAAGCAGTCCTTGCCGCGCACGTTCTCCAGGAGCTCCACCATGACCTCTCCGTCGGAGAACTTCCCTACCGTGGCGTGGCCGAGCGGGATGTTGAGCCTCCGCACCACCGCGTGCGCGAGCAGCGGGTTGGCATTCCCGGTGAACACCATCAGGCTTTCGTAGGCCATGCGCTTCGCTCAAGTCGCCAGCAATCCAGCCGGGCTCTCGCCCAAAAAATTAGCCGCGTCGGCGGCTCAACATCCTTCCTGGCTCCTCACTACCGCTTTTTCTGGCTGGGGAGGAAGGATTCGAACCCTCGAATGGCGGAATCAAAATCCGCTGCCTTAGACCAGCTTGGCGACTCCCCAAGCGCTACTCGTTCTCCAAGAGCGCCGCGAGCGGCTGGCGATCCAGCCCCCGCACGACGAAGCCGCGCATGTCCGCGGGCATCCTGGATAAGGCCGACCGCGCTTCGCGCTCGGCCGCAAATTCGGCGAATACACAGGCGCCCGAACCGCTCATGCGTGCATCCCCGAATTGCCTCAGCCATTCGAGATGCGCCGCCACCTCCGCGTGGCGCCCACACACCACCGGCTCCAGGTCATTTCTCCCGAAACCGGCTGAAAAGCCAGACATTTTGATGGGTTTGGAATTTCGTGTCAATTCAGGCGAGGAAAAAATCGTCTGCGTCTGCACGGCGACCGGCGGGACGAGCACCAGGTACCACGCAGGCGGCAATTCGACCGGCGTGAGGCGCTCGCCCACCCCTTCGCCGAAAGCGTTCCGCCCAAAAAGGAAAAACGGCACGTCCGCCCCGAGCGCGAGCGCCATTTCCGCGAGCCGCTCCTTCGGCAGGCCCAGGCCCCACAGGCGGTTCAGCACGGCGAGCGTGGTCGCGCAATCCGAGCTTCCGCCGCCCAGCCCCCCGCCTATCGGGATGATCTTGTCGATGTCGATCTCGACACCTGCGTGCGCCCCGCCCTCGGATCGGAGCAGTCGCGCGGCGCGCGCAGCGAGATTCTCGTCGTCGGCGACTCCGGGAATCGTCCGCGCGAGCCTGATTTCCCCGTCTGCGCGCGGCGTGAAGCGCAGCCAGTCACAGCGATCGATCAGCCGGAACACCGTCTGAAGCAGGTGATACCCGTCGGGCCGCCGGCCGAGGACGTGCAGGAACAGGTTCAGCTTCGCCGGCGCCGGATAGCGGCGCGCCCAGGGATTCAATTTGCCCATTGATCCACGGTCAGGCGAATCTCGATGCCTTCGCGCGACAGTCGCAACCGGAACGGCCTCCCCTCGCGGAATTCCTCGTAAGCGATGCGCCAGCCGTCCTGCCGGATTTCCAGCCCATTGCCCGCGCGACCGACCACTTCAGCCGGCCGTTCGGGGCTCGCGCGCGCCTGCACCCAGTCCGACAGGCCCGACAGCGGGAGCCGCCAGCCGAGCGCCTGCTCGGTGAGGCTCTCCGCGTCACCAGCGCGGTATTCCCTTTTGTCACCCGTCACCAGCCGGAACCGGTCCCCTTCCCGGCTTATTCGCGCGATTCCCTGACCCATCGGAGACGTGATGAACAAGTCATCCGCGCCGTCGGAATGACGCCAGAAGATCCTGGCTGACCCGGAGTCCCGCGCATTCCGGATCGCGACGCGGCCGGAAAGCTCGAACCCCCCCGGCGGCGGGACCCCGGGCTCGGGCACCGTCGCGCAGGCGGCCAGCAAGGCCGCCGCTGCGATGCAGAGCGCAAACCGGGCCACGAAGAATCAGTGCTTCAGGCGCTTGATGGTGTTGGCGAGCGTTTCGTTGTCCGGGCTTTCCCGCGTGGCGTCGCCCCAGACACGTTCGGCCTCCGAGCGCTCGCCCAGAGCCCAAAGGACCTCGCCCAGGTGGGCGGCGATCTCCGGGTCGGGCCGCCCGGCGTACGCGCGGCGCAGGTAGCCGAGCGAATCCTTGAGGTTGCCCTGCCGGTACAGCACCCATCCCATGCTGTCGATGATGAACGAGTCATCGGGAGCGAGCTTGAGAGCCTTCTCGATCAGCTCGCGCGCTTCGACCAGGCGCTGGTTGCGGTCGGCGAGAGAGTAGCCGAGCGCATTGTAGGCGTGCGCGTGCTCGGGCCGTATCTCGATCAGCTTGCGAAGCGAGGATTCCAGAACGTCTACCCGCTCGATTTTCTCGGCGAGCATGGCGTAATCGTAGAGCAGATCGGGATTGTTCGGGACGCGATCGAGGGCCTGGCCGACGAGGTCGAACGCGGCCTTCGGCTGATTGGCGTCTCGCAGGAGCTGCGCCTCGGCGAGGACCAGCTGAATTCGCTGCTGACTGCTCTTCGCCGCAGCCTGCTGCAGTCGCGCCCGCGCATCATCGAGTTTTCCCTGCCGGGCAAGGACCTGAGCGTAGCGGATCTGCGCCTGCACGTATTGCTCACCCTCGCTCACCTCGCCGTACCATTTGAGCGCTTCCGAAAAATCCTTCCGTTCCTCGGCGACCTGTCCGAGGTACAGGCGCACGCCGTCCTTGTCGCGATAAGGACTGTTGATCAGGCCTTTGAGATACTTCTCTGCGGCGTCGTAGTCCTTGAGCTGAAGGGACAGGAGCGCCACCGCGAACGCCATCTCGGTGCTGTCGGGCATCCCGGTCATCAGCTTCTGGAACTCCTCGCGAGCTTCGCCGAAACGCTTTTGCGCAACCAGAGTTCTCGCGTACGCGAGGCGCGTTTCCCGCGCGCCCGGATACTGGCGAAGGTAGTCCGCCAGGACCGCCGCGGCCTGATCCACCGAGCTCTTCTGGAGCAGCTGCGCTTCGAGCAGCACGGCCGCCTCCGAGTCCGGCCTCAGCTGCCGCGCCTTCCGGGTTTCCTCGAGCGCGAGCCGATCGTCGCCGGCGCTGATCGCCGTCCGCGCAACCGCGAAGTGAGCCTCGGGGAGCGAGGCGTAGCCTGCAGCGAGATTCTGCGTCAGCTTGAGAGCGGCTTGCTTGTCCTGGGCGTTGGCGAGCATGCGCGGCAGCAGCGTGAACCCGCTGGCCGGATCACTGGCCGAGCTGGCGAGCAGCTTCTTGAGATGCGGGAGCGCCTCGTCGTAGCGGCCGACCGAGACCAGCATCCCGGCGAGGGACTGAAGCGCGCGCGTCGAAGCGGGATCGGTCTCGTGCCAGATCGTCGCGGCCTCGATCGCCGCGTTGTTCATGCGCGCGTAGAGCGCGATCTCGGTGGCGCGGCGCGCGATTCGCGGGTCGCGCGTGCGCTTTGCAAGATCGACGTAGGCTTGCGCCGACAGCGCGACGTTGCCGCGCTGGGCTGCGATCTCGGCGAGGAGCACCTCGTAGAGCAGTCTCTCCGTGAGCTCCTGGTTGGGGTACGCCGAGCGGTTCTCGGGCTCCTGCGCTCCTGCCTGAGCGTCGCCCGGGCCGCCATCGGCGTCGGATTCCTCCTGGGCCTCCTCGGTCGGCGCGCCAGGCTGCGGCGGGTTCGCCGCGCATCCTGCGAGCAACGCGAACAGCAGGGCGACGAGCAGGCGCAATACGCCCGAAAGAGGGGACGGAGCGATTTGTGGGTTGAGCATGAGAGCGCTTGCTGTCGAGGAGGGCTAGTTTAGGTATATTTAAGAGGCGAGACAAGGACGCCGAGTTCCTCAGTGCCAGAACTTCCTGAAGTCGAGATCACCCGCCGCGGCATCGAGCCTTTCGTGCTCGGAAGGGCCATCACGGGCGTGGCCGTGCGCAATCCGAACCTGCGGCAGCGCGTGCCGAGAAACATCGCGCGCCTCCTCGTCGGCCAGCAGGTGAACCGCGTGCTCCGCCGTGGGAAATACCTGCTGTTGGAGTGCGATGCCGGTTCGCTCATCGTGCACTTGGGCATGTCGGGAAGTCTGCGCGTGATCGAGCCGCAGTCAGCTCCCAGTAAGCACGATCATCTGGACATCGTCTTCGGCGGCTCGGCCCTTCGGCTGCGAGACCCGCGCCGATTCGGTGTCGTGCTTTGGAGCCGCGGCGATTCTTCCCGCCATCCGCTGCTCGCGCGCCTCGGCGTCGAGCCGCTCGGCGAGCAATTCACGCCAGAATTCCTGTACCGGACCACGCGGGGCCGAGGCGTCGGCATCAAGCAGCTGCTCATGAACGCCGGTGTCGTCGTCGGGATCGGAAACATCTACGCGAACGAGAGTCTCTTCAGAGCAGGGATCCATCCGCGCGCGCGCGCAGGACGCCTGTCTCGCGCGCACTGCGGGCGCCTGGTGAACGCCGTGAGGGAGACGCTCCTTGCCGCCATTGCCGCGGGCGGATCCAGCTTGCGCGATTTCGTGCATTCCGACGGCGCTTCTGGATATTTTCAGCAGCACTACTACGTCTACGACCGCGCCGCGCTTCCCTGCCGCGTGTGCGGAGCCGCCATCCGCGTGGCCCGGCTGGGCCAGCGCTCGAGCTTTTACTGCTCGACTTGTCAAACCTGAGACGAGCGCCTACTTCCGGCGCTTGCCGACTTTCTGCGAGAGAGCCCGCGCGACCTGCGGCTGGACGAACTTGCTCACGTCGCCTCCGAGCGTCGCGATCTCCCGCACGATCGTCGCCGAGATGAATTGATATTGCTCGGCGGGAGTCAGGAACACCGTTTCGACGTCCGGATAGAGATTGCGGTTCATCCCTGCCATCTGGAATTCGTATTCGAAATCGGACACCGCCCTCAAACCCCGCAGGATGACCTGAGCCTTCTGCGCCCGGACGAAATCCATGAGCAGCCCGCTGAAACCCTCGACGCTCACGTTGTGGTACGGCTTCAGAACCTCGCGGGCGAGACGCACGCGCTCCTCGAGCCCAAAGAAAGGGCGTTTCGCCTCGCTGACTGCAATGCCGACGACGATCTGGTCGAACAGGACGGAAGCGCGCCTAACGAGGTCCTGATGACCGAGGGTAATCGGATCAAACGTTCCCGGATACACGGCCTTGATCATCTGCCTCACCTGCCAGAAGATGGAAATGCACGTTTCCCGCGCGCGCTTTCTTCAGAATGCCCCAGCCGCGGGGTGGCTCGAAAACGGACGCGCTCTCCACGTATGCGAGCCCTCCCGCCGCGAGAAGCCCGCGCACCAGCGCCAGCGCTTGGGCTTGCACACCCAGACGATACGGAGGATCGACAAATACGACGTCGAAGCGCGAGCGCGTGCTCCGGGCGAATTCTAGCGCATCGCCTCGCACGACAGTCAGGTTCCTCGCGCCGAGCTTTTGTGCATTCTCGCGCAGCGCCCGCACGGCCCCGGAGTTCTTCTCCACCATCACGGCCGAGGCCGCGCCGCGCGACAATGCCTCGAAGCCGAGCGCGCCGCTGCCCGCGAACAGATCGAGGCACGCGGCGCCGCTCAGGTCCTGCCCCAGCCAGTTGAACAGCGTCTCCCGGACGCGATCCGGCGTGGGCCTCAGATCCGCGGCATCGGGAAATTCGAGAATGCGGCTGCGCCACACGCCGCCGATGATGCGGACCGTATTCCGTCTAGTCCGACGCACCGACGACCACTATCGCGAGCTTTTCTGGATCGACGCGAAGCGCGAAGGCCCGGCGGATCTGCTCGAGGGTGACCGCCTCCAGGCGCGCGGGGTATTCGTCGAGCCAGCCGAGGGGCAAGTTGTAGAAGCCGATTGCCGAGAGCTGCTCGAGCAGCTTTCGATTCGTATCGATGCGGAGGGGGAAGCCGCCCACCAGGCTCTTTTTCGCTGCTTTGAGCTCTGCTTCGCTGGGCCCCCGCGCGACGAACTCCGAGATCACGTCCTGCGCGAGCTTGAGCGCCTCTTTCGCCTGGTCGCGACGCGTCTGCAGTCCGACTTGAAACGGTCCGCGCTGTGCGAGCGGCTGGAAGTAGCTGTAGACGCTGTAGGCGAGCCCGTGCTTGCTCCGCACCTCGGTCATCAGCCGCGAGTTGAATCCGCCGCCTCCCAGAATATAGTTGCCTACCAGAAGCGGAAAGTAGTCGGGATCGGCGCGCGCGAGGGCGGGGACGCCTAGGAGCACATGGGCCTGCGTCGACGGGTGCGGCACGCGCAGCGTCTCGCCGGGCTTGGGCGGCGCGACCGGCGGAACTTTGCCTTCGTCGCCCTTCGCCAGACGCGACGTCAGTTCCTCGGCAAGCGCCCTCGCAGCTCCCGAGCTCAAATCGCCGACGATAGTGACGGTGGCGTCCGAAGATCCGTAGTGAATACGGTAGTGGCGCTGCACGTCCTCGAGCGTGATCGCCGACAGGGTCGCGGGCTTGGCCGTCGATCCATACGGGTGCGACGGGTACATGAGCGCGTACAGGCGCTCTTCGGCGATGTGGTCCGGCTGCGTTTCGGCTTCCGCGGCGTTCGCGATCGCGCGCGTTTTCTCGCGCTCGAAGACCTCGCTCGCGAACCGAGGCGTCTGAAGCAGATCGGCCAGCGTGTCTACCGCCGACTTGCGCTCGGCTTCGGAGGAAAGCGTTCTCAGGGCAAAGCCTGCGCGATCCGGATCGAAGTTCTCTCGCAGCTCGGCGCCGGCGTCGGCGATCCGGCGGTCGACCTCGGCTTCGGAATAGCGCGCCGAGCCGGCTTTCAACAGCGTCAGGGTGAGCCGCGCGAGCCCGGCGCGCTCGCGCGGATCGTACGCGCTGCCCGCTGCGAACTCGATGGACACGTCCACGATCGGCAGACCGTGGGCTTCGACGAAATACGCGCGTGCGCCGGATTGCGTGACCCAATGCTCGATCTGCACCCTCGCGTCGACCGGCAGGGCTGCTGCGATAAGCGCAAGCGTCATCGAAGCGCGCAGCGCGAGGCGCATGCTCAATGCGCGCCCGCCGGTGCGGCTTGCCCGGAAGGACGCCGACCCAGGGGCTGCGGATCGAGCACCGCCACGGTCAGCCCGTCATCGACGAGGTACTTCGCCGCGGCGCTCCGGACCTGTTCGGCGGTGATGGCCTTGAACCGCTCGGGGATCAAATCGGCATCGCGAAACGACAGCCCGCTCGATTCGAGCTCTCCGAGCTCGAGAGCCTGCGCAAAAAAAGAATCCCTCCGATACACGAACTGCGCGAGAAGCTGCACCTTGGCCCTCTGCAGCTCTTCCGCGCTAACGCCCTCGGCGACGACGCGCGCGACGATCTCCCTCAGAGCCGTCTCGAGCTCGGACCCGCCGTGCCCTTGGGCGGCGGCGGCATTGAGGAACACCATCCCCGGTCCGCGGGAAATCAGCTCGTACTCGGCGCCTGCCGAAGTGGCGATACGACGCTCGCGCACGAGGATCTGGTTGAGCCGGGCTGCGTCGTTGCCGCCGAGCACCTTCACCAGAATGGAAACCGCGAACGGCTCCCAGTCCTTCGCGGGGTCGCGCAGGGCCGGTGCTTTGTAGCCCAGGCGAACGTAAGCGAGCTCAGCGGGCGCCTTCAGCACAACGCGCTTCATTCCTCGCTGTTCCGGTTCCGAGAGAGGCTTGCGCGCGGGAACCGCCTTGCGCGCGAGCGGCCCGTAGTAACGCTTCGCCCAGGCGATCACCTGGTCGGGGTCGACATCGCCGACGACAACCAATGTCGCGTTGTTGGGGGCGTACCAACTCTTGTACCACGCGGCGGCGTCCCTCCAGGTCATGTTCTGGAGATCCTGCATCCAGCCGATCGTCGGCCATTTATACGGATGCGCAGCGAACGCCGTAGCGAGCAGGCTTTCATCGAGAAGGGAGCGCGGCTGGTCCTCGTAGCTCAGCCGCCTCTCCTCCATCACGACTTTGATCTCGCGCGCGAACTCCTCGGGTCGGATCTTGAGATTGGCCATGCGATCGGATTCGAGGCTCATCACGAAAGGCAGGCGGTCGCGATGGACCTGCTCGTGATACACGGTGTAGTCAGTCGACGTAAAAGCGTTGTCTCTTCCCCCGGCCTCGGCGACGAGGCGCGAGAACTCCTCGGGCCCGACGCGCCGAGTGCCCTTGAACATCATGTGCTCGAGCACGTGGGCGACCCCGGTCGTGCCCGTGGACTCGTCCATCGAGCCGGCCCGATACCAGACCTGTTGGACTACGGTGGGGGCACGATGATCCTCCTTGACGATGACGCGGAGGCCGTTCGAGAGGGTGAACACACGCGGGCCAGCGTGCGCCGCCGAGGCTAGCACGAGCGCTGCGGAGACAATTGCCGCCTGAAGGGGAGCCATTGCGACGATGCTAAAATCCGTGGTCGCTATTCTATAGCGGTTTGCGCCTCGTTATTTTCTCAACCATGTTCGAAGCGTCCTCCGAAGCAGCTCGCGAGCGGGGTTCCTGGACTGCTCGCCTCAGAGAGGGGCTGGTGAAGACCCGCTCGCGGCTCTCGGGCGTGTTCAGCGACCGGAGCGTCGATGCAGCGTTGCTCGAAGAGATCGAAGCCGCGCTCCTCGCCAGCGATGTAGGAGTCGAGGCGACGCGTTACCTGCTGTCTGGCTTGCGTCAGCAGGCGGGCCGCTTGAGGACCGCCGAGGAGTTGAAATCCGCGCTTCGGGGCACGCTCCTCGAACTGCTCGCTCCGCTCGAGCGTCGTCTCGATCCTATCGGCAAGACGCCCTACGTCATCATGCTCGCGGGAGTGAACGGCGCGGGGAAAACGACCTCGATCGGAAAGCTCGCGAGATTCTTTCAGGCTCAGGGCCATTCGGTGCTGCTTGCCGCCGGAGACACCTTTCGCGCCGCCGCGCGCGAGCAGCTCGCGGCCTGGGGCGAGAGAAATGCCGTCCCAGTCGTGTCACAATCTGGCGGAAATCCGGGAGCGGTCGTCTTCGACGCGATCGGCGCGGCGCGGGCGCGGGGAATCGACGTGGTGATCGCCGACACGGCCGGGCGCCTTCCGACGCAGCTGCATCTCATGGAGGAGGTCGCCAAGATCAAGCGCGTCATCGCCAAGGCGGAACCGGGCGCCCCGCACGAGATATGGCTCGTGCTAGACGCGAACATGGGCCAGAATGCGCTGAGTCAGGTCGATGCCTTCGACGGCGCTCTAGGTCTCACCGGGCTGGTTCTCACCAAGCTGGACGGCACGGCGAGGGGCGGGGTGGTGTGCGCCATTGCGCACGCGCGACTCCGACGTCCGCTGCCGCTCATGTTTCTCGGTGTGGGTGAGGGCGTCGACGATCTGCGGCCCTTCACCGCGACCGAATTCGTCGCGGCGCTTTTCGATTCCTAACGGTGCGCCGACAAGTGTCTGTTCATGAGGTAACGGGAGGTAGCGGCGTGACGGTCATCTCGCTCCATCAGGTCAGCAAGCGCTATCCGGGAGGCTTCGAGGCCCTGAAGGCGGTCAGCTTCTCGGTGGAATCGGGCGAGATGCTGTTCCTCACCGGCCACTCCGGGGCCGGCAAGACGACTCTCCTCAAGCTGATCGCCGCCATGGAGCGCGCCAACGGCGGCACGGTGCTGGTCAATGGGCAGAACGTTTCGACCATGCGTCCCGCCGCCATCCCCTACTTGCGGCGCAACCTCGGTCTGGTGTTTCAGGGACAGAAGCTCCTGTACGACAGGACCGTCTTCGACAACGTCATGCTGCCTCTGATCGTGACCGGGCAACCCTATCGCGAGGCCGCGCGGCGCGCCCGCGCCGCCCTCGACAAGGTTGGACTGCTGACCCGCGAGAAGGCGAACCCCGTCACTCTCTCCGGCGGGGAGCAGCAGCGCCTATGCGTTGCACGCGCCGTCGTGAACCGCCCAGCGATCCTTCTCGCCGATGAGCCCACCGCCAGCCTGGACTCCGCCTATGCGGACGAAATCATGGAGATGTTCATCGCGTTCAATCAAGTCGGTGTCACCGTGCTGGTCGCAACGCACGACCGGCAGCTGATCGGCAAGTACCGCAAGCGCGTCTTGATTCTCGACCACGGCAAGCTCCAATGAGAGTGTGGTTGCAGCATCATCGTCTGAGCTTCGCTCAGACGATCGCCCGCTTGGCCAAATCACCCTTCGCCACCACGCTCAACGTGCTCGCGATCGGGGTCGCCCTCGCGCTCCCGTTCGGGGTCTACTGCCTGCTTGGAAATCTCGAGTCGCTCTCGCGCAAAGTCTCCGTCGATCCTCAGCTCACCGTCTTCATGGCGAGAGACGCCGGAAAAGCGGATCTCGCCGCCGTCGAAGCCCGTCTGAAAGGAGCGCCGTACGTGCGCTCCGTGCGCTTCATATCCCGGGACGCGGCGCTCGCCGATCTCGGTCGCTCCAGCGGGATGAAGGAGGTGATCTCGAGCCTGCCGCAGAATCCCCTGCCGGACGCTTTCGTGGTGACGCTGTCCCTCAGCGACCCGGTGGCGGCGGACCGGCTCGAGCTCGAGTTCAAGTCGCTGCCCAAGGTCGCGTACGTGCAGGCGGATTCGGCCTGGGTCAGGCGCCTCGACGCGCTGCTGCGCCTGGGACGCACCGCCGTGGTCATGCTCGCCGGTCTGCTCGGCATCGCGCTCGTGGCCGTGACTTTCAACACCATCCGCCTGCAGATCCTCACCCAGCGCGACGAGATCGAGCTGGGCCGCCTGATCGGTGCGACCCACGCCTACATCCGTCGACCGTTCTTCTACTTCGGGTCCTTGCTCGGCTTGCTGGGAGGGTTCGCCGCTCTCGGGATCGTCCTCGCCGGGCTCGCGGTCCTGAATCGCGATTTGGCGACGCTCGCGCAGTGGTACGGCGCGGACCTTCATCTGAGCTTTCCGAACCCGAACGAAATGGCCTCGGTGCTGGGAGCGGCAGCCGCCTTGGGCTGGCTCGGCGCGTACTTGTCTGTGAGTAGACACTTACACGAAGGAGCCCGGAAGTAAGGGCCGCAAGCCTGCGGAACCGAATCCGTCGTTAGCACTCTAAGTTCGAGAGTGCTAAAATCGCCGCTCCGGCAAAACAGCATTGGGGGACCACGCAAAATGACTCGCAGCATGACCCTGCCAGTACCGGTAGGAAGCCTGGAGAGCTACATCCAGGCGGTAAACCGCTTTCCGCTCCTGACATCCGCGCAGGAGCTCGAGTTCGCCCGCAAATTCCGGGCGGAGAACGACGTCGAGGCCGCGCGCCAGCTGGTGCTGTCGCATCTACGCCTCGTGGTGGCCATCGCGCGCGGCTACATGGGCTACGGCCTTCCCCACGGGGACTTGATCCAGGAAGGCAACATCGGCTTGATGAAAGCCGTCAAACGCTTCGACCCCGAGCGCGGAGTGCGACTCGTATCGTTTGCCGTCCACTGGATTCGCGCCGAGATCCACGAGTTCGTCCTGCGCAACTGGCGCCTGGTGAAGGTCGCGACGACGAAGGCGCAGCGCAAGCTCTTTTTCAACCTGCGCAGTATGAAGCCCTCGCTCGATCCCCTCACGCAGGCGCAGATCGGGTCGATGGCCAAGCAGCTCAAGGTGAAGCCTGAAGAAGTCGCAGAAATGGAAATGCGCCTGACCGGCCAGGAAATCGCTCTCGAGCCGTCCAGCGACGAGGACGAGAAGTACGCGCCGATCGCCTATTTGGCCGACCGCTCGCCCGAGCCTTCGGAGCTGGCCGAGGCGAAGCAGGAAGAAGACATCCGCGAGCGCGGTCTGAAGCAGGCGCTGGCGAGCCTCGACGCCCGCAGCCGCCGCATCATCGAGACGCGCTGGCTCCGCGAGAAGGATCCGGCGACGCTGCACGAGCTCGCCGCCGAGTTCAAGGTCTCGGCGGAGCGCATCCGCCAGATCGAGGCGAAGGCGCTGGAAAAAATGAAAGGGCTCATCGCAGCCGCCTGAGTTCAGTCCGAGGCTTTGCGAAAGCCGCGCCTCGGCGCGGCTTTTTTATTTGCCCGTCGACACGACGTAGCGGTTCCGTCCCTGCTGTTTGGCCTGGTAGAGGGCCTGATCAGCGAGCTCGATGACGTTCTCCGGCTTGGTGTCCTGAACCGGGATCAGCGACGCGATGCCCTGGCTCAGCGAGATGCTAGGGCCCACGCTTGAGCGCGCGTGCGGTATCGACATTCCCTCGATCGCGCGAGTGAGCGACTTCGCCACGTCGACGGCCCCCTCCATGGCCGTTGCCGGAAGCACTATCGCGAATTCCTCCCCGCCGTAGCGCGCCGCAAGGTCCGCCGGACGCCTCCCCACCGACCTCAAGGCGGACGCGACCTGCCGCAGGCAATCGTCCCCGGCCTGGTGGCCGTAGAAATCGTTGTACGCCTTGAAATGGTCGACGTCGGCCAGTATGAGCGACAGCGGCTGGCGCTCGCGCGAGGCGCGCTTCACTTCGGTGACGAGGTAGCTGTCGAAGTAGCGCCGGTTTGCAATTCCGGTGAGTCCGTCCTGCCTCGACAGATTCTCGAGCTCGCGGTTGGCCGCGGCCAGCTCCCTCGAAGTTTCCAGCAGCTTGATGCGGATGGACTCGATTCGCTGAAGCGCCCGAATCTTTGCGTTCAGCACGACGAAGCTCACCGGCTTGACGAGGTAGTCGTCGCCGCCCGCCTCAATCGCGCGGTCCAGATCCTGATCGGCCTCCTTGGAGCTCAGGAAAATTATGGGCACCCATTCGTCGGGCCGGCTTTGTCGCATCTGCCGCGCCGCCTCGTATCCGTCCATCACCGGCATCACGACGTCGATCAGCACGAGGTCGGGACGGTCGTGCCCATAAATTTTGAGGCCCTTGCTGCCATCCTCCGCTTCGATCACGGAGTGGCCCATTTTTTCGACCAGGCTGCGAAGCGCTGCGCGAATCGTGGGGGAGTCGTCGACGATCAGAACCTTCATTGGCTCCGGTGCCCCGGCATGACGGTGCGTAAGAATACACGGTTCCGGCTCGGCACCGCGCGAGGCGTCAGCCCTGCGCGTTCAGGAGCGTCCTGAGGTCGGCGACCAGGTTCGGCACATTGCCGGAGCGTACGAAGAGACGCAGCCGTCCCTGAGGATCGAAGACGTAGCTGCCCGCGGTGTGGTCGACTGTGTAGCTGCCCGGTGTCTTTCCGGGCGCCTTCTGATAGAACACTTTGAACTCCTTCGCCACCTGGGCAGTCGCAGCGGTGTCGCCGTAAAGCCCCAGAAAGCTCGGATCGAACGCCGGGACGTAGTTCGCGAGCAGCTCCCGCGTGTCCCTCTCAGGGTCGACGGTGACGAAGAGAACCTGCAAGCGCTTGCCGTCCTCGCCCAGCTGCTCCTTCACGACCTTCAGCTCGGCGAGCGTCGTCGGGCAAACGTCCGGGCAGTGCGTGTACCCGAAAAACATCACCACCGCTTTGCCGCGAAAATCGGCGAGCGTGCGCGCCTTCCCGGTATGGTCGATGAGGCTGAAGTCCCTGCCGTAGCTCGCACCCGTGACATCGGTGTTCTTGAAGGATGGGCCCGAGCCGCTGCAGCCCGCGAGCGTCACCGCGACAAGTACCAAGCTTGTGAGAGCCCGCATGCCGGCGCGCCTAAACGGGAAAATAGTGATCGATCAGCAACGCGGCGAAGAGCATCGCGAGATACGCGATCGAATAGCGAAACGTGCGCCGCGCGAGCGCGTCGCTGTAGCTCACGTAGAGCCGCGCCGCGTAGGTCACGAACACCCCGCTCAATACGAGCGCGGCTGCGAGATAGACCCATCCGCTCATGCCGTATGCGAAAGGCAGCAGCGATGACGCGAACAGCACGAGCGTATAGAGCAGGACGTACAGGCGCGTGAAGCGCTGGCCATGCGTCACCGGCAGCATCGGCAATCCAGCTCTCGCGAAATCCTCGGTGCGATACAGCGCGAGAGCCCAGAAGTGCGGCGGCGTCCAGGCGAAAATGATCAGGAACAGGAGCAGAGCCTCGGGCGCCACCTCTCCTGTGGCGGCCGCCCAGCCGAGGACGGGCGGCATCGCGCCGGAGGCTCCGCCGATCACGATATTCTGCGGGGTCGCCGGTTTGAGCAGAACGGTATAGATCACGGCGTAGCCGATGAAGGTGCCGAAGGTCAGCCACATGGTGAGCGGGTTGACGAGCGCGTAGAGCATCCACAAGCCGGTGCCCCCGATCACGCTCGCGAACGCGAGCGTCTGAAGCGAAGTGAGCTCCCCGCGAGGCAGCGGTCTTCCGCGTGTCCGGCTCATCATCGCGTCGATTTTTCTCTCGACCAGGCAGTTCACCGCGGCCGCCGCTCCCGCCACCAGCCAGATCCCGGCGACGGCCGAAAGCAGGAGTCCAGTCCGCACCATGCCCGGCGTCGCAAGGAGCATCCCGATCGCCGCGCAGAATACGATGAGCGACACCACGCGCGGCTTCGTCACGTCGAGGAGCTGGCGCAAGCGCAAGCCGGATGCGGTCAGTGCGAACTGCATACGGGAAATCTTATCACTACGGTCCTATCCGACCCGCGAAGCCCTCAGCAGGCGTGCGAAATCCCTTAGCATTCTCCCCCCATCGGGATCACCGGGGAAACGCAGCATGAGCGTGCCCAGCGGATCGACGACATAGATGTATCCGGCCGGGCTTCCTGCGGCGGGAAATTCAGCAAGAAACGCCTTTGCGCGAGCGCGGACCACGTTGAGGCCAGCGTGCTCCCGAAGCAAGGCCGAATCCGGAGCCGCGGAATCGTCCAGGAGCCATACGCGCTCGATCCGTTCGGCGTCCCTGCCCTGCGCCAGGCGCGCCTGGCGCATGTAGCGGAGCTTTTTCCGGCAGCCCTCGCCGCAGGCGGCCGAATCGATCTGGACCAATACCCACTTGCCGCGCAACTGCGAAAGCCGGAACGGGCTTCCGTCGAGGCGGCGCAGCTCGGGATCGGAAAGGAGGCGGGGCTCGATCAACTCACCGTAGTTCGCCCGCGACTGCGGCTGCCAGACGAAGTAGGCAAACCAGGCGGCGATGGTGGGCGCCGCGCAAATCGCGAGAATCAGCAGCGCAACCCGCCGCCCGCGGCGCCGCCGATCACCGTTCTGCTGCGGAATCGACTCGCCTGAATCCGAGAACGACATAGAGGACCGCGGCAAGCGCCGCGAACGAATACCACTGGAGCGCGTAGCTGCGATTTCGATCGGCTCCGATGTCGGGACGCTCCCAGGCCCTCACGAGGCCGTCGTGCGCGTCGTTCGACTGCTCGATAACGAAGGGCTGAAGAACGAGCCCGAGCCTCTTTTCCTCGCGCGAAAGGACGAGGTGCTGCCGCAGCGGGCCGGTAGCGGACTCCGGCGCGAGCTCCAGGATTCGCGAGCCCGGCACCACGGCCGCGCCCTCGATCGTCTGGGGGCCCTCGGGCGTGGAAACCGAGGGCAGCGTCGAGCGATCGCCGGCGGCGATCCATCCGCGGTCGACGAGGACGTGCAAGCTGCCGCCCTCGAGCCGGAGCGGCGTCAGCACGTGGTACCCGGCCGTGCCGCGGAGGACCTTGTTGTCGAGAAGAAACGTATCGCGCGCGACGAAGCTTCCGCGAGCCGAGACGCGGCGGCGCTCGAAGGCCGCGGCGCCCGCGGGCACCGCGGGCACCGAGAGCACGGCCCCTCGGGCCGCGTCGTCGATCCGGCGGCCGATTTCCAGCTTCTCCTCGGCGCGCCGCGTCTGCCAGGCGCCCAAGGCGACGGTCAGCGCGATGAACGCCGCGGCGGCCAGGCTGGGCACCCAGCCCGGGCTGAAGGTCCGACCCGCGATTCTGATCCCGTTTGACATGGCGCTGGATCGATTGGAGTACACTCGCAGCGGGCCGTTCCCGCGCTCCGTATGAAAATCGTCGTCATCCTGATCTTCATCGCGATCCTGGCGAGCCTCGGGTCGGCTCTGGTTTTCCTGGTGACCGATCGCGGCCAGTCCAAGCGCACCGTCAAGGCGCTCGCGATGCGGGTCGGCCTGTCGCTCGCTTTGTTCCTGCTCTTGATGGCGGGTTACTACTTCGGCTTCATCCCAGGCAAGATCACCTAGATCACAGCGCGGTCGGCGCGCGGAGTTCCTACAACCAGTAGACGAATATGAACAACCCGAGCCACACGACGTCGACGAAGTGCCAGTACCAGGCCGCAGCCTCGAAGGCGAAGTGGTGCTCGGGCTTGAAGTGCCCGGCGAGACAACGGGCGAGAATCACTGTCAACATGAGCGTGCCGAGGGTCACGTGGAATCCGTGGAACCCGGTGAGCATGAAGAACGTCGAGCCATAGACTCCGGTCGAGAGCTTCAGGTTGAGATCGGAATAAGCATGACCGTACTCATAGGCCTGGAAGCAAAGGAACCCGACCCCGAGCGCCACCGTGAAGAACATGAAGAGCGCGAGCTGTGCGCGCTTCCCCTCCTTCAGCGCCCAGTGGGCGATCGTGACCGTGACACCCGATGAGAGGAGCAGCAGCGTATTGATCGCCGGGATGCCCCAGGCAGCCATCGGGGTGAAAGGGTCCTTGAAATTCGGGCCGGCCGAAGGCCACTGGGCCGCGAAATCCGGCCAGAGCAGCCTGCTGTCGATGCTGCCCAGGTCGGGCACCGCGATTAGCCGCGCATAGTAGAGCGCGCCGAAGAAGGCCGCGAAGAACATCACCTCGGAGAAAATGAACCAGCCCATGCCCCAGCGGAAGGAAACGTCTTCCCAGCGGCCGTACTTGCCGCCCTCGGATTCGCGGATCACGTCGCCGAACCAGTGCACCATCATGAAGGCGAGGATGGCGAGCCCGGCGAGCACGATGTAGCGTCCGGGTTCCCAGCCGTTGAGCCAGCTCGCAGCGCCGGTCGCCATGCACAGCAGCGCCGCCGAGCCAAAGATCATCCAGTGAGAGGGCTGCGGAACGTAGTAGTGCTGAGCGCGGTCGCTCATCTTGCTCTCCTCTCCTTACGCGGCCCTGCTGACGATGAATTTCACCAGCAGGACTAGGCCCAATACGAAAATCGCGGCCCCTATGAGGCCCGCGACGATAACCTGTGCCGGTTTGAGCTGCGTCGCGTCCGCCTCATGCGCCGCGCGCCCCCTGATGCCCAGAAACGCCCACAGCACCGCCTTGGCGACCTGCAGCGGCGACGCGGACTTCGGCGTTTGCTCGTTCGCCATCGCCGTCATCCTCCGCTTCCGCGCGCGCCGTTCACTTCGAAGAAGGTGTAGGACAGCGTGATCGTATTGAGCTCGGGCGGCAGCTTCGGATCGATTACGAAGACCACGGGCATCTTTCGCACCTCCCCCGGACCGAGCGTCTGCTGCTGAAAACAGAAACATTCCACCTTCTTGAAGTAGAGGGCCGCCTGTTGCGGGCTGTAACTCGGAACGGCTTGTCCCGTCACCGGCCGCTCGAGCGTGTTCCTGATCTCGTACACGACCTGCGTCACCTCGCCCGGACGCACCGACACGCTGGCCTGGAGCGGCTTGAAGACCCAGGACAGGCGCTGGGTGTTCGCGTCGAATTCGACCGAGATGTTTCGCGTGGAGTCGACCTGCGTGTTCTGCGCAGCCACAGCGTCCGGCTGGAACACGTTCCGGATGCCCGTCACCTCGCAGATCTTCTCGTAGAACGGAACGAGCGCGAAGCCGAAGCCGAACATCACGGCCACGACCACCAGCAGTCTCCTCATCAGGTTCCGGTTGGCCTTCGCGCGATCGTTCGCTTGCATTGTCATTTGAGCATGACGTACTTGAGCATGATCGCCGCGAAGAAGGCGAGCGCGATCGAGGCGAGCACCCACGCGGTCCTGCGGTTGTTCCGCTGCTGCTCGCGTGCAGGCATCATCCCAACACCGGCTGCTCGTGGAAACTGTGATAGGGAGCGGGACTCGGCAGATGCGTCCACTCGAGCGTGTCGGCGCCGTCCCAGGGCCGTTGCCCCGCCTTCTCGCCTTGCCCGAGCACGGTCACTTTCAGGGCGATCCACAGGAACAGGATCTGCGAGAGCCCGAAGCCGAACGCGCCGATCGAGGCGATCTCGTTGAACCCGGCGAACTGCAGCGCGTAGTCGGGAATCCGGCGCGGCATGCCGGCCAGGCCGAGGAAGTGCATCGGGAAGAAGGTGACGTTGAAGAAGATCATCGACAGCCAGAAGTGCCATTTCCCGAGCTTCTCGTCGTACATCCTGCCGGTCCATTTGGGCACCCAGAAGTAGAATCCCGCGAAGAGCGAAAACAGCGACCCCGCGACCAGCACGTAGTGGAAGTGCGCCACCACATAGTAGGTATCCTGCAGCTGGATGTCGATCGGCATGATCGCGAGGATAAGGCCGGTGAACCCGCCCATCGTGAATACGAAAATAAACCCCACTGCGAACAGCATCGGCGTCTCGAAGCTCATCGATCCGCGCCACATGGTCGTGAGCCAGTTGAACACCTTGACGCCGGTGGGAACCGCGATCAGCACCGTTGCGTACATGAAGAACAGGATCCCCGCCGTGGGCATGCCCACGGTGAACATGTGGTGCGCCCAGACGATGAACGAGAGGACCGCGATCGAGGCGGTCGCATACACCATCGAGGAATAACCGAACAAGGGCTTTCTCGAGAACGCGGGAATCACCTGGCTGATGATGCCGAAACCCGGGAGGATCATGATGTAGACCTCGGGGTGGCCGAAGAACCAGAAGATGTGCTGGAACATCACCGGGTCGCCGCCGCCCGCCGCGTTGAAGAAGGAGGTGCCGAAGTGGCGGTCGGTCAGCAGCATTGTGATGGCGCCCGCGAGCACCGGCATCACCGCGATGAGGAGGTAGGCCGTGATCAACCACGTCCACACGAAAAGCGGCATCCGCAGAAGCGTCATCCCTGGTGCGCGCATGTTGAGGATCGTGGTGATGATGTTGATCGAGCCCATGATCGAGGAGGCGCCCATGATGTGGAGCGCGAAGATCGCAAGGTCCATCCCGGGTCCCATCTGAGTCGAGAGCGGCGCGTAGATGGTCCAGCCGGCTGCGGTCGCGCCCCCGGGCACGAAGAACGATCCGACGAGCAGGGTAGCCGCTGCCGGAAGCATCCAGAAGCTCCAGTTGTTCAGGCGCGCAAAGGCCATGTCGGGAGCGCCGATCATCATCGGCACCTGCCAGTTAGCGAACCCGACGAAGGCCGGCATGATCGCGCCGAACACCATGATGAGCCCGTGCATCGTGGTTAGCTGGTTGAAGAACTCCGGGTGCCAGAACTGCAGACCCGGCTGGAACAGCTCGGCGCGGATGCCGAGCGCGAGCATGCCGCCGACCAGAAACATGGTAAAGCTGAACCACAGGTACAGCGTGCCGATGTCCTTGTGGTTGGTCGTGGTGATCCAGCGCATGATCCCCCCGTGGGGGCCGTGCGCGTGCTCGTCGTGGGCCTGGCCTGAATCGATGACTGCGCTCATTAGCTGCTCCTAGTGCTTCCCTTTCGTTCTGCCTAGAGATCCTTCGTCGCTCCGCTCCTCAGGATGACCTTACCCGATGGGGGCAAGGTCACTTCCGCGCTGACCGGATGTCGCTCGGCTGGATCACCTCGCCCGTCTTGTTGCTCCAGCTGTTGCGCTCGTAGGTGATGACCGCGGCGATGTCGGTGTCGGAGAGCTGCTTCCCGAACGGCGCCATCGCCGTGCCCCGCTTGCCGTTCAGCACGATCTCGATGTGACGGCCTTTCGGCTCCTTGATGAGCGCCGAGCCGTCGAGCGCGGGGAAAGCCCCCTTCACGCCCTGTCCGTTGGCCTGGTGGCAGGCGACGCAGTTCGCCGCGTACACTTTCTCTCCGCGTGCCCTGAGATCGACGAGATTCCATTTCTTGCTTGGGTCGTCTGCCGCGGCCGCGAGCTTCTTTTTCTGCTCTCCCACCCATGCGGAATAATTCTCCGCGGATACGACCTCGACCACGATAGGCATGAAGCCGTGGTCCTTGCCGCAAAGCTCGGCGCATTGCCCGCGGTACGTGCCCGCTTTGTTCGCCCTGAACCAGGTGTCACGCACAAACCCCGGGATCGCATCCTGCTTCACGCCGAAGGCCGGAACCATCCAGGCGTGGATGACGTCGTTCGCCGCGACCAGGACGCGGATCTTCTTGTCGACGGGCACCACCAGCGGATTGTCGACTTCGAGCAGGTAGTGCTCGCCCTTTTCCTCTTTGCCCGTGATCTGATCCTGCGGCGTCGACAGGGCGGAAAGGAAGCTGATGCCCTCACCCTCGCCCTTCAAGTAGTCGTAGCCCCATTTCCACTGATAGCCGGTTACCTTGATTGTGATGTCGGGGCTGGCGGTGTCCTTGAGGTTCAGGATCGTCTTGGTCGCCGGCCAGGCCACGGCGATCAGGATCAGGAACGGGACGATGGCCCAGATGATCTCGACGGTGATGTTCTCGTGGAAATGCTCGGACTTATGGCCGACGGACTTGCGGTGAGCGTAGATCGAATAGAACATCACGCCGAAGACGCCGACGAAGATCACCAGAATGATCCACATCATGACGAGGTGCAGGTCGTAAATTTCGGTGGCGACGCGGGTCACCGGGGTCGGAAGGTTCCACTGATACGCCGCCTCTGCGGCCCCGGATAGCGCCAGGAGCGCAGCGCCGGTTCCATTGACCACCCTGTTCGTCATCATGTTCTCGTATTGGCACACTCTCGCACCCCGGGTAAATCGCGGCGAGAGTGAAAGCGCGGGTTTCAGCGCGACTTTTTCGCGTCCAATTCTACTTCTATGATCCGCCTTCCGTCGACGGTCGTACGCGGCTCGCTTTTCCAAGCGTGCCCGTAGATCACCTCGATGGTCGCCGGCAGCCTGCCTTCCTTGCGCTCGCGCTCATAGGAGGCAAGCATGCGCTCCCACGCACGGCGCCCCATGAGGCCGCGCTGTCGATCGCGCGCCGCGCAGGTCTCGCCGGAGGCTTTCAGGTCACGTAGGAGCGCCGCGACCTCGGAGTAGGTCAGCGTGATTACTTCCATATCCATGACGGGCGCGGCAAACCCGCTCGCGACCAGCATGTCGCCGAGGTCGTGCATGTCGATGAAGGAATGCACGTGGCGCGCGGCCGAGCCCGCGCCGAAGGCCGCTTTGAGTTCCTTCAGCGTGTCGGGCCCGTAGCTCGAGAACATCAACAGGCCGCCGGCGATGAGCACGCGGTGAACCTCGCGCAGCGCCGCGAGCGGATCGCCCGCCCAAGCGAGCGCGAGATTCGACCACACCATGTCCACGCTGCCGGCGCGAAGCGGCAGCCGCGCGAAATCCGCGCACAGATGAAAGCGCCCGGAGCCGGACACGAGGCGCCGGGCGCGCTCGAAAAGGGACTCTTCCCGTTTCGCCTCGCTGAGTACGCCGGGCGCAAAGTCCATGCCCAGAAGATCCGCCTCGGGATAGCGCCGGCGCAGCAGTTTCAGGCCGTGTCCCACGCCGCAGCCGGAGTCGAGCACGCGACGCGGCCGGCAGCGGATGTAGTCGAGCCGCTCGAACATACGCCGCTCGACTTCCCGCTGGAGCACTGCGGCGTCGCCGCCCGCCGCTGCGGCACGCTCGAAGGCGCGCCGCACCTGTGCAGGGTCCAGTCCGAATGACTGTGCGTTCATCTGGAGTGGACAATAAGTTCGCAATACATTATATAAGGCCGTAGTTTACAATTCATCGCCTAAAATTCCGTCCAATCACCGGGGCCACCGCTATGGTCGTAGCAATCGTATTGGTCGTATTGGTCGTTGGCTCTGTCCTGTTTCACTTCCTAAGCCCGTGGTATTTCACGCCGATCGCCTCCAACTGGAACGCGATGGACACCACGATCGACATCACATTCTGGGTCACCGGGTTTGTCTTCGTCGCCATCAACTTGTTCATGGCCTATTGCGTGATCCGCTACCGGCATAAGAAGGGCAAGCGCGCGGAGTACGAACCCGAGAACAAGAAGCTGGAATGGTGGCTCACGGGCGTGACCACGGTGGGCGTCGCCTCCATGTTGGCCCCCGGCTTGTTCGTGTGGGCGAATTTCGTCGAGGTGCCGAAAGAAGCGGGCGTGTTCGAGGCCGTGGGCAAGCAGTGGCATTGGGGCTTTCGCTTCCCCGGCAAGGACGGCGTGATGGGCACGGTCGACGCCAAGTACGTCAGCGACAAAAACCCGTTCGGTATGAATCCCGACGATCCCAACGGCCAGGACGACGTCTTGGTCTCGAGCCCGGAGCTGCATCTGCCCATAGGCAAGCCGGTCAAGGCGCTGCTGCGCTCCATCGACGTCCTGCACAACTTCGCCGTACCGCAGTTCCGGGCCAAAATGGATCTGGTGCCTGGCCTAGTCACCTATATCTGGTTCACGCCCACGCGGACCGGCAAATTCGACCTCCTCTGCAACGAATTGTGCGGCACCGGGCACTTTGTCATGCGTGGCAGCGTTGTGGTGGAGGAAGAGAGCGCTTTTCAGACGTGGTTAAGCGGCCATCCGACATTCGCGCAGACCTCAGCTCAAGTCGCCGGCGATGCTGTGGCAGGCAAGCCCCTTTACGCAGTGTGCGCGGGCTGTCATGGCTCACAAGCGGAGGGGAATCTTGCAATGAATGCACCGAAATTAAGCGGACAGGGTGATTGGTACCTGAAGCGGCAACTGAAATATTTCAAGAACGGTACCCGGGGCGCGCACGAAAAAGATGTTTTCGGTAAAATGATGGCGCCGATGGCGGCGACGCTGAGCAACGACGCCGCAATAGACAACGTCATCGCTTACATCAAGACGCTGCCGGACAATCCTGCCTCGATCACGATGAAGGGAATTGCGACGAACGGTAAAAAGCCCTATGTGACCTGCGGAACCTGCCACGGTGCGGATGGGCGGGGCATGCAGGCGACCAATGCCCCCCGGCTCAAGGGCATGAGCGACTGGTATATGGTTACTCAATTGAAAAACTTCAAACAGGGTATCCGCGGCGCTCATGCAAAAGACCTGTACGGTCCGCAGATGGCGTTGATGGCCGAAATTCTGGGCGATGACCAAGCAACCAAGGACGTCGTCGCCTACATCAATACTTTGCGTTGACCGGCCTGCTCGTGCGCTATGCTGCTATTATTATGGTGACGAGAATTATGGTGACGAGACTGAAGGCGAATCGAGCAGTGTGCAGTGTGAAGAATTAGCGAAGAGGAAACACTAATGTCTTACGTCGCGCACGATGAATCGGCTTTCGCCCCGCCCGCCGAAGTCGAAGAGGTAGAGCTCTATCACCCGAAAACCTGGGTGGGAAAATACGTTTGGAGCCAGGACGCCAAGATCATCGCCGTCCAGTACGCGATCACCGCGATCGGGATCGGGCTGGTGGCGTTGGTGTTTTCGTGGCTGATGCGCCTGCAGTTGGGGTACCCGAACACCTTCTCATTTATCAACCCCAGCAACTACCTTCAGTTCGTCACCATGCACGGCATGATCATGGTCATCTACCTGCTGACCGCGCTGTTCCTGGGGGGATTTGGCAACTACCTCATCCCGCTGATGGTCGGCGCCCGCGATATGGTCTTCCCCTACGTGAACATGGTGAGCTACTGGGTCTATCTGTTCGCCGTTCTGTTGCTGGTCGCGAGCTTCTTCGTGACCGGCGGGCCCACGGGCGCAGGCTGGACCCTATATCCGCCCCAGGCAATCGCCCAGGGCACGCCGGGGGCGACCTGGGGAATTATTTTGATGCTCGTTTCGCTGGCTTTCTTCATCATCGGATTCACCATGGGCGGCCTGAACTATGTGGTGACGGTGTTGCAGGCGCGCACGCGAGGGATGACGATGATGCGTCTGCCCTTGACGGTATGGGGGATTTTCATGGCCACGGTCCTGGCCCTGCTGGCCTTTCCCGCGTTGTTCGTCAGCGCCATCATGATGATCCTGGACCTGACGCTGGGAACGAGTTTCTTCATGCCCGCTACCGTCTCGATGGGAGAGCAGAGTGGACACACGGGCGGTAACCCGCTGCTGTTTCAGCACCTGTTCTGGTTTTTCGGCCACCCCGAGGTCTACATCGTCGCGCTGCCGGCCTTCGGTATCGTCTCCGATCTGCTCAGTGTCCACGCGAGAAAAAACATCTTCGGCTATCGGATGATGGTCTGGGCGATTCTAGCCATTGGCGCCCTGAGCTTCCTGGTGTGGGCGCACCACATGTACGTCAGCGGTATGAACCCGTACTTCGGCTTCTTTTTCGCCACCACCACGCTGATCATCGCCGTTCCCACGGCCATCAAGGTCTACAACTGGGTTCTAACGCTGTGGCGCGGCAACATCCACCTCACCGTCCCGATGCTCTTTGCCATCGGTTTCATCTTCACGTTCATCAACGGCGGGCTAACGGGACTGTTCCTCGGCAACGCGACCGTGAGCGTTCCGCTTTCGGACACCATGTTCGTGGTCGCGCATTTCCATATGGTGATGGCCATTGCGCCGATCCTGGTCGTATTCGGGGCGATCTACCACTGGTACCCCAAGATCACCGGGCGGATGCTGAACGATACCTTGGGCAAATTTCACTTCTGGGTCACCTTCATCGGGAGCTATGGCATCTACTATCCCATGCATTACCTGGGAATGATGGGCGTGCCGCGCCGGTATTATTCAATTGGCGGCACGGACTTCATCCCCGCATCGGCCCACTTCGTGAACGAGTGGATCACCATCGCGGCGTTGATCGTGGGCGCCGTCCAGTTGGTGTTCCTGTACAACCTCATCTGGAGCTATTTCAACGGCAAGCCGTCGGGCAGCAACCCCTGGAATGCCACCACGCTGGAGTGGCAGACCCCCGACACCCCGCCGAAGCACGGCAACTTTGGCCCGGCGTTACCGGTGGTCTATCGCTGGGCCTACGATTACAGCGTGCCGGGCGCCGTCGAGGACTTCATACCGCAGAACGTCCCGCCGCGAGAGGTAGCCGGCCGCAATAGCAGCAAGACGTAGGGCGATCCGGACTCCAGCGACGTGAGTATTTTTGATGATCTGACGGCCAAGCCTTGGGTGACGGCCCAGGGTACTGTCGAGAGCCTCCACGACAGAGCCTCCGCGCGGAAACTCGCTCTAAAGGTATTTCTCGCGGTCGTCACGGTCCTGTTCATGCTTTTGGTTGTCGCATACGCGCGCCGGATGGCGTACGAGGACTGGCGTCCCTCGCCTCAACTGGGATTGTTGTGGGCGAATACGTTTGCGCTCGTATTGAGCAGTGTCGCTTTGCAATGGGCGCTGTTTTCAGCGCGTCGCGGGCAGATCGACGGCATGCGAGTCGCCTTTCTTGCGGGCGGCGCCTTCACCGTTGTCTTTCTGGTCGGGCAGATATTGGCCTGGCGGCAACTGGGTACGATGGTTTATTTCGATGTGACGAACCCCGCAATCGCTTTTTTTTATCTGATCACGGGACTGCACGGGCTGCATCTGCTGGGCGGTTTGGTGGCCTGGGGCAGAACTTTCACCAGAGTGTGGGGTAATTTTGACGCGGCGAAGATCAGTCATAGCGTGGAGCTCTGTACCCTTTACTGGCACTACCTGCTTGGGGTTTGGTTGGTCCTTTTTGGTCTGCTGTTTTCAGGGAATAATTTGGATATTTTGCTGAAGCTCTGTGGGATCAGGTAAACAGGTCCAAAAAAAATGACACAAGCTACTCGGACAACTACAGCAGAACCCCTCCCACTGCCTGAAGGCATCGAAGGCATCGTCGCCGACTGGTCCTCGGACCAGCGGGCGTTCAAGAATGTCCCCTGGGCCAAGGCCATGATGTGGATCTTCCTGCTCAGCGATACATTCATATTCAGCTCTTTTTTGATCTCGTACATGACGGTGCGAATGTCCACCACGGAGCCCTGGCCCAACCCCAGCGAGGTCTTCGCTTTGACGATGTTCGGCCATAAAATTCCCCTCAT